>Ga0315298_1002925_pt1 | contig 27878 bp, 25 predicted proteins | sample WHS_1_MG_FD_203077 | JGI IMG/M metagenome (GOLD analysis project Ga0315298, IMG submission 203077) | Extremophilic microbial mat communities from Washburn Hot Springs, YNP, Wyoming, USA - WHS_1_MG | ecosystem: Environmental > Aquatic > Thermal springs > Hot (42-90C) | place: USA: Wyoming... | reverse complement strand
TTCGCCAGCGGAACGCGAAAGAGAAGCCCCTCCCCGTTCAGGAGACAAAGCCCTTCCCCCATGTGCGACCTGCGCCACCGAAGGAAGAACCATTCGATCGCGGAATTTGGGTCTGGAAGCTCGCCGCGTCGGCCCGAAAAGCCGTGATGCGCTTGCCTCGGGGCATGGCCTGAAGGCACGCATGGAGGAAGGGAAGGTTCCGGTCCGAGGGAGCCTCGTTGCCCTCCCGGAAGTCGTGATGGAGCACCAGTCCGTTTTCGGCCAGGTGGCCCACGAGGGGCATGTACCCCTTGAAGCCCTTGTAGGTGAAGGCCGCCTCTTTCTTGTGGGCCTCGATGGCAGTGGCGTCGATGTCCAGCGTGTAGGCCGTCCGGTCCTCACGCCCGAGGGCCCTCGCGGCCACGCGCCGGTGCAGCCGCCTCAGCCCCGGCCCGCCCTTGCGGCCCAGGCGCCGGAGGAAGTCCCCCATGGCATCCGCCGAAGGCACGCCGCGGACCTGGAGCAGCCCCAGCAGCCCCCGGTCCGCCTGAAGCACCGGCACGTCCTCCAGGCTGCGTCCTCCCGCATGCAGCATGAGCAGGAGCGGTTGCACGAACCCCCACGCCGCCTATCCCCTCCCGCTCCCGGGCCTGGGCAGGAACCGCCGTACCTCCTCGTCCACACCCATCGCCCGGAGGAACTCTCCGAAGACGGCAAGCCCCGCGTGGGGAGTGATCGTTTCATCCGTGGGAACCAGCTTGAACGGCAGGATCGTTTTCGCTATCATGACCTCACCTTGTGGGTGGACCGAATGACTCTCTTGACAAGATCCATTCTGCCCTATCCCACAAGGCTTTTCAATCTCTTCTATACCCCATCAATCGCGGAAGGCGGGTGTACCATGGTTTCCCCCTCCCCGCGCTTCGCCATAGACGTTTTTGTACTTTAGCACGAAGGCAGGAGAGACTCCCCGCGTAGGCGCGGCGAATACGGCCGTGAATCGGTGTTGAAAGAAACCTACCGCCCCGCGGGGTGCTGGAGGAGGTTGTTCTCCTCCTCGCGGCGGTCCTCGATGTGGTAGGCGGAGACGGGAAGGGGAAGATGGACGGACTTGCCGTCCTTCTTGACGATGACGGCGGGGGCGCCCACCACCGTGCAGTGGGCCGGCACGTCGCGGTTGATGATGACCGACTCGGCCCCCACCTTGGAGTCATCACCGATGACCACTGGGCCCAGGATGGTGGCGTGGGTGCCGATGAAGACGTTGTTCCCCACGGTGGGATGGCGCTTGCCCGTGTGCTTGCCCGTGCCGCCGAGGGTGACGCCGTGGAAGAGCACGCAGTTCTCGCCGATCTCGGCGGTCTCGCCGATGACGACCCCCATGCCGTGGTCGCAGAAGAAGCCCTTGCCGATCCTGGCGCCGGGATGGATCTCCATGCCGGTAAGAATCCGCATCACCTGGGAGATGAGCCGGGGAACGAAGGGGACGCCCAGCCGGTAGAGGGGATGGGCCAGGTAGCGGTGGACCACGATGGCGTGCAGGCAGGGGTAGAGCAGGAACTCCACGTTCTTGCATGCGGGATCGTTCCTCTTGATCGCCTTGATGTCCTCGAACATGGTCCGCCTTCCTAGGGGGGCCCCGGAGCCCCCTGTATAGCAACCGTATACCGAAACGGAGCGGGGGGGCAAATATTTCGCCAGCCTGGCGACCCAAGCCCCTCGGCGCGTGAGGAGCGGGCTTTCACGCAATCCTCTTTCCATCCGCCTTTCGGCGTCACAGCCACGCTGCATGGCGCGATTGGGGACCTCTCCCCTTACTTCCCCGATTCCGCACTTTCGTGCTATTCTACAGACCCGCACAGATTGCGATGAGGAGACCGCTCATGGCCAAATACATCTTTATTACGGGTGGTGTGGTTTCATCCCTGGGGAAGGGGATCGCGGCAGCCTCCATCGGGCGGCTCCTGGAAGCGCGGGGATTCAAGGTCACGATCCAGAAGCTGGACCCCTACATCAACGTAGACCCCGGCACCATGTCCCCCTTCCAGCACGGCGAGGTCTTCGTCACCGACGACGGGGCGGAGACCGATCTGGACCTCGGCCACTACGAGCGGTTCACCTCCCAGGTCTCCTCCCGCGGCAACAACTACACGGCCGGGCGGATCTACCTCCAGGTCATCGAGAGGGAGCGCCGGGGCGACTACCTGGGCGGCACCGTTCAGGTGGTGCCCCACATCACCAACGAGATCAAGGAGGCCATCCGGGCCCAGGGCAAGGATGTGGACGTCTCCATCGTGGAGATCGGCGGGACCGTGGGCGACATCGAATCGCTGCCGTTCCTCGAAGCCATCCGCCAGCTCCAACTCGAGGTCGGCAAGGCCAATGCGGTCTTCATCCACCTCACGCTCATCCCCTTCATCCGGGCCAGTCACGAACTGAAGACCAAACCCACCCAGCACAGCGTGAAGGAGCTGCGCTCCATCGGCATCCAGCCCGACATCCTGCTCTGCCGGACGGAGTACCCCATCCCGCGGGACATGAAGGCCAAGATCGCCCTTTTCTGCAACGTCTCGGAGGAGGCCGTCATCACCGCGAAGGACGTGGAGCACATCTACGAGGTCCCGCTATACTTCGCCCAGGAAGGCCTCGACTACATCCTGCTGAAGTACCTGGGGCTTCCGCTTCACGAGCGCCACCTCGAAAAGTGGGAGGAGTTTCTCGAAACCCTCAAGCACCCGGAGGACACGGTGACCATCGGCATCGTGGGCAAATACACGCAGTACGAGGACTCCTACAAGAGCCTGGGTGAGGCTCTCGTTCACGGGGCCGTGGCCAACCGGCTCGGGGTCCGGCTCAAGTGGATCGAGGCCGAGGACATCGAGCGCGAGGGCCCGGCCGGGCCGCTGGAGGGGGTTCACGGCATCCTGGTGCCCGGCGGCTTCGGAGAGAGGGGCGTGGAGGGGAAGATCAAGGCGGCGGCCTTCGCCCGGACGCAAAAGATCCCCTACTTCGGCATCTGCCTGGGGATGCAACTGGCCTCCATCGAGTTCGCGCGCGCCGTGGCCAAGCTCGACGGAGCCAATTCCACCGAGTTCGACGCCAAGACCCCCCACCCCATCTTCTTCAAGCTGAGGGACCTTCTGGGCGACGATACTTACGGCGGTAATATGCGCCTTGGAAAGTGCGCCTGCGACCTGGCGCCGGGCAGCCTAGCGAACAAAGCTTACGGAGACCTTCGCATCGAGGAGCGCCACCGCCACCGCTACGAGTTCAACAAGGCCGCCTACATGGAGCCCCTCCAGAAGGCGGGCATGGCCTTCACGGGGATGAGCCCCGACGGCAAGTTCGTGGAGATCGTGGAGCTGCCAGGCCATCCGTGGTTCCTGGGCTGCCAGTTCCACCCGGAGTTCAAGTCCAGGCCCCTGAACCCGCACCCCCTGTTCCGCGATTTCATCAAGGCCTCTTACCAGGATAAGCTGAAGCGGGAGGCATGAGTGAGAATGAGGACGAGGAAACGGGGAAGAGGCCTGCCTCCCATCATCGCGCGTCTTGTCTCCTGTCCCCTGTCCCTTGTCCCCTGTCCCCTGTCCCCTGTCCCTCTCTCAGAGTAACCCAAGGCCATGCACGAAGTAACCATTCGGAAGGGTATCACCGCAGGCGGGACCAATCCCCTCTTCATCGCCGGTCCCTGCGTGATCGAATCGGAGGTGCACGTTCGGGCCCTCGCGCTCCAGCTCGCCTCGTGGGCCCGGTCGGAGGGGCTGCTCCTGGTCTTCAAGGCCTCCTTCGACAAGGCGAACCGTACGAGTCTGAGCTCCTACCGGGGACCCGGCCTTGGGGAAGGCCTCCGCATCCTCGCCGAGGTCAAGCGCGAATCGGGTCTGCCCATTCTCACGGACATCCACGAGCCCGATCAGGCCGAGGCCGCGGCCGAAGTGGCCGAGGTGCTCCAGATTCCCGCCTTCCTCTGCCGCCAGACCGACCTGCTCGTGGCCGCGGCCCGCACGGGCCGCACCGTGAACGTCAAGAAGGGGCAATTCCTCGCCCCGCAAGACATGGCCCACGCCGTGGAGAAGCTCACCGCCAGCGGCTGCGAGCGCATCCTGCTGACGGAGCGAGGCGCGAGCTTCGGCTACCATAACCTCGTCGTGGACATGCGCTCCATCTCCATCATGCGCTCGCTGGGCTTCCCCGTGATCTTCGACGCCACCCATTCGGTCCAGCTGCCGGGGGCCGGCGAGGGCCGGTCGGGCGGCCAGCGGGAGTTCATCCCGACCCTGGCACAGGCGGCCGCCGCGGCGGGAGCGGACGGCTTTTTCTTCGAGGTCCACGACGCGCCCGAGAAGGCCCTCTCGGACGGGCCAAACGCCCTTCCCCTGAACCGTTTCCCCGCCCTGGCGCGAAGGCTGGCGCGCTTCCACGCGCTCGCCAGGTCCGAAAACGCTGCGCTGGGGGACAGGGGATAAGGGCCAGGGGACAAGGGGGACTCCGAATTCGGTTTCCCCTCATCTTGGCATCTCGACATCCCGGAGAATGCCCCACGCGGGCGGGCATTCGCAGGATGGTGGAGGCCAGGCGCTCCGAAGAGGTCCTTTTCGCCAATCGCAATTCCTTTGTGTCTTCGTGCCTTGGTGGTGAGTCCCTTCCGTTTTCCGCCTTTCCCGTTCACCCTCTTCCTCCTTCGTGGTAAGGTGAAGGCGGTGAGGAGGGGCTATGACCCTGGAAAGCGCCAAGAAGGTGCTCACCATCGAGGCTGAGGCGCTCCTGCGCCTCAGGGACGGCCTCGACGAGAACTTCCCCAAGCTGGTGGAGACTATTCTCGCCGCTCCGGGCCGTGTGGTGCTGACCGGCATGGGCAAGAGCGGCCTGGTCTGCGCCAAGATCGCCGCCACGCTCTCCAGCACCGGCACCCCATCCTTTTCGCTCCACCCGGCCGACGCTTTCCACGGGGATCTTGGGATGGTGACGGCCGCTGATGTGGTCCTGGCCCTCTCCAACAGCGGTGAGACGGAGGAGCTGATCCGCCTGGCCCCCTTCATCAAACGCCTCGGGGCCTTCCTGGCCTCCGCCACGGGCAATGCCAAGTCCACGCTGGCCGGGGCCTCCGACCTGCACATCACGGTGGCCGTGGATCACGAGGCCTGCCCGCTGGGCCTGGCACCCATGGCCTCAACGACGGCCCAGATGGCGCTGGGGGACGCGCTCGCCGCGGCCCTCATCGAGCGGCGCGGGTTCAAAGCGGAGGACTTCGCCCGCCTCCACCCCGGCGGCAAGCTCGGCAAGCGCCTCATGCACGTCTCCGAGCTCATGCACACCGGCAAGGAGATTCCCCGAGTACCCCCCACCGCCTCCATGCAGGAGACTATCTACGAGATCTCCTCCAAGAAGCTCGGCATGACGGTGGTGGCGGACGACGACGGCCGCCTCCACGGGATCATCACCGACGGCGACATGCGCCGCCTCATCGAGCGCCACGGCGCCGCCTTCCTCCAGATGCGGGCCGGCGACTGCGCCCACCGGACACCCTTGACCATCAGCCCCGACGCCATGGCCGTCGAAGCCTTGGGGCTCCTCGAAAGCCGTAAGATCACCTCCCTCGTCGTCGCCGACCCCCAGGGGCGGCTCCTGGGCGTCCTGCACCTGCACGATCTCTGGGGACTCCAGATGATCTGAAGGCCCAAAGGCCGCACGGATATTCACCTCAGAACACCCCAACCGCCACCAAGGAGCGTTCAAGGAAAACGCCGCCGCCTCTGGCGAACCCAGCCCTTCCGCGGTGATGCGTCGTTTCACGAAGGTGCCGGGTCATCAAGGACTTGGCCCCCCCAAATTCCGCGATCGAATGGTCCTTCCTTCGGCGGCGCAGGTCGCACATGGGGGAAGGGCTTTGTCTCCTGAACGGGGAGGGGCTTCTCTTTCGCGTTCCGCTGGCGAAGCCAGACGGAACGCTCGGTTTGCCCTTCGGGTCTTTCGCGTTCCGCAGGCCAGGCCAGACGGAACGCTCGGTTTGCCCTTCGGGTCCCTCCCCGCTCCAAGGGCTTGGCCCGCGGAGCCTCCCCCCTCCCTTGGCGCATTCTTCCCCCGGATCCGGTCCGGGTCGAATGCCCCCAATCCCCTGGCAGGTGATTGTGCGGTTATGCCGGCCATTAAGAAGGAATTTAAACTGCCATTTCGCCTTCCATCGCGGGATTGGGGGCCTCTTCGGCCCTTGCAAAGAACCCTGGGGGGACCCTATCTTATGACCAATGCATCATGAAGCGTCAGCCTGAGGGCCGGAGAGAAGGCGGGGGCATCCGCCGAAGGGCGGGTGACGAGCGTTTGGGAACCGTCGAGTCCAGGGCGAAAGGAGGGTGTTTTCCATGGAATGCACGGAGTGCGTCCGGATCTTCGAGGACATCGGGGCGGCCCTGAACGCACCGGTGGACACGGAGGAGCTACTGGGGAACATCGCCCGAAGGCTGGTGGAGCGTTTTCACGTCGCCGGCTGCCTCATCCGGCTGCTCAGCCGGGACCGAAGGACCCTTGAGGAGCTGGCCTCCTACGGGCTGAGCGAGCGCTTCCTGAGTAAGGGCCCCGTGGATCCCGAACGGAGCGTCCACGAGGCGCTGGAAGGCAAGCTGGTGGTCATCCCCGACTGCCGAACCGATCCCAGAATCCAATATCCCGCCGCGCACGCGGAGGAGGGGTTTATCACCGTCATCAACGTGCCCCTGGCCACCCGGGGCCAGGTGGTGGGGGTGATGCGGCTCTACGCCAAGGAGGCGCGTTCCTTCTCCGATCAGGACCTAGAGGTCCTCCAGGTGGTGGCCTCGTTCTGCGCCAGCGCCGTCGTACACGCCATGTTCCACAAGGTGCTGCGCCACATCAACAAGACGGTACGCTCCTCGCTGGATCTCAGCGAACGCCTTCGGGCCATGGTCCAGCTCATCGCCGAGGACCTGCGCATCAAGGGCTGTTTCATCCAGCTCATGGAACCCTCGGGGGTCTTTTCGCGCCGCAGTTTTTCGACGGGATTGAGCCAGGAGTTCCTGGACAAGGCCGCATCCCATTCACAGGCCATTCTGGTGGAGGTGCTGGCGGGATCCGTCTGCGCCGTTCTCGACGCCACCGCCGACCCGAGGATCGCCTTCGGGCAGGAGGCCGCGCGGGAGGGGGTCGCCTCCATGCTCTTCCTGCCCCTCCTCCTGGGCCAGAAGACCATGGGCCTCATGGTTCTTTGAACCCACCGGCCGTACGAACTGTCCAGGGACGAGCTCTCCCTCCTCAAGAGCATCGCCGACGAGGGCGCCCTGGCCATTCAGAACGCCCTCACCTACGCCGCCATGAAGCGGCAGTACGACACCCTCGTGGATGATTTTCGGCACTGGGTGGACCAGAGCGGGGGCATCTTCCCGCTGACACCCTCCTGAGCCGAGGCCCGAGGGGGACCCAAGGCGGCCAGGATAGCGTGAGGCCGTGGCCTCTTGGCGGAGGAGATTTGGGCGTCTGCCCCGCCTTCAGCCGTTCCGCGTGCGGCTGGAAGTGCCCGTCACATGGCCGGGGAACGAGCTCCCATTCCCATCCTCGTCGAGGAGTTCACCCACTCGGATCGTGGGAATCAGGGCAAGCTCCTCCGGCCGGACCTGAGAGGGCAGGCCGAAGTCGATCCAGTGACGGTAGGAGTTGGGCTTCCACTCGAAGTCCTGCGGTCCGCCCTCCCGCTGGAAGAGGGTCCACACGAAAGCGCGCGCCACCTCACGGCCCCAGCGCAGAGCCTCCTCTTCGTGGCGCGCCTCGATGAAGACGGCCTTCGTCTCCTCCTCCTCCCATCCGTACATGGGATTGGTGGCGAGCTCGTCCGGCGTCTCGTAACAGAAGACAAAAAGGAATCTCGGCATGGCTTTCTCCCAATCGGCTGTGGAGCCGGCTCCTCGACGCGGCGAATCGGCAAAAAGGGAGGAGGAGCCTGCATGGATCATGCTTGCCCCATCTTTCGTCCGCGCGTCGCTTCCGTGAAGATCTGGCAACACGGTTTCGCCCCGCCCGGCCGACGGCAGCCCGAGCCCCCGCGCGAGGTCCGCTTCCGTCGTAGAATAGGAGGGGAGGACGAAGCACCGTGCGAAAGATCAGAACCCTCGGGCCCATGCTGGCGGCGGCGTTGCTCGCCGCGCTGCCTCTTCTTCCCACCCCGGGACAGCCAGCTCCGGGCGGCACGCCGGCCGACGGGAAGATCTTCCGGATCCTAGACCTCATCAGCAGGAAGATCGACGGCTCCGTGGTCTTCAGCGGGATCATCCCCCGCTCGGTGGCCGTCACGCGGAATCAGGAGGGCGTCTACGCCATCTGCATCGATTGCCCGAGAACGGCGGACACCCGCGGAACGGCCGCACCCAAGGGTGGAACTCCCGCAACCAACGGCGCGGTCACGCCCGCCGAGGCCGCCGCCGAACCTTCATTGGGTCAGCTTCTCGTGTGCGACCTCTCCTCCCTCTGGAACCCGCGCTTCATGGACGGCAGCTTCACGTACGCCAACGACGGCGGATACGACGAGGACGGAGGGCGCTATGAGGTCTACCCCGCGGCGGGCTCCGGCACCGCCACCTGCCTCCTGGGCAAGCTTCTCTTTCTCACCGGGCGAGGAACAGCGGGGAGCGTTCTCCGTTCACCCCGCGACCTCTCCTTCCAGATCGCTTTCCGGCGGTGGGGAAGCACCTACCTGGCGCCCATCGGGGGTTGCCAGCAGGCCCCTCGGAAATTCCGGGGGGGCGATCCCGGGGCGGGGGAGGCCAAGGAGCAGGCCGAACGGCACTTTGACGAGTCCCCCCAGTGGACGGAGCGCTACCGCACCGCCTGGGTGTTCCGAAACGGCGCGACCGAGAATGCCTTGTTGGACGCCGTGGCCCTGTTTGCCTCGGACGGGGACCAGTTCCTGATGGTCATCGACCTCCGCAAGCTGGAGTCGCCTCAGGCCAGCTATTTTTGGGCTCCCTACCACTACTACCAGAGCATTCACCTTGACCGCCACACCCTCGCCGTCGAGGGGGACACGGAAGCGGGGACGGATGGCTATCAGCCCGCCACCACCATCGAATACCCTTACGCCGTGGTGATTGGGCAGTACGCCCGGCTCCGGCTCACCAGCCCCGCGGGAAAGCCGGAGGTGCTCCTGGTGGTGGGGCCCTGCCAGGAGTGCCCATAGCCTGCCGGGCCGGACCGGCGACCGCCGCTGCCTGTGACCGGCGTCACACTCCACGGTCTCATGGGCGCACCGGATCGTCGCCCCCCCGAGGCGGCTCCTTGAAACGTACGCCGGGGATTGATTTTCCCGCTCTTCCGGCGGGCGTGGTCCGGCCCGGCACCGCCGCCGCCCTCGCCCTGAAACCTTTATTTCGCGGCTTTTTCGTGCTACGATGATGTTTAGCTTCGGAGATTGCGGTCTCATGGATGACGGGCTGGAGACACGGCTGGATGCGGGGCTTCGAGAGCGCCTCCGGCGGGTGCGGCTGCTCCTACTGGACGTGGACGGGGTGCTCACCGACGGAGGCCTCTTCTACGGATCGGGCGACGCCGAGATGAAGCGATTCGACGTGAAGGACGGAGCCGGGATGTTCTTGGCCGGGAAGTTCGGGCTCGAGGTAGGGCTTCTCACCGGAAAGAGCTCCCCCATGGTGGCCAAGAGGGCCCAGGAGCTGGGCCTTACCCGCGTGGTCCAGGGAGCCCTCGATAAGGTGCCCGCCCTCGAGACGATCCTGGGCGACGGGCGATACTCTCTCCGTGAGGTGGGCTACGTCGGGGACGACGTGCTGGACCTGCCGGTCATCCGGAGGGCGGGCTTCTCGGCCTGTCCCTCCGATGCACATCCCCTGGTGCGGGAGCGGGTGGACTACGTCTGCGAGCACCGGGGAGGTTCGGGAGCCGTTCGGGAAGTGATCGATCTGATCCTAGCCGCCCAGGGCAAGTGGCGCCTCGTCCTGGAACAGTACTGGGAGGACGCGCATGCATAATCTCTTGAGCACCTTGAAGTGGACCCTGATCACCGCCATGATCCTCCTCTGGCTCGGTCTTTGCCTCATGAACCGGGAGGAGGTTTGTTCGCTGGTCATCATCCCCGGCTACCTCGCCTTCCAGCGGGTTCCCCTCTCCGTGACGCTCATTTTCCCCCTGCTGGTAGCCTTCGTGGTCTTCACGGTAGTGGGCATGCTGGATCAGGTAGACCACTTCCTGCAGGCCCGGGAGCTCAAGAAGCGCATCCGGGATTTGGAGCAGGAGGTGACCCAGCTCCGCAACCTGCCCATCCGCGAGAGCCTCCTCAGCCAGCGCACCCTGCAGGAGGAGAACAGGACGTGATAGCAGCGGCCGGAGAGCAGTGGGTCGTCGTCATCATCATCCTGGTCTTTCTCTTCGGGTTGTTCTTGGGCGCGCGCCTGCCCATACCCCGCGGGAAACGGCGCGGCGGCCCCGACCCTCGGCAGTCCCCCGGCTACATCCGCGGCATGTACGCCATGCTCACGGGAGACGTGGAGACCGCCATCGAGAACCTCTCGAAGGTGGTCGAGCTCTCCTCCGATCCCATTGAAGTCTACCTGGCCCTGGGCAACCTCTACCGCCAGCGTGGTCAGATCGACAGGGCCATTCGCGTGCACCAGTCCCTGTTGACACGCGCCAGCCTCTCCGAGGAAGATCGGGTCCTGGCCCTCAACGCGCTGGGCATGGATTTCCGCACGGGCGGCCTCATGGACCGCTCCATGAAGACCTTCCGAGAGTCGCTGGCCCTCAGCCCCAAAGATCCCGACGCCCTGGCCCACCTGGTCAAGCTCTCCGAAGACCTGGGTGAATGGGACGATGCTTACGATTACGCGGTCCGCCTGCACAAACTCCGCCGCCACCGTGATCCCAGCACCCAGTCCTACCTCCTGGCCCAGAAGGCCCAGCGCCTGGCCGAGGGCGGGATGCACCTGCGGGCCGCCTGGGACCTGCACCGCGCCATCCGCCTCTACCCCGAAAACATGATGGCCTACATCTTCCTGGCACGGCTGCGGCTCAAGGCGGGCAAGCCGGAGAAGGCCCGGCGGATCCTCCAGAAGGCCCTCAGGGCCATTCCCCATAAGTCCTTCATGGTGCTCGGCCTCCTCAAGGAGGTCTCCCTCCAGGCCCAGGATGCGGCGGGATACATGCAGACCCTCCGCTCCCTCGCTGAGGAGCACCACCAGAAGCGTGCCATGCTCCAGCTCCTGCAGGAGTATCTGGATCTCAAGCGGAGGGACCAGGTCATGCCCCTCGTGCGCGAGCTGGTGAAGCACTTTGGACGCTCCCGCCTGGTGCAGAGAACCCTGTGGGACCTCCTTCGCCGAGGACTGCTCACTCCGGAGGAGCAGGAAGAGCTCACGGCCACCTTAGCCGCCAGCGACCAGATGATGGACCACTTCAACTGCATCTACTGCGGCTACAAGACGCTCGAAATCCTCCACCGCTGCCCCAACTGCAAGCAGTGGAATTCCTTTGCCGACGGGGAGTGAGGGGATGGAAACGCAGAACCAGGGAGGCAGAGAAACAGGGAGCAGCAACCCCCTCGCATAGCTCAACAGCTTAATCGCTTGATCGCTTAATCGCTTCTTAATCGCTTACCATTTCCATCGCTCCAGTTCAGAGGGAACCGGAACCATGAGAGGAAGCGGATTTCACTCGATGGCCGAGTTGGCCAGGGGCCTCAGGGAGGAGAAGCGGCTCCCTGGGGACGTGGCCCAACGCCTCGCCAGCGCCTTTCACCTTCCCTCGGCCGCGTTGAGGGTGAGCCAGGACGGCGGTTGCCTGGTGCTTTCAACTAGCGACAAGACGGTCCGCTTCGCCCTCGCTGGCATGGAGGGAAACCTCCTGAGGTGGCTGTCGGAAGAGGGGTACTCGGAGATCAGGAGCGTGCGATGGTCTGCGGGATGAGGGCGGGGGAGCTGGACCGGCTGCTCCTCGCGGCGCTTCGCGAAGATGCTCCCTTCGGAGACAAGACGACCGAGGCTCTCGGCATCGAGAAGGAGGCCTCGGCCCTCCTTCTGGCCAAGCAGAAGCTCGTGCTGGCTGGTCTCCCGGCGGCCCTGCGCACCTTCACCCTGGCCCACTCCGCCTGCCGTACGGAGGTCGCCTGCGCGGAGGGGGCCGCGGTGGCGCCACAAACCACGATCGCCACGGTGCGGGGCCCGCTGTCCGCCATTCTGCTGGCGGAGCGCACGGCCCTCAATCTCCTCCAGCGGCTCTCGGGCGTAGCCACGCAGACCCGCCTCGCCGTGGAGGCCGTGGCGGGCAGCGGATGTCGTATCCTCGACACGAGGAAGACGACCCCAGGCTTACGCGCCCTTGAGAAGTACGCCGTGCGGACCGGCGGCGGGGTGAACCATCGCATGGGCCTTTCCGACGGGATTCTGCTCAAGGACAACCACATCGCCGCCGCCGGGTCGGTGGCCAAGGCGGTGGCGCTGGCGCTATCCCACGCGGGGCCTCTGTGGAAGGTCGAAGTGGAGGTCCAGACCTTGGAGCAGTTCCGCGAGGCCGCGTCCGCCGGAGCCCAGGTGATCCTCCTGGACAACATGAGCATCGAAGAGATGGCGGCGGCGGTGTCGGAACGCCCACCCGGTCTCCTGCTGGAAGCCTCGGGGGGGATGACGCTGGACCGACTGCCCGCCGTGGCCGCCACGGGCGTGGACTACATCTCCATGGGGGCCCTCACCCATTCGGCGCCCGCCGTGGACATCTCCCTCGAACTGGACTGAGCCATGGACCGCGAACGGATCCTACAGGGCTTCATCCCGACCTGGCTGGGACGGACCCTGGAGGTCCACGGCATCCTATCCTCCACCAATGACCGAGCCAGAGAGCTCCTGGACCAGATCGGTCCGGAGGCCCATGGGGCGGTGATTCTGGCCGACGGACAGCGGTCCGGGCGGGGACGGTTCGGACGCCGCTGGCACTCGCCGCCAGGGCTGGGGTTGGCGCTCAGCGTCGCCCTCTGGCCCTCCGCGGCGGCGGACGAGCTGGCCTGCCTCACCGTGGCGGGCTCCCTCGCGGCGCTTCGGGCTCTCCAGCGCACCTCGGGAGCCTCGCCCACGCTCAAGTGGCCCAACGACGTCCAACTGGACGGGCGCAAGGTGGCCGGCGTCCTTCTGGAGGGCCGCTGGAACGGAGAGGCACCGGCCGGCTTCGTGCTGGGTATCGGAGTAAACCTCACCCACCGGCCGGAGGACTTTCCGCCCGAACTCCGGGAGGCTTCCACCTCGGTCCTCGCCAGCACGGGGCGAACAATCGCCGCAGAGGAGGCCGCCGCCGCCCTGCTCACCGAACTGGGGCCGCTTCTGGAGCTCGGGCTCAACCGCCCTCGGGCGCTCCTGGAAGCCGCCTCGCCCCATTGGGGCCACCGGCGAGGAGAGTGGCTCGAGGTGAGCGCCGGCGACGACCGTTTTCGGGGGCGGTTCGTTCGGGTTGCACAGGACGGCGCCCTGGTCGTGAGGGCGGGCGACGGGGAGAGAAACGTGCGCTTCGGCGATGTCACGCGTCTGAGGAGGGCCCCATGACGCTGGTGCTCGACGTGGGCAACACCCATACGACGGTAGCCTTGTTCGACCGATCGGTCCTGCTGCGTTCGTGGCGCCTCTCGACGGCTCGCCACCGCACTGCGGACGAGTGGGGCGCCCTGATGAAGAACCTCTTCCACCTCCACGATCTGGACATGGGCTCGGTGACGGGCATCGCCATCTCCTCCGTAGTCCCGCCGGCGGACGCCCCCCTTCGTGAGATGTGCAGGCAGTACCTGGGCATGGAGCCCCTCTTTGTGGTTCCGGGCGTCAAGACCGGCCTGCAGATCCACTATGACAATCCGGCCGAAGTGGGCGCGGACAGGGTGGTCAACGCCGTGGCGGCGCTGGCCAAGTACGCCGTACCCGCTATCGTGGTGGATTTCGGCACGGCCACCACCTTCGACATGCTCGATGGGGATGGCGCCTACCTCGGCGGAGTCATCGCGCCGGGGCTCGGCATCTCCTCCGAGGCGCTCTTCGAGAAGGCCGCCAAACTGCCCAAGGTGGAGATCGTGAAGCCCCCTCGGGTCATCGGGAAGAGCACCGTGGTCGCCATGCAGTCCGGGCTCTACTGGGGCTACATCGGCCTGGTGGAGGGCATCCTCAAGCGCATGAAACGGGAGTTCGGCCCAGTCAAGACGGTGATCGCCACGGGGGGACTAGCCCCCGTGCTGGCCAAGGACTGCCCCTCCGTGGACGTGACCGACGAAAACCTCACGCTGGAGGGGTTGCGTCTTATCTACGAGAGGAACAAGGGGTGAGAGGACATTCGGAATTCGGAAGGCGTGAAGAAGGGCTTCACCACCAAGACACCAAGGCGCCAGGAAATGCGAAGGGCGAATTGAAAGAGAAAGCCGGGCTCTCCCCCTCGACCCCCGCTCGTGCCCTGTCTCGTGTCGCCATGACGGCCGCAGGAGCGCTTTCCGGCGCGCGATGCCCAGTTCGGGCTCGGCGCATCGGCCTCTGGAGAGGCCTCCTACAGCCCTTCCGCGTCCCATTCGGCATCTTCCTCGCCCCGCCCGCACTTTCCACTCCTCACTCCCTAAGCCATGCCTGAGGACCTGAGAGCCTACTTCGAAAGGATCGAAGGAAGCTTTTGCAGCCATCGCGGTGCCCCTCTGCTCCTCTCACCCCTGGATTTCGAGAAGGCGGTGGAGTGGTTCGCCGCGGGCATTCCTCCACAGGTGGTCGAGGAGGGCATCTCCGCATACTTCTCCCGCTTGGCGGTCCGAAAGGTGCCGCTCCGGCGCGCCATCTGCCTCGCCTTCGCCGAGGAGTGCGTCCTCAAGGCGAGGGAGGCTCACCGCAGGGCGGCCGTGGGGCGCAGCGCGGGCATCGAGGCTGGAGCCCCCCCCGGAGAGCGGGTGAAGGCCTTTCTGTTGGACCGCGTGGTACGGCTGAAAGCCTTCTTGGATGGTCCCTTCGCCAATCGCCTCCCGGTCCTCGCCCGCCTCTGCGCCTCCGCCGCGGCGGAACTGGAGGGACTGCTGCCCCAGTGCGAGGAGCCCATGTCGCGCTTGGAGGGCCGGCTGGCCCCGCTGGATCGGGAACTCTGCCGGCTCGTTCTCCTGGAGGCCTCCGCGGAAGCCACCGCCGCTTGGCGCCGCGAGGCGCTGGAGCGCCTCGGCTCCCTGGCCCAATCCATGGACGAGGAGGTGCGGCGGCAGACCGTGGACAAGCTCGCCTGCCATGCGGCCCTCCGCGAGATGGGGTTGCCCCGCCTCTCCCTGCTCTTCATGGAGGGCGAGGGATGACCGGTCGAGCCCTCGTATTGAGAAGCCGAGACCCGATTCCCGATGCCGTTGCCGACGCTCTGCGGACCTTGGGCATGACGGCGCTCTGGGAAGTCGGGCCAACACATTGGAGAGCCTATTTCACCGACGCGGCGCCGGACCCCGTGGAGGCGCTCCGCGAGCATCACCCCGACATCGAGTACGGATGGCAAGAGGAGCCGGTGGTGGATTGGGCCGGGCGCTACCAGTCCTCCTTGCGCCCGCTGGCCATCGGACGCCGGTTCGCCGTTCTCCCCTCCCTTGCCCTCGACAATCCTTGGCCCCAGAGGATCACGCTGCGCCTGGTGCCGGGAATGGCCTTCGGCACCGCCGAGCACTACACGACCGCCTCCTGCCTTCGCCTCCTCGAGGAGATGCCCTCGCCTCCCGCCTCCGTCCTGGACGTGGGGTGTGGAAGCGGAATCCTGGCGGCGGCCTCCTGCAAGCTCGGATGCCCGCGCGTGACCGCCTGCGACGTGGATGGAGACGCCCTTCTCGTGGCGGGGGAAACGGCCGCGGCCAACGGCGTCTTCTACCGCCTCGTTGAAGGAAGCGCCGCGCAGGTGGGGGGGGAGTTTGAGCTCGTCTTCGCCAATATCCTGGCCGAGACCCTTGCAGCCATTCTGCCGGATCTCGCCGCCCGGCTCGCACCCGGAGGCCTGCTCGCCGGAAGCGGGATCGCCTCCGGCAGGCAGCAGGAGGTCCTGGCCGCCGCCTCTCCCCTGGGCCTGGTTCTGATCGAGAGCCGAACCGACGGTGAATGGTGGACCCTCCTCTGGAGAGCCTCCCTCTCCCACAGGGGTTGAGGGCGCTCCTCGCTTCCCCATGCAAGGCTGAAGACGGTCCTGACCCCTGGGCCGGAGGGCCCTCCGAAGGAGGCCGCCCCGATTGGCTTTACACTTCCAGCCAATGTCTATTTCTGCATAATAAATAAATGCTAATAATCGCCATGCTTAAGCGTTGTGCAGCCTCCGCGATCCCCCTTCTTTTCCAAGGGTTCATGAAAAATCCACAGCGTTACCCACAGCTTTATCCACAGCTTTGGTGGAAAAGCCAGAGGCCATCAAACCTTCTGTAGCACGTCTTTTCAGGCGGTTCAGATTGCAGAAACAGAGACGCCCTATCTCCCGCGTTTCATTCGTTTTTGCAAAAGCCGCCCAACCAAGATGGCGGGCCAGCGTGGCACATAAGGACAGAATGGAGCCCGAAGCGACAGCGCAGAAGGCAGGTCCCGCATCCATCTCCGGTCCCCTGAATCGGTGGAGGGTGGAGGGTATGGCGGGCGTGGGCGCCCACCCCGCCGAGGGTAAGCCGGGGCGTCTCCCATCCCCGTGTGGCTTGGCCGCCTTGGCAGCGTCCTCGTGCTCCTCACTCCTCCCATCTTACTTCTCACTGGATTGCCCGCCCCGCCCCCCCCTCATCCAAAATTTGACGCGCGTTGCGGACCAGTCCGTCGTACTTGGCCCGCCGCAGCGCCGAGCCCCGCGTCGCATCGTCCCACTCTGCCTCGGTCATAGCGGCGATCCGTCCGGGGGCGGGCGCAAACCAGCCCTCCCTGGGTTGAAAGGCCTCCTCCCCGGCGAGGGGAGCCCGCCGGTTGTAGGGGCAGACCTCCTGGCACCGGTCACACCCGAAGAGATGGCCGGAGAGTGCTGGCGCCTCCGGCGGGAAAACGCCCCGGTGCTCGATGGTCCAGGTGGAGAGACAGCGGGAGGCGTCCAGCACACCCGGCCGGGGGAAGGCTCGCGTGGGACAGCCCCTCATGCAGAGGGAACACCCGCCGCAGCCGTCGGCCACCCGATCGGGCGAGTCCTCCAGCGGCAGATCCGTCAAAATCTCTCCCAGAAATAGGTAGGAGCCGTAACGCGGGTGGATCAGCAGACCGTTCTTCCCGATGAATCCCAGGCCGGCTCTGGCCGCTAGCGCCCTTTCCATGACCGGTATGGTGTCTACGCCGGCGTGCGCCAGATGGCCGAGCCCCCGGAGCAGACGGACCGCTGACCTGAGCTTCGCCATCACCACCTTGTGATAGTCTCTTCCCCAGGCGTAGCGGGAGACCCAGGCCCTGCCCCGCCCGATCCAGGCCGCCGAAAACTCCCGGCGCGTGTTGTAGGGCAGAGCCACGCAGAACACGCCCCGCACCCACGGCAGGAAGGCCCTCGGCGCGGACCGGAGGCGCGCCGTGGAAGCCATGTATTCCAGCGGACCGTGCAGGCCCGCCTCGACCCAGGTATCATAGGCTGAGGACTCCTTCTCCAGGCGGCCGGAACAGGTTCCCACCAGCGGGAACCCCGCTCCCTTAAGCGCCGCCGTCACCTCCTGAACGATCTCCGTCCCTGCCATGACCCCAGGATACCCTCGCCCCTTCTCCAAGGGTATGCCGGCGGAGAGAACTGGGCTCGCTTCCGGTGCGCCCAACCCTCCGGCTGCCCGCCTCTTCTCACTTTTCAGTCCTTCTATCTTGCTCGGATAGCCCCCAATTCCGCGATCGAATGGTTCTTCCTTCGGCGGCGCAGGTGGCATTCGGCGGAAAAGCTTTATCTCCTGAACGGGGAGGGGCTTCTTTTTCGCGTTCCGCTGGCGAAGCCAGGCGGAACGCTCGGTTTGCCTTTCGGGTTTTTCGCGTTCCGCTGGCGAAGCCAGCCGGAACGCTCGGTTTGCCTTTCGGGTTTTTCGCGTTCCGCTGGCGAAGCCAGAGGGAGCGCTCGGTTTGCCTTTTGGGTCCCTCCCCGCTCCAAGGGCTTGGCCCGCGGAGCCCACCCCACACTTGGCCCATTCTTCCCCCGGATCCAGTCCAGGGTCGAATGCCCCCCATCCCTTGGCAGGTGATTGGGCGGTTAGGCCGGCCATGAAGATCCATGGGGATTTGCACTTCCATTTCGCCTTCCATCGCGGGATTGGGGTTTCGCCTTCCATTGCGGGATTGGGGAAAGCGTCTTGACTTGTAACGGCCCCGGCTCTATCGTGCAGACTGTTGCAAGGGGCGCGGCCGAACAGCCGCTGAGATGCCCGTCCGGGATTCCGGTACCGGGCGGTCCCTTAGAACCTGATCCAGGTCATGCTGGCGGAGGGATCGCAACGTATCATCTCATCCCCTGCCCCCAGCATGAACGGGTCATGATCCGGGCCGCTACGCCCGGAAAAGGAGTCCCGCCATGTCCGAAACCATCGCCTCCACCGCCGGCCTGCGCGGTGTTCCCTTCCCCGGAAGCCGGAAGGTCTACCTCGCCGGCTCGCGGCCCGGCCTTCGAGTGCCGTTCCGCGAAATTCCGCTCTCGCCCACGGGCGGCCGCTTCAAACCCGAGGCCAACGCCCCTCTCCGGGTCTACGATACCTCGGGCCCCTACACCGATCCCGACCAGTTCACCGACATCCGCAAGGGTCTGCCGCCGCTGCGTCGAGCTTGGATCCTCGAGCGCGGCGACGTGGAGGAATACACGGGCCGAGGGATCAACCCCCTGGACGATGGCCGGTTGCAGGGCGCCGCGCCCCCCCAAACATTCCCCGGTCTGCACCGCAAGCCGCTCAGGGCCAAGGCCGGGGGTAACGTCACGCAGATGCACTACGCCCGCCGGGGCATCATCACCCCGGAAATGGAGTTCGCCGCGCTTCGCGAAGGCTTCGACCCCGACTTCGTCCGCCGGGAGATCGCCGAGGGGCGGGCCATCCTCCCCGCCAACGTAAACCACCCCGAGAGCGAGCCCATGGTCATCGGACGCGCCTTCCTCGTGAAGATCAACGCCAACATCGGCAACTCAGCGGTGGCCTCCTCCATCGAGGAGGAGGTCGAGAAGATGACCTGGGCCATCCGATGGGGCAGCGACACGGTCATGGACCTCTCCACCGGACGGGACATCCACACGACGCGGGAGTGGATCCTCCGCAACTCGCCCGTGCCCGTAGGGACGGTCCCCATCTACCAGGCCCTGGAGAAGGTGGGCGGTAAGCCCGAAGAACTCTCCTGGGAGCTCTTCAGGGATACCCTCGTGGAGCAGGCCGAGCAGGGTGTGGACTATTTCACCATCCACGCGGGGGTACGGCTCCGGTACGTGCCCTTGACGGCCAGGCGGCTGACGGGCATCGTATCCCGCGGGGGATCCATCCTCGCGGGCTGGTGCCTGGCGCACCACCAGGAGAACTTTCTCTACACGCACTTCGCCGAGATCTGCGAGATCATGAAATCCTACGACGTGGCTTTTTCTCTCGGCGACGGGCTTAGGCCGGGCTCCATCGCGGACGCCAACGACGAGGCCCAATTCGCCGAGCTGGAAACCCTCGGGGAGCTGACGCGGATCGCCTGGGACCAAGACGTCCAGGTCATGATCGAGGGACCCGGCCACGTTCCCCTGCATAAGATCCAGGAGAACATTGTCCGCCAGGCGGCCCTCTGCCACGACGCACCCTTTTACACGCTGGGGCCGCTCACGACGGACATAGCCCCCGGCTACGACCACATCACTTCGGCCATCGGCGCCGCCATGATCGGGTGGATGGGGACGGCCATGCTCTGCTACGTGACGCCCAAGGAGCACCTCGGACTTCCGGACCGGGATGACGTGAAGGCAGGGGTCATTGCCTACAAGATCGCCGCCCACGCCGCCGACCTCGCCAAGGGCCACCCCATGGCCCAGCGCTGGGACGACGCGCTCTCCAAGGCGCGGTTCGAGTTCCGCTGGGAGGACCAGTTCAACCTGAGCCTGGATCCCGATTCGGCCCGATCCATGCACGACGAGACGCTGCCCGCCGAGCCCGCCAAGGGGGCGCACTTCTGCTCCATGTGCGGGCCCAAGTTCTGCTCCATGAAGATCACCCAGGACGTGCGCGAGTATGCCGAGCGGCACGGACTCGCCCCCGAGGCGGCCCTCGAAGCGGGGATGGCCGAAAAGGCCAAGGAGTTCATCGAGAACGGCGGCCGGGCCTACGGCGAACGGTAAGAGCAGCTCCCCTGGCCCGCGCCAGGGGAGCGCCGAGGAGAGGCGGCCGAGCCCCTCCTCGGGGAGCGCTCGCACGCCGCGCCGCAACGCGCCTTCCTCCGCCTCGCTCCGGAAGGCAGACCGCACAAGTGCGAGCGGGAATTGTTCAGGACAGCCATGTATAATGATAGAGAAGCACCCTGGAGAGGAGGGTCAGATGCACGATCTCTGGGAAACAATTCCGCCGGATGCCTCCAAGATCGTCTTGGTGCTCTTCCTCTCCTTCCTGCTCGGGCTTGAACACGAAGAACACAAGGCCCAAAAGAGCTACGCCTTCGGCGGAATTCGGACCTTCCCCCAGATCGGCCTCATGGGGTATGTCCTCTCCACCCTTTCCGGCTCCTCAGCGCTCCCGCTGGCCATCGGTCTTCTGGTCGTGGGAGCTTTCCTCATCGTCTCCTACCGGCACAAGCTGGAGAGCAACCCCGAAGCGGGGATCACGACCGAGGTATCGGGACTCGGCACCTACCTGCTCGGAGCGCTCGTCCAGCATGGCTATTTCTGGATCTCGGCCACGGTGGTGGTGGCCGCTCTGCTCTTGCTGGAATTGAAGACGGGGCTAGAAAGCCTGGCTCAACGCATCGATGCCGACGAGATCATCACCTTCACCAAGTTCCTCCTGCTCTGCGCGGTCATCTTGCCGGTCGTTCCCAACGAACCCTTCACTCCCTTCGCCATCAACCCCTTCAAAACCTGGCTCGTGGTGGTCGCGGTGAGCGCCATCTCCTACTCCAGCTACGTGCTTCAGAAGCTCACCAAGGATAAGGGCGGCATCCTCCTCTCGGCCTTCCTAGGAGGCGCCTACTCCTCCACCGTGGCCACCGTCGTGCTGGCCAAACGAGCGGTCAGGGAAGAGAGGCCCCACCTCTTCGCCGGGGCCACGCTGCTGGCCTCCGGGGTCTTCTACCTCCGGCTCGTCATCCTGTTGGCCTTCTTTAGCCTACCTCTGACGCGCATGCTGGCTCCGGGCTTTTTGGCCATCGGAGCGGCCGCCACGCTCGCTGGCTGGCTCTGGTCCCGCCTCCCTGACGTCCGCACGGACAAGCTCAAGCGGGAGTGGACCGCCAAAAACCCTTTGGAATTGCGCGCCGCCTTCACCTTCGCATTGATCTTCCTGGCCATGCTGGTGGCCACGCACCTCACCGTGATCTACCTGGGCTCGGGCGGCGTTTATACCCTGGGTGCCCTCATGGGCCTCACGGACATCACCCCTTACGTCCTCGGATTGGCACAGGGGCTCCACGGGGCCCAGGCCCTGACCATGGCGGCCGGTGGCATCGTGATCTCGGCCGCCAGCAACAATCTCGTCAAGGGCGGCTACGCCTACCTCTTTTCCGACCGCAAGACGGGGCGGCAGAGCCTCATCCTCCTGCTGGCGCTGACTCTCATAAGCCTGGTTCCGCTCTTTTTCCTCTGAAAAGGGAGCATCGAAGGCAGGAGCGGACCTATGCCCCAATCTCGCGATGAGAGGCGAAAGGGCGGTGCGGCTCTCCATGGACCTTGCTGATCGCCATAACCGCACAGCCGCCCGCACCACCGGAGGAAGGATCATTCGATCGCGGAATTGGGGGAAGGGTGGAGCCTCTTTCGCGCCGGTGGAGCGCGGTGGTATCGTAGGGTTGCTCAAGGCGGCGGTACCCTCCCATGGTGCGGTGGAGTTTCTTGAGCGGGGTGAAGAGATGGCCGTTGGACAGGTTTCTCTCCGAAGGCCCGCCGTAGCCGGAACCTTTTATCCCGCCCACCCGCTCCAACTCAAGACCGCCGTGGAGCGGTTCCTCGTGAGGACGACCGATCCCGTCACGGTCACGGCGCTCATCGTGCCCCACGCCGGCTACATTTACAGCGGCGCGACGGCGGGCAAAACTTACGCCTCAGCCGACCTGCCCCGCCGCCTCTTCATCCTGTGCCCGAACCACACAGGGATGGGCAGCCCCCTCTCCTGCTGGTCCCGGGGCGCCTGGGTGACGCCCCTCGGCGAGGCCCCCGTTGACGAGGAGCTCGCGGCGCTTTTGATGGCCTCCGCCCCTCTCGTCCATCACGACGAGTTGGCCCACCGCGGCGAGCACGCCGTCGAGGTCCAGCTCCCCTTCCTCCAGGTCTACTTGGGGAGCTTCTCCTTTGTGCCCGTCGTGGTGGGCACGCAGGACTTCGAGCAACTCGAGGCGCTCGGCCGAGGTCTGGCCGCGGCCATACGGGCCCTGCCCTCCTCCGCCGCCATCATCGTCTCCAGCGACATGAACCACTACGAAAGCGCCTCGGTCAACAGACAGAAGGACGAGCAGGCCCTGAACGCCATACTCCGCCTGGACCCGGCCGCGCTGTATCGGGTCGTGCATCAGCGCCACATCACCATGTGCGGCTACGCACCGGCGGTCAGTGCCCTGGCGGCGGCCCGTCTTCTCGGAGCGGACCGCGCCGAAGTCGTGGACTACACCCACTCGGGCCAGATCACCGGCGACGACGCCGAGGTGGTCTCCTACGCGGGAGTTCGAATTTATAAGGAGCCGGCGTGAGGGGTCGGCTTTGGCTCTGCCTCCTGGCCATGGCCGCCCTGCCGGCGGCAGCCCAGATCAACCCGATTCCGTGGCACCCCAAAGCGCCCCCCCCGCCAGCCTCCGCTAAGGCCCAATCGGCCCATCCCGGCACCGTGTCGGCCCCGCCCAAGTTTCACATGACATTTGACAAGATCACGACGGTGGCACCTGGCGTCTACCTCGCCGAAGGAAATGTCAAATTCACCTACCAGGACATGCTCCTCACGGCCGATTCGGTGACGTACGACACGAACAAGGGGACGCTCTGGGCCACCGGCAGGGTGGCCGTGGACTTTCAGGACTTCACCGCCTCTGGCAGCGAGCTGACCTACGACCTGAACACGGGCAAGGGCACCCTGATGGACGCCTACGGGGTCCAGAAGGACGGGGACTTCACCGTGTACGGGAAGGAGATCCGCAAGATCGGCGAGGGCTGGTTCGAGGTCATTCACGGAACCTTCACCTCTTGTGCGGCGGCTGTCCCGCCCTGGAGTATCAAGGTCAGCCACGCCAAGTTTCACGTGGACCACTACGCCTTCCTGACGAACCCCCGCTTCCACGTGCGCCAGGCGCCCGCCCTCTATCTCCCCTACCTGATCTGGCCCACCAAACCCGCGCGTTCCACTGGCCTCCTGATTCCCGAAATCGGCAGCTCCAGCAACCAGGGGTTCACGGTGAACAACGCCTTCTTCATCGCACCCTCCAATTGGTGGGACGACACGGTTTACGTGGACCACTACAGCAGGGAGGGCTGGGGGCTGGGGGAGGAGTTCCGGTACGTCCCCTCCACCGACTCCTACGGATGGTTCCACGGCTACTACATCCGGCAGAACAGCGACGGCCAAAAGCGGTGGGACTTCTCCTGGGCCCACCTGCAAAACTTCCGGCACGGCTGGTACTTCCTGGCGAACATCAACCTCCTCTCGGACATCAACTTCTTCAGGGACTACCAGCGGGACTATACGCTGAGCACCCTGTCGGGCCTCGATTCCAGCCTCTACCTGGTTCGTAACTGGGGCCCCTACGCCCTGACCTTCAAGGCCGAGCGCCAGAATCAGTTTTTCACCGAGGGGCAGGACCTCGTCCAGCGGACCCAGCCTGGCGTGGAGTGGCGATCCAGCCTCCATCCCTTGGTGGGCGACCTCTACTGGGGGTTCGAAACCTCCGCGGACCTGTTCCACAAAGAGTGGGCCCAGTACACTCCCACCACTCAAAAATTCTCCGTGAGCTACGACCGCCTGGACGTGCACCCCTATTTCGAACTTCCGCTCCACCCAACCCTCTGGCTGGACATCACCCCCCGGTTGGAGCTGAGGGCCACTCATTACTCCGAGAGCCAGGATCCCTCCACGCAGCAATACGACGCAGGCCAGCTCTGGCGGAACTACGCCCGGTTCTCGCTCGACGTGGTGGGCCCGCGCTTCTACCGCCGGTACAAGAACTCCATCAAGCACGTCATCGAACCCTACGTGACCTACAGCTACGTCTCCCCCGACGCCCGCGCGCTGAGGGCGCCCATCTTCGACGAGGTGGACCAGGTGGGGCTCAACATCAGCCAGGTGGAGTACGGCGTGCGGAACCGGGTCTACGGGCCCAAGGGCGACCTGCGCCTGGACAGTTCGCTCTACCAGGACTACAGCTTCAAGAGCGACCTGCTGACAGCGGGCCCCAGGCACAGCCGCCAGGGGCCGGTGACCCTCCTCGTGCGCCTCTGGCCGACGGCCTCCTGGAGCTACGACCTCAGGCTGCGCTACAACAGCCTCACGCGGGCCATGGACGGCCAATCGCTCTCCGCCACTTACCGTCCCAGAAAGAAAGAGAGCGACGACTTCATCCGCCTGACCTATCTGAAGTCCGGCACCCTCGGCGTGAGCCAGATCACCGATCTCACGCAGAACCCCCTCTCGAAGGAGATCCGGCTGGCCTCAGCCATGACCCTCGCGGACGGGAAGGTGACCCTCAATCCCTCCCTGGAGCGGGACCTCAAGAAGAGGGCCTGGCGCGACAGGCACCTCACCTTCTGGTATCACGGGAGCTGCTTTTCGCTGGGCTTCGAGGCGGGCAAACGGACCATCGGGACCTTCACCGATTCCGAATACCGCTTCCTGGTGAGCCTCAAGGGGGTGGGCACCGTGGTGGACCTCTGGGGGGGAACGGGCACCTATTGAGAAGAGGGAAGGCGAGACTGGGACTCGGGATGGAGGATCGGGGATTTCGGATTGGGGATGGGGGATCGGGGATTCTTGCGTTTCACCTCCCGCGTCCCGCGTCTCACGTCTCGCTTTCCCATCCAGGCGAGTGACATGAAAGCGGACACGACCCGGGAGATCATCCGCAAACTTCTGCACGTGGCCATGGGCCTCTTCGCCATCTCCCTGCACTGGCTCTCTCCGTGGCAGGCGGCGCTTTGCGCGCTGGCGGCCCTATGCCATAACCTCTGGCTCTTTCCCCACTATGGAAGGAGAAAACTGGAGCGCCCGGCGGAGAGGGCCTTCGGCTATTCGGGCATGATCGGATATCCGGCCATCGTCCTGGCGCTCTGCCTTCTCCTCCCCGCCTCGGCCGCTGGCCTTGATCCCGTACGCCAAGCTTCTGGTGTGCAACCCGCCAACGTGCTCTGGGCCGTCGCCGGGGCATGGGGCCTGCTGGCCTTCGGAGACGCCTTCGCGGCGCTCTTCGGCCTCGGTCTGAGGGGCCCCGCCTTGCCCTGGAACCCTCGAAAGCGGTGGACGGGGCTGGCCGGGTTCATCCTTGTCGGAGCCCCCTCTGCCTTCGCCCTGGCCTACTTCAGCGCCTACGGCGATCTCAGGGTCTCGGGACCGGCCCTTCTCGGGCTGGGCGGCGCGTGCCTCCTGGCCGCGTTGGTAGGCGGCCTGGTGGAGAGCCTTCCCGGCCAGATCGATGACAACCTGACGGTCCCGCTGGCGGCGGGCCTCATCCTCCTCCTGTTCGCGCGTTTCCCGTGGGGGGATCTCCTTCTCGGACGGACCGTGCCCGGCGCGGTCGGCCCCCCGTCGGTCTGGGGCCCGCCCCTCCTGCTGCTCCTGCTCGTGAACGCGGCGCTAGCCACCGTGGCGTGGTACCGCCGGTGGACGACGGCCGCGTCGGCCTGGATGGGCGCGTTCTGGGGCGCCCTCGTGGCCGTGGGGCTCGGCTGGGAGGGCTACGGATTCCTCCTCCTCTTTTACCTTCTGGCCAACGGCAGCACCTACGTGGGCCTCGGCCGCAAGCGGGCCCTGGGCATCGCCGAAGGCGACGGCGGCCGCAGGGGAGCGCAGTCGGTCTTCTCCAAGGGGCTCTTTCCGGCCCTGTTCGCGCTGGTCTCCCCCGCGGCCTGCGTGGCCAGCCTGGCTGCCTATACCGCTGACACGGTGGCATCGGAGGTGGGGAAGCTGACCCGGGGCAGAACCCTTCTTCTCTGGTCGCACCGCACGTGCAGGGCCGGAGAACCGGGCGGCGTAAGCCTGGCCGGCACCGCCTCCGGGCTCGCCGCCGCGGGCCTCTTCTGCGGTGCCTTTCTGGCGGTGCTGATGCTTCAGCACCGGCTCTACGGGACGGCCTTGCCCCGATTTCAGACCGCCTTCCTGAGGGCCGACCTGATCCGCTTCGGCCTTCCCACGGGGCGGGCGGAGTTCGCGCGCTTGTTGCCCTTCGTCGCCCTCCTGCTGTTCGTGTCGGTGGCCATCGTCTTCTTCTTCGAGTCGTTCTTGAACGAGACCGTGGTCGCCCGGGGCTGGTTTCCCAAACCCATCGTCCATCTGCTCACGGGCGCGCTGGCCGGCGTCCTGCCCTTCCTTCTCGCCGCCGTTTTGAGCCGCCCCTCCGAAATCCTGGCGCTGTGGATGGCCCGATGAGGTGGAAACCCTGGATCGCCCTGATCCGGCCCTTCACCCTCCTGCCGCCGCTGCTCGGCATCCTCTCCGGCTCGGCCTGCGCCTACGGATCGGGCCATAACCCTTACGCGTCGTTCACGTGGGAGCTCTTCGGGACCTTGCTCCTGGGCTCCTTCTGCGCCTCCCTCATGAACGCGGCCTCCAACATTATCAATCAGGTTTACGACCTAGAAATCGATAGGATCAACAAGCCTTCGCGCCCCCTCTGCACCGGCGAAGTTTCGCTTAGGAGCGCGCGGGTTGCGTCGTGGTGCATGTACGCGCTCGCGCTAGCACCCATCTGGTGGGTAGTGCCTCCTCCTTACGGCCAGGGCCTTTTGGCTAGGATGCGGGCGCCGTGGCAGGCCCACGCCTGCTTCTGGATCTACCTGGGAGGGCTCCTGTGCACCTTCGTCTACTCCTCGCCGCGCCTCGGCCGCACCAAGCGGTTCGGCGTCTGGGCCAACGTCACCATCGCCGCGGCGCGCGGGGAGCTGCTCAAGGTGGCAGGGTGGGCCATGGTGGCCACGGTCGGCCTCTTGGAGCCGTGGTATCTCGGGTTGGTTTTCTTCCTATTCCTGCTGGGAGCCGCCTCCACGAAGGACTTCAGCGACATGGAGGGGGACCGCTTGGGCGGTTGCCGAACCCTGCCCCTCACCTATGGGCCCCGCAAGGCCGCCTGGATGATCGCCCCCTCCTTCGTGCTGCCCTGGCTGCTGTTTCCCTTGGGCCTCCTGCTGCCCGCTCCCTCGGGCGGGCGCCTCCTGACCGGGAACCCTCTCCTGCTCACCCTGCTGGGTGTGGCCCTCGTGCTCTGGGGGAGCCGCACCGTATGGCTTCTCCTGCGGAACCCGCAAGAGCTGGCCCACACCGAGAACCACCCCTCCTGGACGGAGATGTACGGCATGATGATGGCCGCGCAGGCGGGGCTCGCCGCGGCGTACCTTTTGTGATAGGGCACAAGGGACAGGGGACAGGAGGAGGCGAGCGGGTAGAAAAGGAACGAAATCCCCAACCCCCCTTGGATTCGCTTTTCTCTTTCATTCTCCCTTCGCCGTCCGCCGCCCGCCCGAGAAGCGGCGCATCCGTCTCCCCTCCGCCCAAATTCCGCGATCGAATGGTTCTTCCTTCGGTGGCGCAGGTCGCACATGGGGGAAGGGCTTTGTCTCCTGAACGGGGAGGGCCGTCTCTTTCGCGTTCCGCTGGCGGA
>Ga0315298_1002922_pt1 | contig 27887 bp, 30 predicted proteins | sample WHS_1_MG_FD_203077 | JGI IMG/M metagenome (GOLD analysis project Ga0315298, IMG submission 203077) | Extremophilic microbial mat communities from Washburn Hot Springs, YNP, Wyoming, USA - WHS_1_MG | ecosystem: Environmental > Aquatic > Thermal springs > Hot (42-90C) | place: USA: Wyoming... | reverse complement strand
AACGCTCGCTTCTGCTCCTTCTTGTTCAATGTCACCATCTCCGGTTCCATACTCTTTATGGTACCCCATGGGTGACATTTTCACTGAACCGTTACGGGGTGACAGAATCATAGACCATTCACATCACTAGCAATCAATCTTGACACGCCTACCCGTCTGTTTTAGAATACCAGGTAAATACCCAGCAGTTCTCCTGCACCATTGGGTCCCCTGCCGATAACGCCAAACGAAATTCCAGATCACTTGATTCGATACCACGTTCACTCCTTCATCATCGGCGACAAAGATCGTCCGGAGCCGGCGAAACGCGTCGTCGCCTGTCGCCATCGCCTGGTAGACTAGGTAAAAGACTGCGTATACTATAATAGTAACAAGCTTAGCCGACGCCAGCGGCTGGACAAAGGAAGGTGATATTATGGCCGGCGATGCACTGACGAAAGCGGAGCGGTTGGAGAAGATCGAGGCGTTGCTCTGCCGGGCACCTCGCGGCCTGACCACGGCGGAGCTGGCCGGCCAGTGCCAGGCCAGCCAGCGCACGATTCAGCGCGATCTGGTCTCCTTGGAAAGGCTGGGCGTGCCGCTGACCCAGGAAGGTCGCCGCTACGGTCTCCTCGACGCCTACCAGTTGCCCAGAGTGCGTTTCACTCTGCACGAAGCTGCGGCGCTCTTCTTAGCGGCACGGCTCTACGCCAAGGGGAGCGATGAGCGCAATCCCCACGCCGGAACTGCTCTAGCTAAGCTGGCCGGCGTGCTGCCTGAGCCCATGGGCACGCAAGTGCACCTGACTGCGCGGCACCTGATCAACAAAGCCGAGAATCAGGTGTTCGTCGACACCCTCGAGACCCTTGTCAAAGGCTGGGCGAAGCGCCGCAAGGTGAAGATCCGCTACCGCTCGGCGAAGCGGGAAAGGGAGCACGAGGAGATCCTGCACCCCTGCTATCTCGAAGCGGCAAACAGCTTTGCCACCTATGTTATTGGCTTCGCCGAGAGCCATCAGCAAATACGCACTTACAAGGTCGAGCGGATCATTGCCGCCGAACTGCTGGACGAGGAGTTCAACCCGCCGGCAGACCTTGATTTCGCTGCCCGGCTGGAGTCTAGCTGGGGCGTGATCTGGAGCGATGGGAGCGATCGGGAGGTGGTGTTGCGGTTCACCCCGTCGGTCACCAGGCGCGTTAAAGAGACGCACTGGCCGGGGATGCAAAGCCTCGAAGACCTCCCCGATGGAGGGTGCATTCTGACCGTACGGGCGGCGAGCACCTTAGAGATGATGAACTCGATCCGCAGTTGGGGACCGGACGTCGAGGTGTTGGCGCCGGCCGACCTGCGGCGGCGGATCGGGGAGGATCTGCGGCGGGGGGCGGCGCGGTATAAGGACCTGACCCCCCTTCCCTCCGAGGGAAAGGGGAACCCATGAGGCGGGGACGCCCCTCTACGTGTCGGAGAGGGGTCGGGGGTGAGGTTTATTGGTTTGCGGGGATCTCGATCCGTTGGAGGATTCGATAGTGGATACTTTTCAAGCGCACGTTCTGCAAATGACAGCCAAGGTCAGAAGGACCATTGTGCTCAACGAACACCAGGGGAGCGCCATTCGCGGCGCGTTCTTCCAGGCGGTACGGGGGCGGTTCTGCTTCGACCGCAACCGGACGTCGTGTGTCGCCTGCCCGCTGCACGTGGGCTGCCCGATCTGTGCGCTGGTGGCGAGCGTCGACGATGGGTCGGCGCGCGGGGTGGATGTGCCGCGGCCGTTCGTCGTCGTGCCTCCCCTGAATGGCAAGGTCACCTACGAGGTCGGGGAGGATTTCGACTTCGGCATCACCCTGTTCGGCAACATGGTGAGCATGCTGCCGTATATGGTCGCCGGGCTGCGGGAGATGGGCGAAATGGGCATTGGCAAGCGGGTGAATGGGACCGGCCCGCGCAAGTACCGGGGCACTTTTGATGTGGAGAGGATCGCGGCTGTCAACCCGCTCTCAGGTGCCGCGCAGGAGATTTTGGACGTGAAGGACGGCTTCGTCCATGTCCCGACGACGGCGGTAACGCAGGCCAACGTCGTGAAGGTCGCCGCCGGCCTACCAGCGGACCGGATCGCGGTCGACCTTCTCACACCCTTGCGGCTGATCGAGAACGGCCGACTCGTGCGGCCGCTCCGCTTCGCTCCGCTTTCGCGGCGGCTGCTGGACCGGCTGGAGGCACTGGGTGGTCGGTACGGCGGCGGGGGACCAGCGGTGGACTTCGCCGACCTAGCCCGTCGAGCACAAGGGGTCGAGGCGGCGGTGGACGAGACGCGCTGGGTCGAGCTGGAGAGTTATTCCACGCGGCAGGGGCGGGCGACGCCAATGGGCGGGTGTCTGGGGCGGATCGTCTTTGCCGGCGACCTCGCGCCCTTCTTGCCCTGGCTGGTCTGGGGACAGGTAGTCCATGTAGGCAAAGACGCTACCAAAGGTAATGGCATTATCCGGCTATCGGATCCGGGGCTCGGCCCTTGACGGGATTAGAACGGCTGTACTATCCTCTCGCACGGCAGGCTAGCTCTGGAGCCATTGGTCCTTTGCTTGCCGTCCAGCAAGCCAGCGCGTTTGGGGATTCGGGTGTTGGCGCCTGGATGGATCTGTGCCGGGCAGAGTGAGCCATTGAGGAATGGGGGCGGGGATACACGAATGGCGGTAGCGTGGCCGGGGGGTTGGCTCGGTGGATGGGAGCGGGAGCGTCCCGGCGGTGAGAGGCCCCGGCGAATGAATTCGCGGCTGGCACGGCGAAACATCGCCTGCGTCAGGTTGGGGACGGGAGCGCTGCATCTTGATGCGGGCAAGAGTATTTGGCGCGGTAGGGTTCTGATCGCGGGGTTGTAGCCGGGGTTTCTTGGGGGACGCGAGCAGGGCGCGGCAAGGTGGGGGAAACGTGATTCGCCTTAGGCGCGGGGCGGTCTGGAGGAGGATTTCGGTGCCTATTGCCAACATCAAGGTTGGGAAGTTCGTGGTGATCAGCGAGCGGGGCGACCTCGGTTACGGCCACGGCAAGAGCGGGAACTGGCGGGCGCTGTGGGCGTTTAGCGCCATGTGCGACGACCAGATCGAAGTTGGCCGTCGCTACACCGTGTGGGGCTTTCCGTTGGAGATCCGTCTGGTGGTGGAACGGGTGCTCAGGGAGCGGGACAGGGAGATCAAGGCGGTGAACAGGACCGAGTTCAAGGGCGAGGTTTCGCGGATGGTCAGCGGTGCCCTGGAGGTTGACGGGTAGGGACGGGGTTTGCCACTGTCAGGAAGGGAGCCGCCGGATGTCGCGGGGAGTATGACACTCGAGATCTGATGGTCTTCGGTGCCGTACCCCGCGAGGATTCGAGGGAGGAGCATTGGTGACGTGAGGTCAAACGCGGCTGTGTCGATCCGGGAACTACTGCCCCGGCTTTTGGGCAAGAACGTGTCGCCATATCCCTATCAGGGGCGAGTGGATGAATTCCTCCGGCAAGGGCGAAATGTGCTTATTTCCGCGCCGACGGGGGCGGGGAAGACTTGGAGCGTCTTGCTCCCCTTTCTACTCTCCTCGCTCGAGGGTCGGCGTTTGGCGGACAGGGTGATCTACGCGCTGCCGATGCGCACGCTGGCCGTGAACCTTTGGGACTCGACGAGGAAGGCTTGCGAGAGGGCAGGTCTTGCCGGCACTCTGGAGGACGACGCAACAAGCAAGGAGATTCTGCGGATCACGATCCAGACCGGCGAACGCAAGGAAGACAAGTTCTTCCAAGGCGACATCATTTTCACCACCATTGATCAGCTCCTGTCATCTTACCTAATGATGCCGGTATCGTTGCCGGGAAGGCTGGCCAACATCAACGCGGGCGCTTTAGTCGGCTCTCTTATCGTCTTCGACGAGGTCCATCTTCTGGAACCCGGACGTTCGCTCGCGACAGTGCTCGACCTGGCGCGCCGCTTCCGAGGCCTCGCTCAGTTCGTACTGATGACGGCCACCCTCTCAGGTCGGGCTGCGCAGATACTGGAGGCGGAACTGAATGCAGAACTCGTGGCCGTAGACGAGAAAGACCTTGATCGCATGCCAAACCAGCGTGAGAAGCAGCGGACCTGGGTGTGGGTTCCCCGAGCACTAACCCCGGAGGACGTGATCGAGCAGCATGCTGGAGGACGGAGTATCGTCGTCTGCAACACCGTCTGGAGGGCACAACAGGTCTACGCCGGAATTAGGGAGCTTCTCGCCAAGAAGGGGCTGCCGACGATGCCGTTCCTGTTGCACAGCCGCTTTCTCCGCGATGACCGAAGGTCCGTGGAGGACGAGCTGTCTTCGTACTTCGGGCCCGCGGCGAGCAAGACTGACGTGATTCTGGTTGCTACACAGGCGATCGAGGTGGGCATCGATATCAGCGCCGATATCTTGCATGCCGAGATCTGTCCGGCGAATTCCCTGTTACAGAGAGCGGGCCGGTGCGCGCGATACGAGGGCAAGCGCGGCGTGGGAACCGTCCGCGTGTACGAGCTGCCTACGAGTGACAACGGGACGCCTCAGCCAGGGCCCTACCGCGAGCTGGTTCCTTTGATTGACGCCACACGGGAGGTTATCGCGCGGGAGACATGGAATGGAACGGTAGTTGGCTACTGGGATGAACAGGCCCTGGTACGGCGGGTTCACGAAGACCAGGAGGGTACCCTTCTTGGGAACGTGATCCTCAACGCAAGAGCCCGAGCGGGGGAGGTGGCGCAAGCAGTAGACACGGGCGATCGTTCGAAGATCCGCGACCTCATTCGGGACGTAGATTCGGTGGGCGTGCTGGTTCATGATCGCCCGGAGGAGGTGCGACCGGCCGATGGTCCTGAAGTCGTCAGCGTACCAAGGACGAGCCTGTGGGCGCTTTCGAGAGCGTTTGACGACGGCTCGGTGCAATGGGTGGCGATGCAGCCGAAAGATACGCAGGAGATGGGGGATCTAGAGTTCTCTGGTAGGCATGGCTTCACCTGGGAGAGGGTCTCTTCCATGAATGAGCTTCGGCTCGCCCCTTGGATGATCGCCTTGAACCCAGCTGTAGCATCCTATGACAAGGAGCTCGGCCTGATCCTGGGCAGGCCCGGGGGGACAACGCCGATCAGGTATCTCGAACGCGAGGCCTTCGGCGACTCCCGGATGCGCTGCGAATCGAGCGAAGAGCATGCGCGAAAGACGGTAGCTGCTACGTCGGGCGTTCTTGGCCGGTCAACGATGGCGGTCAGGATGCTCGAGAAACGCCTGAGCCTGCCGGTGGGGACCGTAGAAAGGATGGCTCTCGCCGGGGCCGCGCTGCACGACACGGGGAAGCTTCAGGTATCATGGCAGCGAGGAATCACCACGTGGCAGCGCCACAAGAACCCCAACCATCCCATCCTGCTCTCTGGCGAACCGCTTGCCCATTCGGACTACGTGTACCATGAAGACTGGCAAGAAGCGCGCTCCAGCGTATACTCGCGCCCGCCCCATGCGGTGCAGGGTGCACTGGCCATCTCGAACGTCCTCTTCGACGATTTCGTGGCCTGGCTCGCAGATGAGCAGTTGGCGATGGACTGCACGGCCATCGTCTGCTCGGTGATCGCTAGGCATCACTCCGCGAGGGCGGAGACCGTCGAGTCATTCTCCCTGATCCCTAGTGCCGGAGGAGAAGTGGAGAAGTACTTGCGGCTGATTGGACATGAAGCACGGAGCCCAAGCCTTGTTCAGCAGCCCGGCGCGCTCGTGCGGCAGGATTTTGTGGATAGCCTAATCAAGATGGAACGAGACGACACCTTGTTCCCTCTGTACGGCTTCCTTGTGCGGTGCCTGCGTCTTGCGGATCAGGCTGCGACTTCAAGCTGAAAGGAAGGGATTATGCCGACTACGTCATTGCGCGTGCCCAAGCCATCAGGTTCTTATGCCGATGCCTTGGTAGCTCTTGGGGTGGGCGATCTGATCGAGGAAGTTTCGGGTTTGGCTGGGACACCGATCAAGGCCACGATCAGGGACGATGGCGATGCCTACGTTATCGACTGTCGGCCGCCAATCGACGCTAGCGGCTGGCGCGTCTCGGGCATTCCGCCAGGGTATCCGTACCTGGCTTGGAAAGGCGACAACGCCGACACGCCGGCAGACAGCATCGACTACGCTGCGCAGAGGCAGATCGAAGCCACACTACGGGGTCTCAACAGGAAGGCTAAGACGGCGATCGAGAATACCATGGGCGAAGAGGCGCCTACACCACCGCGGCCAGATCTTCCTGTCCTGAAGATCTTCAACTCGTTGCGGGCTGGATCGGACAGCTACAACAAGCTGCACCAGAGCCTGCGAGAGACCAAAGGGCTTGCCGATCTGGTGTTGGCCCGGCTCGAAGCCTACGGTCTGGAGACACCGGCGATCAATTCGCCACCCGACCTTGGCCGATCGCTCGGCAAGGCTGTTTCAGCGATTCAGCTATTCAGCCCCGTAGCCGGGAAAGGGATCAACCGCCCAAAACCCGACGGCACGACGTTGGGTTCGCTTCCAGGCCACGCGGTGGACTGGTTTGAAGAGTGGATGAAGTATCGCGCCTTCCACATCGGGCTGCTGGGCTTCCGTACCGGCAAGGACAACGAGGACACGAAGATCTACGTGATCGCGCCAGCCGATATGCCTGTTTCGAGCGTGAGATCGGTCCGAAATGACTTGATCAAGGAGAGCATGTGGGGGTCGCTCAGATTGGACATCGAGGCCACGCTGAAGCTGGCTGAGCTGCTCATCAAGAGGAGCGAAGTGCTTGTGGGGGTGCAGAGCGAAGTCAAGATGCGCAACCGAACGCCCCGGGATCTGATCAGGGGCATCCACAGCGTCTACTTCAAGAGCTTGGGGACCGGTTCCGCGGTGACGAACATTTCCTTTCTAGGGTTGCCCGGGTGGTTTCCGATCGACACGGCACAGGACGCCAACGACTGGCTAGAGATCCTAGGCGAACATCGGGCCTGCATTCGCACGCTCCGGGAGGACAATAGTGATGACATTCCTGTTCTGCGAGCCTACCGAAGCTTCATTTCATCGGGACAGATGGAAGATGCTCTAGAGTTCTTCGCGCTCTACGCCGTTCACGTGATGGGCATGTTGACGAACAGCAGGGAGTTTCAATTCGCCAAGCGTTTTGGCGTCATGAATCTGAGGAGGTTGTTCGTGTCGTACAATTCAGAGAAGACGGAGATTTCCGGAATCGTTCAGGACGAGGGATTCCTCAACATTGCCACAGCGATTAGGCGTTCCACGGTGAATGCCCAGTACCGCAAGGCGCGAGAGGGAAAGTCTCCGTTCGAGATCCGCTACGGATTGGCGCAAGAGTGGAAGCGTCAGGTCCGTTTCAAGGAGCAGTTCATAGCCACGCTGGGAGACTTCGTTTCGAGTTACAACGCCGAAAACGCCCGCCACGCCGAGATGAACAGGGAAGTCCGGAAGGCAATCACGATCCAAGATATGGACCGCGTGATCGGACTGATCGATCGGCACAGCTCTGAGCTGGTGGGGATGCTTCTTCTGGCCTACGGGTATGGACGGGATGCTTACACCAGGGAAGACACCGACGAGAACGAGCGATCCGGGAACATTGAGCCGGCACTAGACACGCAGACAGCGGGTTAGAGGCCACAGCGAGAAAGGGAGAGGAGAAAAGCGAGTGCCAAGCAACGTCATCAAATCGATCAGCGTCTCGGGACTCATCACGTTGGATATGCACTCCCTCAACAACGAGGGTGCAGAAGGCAATTATCTCCTGACGCGCGAAGTGCAGATCGCCGACTCGTCCGGCGATCTACACGCCGTGAATGCGATCTCGGGCGACATGTTGAAGCATATTCAGGCCGAGCACCTGTTCTACTTGGCGCATGAGCGGCAACTACCCTTATGCAATGCCTGCTCCCGGTTCGATGCTAACCGCATCGTCGGAGATGCCGAGTTTGCCGGGCGGGTGGCCGGTGAGGACGGGTACCGGCAGGCCAAAGAGAAGGGCACGACCGATAGCTACATTCTCACACGCGCCCTTCAGACCTGCACGATGGACGACGCCGAGGGCGTGCTGATCACTAGTGAAATCGACGGGAAGAACCGGGCCATTGCGAGGAAGTCCGTTGTGGAGTTTGGATGGTTGGTAGGACGGCCGGAGAGTACCCGCACCGAATCCTACTTCCACGTGAAGTACGTTCCGGAGGGTCGGGGCAAAGGCGCTGGCGACGAGAGCGGCGCGAACGTTGGCCAGAACATCTTTCACCGACCCGCATCGAGCGGCCAATACGCCCTGGTCCTGACCGTGGACCTGTTCCGGCTTGGCCGGAATGACATCACGCTTCAGGCGGTCGAGTATACGGGGGGTAGCAAAGAGGCTCGGCAGCGCAAAGAGATACTCTTGGAAAGCGTACTGAGCAGCTTCATTAAGCCCACGGGAGCGCACCGCAACACGCAGAACCCGCACATCGTGGACTTCGTGGGCTGCCTCGCCCTAAGTCGCTCCACGCTTCCGGCGCCGATGGTCAGTGCCCTGAATGCCGGCTTCATCGAGCAGATGAACGGCATCGCCAGCGCTCTGAACCGATTGCGGGAAGGGGCGGTCGAGGTGCGGCGCTTCGACTCACAAAGCGAGTTTGCCGCAGTAATGGCCGACGTGATCGCCGACGCGGCCGAACTGGAAGTCTCCCATGGCTAGGGGAATACGCAGCAGTGGCGAACCGCCGTCCGGGGCAGGTGCTAGGTCTCGATGGTTGGTGGTCAGCTACTCTCCCGTGACGCTGTTCTCGCTGCGGATGAGCACTGCAACCAGTTCTGGAGGCAAGACCCTTTTGGTGCCAACGCCCTATGCGGTCAAGATTGCGCTTGTAGACGCGGCAATCCGCGCGGAGGACGTGGCAGCAGGGGAACGAGTCCTGCAGATGGTCAAGGGCAGGGAGATCCGTTTCCGTCCCCCGAAGCACACGATCGTCAACAACACCTTCGTGCGCATCCTACGGGAGCGCGAGATGAAGGCGAAGAAGGAGGATACCGACGAGTATCGCGCGAAGCTTCGCCAGATGCGCGAGGCTCCTTACCAAAGGACTATCGCCTACCGGGAGTTCTGCGCGTACACCGGCGTCCTGGACGTTGCCATTGGGATCGAAGGTCTGTCAGGCGAGGAGGTAGCGTGGCTGGTTCTCCTGTGCGCCCACGTGAACTACTTCGGCAAGCGAGGCAGCTTCATGCAGTTCAGCGGGGCAAACGAGACCGAGTCACTACCAGAGGGCTTCACTCAGCCAGCCGGGGATGTGGTCGATGGAGGACGGCGGTTCGGTGCCATCCAACCCCTCGACGACATCGGCGACGCTATGGCTCCTGACCTCTTCGACCGTATAAGCACCTACGGGGCTGGCAGAGTCGAGCTTGGCAAGCACCGCGTGCTACGCCCGACGCTTCTTCCTTGTCGCCTCGGGCGAACGACGCGAGACTACACCGAGTACACCCTGATCGAATCATAGCCACAACTGGAGGTATAGCGATGTGACTTGCCGACATGATGGACGGCATCAGCCGCATAGGGGAGCGCCTTGTGGGTTGCTGCAACAGATGTGAGGGCGTGGCCGTGGATCTTTCCCAAGGAGTCTTGCCACGCTGCCTGTTCTTCGAGGCGGACGGGCGCGAGAAGGGCGCTGGCTGCGCGATCGTGGGGCTCAATCCGGGCGTAGCGGTCGCGTCGAGCGGGGGTTCTATCTCGAGAACGGCCAGACCTATGCCCAAACCGTGGCTTGCTGGCACAAGTACCTCTACGACTATAGGTACTGCGAGGCTGCGACACCTGGCGAACGAGATGGGCTTCAGGGGGCCGATCCTCTGGTGTGAGCTAGTGAAGTGTGAGAGCGGGGCCGACGTCAGGTATTCGCCGCTCCAGACGTTTCGTACATGTGCGGATCTATACCTGACGGAAGAGCTTCGTCTGGTGCCGCCCGAGCGGCCCATCATCACGGCTAACCGGGAGGCCTACCGTGCCTTGGCATACCTGTACCCCAAGCGGATCGTCATAGGCGTGCCTCATCCCACGGGGTCTTTCGGTCAATTCGGCAGCTGTTCAGCCATGGCATCAAGAGCGAGCTGAAAGAGCAATTCCGGCTGCGGCCAGACGAGCTATGGGAAGGCGACTGCGGAAAGGCTGTCTGGCTTGACGGGGGCAACGGCCGAGTGATGTGAGGCCGATACGACACGAGGCAGGAGCGGGGTTTTGTATCCGTGCACCTAATCATCGATACCTACGGCGCTTATGTGGGCAAGCACAGCGAGCGGGTGGTGGTGCGGGTGAAGGGGGAGGTGCAGCAGGAGGTGCCCTTGCTGCAGATCGAGCATCTGCTGGTGATCGCCGGTGGGGTGAGCCTTTCCAGCGACGTGATCCGCGAATGCACCGAGCGGGGTATCCCCCTCAACTTTCTCTCTCGCAGCGGCGCGCCCTATGCCACCGTCATCGCCCCCGAACTCACCGGCACGGTGAAGACTCGCCGCGAGCAGCTACTGGCCTTCGCCGACGAACGCGGCGTGGCCCTGGCGAAGGCCTTTGCCGCCGGCAAGCTGGGCAACCAAGCGAACCTGGTCAAGTACATGGCCAAGTACCGCAAGCGCCTCGACCGCGACCTCTACGAGCAGGTGCGCGAGTCCTCCCTGGAAATCGAGCGGCTGGCGCAGGAGGTCAGGGGACTGGCCGGCGAGAACGTGGACGCCGTCCGTCCCCAGCTCCTGAACCTCGAAGGTCGCGCCGGTCGTCTCTACTGGCAGGCGATGCGCGAGCTGCTAATCGCTAACGTCGAGTGGGGGGGACGCGAGACCCGCGGCGCTACCGATCTGGTCAACAGCTTGCTCAACTACGGCTATGGTGTGCTCTACACCCAGATCCAGCAGGCGATCATTCTCGCCGGACTCGACCCCTACGCCGGATTCGTCCACGTCGACCGTTCGGGCAAGACCAGCCTAGTGTTCGACCTGATCGAGGAGTTCCGCCAGCCGGTGGTGGACCGCACGATCTTCGCCCTGCTGAACAAAGGGAGAGACCTACAGATCGAAGACGGCAAACTGGCCGACGCCACTCGGCGTACCGTCGCCGACAGGGTACTTGAGCGACTGGAAGGGGAAGAGTTCTACGAGCAGAAGAAGCACAAGCTGCGCACGATTATCCAGTCCCAGGCCCGCCATGTCGCCACGTTTCTACGGGGCGAAGGGCGGGCGTACCAGGCGTTTGTGGCCAGGTGGTGAGACGAACCTAACCCCCAGCCCCTTCCCTTGTAGGGAAGGGGAGCAGCCGATCTCCCCTTTCCTTGTAAGGAAGGGGGCCAGGGGGCTAGCTCTTCAAACCTCTCCCCAGTCCCTCTCCGACACGGGGAGGGGAGCAATTGATTCCCCCTTCCCTGTAGGGAAGGGGGCCAGGGGATAGGTCTCTGACCACGCGCGATACTGATAGCTCAAGGAGGTTCGGATGCAAGAATTGAGGGTTAGGCTCGAAACGGTAACGCCGCTGTTCCTTGGGGGTGAGGAGCCACGGCAGGACCCAGAGCTGCGAGCGTCGTCCTTCCGCGGCGCTTTGCGCTACTGGTTGCGAGCGGCCTTGGCCGGCGCGGTGGGGGACGACGACCGCGGGGTGCAGAAGGTGTGGGCCGCCGAATCGGCTGTCTTTGGCAGCGCCGGTGAAGGACAAAGCGGCATCGGCGACAAGCGGGCCGGCGCCTCGGCAGTGGTGGTTAGAGTGCGCGGTCAAATGCCGGACCCGCTGCCATACCAGAAGAGCAACCCGGGCTGGGACCCGATCACCCGTCGGCCCATACCCTCCGGCCGCGATTACCTGTTCTGGTCCATGGCAAAGACTAGCGCCGACGCCGCGAGGTCGTACTGGCCGCCCGGCACCTCCTTTGAGCTGGCGCTAGCGGCGAGGCCGGGCGCGGCAGATGGGGAGGCGGCCCTCGACCAGGCGATTGCCGCACTCTGGCTGCTGGTGCATCTCGGCGGCATTGGCGCTCGCTCGAGGCGCACCGGCGGGAGCATGGGGGTCCCTAACGCAGTCGAGGCCAACGGGCTCCGGTTCGCCCTGGCCGGGACGACGCCTGGAGCGCTGGCTGGGGAACTGAGGGAAGGGCTGGGGCAGGTGCGGTCGCTCTTTCGGGCCCTCGGGAACCAGGCCCCTGCGGCCGTGCCCTCCGAGTTCGACGTGCTTCATCCGCGGTGCTGCCGGGTGTGGGTGCTAGGGCTGTGGCCTTCTACGAATCAAGCGATGGAGGAGATTGGCACGGCTCTGCAGCGATTCCGTGGGCCACGCGGGCGTGGGCCACAAGACAGAGTCCGCCGGCGGGAAAGCGGCATTGGCCTACTCGAACGGGCTGTCTTCGGTCTCCCCATCAAGGGAGTGGACGCCAAAGAGGGCGGTAGCCAGGTGGATCGTCGGGCGTCACCCCTCTGGCTCAAGGTATCCAAGACCGTCAAGGGGAATTATGCGGGGATCGCCACGCTCTTCTCCTCGCGCTTTCTACCGGAAAGAGCCTTCTTGCAGGCTTCCGGCCGCCGGGCCGATCCCCCAGCGGATTATGGCTTGCTAGAGGGGTTTGTCCGAGAGTACTTTGCGGCCGCGCAGGAGGTGCGTTATGAGTAAGTCCCTTTTTGTCTTTACTCTCGCGAGCGTGCAGCCGTTCATATCCCAAGCGCGGCGACTGGGCGACCTCGTGGCCGGTAGCCGCCTGATGTCTGATCTAGCCGGGGCCGCTGCCCGCGGGATTCAGTCCATCGGAGGCGAGCTCATCTACCCGCCCCCGGCGTCGCTCGCGGATGACACCGTGGACGGAGGAACACCCAACACACTTGTGGCCCAAGTACCGGCTGGTTCCGAGCGAGAAGCAGGCAAGGCAGCCCAGGTCTTCTTGGAGCAAAAGGCAAACCAATGGGCAGACCGGGCCCGCAACGAACTGGCTCGACTTGGTCCCAACCTGGATAAGGTGTGGCAGGCGATCTGGGAGCGGCAGCTAGGCGCCCTGTGGGAGACCTACTGGGCGGCCGCCCCCCTGGCCAAACGCGACTATGCCGAGGTCTACCAAGAGACGAGAAAAGCCCTCGGCGCCTGCAAGCGCACGCGGGTGTTCTCGCAGGTGGAAGAGACCGGCCCTAAGGATACGTTCGGCGGCACCCGAGCAGCCCTCCGTACTGCGGATCGAGACGCACGGGCCTACTGGGCCGCAGTGGCCAAGAACACCACGGCGGCCCAGCTAAAGCCAGACGGACGGGAACGACTGGACGCTGCAGGCGCCTTGAAGCGGTTCGGCGGTCTGGCAGACCGAATACCTTCCACCAGCACGGTCGCGGCCGCGGGTTTCCTAGCAAGAACAAGGGAAGGGAACCAGTTGGCGCCCTACCGCCAAGTGCTGGAAGCCCTGCTGGGGCGGCACCTTTACAGGGTCGCGAAAGACCCAGACTGGCCTTATGACGGGGATCTTCTCTACGAGGAAACGCTGGCCGCGGCGCGACTGCGCGCCTCCTACGGGGTGGAGCAGGTAGACGCAGGTCGGCTCTCGGCGGCCGTCGACGCCCTAAGGGCGATCTATCGGCGGGTAGGCCCGCCCAGCCTCTATTATGCGCTCATCGTTCTGGACGGCGATGGCATGGGGCAAAGGGTCGAGGAGTGCTCCAACCCAGAGGAGCACCGGGCATTGAGCGAGAAGGTCAGCTGGTTCGCCCGCTCGGCTAAGGATGTGGTCAAGAAGGTGGGAGATGGAGCGCGGCTGGTCTATGCTGGCGGCGACGATGTGCTGGCGCTTGCGCCGCTGGCCACGGCGCTGCCGCTGGCCTGGGAGCTGGCGAAGGCGTTTACCGAGAAGGTCGGCGCCGGTGCCACTGCTTCCGCCGGCGTGGCGATGGCCCATCATCTCTATCCTCTAGACGCCACATTGCGGGCCGCTCGCGAGGCGGAGGCGATGGCCAAGCGGGTGGAGGGCAAGAATGCCGTCGGCGTAGCGGTTTTGAAGCGTTCAGGCGAGAGGCTTGAGATGGCCAGCCCCTGGGCGCCAGTGCGGAAAGACTGGGACGAGCTGCGCGGTCGTTTGGAGAGAGGGGAGCTGGCTTCGGGGTTCGTGGGTGACGCGACCGACGTCGACCTGCTTCTGACGATCAGCGGGGCGCTCGAAGCGGATCTGCGGCGGCTGCTTCGCCGGCATAGCAAGCTAGAGGACAAAGATCGGGGTGACAGGCTAGATCTGGCGCCCAGGTTAGCGTATTGGGCTGCGGAACTGGAGGCCCGGCGTGCAGGCAGCCTGAAACCGTGGATCGAGCTAGCGCGCTTCGTCGCGAAAGGGGGCACAATGTGAAGCTGTTCATTGAGCCTGTAGACGTCTGGCTGTTCCGAGACGGGCGGCCCTTCGATGCCGGGTCCGACCACCGGGCCGCCAGCCTCTTCCCGCCGCCTCCGACGGTGATGCAAGGAGCGGTCCGCTCGTACCACCTGATCGTCGCGGGGGTGGACCTGCGAGACGCGATCGCCGTGCGGGCCGCAGTGGGAACGGCCGAGGACTACCGGAACTTGCGGCTGCGCGGCCCCTTTCTGGCGCGTCGGGAGGAGGACCGGGTGCGGCGTTACTTGCCCGTGCCGGCTGACGCGCTGCTGGAAGAAGCGCCAGCGACCGTCAACCGGCAGACGGCCGCGCCTGCCAATGAGAAGGAGTGGCAGGCGCGGCCGTTGAGGCCGGAGGATCTCTCTGCGCGAGGAATTCTAACCAGCGCGCCCACCCCACGCCTGCTGTGGAGCGAAGGAGGAGCGAGCAAACGGGAAGCGGGCTGGATGGATGAGGACGCGGTGGTTAAATACCTAAAGGGTGCGCCGGCAAAGGCGACGCCTTCCGCCGTACTTTTCAAGCATGAGAGTAGGATCGGCCTGGAGCTGGACGACTCACGACGAACCGCGACCGAGCATGCCCTCTACGAGGTGCAGTTCGTCCGCCCAGCCAAGGATGTAGGTCTGGACTTGGAGGTAGAGGGCTTGGAAGACTGGCCTCCGACAGGAATGATGCAGGTGGGCGGCGAGCGCCGGGCGGCCTACTACGGGCCGTCGAACTCGGCGCCCTGGCCGTCCTTCAGAGAAGGACCAGACCCACTGCCGGCCCGTTTCAAGCTTCTGCTGGCGACGCCTGCCTGTTTTGCACAGGGATGGCAGCCGGCCACCTGGTCGCGGTTCTTCGACGGTAGCGCCGAGCTAGTGGCAGCAGCACTACACCGCTACGAGGCGCTCGGCGGCTACGACCTAGCGAAAGGCGAACACAAGCCATCCCGGCGGTATGTGCCGGCCGGCAGCGTGTACTTCTTCGAAAGCAACGGCCGGACACGGCTGAGGAGCGACCTGTTGAACGACGCGTTAACCGATTGGGGAGCCGAGATCGGATTCGGCCAATTTCTGATAGGGAGTTGGTGAAATGTTCGAAGCAGCTACAATGCTCTACTTGTACGTGGAAACTCCGCTCCACGTCGGCAGCGGGCGAAGCCTAGGCGCGGTCGACCTGCCGATTCAGCGCGAGGCGACCACCGGCTATCCGATAGTGCAGGCCAGCGGTTTGAAGGGACGACTGCGGGCCGAGGCCAGAGAACGGATGAAGGAATCGCCGGAGGAGTTCAAGGCCATCTTCGGCCCCGAGACGGGCAACGCCGCGGACCACGCTGGCGCCTTGGCGCCGGCCGATGCCCGGCTGTTGCTTTTTCCTCTCCGCTCGCTGGCTGGTGTCTTCGCCTGGGCTACCAGCCGGGACGTGTTGGCCCGCTTCCAGCGCGACACTGCTATGGTGGGACTGGGGCTCGATTGGTCGCTGCCCCCTGAGCCAGGCTCGACAGAAGGGCTAGTATCAGGCGATGCCCTGGTCGCGGGTGGCAAGGTGGTGCTGGAGGAATTCGCCTTCGAACCAACTCAGAGCCCAGAGGTGAAGAAGATCGGGCAGTGGCTGGCCAGCCACTGCCTGCCGGAGAGCGAAGAATATGCCTATTGGCGGGAGACGCTACCAGGGCGACTCGTATTGCTGCCGGAGGACGCCTTCCGCGACTTCACCCGGCTTTCCACCGAGGTGGCGACACGAGTGAAGCTGGCCTTGGAGACCAAGACAGTGGAGAAAGGCGCGCTCTGGACCGAGGAGTCGCTGCCGGCGGATTCGCTGCTTTGGGCGCCACTCATGGCGAGCCCCAGCCGCGCACCAAACGGTCCACGGCTGACCGGGGCGGAGGTCCTGCAACGCGTGGCCGCGCTCGGCGCTGGACGCCGACAGCTCGGTGGCGACGAGACTGTGGGCCGGGGTGTGGTCTTCATGCGCTTCGGCCCGATCGGAGGTAAGCGATGAGCCTACAGCAAACACGAGAACAAGAAAGGGCACGGGCCGCCTGGGACGACGTGGCCTCGGCACAAGGCAAGCGGGAGGAATACCTAGCGCTGGCGAGGGGCGCCGCCGTGGATGTGCAGGTGAACGGCCTGGGCCAGACCCTCGCTTTTTGGAAAGCCCGCGGCGACAAGCCGCATTACAAGTCGCTGTACGATCAGCTTTCGCGGTGGGTCGGCGGCCAGATGGGGGCCAGCGGCGATCTGTTGGAGTGGCTCATCGCCCCCTCCACTGGTAGCGACAGCTATCGCCGGGCGACGCTGGAGGCGATCGCCTATCTGGTTTGGGTCAAGCGGTTCGCCGAGGCAAAAGATAAGGATGAACGGCAAGACAGACAACTAAAGGCAGCAGAGAAGGAGGGGTAGCGGCATGGTCGAGAAATACCCTTTGCCGGCCGACGCAGCCGCGGCCTTCCGAACCAATGGCTATCGTTGCTCGAACCCCGGTCTGCTCTTCGACCGTTTCACCCCCGACCTCGCCGGAACTGATGGCGGCGCCAAGAAGGATGCCCTGGCCAAGGTGCGAGACTGCCCGATAGACGGCGCTCTCCTCATGCGGTGCGTGGAGCGCTGGCGTCGCATGGTTGGCGCGCTCAACGCAACCGTGTTCGAGGCGACAACCGATGCGCGGCTAGTGGTAGGGCTCGGGCGCAAAGGTCCTCTGGAGGTGGGCTTTGCCTTTCATCGGCTTTATGGCTTCCCAGTGATCCCAGGGAGCGCCCTCAAGGGAATCGCCCGAGCCTACGCTCTCCTAGCAGAAGGACTTGACCCAGACTCACCGCCGGTGGTCAGCGTGCTTGGTCACGAGCCAGTGGAGGAGACCCCCGGGCAAGCGGGGGACGCGGTCTTCTTCGACGCCCTGCCCGCACGGAGACCGACGCTGGAACTGGATGTGATGAACCCGCATTTCCCGGACTACTATCGAGAGAAGGGCCGCGGGCGCCCGACCAATTGGCAGTCCCCGGTACCGGTGCCGTTCCTGACTGTGGCCCGGGCCGTTCCTTTCCTCTTTGCCGTGGGCACCCGGTCAGGGGCAGCGCCGGAGGTGTGCAGCCGGGGCGTCGCCTGGCTACGGGGCGGGCTGGAGCAACTGGGCGCTGGGGCCAAGACTACTTCTGGTTATGGCTATTTTATGGCTAGCCCCGAAGAGGCGGCCGTGACAGAGCCAGCGGCGACGAAGCAGGGGCAACCCCCTCAGGTGGCGCAGTGGCGCCGAGGAGTAATCCGTTCCCACCACTCAGCGCGGGGAGGCCTGCTGACCGACGCCGAGACGGGCCAGCCGCTGGATTTTGGACCGGCCGCGCCTGAGCCACGCGGAATCACTTTCAAGACCAAGGCTTTGGTGGAGTATCAGGCGGTGGAGCAAGAAGGAAAGACGGTGGTTATCGCCGTCCGCAAGGCAGACCATTAGAGCGTAACGATGAGCGCCGAATGATAAACGATGAAGGAGGCGACGGGAGGGCTGATCATTTCCGAATTCAGCGTTCATAATGCAAGGGAGGTGTTCCGATGCGCCGTGCGCTCGCCCTGTCTGTGGGCACCGGGACGGGGCCTAACGCCAATATTGTTGAGCCCTTAAAGAAGGCTATCGGCGACGTTAACCCTGAGTTCGTCTGCTTCTTAGCCTCGAGTGACAGTGAGAAGAACGCCATGGCGGTTGCTTCGGGCCTACGTCTCACCGACGACTCGTTTCAAACCCGCCTGTTAGACAACCCTGACGACGTGGAGGCCGTGTTCAAGGAGGCGTTACAAGCGCTCCGCGGACTGGTGAGAAGAGGATACGGCGTCGAGGAGATCGCCGTCGATTTCACCAGCGGGACAAAGGCGATGACCGCCGGACTGGTCCTCGCGGCTACCGCGATGCGCTGCGGGTCATTGAGATATATCACGGGAGCCAGACAGCAGGGGACTGTCGCGTCCGGGACGGAGCGCTTTCTCTCGATCCCGCCGGCCGCGATTCTGGCCTACCGCGAATTAGAGGTGGCGCGCGAACTGATCCGCCATCTACAGTTCAGGGCTGCTTTGGACCGGTGTGAGGCGATCAACCCGGCGCATCTAGACCCCCACAGCGCGGAGCTAAACCAGGACTTGGCGCACCTGGCGTGCGCCTACGACGCTTGGGACAAGTTCGACCACCGCCGCGCGGCAGGAGAACTGGGCAAGGTGGACTTCGGCAAGACCGAGAACGCCGAGTTTCGGGTGGGGAAGGAGATAGCCGGATCGCGGCTACCCCGGATCGGGCAGGCGATTGAGCAGGGAAAGATCAGCGACGACCTGCTCGCCGACCTCGCCAACAACGCCCTGCGGCGACGGCGAGAGGGGAAGTATGACGATGCCGTCGCGCGGTTGTATCGGCTAGTAGAAATGCTGGGGCAGCGGACCATGGAACGCGACTACGGCCTCCGGTCTGGTGACCTGGCGCTCGAGAAAGTGCCCGAAACGCTGCGGGCCGCGATGGAACAGCATCGCAACACGCGCGACGGGAAGGTGAAGATCGGCCTGGCCGCTGTCTACGGCCTGCTGGCGGCGCTCGGCTCATCCCTAGGCGCCGCGTATGAGGCCGACAAGGATCTGCCGGGACTGCTGAAGACCCGCAACGAGAGTATTCTGGCTCATGGGACGAGACCCGTATCGCCGGAGGCCTGCCTCCACTTCTGCCAGAGAGTGCTGTCGCTACTTGACAGGGAGATTCCTGGGTTTGCCGCGCGGCGACAAGAACTGCAATTCCCCTGGCTGCGCGCCTCGGCCGAGGTCTGTGGGCCATGACCTGTCTGCTGATCTACGACATCGCCAACGACAACATCCGCAACAAGGTCGCAGACATCTGCCTCGACTACGGGCTGGCGCGTATCCAGTACAGCGCCTTCATGGGCGAACTGAACCGCAACCGGCAGGAGGAGCTGATGCAGAAGCTCAAGCGGCAGCTCGGCCGCGCCGAGGGCAACATCCAGCTCTATCCAATCTGCGAAAAGGACCTGCGGCTGAAAAAGGGGATTGGGAGTACCTAACCTTCTAGTCCCCTTCCCTTACTTATAGGGAAGGGGGAACCAGGCAGCGTTAGTGCGCCGCCAGCCGCCGCGCAGAGCTAACCCCCTTCCCTCATAGGGAAAGGGGGATCAGGCGCTCCCCCTCGCCGCTGGCGATGCTCTCTGTGCGGTTGATGGTTCCTTCCCCCAAAAGGGGGAGCACCTGGTTCTCCCCTCCGCGTGTTGGAGAGGGGCCGGGGTGAGGTTTGTACGTTGCTGAAAGTCGATGGGCTGATGGCTGGAAGCTCATTCATCCTAACCGTTACCGACGTGAAGCAGTTTCTCTACTGCCCGCGCATCGTCTACTTCACCTATTGCATGCCGGTGCGGAGGCCGCTTACCTATAAGATGGTAGAGGGCGAAAAGCAGCACGACGAGACGGCCGACCGGGAGCGGCGGCGAACACTTAAGGCCTACGGGTTGAGCGAAGGAGAGCGCTTCTTCGACGTTCATCTGCGTTCGGAGCGGTTGGGATTGGGCGGGCTGCTGGATATGGTCATCCGCACGGCGCGCGAGGTCATCCCTGTGGAATTCAAGCACAGCATGGCGGCGCCAGGACTGAACCATAAGTACCAATTGACGGCCTACGCCTTGTTGGTAGAAGACGAGTGGGAGAGGCCGGTGCGGCGCAGCTTCGTCTATCTCATTCCGCTGAAACGGAGCCAAGAGGTGCCGATCACGTCGGGCATGCGCACCTTTGTCGTCACGGCACTGGAGAAGATGCGCACGATGATCGACCATGAGACCATGCCGCCCGGCACACGCCAGCGCGGTCGCTGCGTCGACTGTGAGTTCCGGCGGTACTGTGGAGACCGGTGACGATTATATGTATTTTCTGAACGAAGAGGAGAAACGGTGGTTGTTGAGGGGATTACTGCCGCGGAGTCGAGAGACCGCGGTCGCCGAGGAACTGCGCGGCTGGCACTGGCACGAGCCGCCGCTGTTGCCGATCTACGACGTACCGTTGGGCGTCTTCGAGGTTGCCGGCGAGTACTGCGCCTCGGCCCGCGACCTCTACCTGCGGCGCGTTCTCGGCGTTAAGGCACCGCCGAACCCGGAGATGATCGAAGGAGGCCTGCTGCACGAGGCCGTGGGCAGGCTGGTCCTACAATTCAAGCGGACGATCTATAGCACCGGCGTCGATTGCCTAACAGAACTGGAGAAACTGTCTATTTTGCCGTCGCTCTCGTCGTTTGCGCAAGCCAGTGCTCTCCCTCCCGAACGACAATTCAGCCTGGAGGACAAGCTGGGCGCTCTCTGGCGCTTCGAGCACCGGCGGATCATGGCCCGTTTCGAAGACGTGCTGGCCAAGCAGCCGTATATTGGGCCCGATGCGCTAGTGGCTACCGCCCTACCGGTGACCATCGAACAGAGAATGAGCGGCTCGTTCCTCGGCCTGTCGGCGCACCTCTCTGCCGACGCCTTTCTGTTCAGCGAGCCGATGCTGGTGGATCTCAAGTTCGGACCAAGAGAGCCCTTTCATCGCCTCTCGACCACCGGCTATGCGCTAGTGCTGGAGAGTTTGCACGAGTATCCGGTCAACGTCGGCTGCGTCGTCTACGTGCAGTTCAAGGGCGAGCGGGTGCTGATTGAGCGCGACTTCCACCTGATCGATGACGAGCTACGACAGCGGTTTATCGAGGCCCGTGATGAAAAGGCGCGGCTGGTGGAAGAAGAGATCGACCCTGGTCTGGCGCCCGAATGCCGGCCGAATTGCCAGTACCACAAGAAATGCCACGAATGATACGTGATGGTAATTCACATCTGATAGGGTTCTGGGTTCTCGAGTCTTGGCCATTGTCCCTGAGCTGTGAGATGCAAAAGGCTGGCCATCGGTTCCAAAATCAAACCGCATAGCCAGCATTGTCGCTGAGCCGTGAGATGCAAAAGGGGAAGGGCTTGTGGTATATTACTAATCAGGCGAAGAGCGGGGCGAAGAAAGGGGTTTAGACGCCATGCTTCGCAAAAGCCGGCCGAGAGAGAGGGTGGAAAGCGCCAGAGGGCGTCCGAAGGCAAAGCCAGAGCAGGATTCACGCTCAGCGAAGGGCTGTGCGGCTTCGCAAATCGCCCCTTGGTCGGCGCAGAAAACCGGTTTGCGAAAACTCGGACGCCGAGAGCAGCCGGGGGCTGAGAATCGACAACTCAGAATGCCCCTACAGCCCTGTAAACGCCTCCGCCCGATATCCAGGGGTCTGCCGCGAGCCCTGGCACGCGGGGGTATCAACCAATCGATCCGACGAGAGGATACTGAAAGATGATTACACCAAGGATAGTCTCGATAACCGTACGAAGTATCAACCAATCGATCCGACGAGAGGATACTGAAAGGTAGTAGCGCTGCTGCCTGCGTTATACGAGACCAGAGGTATCAACCAATCGATCCGACGAGAGGATACTGAAAGGGTGAAAACTGGTGCCCAGGCGTGGGAGTTCCGCTGGTATCAACCAATCGATCCGACGAGAGGATACTGAAAGCGTCTGCTTCGGCGAGAGCTTAGCCAGTGCATCCCTAGGTATCAACCAATCGATCCGACGAGAGGATACTGAAAGCGACGCCCAGCACCGTCGTCACGCCGAGCCAGAAGAGGTATCAACCAATCGATCCGACGAGAGGATACTGAAAGGGCCTCCACCGTTTGGTGCACTACCTGCTTGCCAAGGTATCAACCAATCGATCCGACGAGAGGATACTGAAAGACCTCGCCGGCGCCGACCTCACCGAGGCCGACCTCACCGTATCAACCAATCGATCCGACGAGAGGATACTGAAAGCGCTTGCCGCGCCCTCTGGTGGTGGTCACCGAAAGCGTATCAACCAATCGATCCGACGAGAGGATACTGAAAGCTGTTACAGTATGATCATTAAGAATGTCGTAGTTTACTGTATCAACCAATCGATCCGACGAGAGGATACTGAAAGAACTTGCACAACAACTTCCGACAATTGACCTAATCCGTGTATCAACCAATCGATCCGACGAGAGGATACTGAAAGTGAAGGTCGGCACCGGCGCCAATGGTGGGATTCTCTTGTATCAACCAATCGATCCGACGAGAGGATACTGAAAGTGCCACGCCCCGCCCCGCCTTGCCGTGCCTGCCTTGTATCAACCAATCGATCCGACGAGAGGATACTGAAAGCAGGACTTGCGTCCGCACCGAGCAGGCCTACCGTTGGTATCAACCAATCGATCCGACGAGAGGATACTGAAAGGAACGTGACCGTCACTCCGGACGGTCACGTGATCGTCGAGTATCAACCAATCGATCCGACGAGAGGATACTGAAAGTTGCCGAGCTGGCGAGGCTCGGCTACTATACCGACGGTATCAACCAATCGATCCGACGAGAGGATACTGAAAGTGCTGGAGCCAACATCAGAAGAACTTACGGCTTTCGAGGTATCAACCAATCGATCCGACGAGAGGATACTGAAAGCGCCCATTTTATGTCTCCTACGTCTATTTTACCATAGGTATCAACCAATCGATCCGACGAGAGGATACTGAAAGAGTCTATCCACGACTTTATGTCATTATCGAAAGCGGGTATCAACCAATCGATCCGACGAGAGGATACTGAAAGCACGGTACTCACGATACTGATACTTCATCTCGATCCCCTGGTATCAACCAATCGATCCGACGAGAGGATACTGAAAGTCTCTGCGGGTGTCATCGCGGATCACCTCCGAACCACTGTATCAACCAATCGATCCGACGAGAGGATACTGAAAGCAACTCGTTGGAATAGACGTCTGCGCCGTAGTAGGGGTATCAACCAATCGATCCGACGAGAGGATACTGAAAGTGTACACTGCGGATACTTTGGTGAAAGAGGTGGAAGTATCAACCAATCGATCCGACGAGAGGATACTGAAAGACCTTCACGGCGCCGACTTGACCGGCGCCATCGGCCTGTATCAACCAATCGATCCGACGAGAGGATACTGAAAGCAGTTTTACCCCCAGGGTCGCGATCGTGCTCACTTCGGTATCAACCAATCGATCCGACGAGAGGATACTGAAAGGCTTCAGTGCCTCCGCCCAGCTCTCCAACGTCGAGAGTATCAACCAATCGATCCGACGAGAGGATACTGAAAGCCATTATAAGGCTAGATGCATTCCCTGTGTCATAATTGGTATCAACCAATCGATCCGACGAGAGGATACTGAAAGCGATGCCCGCTACCACTGCCATTGCCGGATTCTCACGGTATCAACCAATCGATCCGACGAGAGGATACTGAAAGTTCTGCTTTCGGTGAGACTCCCTTCAACTTACGGGAGGTATCAACCAATCGATCCGACGAGAGGATACTGAAAGCCGGATCGACGAGGCAGTGTGTCTCTCAGATGTCTCGATGTATCAACCAATCGATCCGACGAGAGGATACTGAAAGTCGAGACCTTCGGCTCCCAGGTGACCGTCCGCTCGAGGTATCAACCAATCGATCCGACGAGAGGATACTGAAAGTTGGGGATACTTTGGGGTATAATGGTAGTGAATCACTGTATCAACCAATCGATCCGACGAGAGGATACTGAAAGGTAGTACCTACGGGAGCGGCCATCGGAACAACGGCGTCGTATCAACCAATCGATCCGACGAGAGGATACTGAAAGGTCCGGTGAGAAGGCGTTGTGCCTCGCCTCATCCAAGGTATCAACCAATCGATCCGACGAGAGGATACTGAAAGTGGACGTGACCATCCCCACGCCGGTGGCCAGCACACGTATCAACCAATCGATCCGACGAGAGGATACTGAAAGTTGCGCATGGCCGTGAGCGGGCCCATACCCGTAGAGTCGTATCAACCAATCGATCCGACGAGAGGATACTGAAAGCAGTTGCTGGTACAATCGATCAGCACCAACACCACGCGTATCAACCAATCGATCCGACGAGAGGATACTGAAAGTTGGGCATCGCACCCCACTATGGCCGTGCCGTACGGACGTATCAACCAATCGATCCGACGAGAGGATACTGAAAGCTAGCACCCCGTTCTCATCGACATAATCAGCAAGAGTATCAACCAATCGATCCGACGAGAGGATACTGAAAGTAGTGTCCCTCCTGATTCGTATTAGGAAGGCCGAGCGTATCAACCAATCGATCCGACGAGAGGATACTGAAAGATCTTGAGTCAATCGCTACGGTAATCGGGCAATGGATGGTATCAACCAATCGATCCGACGAGAGGATACTGAAAGACGGGAAAACCGCGAAGAGCATTTCCCACAACGGTGTATCAACCAATCGATCCGACGAGAGGATACTGAAAGTCCGCGGGCTCAGCCGGTATGAGTGGTACATCCCGCGTATCAACCAATCGATCCGACGAGAGGATACTGAAAGCGGTTTCTGCCCAGTTGAACCAAGCCCGAATTGCCCTGTATCAACCAATCGATCCGACGAGAGGATACTGAAAGGCTCGTCACGTTTGCGGTATCGAAGTAGACCGTAGTCGTATCAACCAATCGATCCGACGAGAGGATACTGAAAGTGGCTTCCCCCGAACTAGGATATGCTCTACTACGAAACGGTATCAACCAATCGATCCGACGAGAGGATACTGAAAGTGACAACATAACATCGTGGTCTAATCCTCTCGATGAAGTATCAACCAATCGATCCGACGAGAGGATACTGAAAGTGGAAGGCAGCTTCATCAAGCGCGGCAGGTATTACGTATCAACCAATCGATCCGACGAGAGGATACTGAAAGTGGCCGCCGACGAGTGCCACGGTGCGCTCGTCGACTGGTATCAACCAATCGATCCGACGAGAGGATACTGAAAGACCAGATCAGTCAGAGCATCAGTCGGCAGTCGCGCAAGTATCAACCAATCGATCCGACGAGAGGATACTGAAAGTCCTCCGCATCAGACGGCCCGGCACTTAGACCCCCAGTATCAACCAATCGATCCGACGAGAGGATACTGAAAGGTCAGAGGAGCTGTCACGGTCAGGGAGAGCTTCTTGGTATCAACCAATCGATCCGACGAGAGGATACTGAAAGGCGCTACGGCCGGCAAGTTGATGAGGATACCACCGAGTATCAACCAATCGATCCGACGAGAGGATACTGAAAGACGTCTGCTAGGCGTCCTGATCCAATCGCAACACCTAGTATCAACCAATCGATCCGACGAGAGGATACTGAAAGTACCTCCTTGCAGCCACCCGGGCAGGGACGAGGCTCCTGGTATCAACCAATCGATCCGACGAGAGGATACTGAAAGTGTGCAATCGAGCTTCCACCATTCCCACTACCGCCGTATCAACCAATCGATCCGACGAGAGGATACTGAAAGAGTGAGCGGCCCAGTACGCCCGTGCCCACTCTTCCGAAAGTATCAACCAATCGATCCGACGAGAGGATACTGAAAGTTATAGTTAAACTGGGTAAGTGGCGAGAACCACGAAGGTATCAACCAATCGATCCGACGAGAGGATACTGAAAGCGAACTCAGCATCGAACGTGGCTATGTGGCCGTCAAGAATATCAACCAATCGATCCGACGAGAGGATACTGAAAGTCGGACTGGCGGTCATTGTGATACCGTCCTGGTAGGCCTATATCAACCAATCGATCCGACGAGAGGATACTGAAAGTATGGGTAGTGCCACCCATACCCATCGATATAACCATATCAACCAATCGATCCGACGAGAGGATACTGAAAGCTCTTCCCGCTCACAGATGCGCCGCGCGCAGGCCATGAATATCAACCAATCGATCCGACGAGAGGATACTGAAAGAGATCCAGTCATTCCAGATCTGTTCAGATACGGGGCTATATCAACCAATCGATCCGACGAGAGGATACTGAAAGTTAGCCACTGACAGTGGGGACGGCCACTCCCTCGCTGATATCAACCAATCGATCCGACGAGAGGATACTGAAAGGATGATCCCCAGCAGCGACTGGATGACATCCCAGATATATCAACCAATCGATCCGACGAGAGGATACTGAAAGACCGATTGAGCCGGCGGCTGTAGAGCTCGCTCACTTATATCAACCAATCGATCCGACGAGAGGATACTGAAAGGCACGTCGCTTTCGGTGACCACCACCAGAGGGCGCGGCATATCAACCAATCGATCCGACGAGAGGATACTGAAAGTCGTACAACGATGCACCTTGCTCCTGCATGCGGTGAATATATCAACCAATCGATCCGACGAGAGGATACTGAAAGGTTCCTCCGTGAACGGCGTAGATCGCGGCACTGACATATCAACCAATCGATCCGACGAGAGGATACTGAAAGTGCGAACGCAAGCCTGCCAGCGTGTCCGGGCTGATGATATCAACCAATCGATCCGACGAGAGGATACTGAAAGACCTTCACGGCGCCGACTTGACCGACGCCTCCCTGCAATATCAACCAATCGATCCGACGAGAGGATACTGAAAGAGGCTCTCGGAGTAGAACCTAAACCACTCCATCGTACCCATATCAACCAATCGATCCGACGAGAGGATACTGAAAGACGTTGGAACGCGCGGGCAGGTACACCGGAAAGAAAGCATATCAACCAATCGATCCGACAAGAGGATACTGAAAGCATGGACGCTTTCGAGCACGCGCGGAACTTGCGGATCATATCAACCAATCGATCCGACGAGAGGATACTGAAACCGGGCATCCCGCCATCGTCGACCGGTTCCTGGGGGTATATCAACCAATCGATCCGACGAGAGGATACTGAAACGTAGCCACCGTGACCTTGCCGCTGCCAGCAGTGACATATCAACCAATCGATCCGACGAGAGGATACTGAAACCGAGGGGGAGCGGCTCGGCCTCGACGGGGACATCGTCATATCAACCAATCGATCCGACGAGAGGATACTGAAACGCTGCTGGCCGCGCCGGCTGATTTCGATGAAAGCCGGCATATCAACCAATCGATCCGACGAGAGGATACTGAAACTGCGTTCTTCCCGCTCATTGGTCGACCATCCCTAAATATCAACCAATCGATCCGACGAGAGGATACTGAAACCACGGCTGACGATGTCGCCGATTGTCTGGCGATGTCGAAATATCAACCAATCGATCCGACGAGAGGATACTGAAAGCAATAACACGGGATCGCGCTCTTGTCAATAAAGGTTTAAGTCTGACGCATACCCAATGCCCGGTTGGCTAGAGGAGGAGGGGAAGGGAGAGGCAGTCGTCGGGGAAGACGAGGGCTTGAAGGATAAGGAAAGCTTGGCCCCAAGTGACGACCGCCGCGTTCCAGTTCGGCGGCAGGACGCCGACCTCAGGGTCGGCAAGCAGACAAAGCCAGCAAACGGCAATGGTCAGGGCCATGAGCAAGTGGTTCAGGCGGAGGCGGCCAGGAATCTTAAGCCGAGCCATGGTATGGAGAAGCAGGGCAATCTGTACCGTCTGGGGGTCGACCTGTTCGTTGGCGAGGAAGCGGGAAAGGCGTTTGACTCGATAGCGGAGGTCGTGTTTCGGGTTCGGGACACGACGCTTGCTGGGTCT
>Ga0315298_1002920_pt1 | contig 27904 bp, 22 predicted proteins | sample WHS_1_MG_FD_203077 | JGI IMG/M metagenome (GOLD analysis project Ga0315298, IMG submission 203077) | Extremophilic microbial mat communities from Washburn Hot Springs, YNP, Wyoming, USA - WHS_1_MG | ecosystem: Environmental > Aquatic > Thermal springs > Hot (42-90C) | place: USA: Wyoming... | reverse complement strand
GTCAGTGTCAATTTTATTCTGCAACGGGGTTATGAGCAGGCCTTCTGGCTGATTATCTTGCTCTGGATGATATCCCTGGGCGCCACCGTGCTGCTCATGCCCGGGACTTCCTCATCGTCGCCCGTGAAAAGCGGCAGTTTGTTCGATTCCCTGTCATACATGGCCGGCAACAGAATGCTTACCCGCATCCTGCTGCCCGGCATGTTTTTGCAAACTTTTTCCGCCGGGATGCTTCTTCCCATACTGCCCCTGTTCGCCCGGAACCAACTGGGGCTGGATTCCACTCAGTATGGTCTGCTCCTGATGGTGGGCGGCGGCACGGCGGTAGTCTTTTTCATCCCCCTGGGCTGGCTGGTGGAACGGATCGGTTTGAAGGCGCTGCTGAGCACCGGCTTCGGCCTGAGCACGCTCTCCCTCGGTCTGCTGGCGGCCAGTCACAGCGCGAAAACCGCTTTTCCTCTGGCCGCCCTGCTCGGCTTTTCTTACGCCCTGGTGCTGCCGGCATGGAATTCCCTGCTGGCCAGGGTCATTCCCCCGAACCGGCAGGCCACGGGATGGGGTTTGTTCGCCACCATCGAAGGGCTGGGTGTGGCCGTCGGCCCGGCGCTGGGCAGTTTGATTGCCCACGTCACCGGCAACATGACCACATTGCTTTTTACCACGGCCATTTTATGCTGCATCGCTCTGTTTTACACTTTTTACCCGCTGGAAAAGTTGTATTAACCTGGCAACCTGGAGCGACGGATATGACCGGAACAATGTTTAAACTGCTCACTTTTATTCTCGGTGTTTACGCCCTGCTGCCCACCGCGCTGGCCCGTCTGTGCCACGTGGGTGTGGTCTGGCGCGTTCCGAAAGGCGGCGGACGGGTGGCGCTCACCTTCGACGACGGCCCCGACCCCGTCTACACCCCGCAGGTGCTGGATATTCTGCGCCGTTTCAATGCCCGGGCATGCTTTTTCGTGCTTGGCGAAAAAGCCCGTGCCTATCCGGAACTGGTGGCCCGCATACACAACGAAGGGCATGAAGTGGCCAGTCACGGCTACCGCCACCGGTTCCCCTGGCTGCTGGGGCCGCGGGCGACCGCCCGGGAAGTGCAGGAGGCCAACGACATCATCACCCGCATCACCGGGCGGCAGCCCCGCCTTTACCGGCCTCCCTGGGGGCTGTTTAATATTTTCTCGTTTTTTTACCGCTGGCTGAATGGTCAGCGGGTAGTTCTGTGGTCTTTTATGAGCTGGGACTGGGGCCGCCGCGCCACCCCCATGTCCATCACCCGCCAGGTCCTGTCCCGGGTTACCGACGGCTCCATTCTGGTCTTTCATGACAGCGACGCCACTCCCGGCGCGGCGGCCGGAGCACCGGGCAAAATGCTTTCCGCACTGCCGATGATCATTGCCGAACTGCAGCAAAGGGGACTGCAGATCACTCCTTTATCCGAACTGACCGCCGGGCAGGATACTTTTTCCCGGCGTCTACACCACCGCCTGCAGTCGTGCTGGCGGTGGTGGGATCATTTTATCGTGCACCGGCTGCACATTGAAAACATCGCCGACGGCGGTCGGCCGACTCTTTTTCGCCTGGCCCGGCGCCGCTACCGGGGCGGAACATTGACTCTGTCCGACGGGGTAGTTCTTCGCACCGGAGACCCGGTGGCCGAGCTGCATCTGAACAACGACCTGTTGCAGGAAATCACCCGGCGCGGCCGGACGCCGGAACGCATCGCGCTGCTCGTTTTAAAAGAACTGCGCCGCTCTCTGCCCGCCCTGGCCGCATACATCAACAGCGCACCGCGCTACCGGGAGATCAAAGCTTTAATCGGACTGACCTTGCTCCACCGGAATACACAGAGACTGGGTTTTGATCATTTCGATCCCCCGCCGGTAATGCGCATACTGAGCCGCTGGTACCAAAGCCGGCTGCTCATCCTTTTGCATCCGGACGGACGCCGGCGGCTCCTGCACCGGGAGCAAAAATTGACTCCCAAAATCTGCGTGATCAGCCGGGCCGAACTGCTTCGACGTTATTTAACGGAAGAAATCGAGGCGCCGGAAAAAAAATAACCGGACAACCTGTTTTTTGACGTTCCCGGTGTCCCCCGGACGGCGGATCCGACCGCAGGTATTCTCGCGGAAAACCAGGCCCGGGGGAAGGAATTTGGATGTTCATTAGAGAATTGTTAATATTATTTCTTTTTAATTTTGCCCCGGGCGCTATATTAAGGAGGTAATAAGATGAATCTGGCCCAAAGGCTCGCAGAAATTGGCCGGATATCCCCTCAAGGCGAAGCGCTGGTTTATCGGGACGGACAGATGACCTACGCCGACTTGAACGAGCGGGTCAACCGGTTGGCCAGCGGGCTGGCCGATCTGGGCATCAGGCCCGGCGACCGGATACTTCTGGCCCTGGGAAACAGTCCGCAATTTGTCATTTCTTTTTTCGCCATCCTGCGTTGCCGGGGTGTTGTCGTACCAACCAATCCCCAGTATACCATACATGAGTTTTCCGCCATCATCGGAGATGCCGCGCCGACAGCGGTAATCTGCGCCCCCCACAATGCGCCGGTTTTTCAACAGCTGGTCCAGGAACAAAAACTGCCGCTCAAAATCATCGTCACCAGACCGACAGCCGCGGAAAGCACTTTATATTCCTTCCAGGAGCTGTCCGCCGCCCCCGCCCGGGAATGGCCGGATCGGAGCGCACCGGACGAAGTGATTGAAATTCTTTATACCACCGGCAATACCGGCGGTCCCAAAGGCGTTCAGCTCACCCAGGAAAATCTGTACTCCAACGCCCTTGCTTTCGCCCGCACGTGCCGTTACAATCCTTCCGACAGGGCGCTTCTGGTCGCCCCGGTTTTCCACTCCGCAGCGCAGACCTGCATCCTGCTCGCTTCCCTGGTCACCGGCGCCACGGTGGTCATCCGGGAAGGCTGGGAAAATGCCCGCCGGCTGCTGCAGGATATTGAACAGGAAAGGATCACCTGTTTCTTCGGCCCGCCGACCATGTACGCCCTGCTGATCAAGGAGCCGGACAGCGCGCTTTACAATCTCGGTTCCTGGCGGCTGGCCATTTCAGGCGGAGCGGCACTGGCCCCCCGCATCTTTCATGCCTTTGCCGATAAATTCGGCTTTACCATCACCGAAGCCTACGGCCTTACCGAAACCTCGCCGGTGGTCTGCATCAACCCCCCGGACGGGGTCAAGAAACCCGGCTCGGTCGGCAGGGCTTTGCCGGGGGTGGAGGTGAAAATAGTCGATTACGAAGATCGGGAACTGCCCGCCGGGCAGGTGGGGGAAATAGTGGTCCGGGGACCCAACGTGATGAAGGGCTACCTGAACCAGGAGGCGGAAACCCGCTGGGTGATGCGCAACGGCTGGTTCCACACCGGCGATCTGGCCTATATGGATCACGAGGGCTATTTCTATATTGTGGACCGGAAAAAGAATGTGATCATCAGGGGCGGTTTAAACATCGACCCGCGCGAAGTGGAGGAAGTATTATACAGCCATCCCCGGGTTTTTGATGTAGCCATAGTGGGGGTTCCCGACGCGGTAATGGGTGAAGAAGTGATGGCCTTCATTATGTTGAGGGATGCCGATCAGCCGGTGGAGGTTGAAGAATTGCGCCGCTTTTGCTCGCAACGACTGGCGGAATACAAAATTCCCCGTTATATCCAATTCGTCGATGACCTGCCCAGAACCACTTCGGGTAAATTATTCAAACGGGAAATCAAACGCATGCTGGAAAATTTTTACGAACACAGTGAACTCAAGAACACCCCTTCCTGACTCCGGAAGGGGTGTTCTTTTCAACGGGGCGGGGCCTGCCCGATCGTCACGGGAATGTTATATGCTCGTCCGTTCCGGTAAACGAGCAACACCACCCGCTGCCCCACCCCGGCGCTGCTCACCAGGTTGGCCAGGTCGTCGGCGGTATTGACGGGCCGCTCTCCGTACTTGACGATCACATCCCCCTCCTGCAGCCCTGCTCTGGCCGCCGGCCCACCCGGCACCACCCCCACCACCAGCGCTCCAGCGGTGCTCTTCAGGCCGAGGTAGTCCGCGGTCTGCTGATCCAGGTCCTGCATCTGCAGTCCCAGCCAGGGATGTGCGACGGTTTCTCCTTTCATCAATTTGCCCAGCACATCCTGCACCGTGCTGGTGGGAATTGCAAAACCTATGCCCTGGGCCTGGGCGACGGCGGTATTGATGCCGATAACCTGCCCGGAAAGATTGATCAACGGGCCGCCGCTGTTGCCCGGGTTAATCGAGGCATCGGTCTGCAGCAGATTCTTGTACTGCCGGTTTTCCACCTGCACGGGACGGCCCTTGGCGCTGATCACACCGACAGTGACGGTATGATCCAGACCGTAGGGATTGCCGATGGCGATCACCCAGTCCCCGACCCGCATTTGAGCGGAATTGCCCATGGATAAAGTGGGCAGCGACTGGCCGGCGTTTACTTTCAGTACGGCCAGATCCAGATCGTAATCCGCCCCCACCACTTTGGCCGGCAGTGCCCCCGACCGACCCTGGATGGTCACGGTAATGCTTTTCGCTCCGTCCACGACATGCTCATTGGTCAGAATGTAGCCGTCTTTGGTAATAATAAAGCCCGAGCCCAGGCCGTGCTCCACCCGCGGCTGCACCCGGAAACCGCCGGGAACATTGCCGAAGAACTGACGGAAGAAGGGATCATTGAAAAACGGATTATTGCCGCCGCCGCTGACCACGGTCGTATCAATCTTTACTACGGCCGGCCCGGCCTTCTGCACAATATCCGCCACCGTGTTATTCCCGATGGGCGCAGCATCGGCTATTTTCGGCGTCACCGGATTGCCGCCCTGGTTCAAACCAAGCCTGCCGGCCAGCGCGCAGCCTCCGATAAACATTATTCCGGCTATAAAGGCAGCCAGAGCGGTATACAGCAGGGAGCGCTTCCCATTCATCTTTTTCCCCCCTCGTTGATCACTTCCAGCCCAGCATAAACCAATATCGTTACAAATTCAATGCGCAAATGTGAACTTTTTATGACAATCGTGCCGCCCTGAATTTCAATACAACCGCCGGGGCGGGTATTTCTAGTATATCCTGTTTCGGCACGGTCCAGCAGTCATTATTGAAGGTGAAAAAAGAAGCCCGGTTTTTAAATAATAGAAAATGCAGTGAAAAAAAATATGTCATTGCTGACATCATCATCACTGCAATACAAACAATCTCCCGAAAAAACCTGTCGCCCGCTTAAAACCACTCATTCCGCACGTTCCAGGGAGAAGATCACCGTGTTCACCGGGTCGGGACATTGCAGTTCTTTAATCCCGTTGATCCAGTCACTGCGGTCGGTTTCTCTGCCGTAAGCCGTAAGATAAGGGATCAACCCGGCCGCCGCGTAAATGCAGACCGGTTTTCCATCCGCCGCGCCGAGCAGGGGATCGCAAAAACTCAGCCGGTCACCCACCTTATAGCCCGCGCTGCAGACTCCCCGAACGCTTTTTACCTCCAACTGCACCTTTTTCATACTCAACCTCCTTTCTGAACTGTGATGAGAGATACGGCCCTGGAAAGCGTTGCTCAAACCGGAGGAGCAACTTTACGTTTCGGAAACGAAAACGGTTTCGGGGCCTGGGGCAAATCAACCGGCAGCGCGAATCACGCGCCGAAGAATGCCCCCGGATTATCCGCCGATGGACGGCAAACGGGTGCCGTTGAGAAAGTTCCGCCACCGCGCACCCTGTGGAACCGCGGAATCCCTCCGCAGCGGGCCGGAGTTTCAGCGAAGCGATGAAGCGAATCATGCCCGTTAATTGCCGGATTACTGCGCCGAGTACGTATACACATTCCCGGTCCGGCAGCGCTTCAACTGCCCCCTTCCGACCAGATAGACCAGGTGGGCCAGAGTTTCCGTCATGGCAAAGCGTACCTCGTGCAAAGACAGCCGATCGCCGAAAACCTCCCGGCAGACTTGATAGGCACTGACCCCCCGGGAGGCGATCTCCCTGATCAGGGACAACCTCACCCGGTGATGTTCCTCCAACTCCGCAATGCGCTCCTGTACACCGGTAAAACAATCGCCGTGGGCGGGAAGGGCCAGTTTTATTTCCAGCCGGTGGTTTTCCGCCAGAGAATTGAGGAAATTGTCCAGCGGATCAGGATGGGCCAGAGGCCACAAACTGATATTGGATGAAATTTTGGGCAGAAGATGATCTCCGGACAGTAAAATTCCATTTTTTTCGTTATATAAGCAAATGTGACCGTCCGAATGTCCCGGAGTTAAAAGCACGCGGTAATCCAGTCCGCCCAACCTGACCAGATCGCCCGCGGCGACGGTGGTAATGCGGGGGTGCGGGATCACCCTGGAGCGCATTTCCGCCACCCCGGCCAGGATTTTACTCACCAACTCTTCCGGCATGCCGTTTTCCCGGAACATATCGGCGAGCAGCCGGGCGGTGTCCTCCCGCCATATTTTCTCCGCCAGCGCACTCTCCGTCATGCTCATGTACACCGGGGCGCCGGAAAGCTGCTGCAGCCATCCGGAGGCTCCATAGTGATCGGGATGATAGTGAGTGAGGTAAATGCCGGTAATCTCCCCCGGACCAAAATTATGGGCGCGCATAAAATCAAACCACGCCCTTCTGGCCGGCTCGTAATTCAAACCGGCATCTACTATCGCCCAGCCGTCCCTGCCTTCAATCGCATAGCAATGGACATGATCCAGCCGGAAAGGAAGAGGCAACCTAACCCGGTGAATGCCGTACCGCTGAATATCCGTCAATTGACGCCATCTCCCGTTTAAATGATCGCCGTACAATGTCCTTCTCCGCCCGGCGCACATTCCCCGGCCCGCTTTCGGGTATGATAAAGGATCTGCCGCCGAACCTTTGCGCAAGGGAAATATTCCACATCCGAAGGCGCAATCCTTTTAAACGCAGGGTGGAAATCAAAATATTCACCCGACTTTTTAGCATTTTATGCCGGCGGATTCACGGCAGGAATAAGCGGCCCGAAGGCGAATATAAACTTACATTTTGTTGAGCATGATTGAAATTTCACCCGGGGAGCAGAACAATGAAAAGAGGCATTAAATACGGTCTGCTGTTGCTGGCGCTGCTGTTGTTGATTTTCCACCCCACGGCGTGGAACAACCTGATCATGACCGGCGGCCGAAAAGAAACTGTCGGCCGCGTGAGCAAAAAACCCCTTCTGAATACCGCCGCCGTTAAACCCCGCCCACCGGCCGCGGTTCCCGCGGTCAACATACTGCAACTGGCCGCACACAACAAGGACGGGTACAACCTGGGCAGCCTGCACCGCCTGCCCTTTTATCGTCGCGCCGTCTACCGCGTTCCCGTACGGAGCAAAGTGGTCGCTTTAAGCATTGACGACGGACCGGACCCGCGCTACACCCCGGCCGTTTTACAAATATTAAAAGCCAACCACATCCATGCCACTTTTTTTGTGGTCGGCCGGGAAGCGCTGGCATATCCCAATCTGATCCATGAGGAATTAAACGACGGCAATGAAATCGGCAACCACACCTTCAGCCATCCGGAACTTTTAAATCTTTCTCCGGCGGCGATCAAATCCGAAGTGAGCCGGGGGGCAGCTGCCATTGAGAGCATCACCGGCCGGAAACCGCAGTTGTTCCGACCACCGAAAGGATTCTTCAATCAGAATACATTTGATGTGGTGCGGCAGAACCACGAACGGGTAATCATGTGGACGATCACCGTGGAGCACAGCGCCGCCCCCACGCCGCAGCTGATGGCTCAAAGAATCAACCGATTAACCAAACCGGGTTATATCATCCTCATGCACGACGGACGATTAAACCGCACCCGCACTGTGGAGGCATTGCCCATCATCATCCACGATCTCAAAGCGCGCGGCTTCCGTTTCGTCACCGTCTCCCAGCTGATGGCCATGCGCGGACATTGATTTTGTCAATTGCCTTGATCAATTGCCGATGAAAATTATGCGCACTTCGCTTTCTCCATCCGGAGGCATCCTTCCGGGCTTCGCCATCGGCAAATAATTTTCATTCGCCTTTTGCTCCTCCGCCGGCGGATTGACCGCAGAGTTCCCGTTTCTTCCCGGTGTGCTTTTCCGGGAAGGCGGCTCGCCGGCGGAAACAGGCGCGTTCCCTCCCGGCACCGGAGGAACGCTCGAAAGCCGGGAATACCCGCCGGTACCGGCGACGTGCCAGGAAGCCGCCCCGTTTTCTGACGGCAGTTCCGGCGGGGGGTAAATGTCCGCCGAATAAAGGGAGCGAAAATCGATTATCGGCTGCCCGGCCAGAGCGCTGCTCAGCACGCGGCGGAAAATTTCGGCCGCGTGCATTCCGTCGTATTGAGCGGGCACATTGCCCGGCTGATCGCAGCCGATCCAGACCACCCCCGCGAGCTGGGGCGTAAAACCGCAAAACCACAGATCCCGGCCGTGGTCGGCGGTACCGGTGATGCCGGCCACCGGTCGTCCGTAATCCCGGGCGTGACCGCCGGTCTCCTTCTGCACACCCGTTTCCATCATGGAAGTGAGGGCCGCGGCCGTATAGGGATCCATGGCCAGATGCATTTCCGGCCCGGCCCGGTAAAGCAGGGAACCGTCCGCACCGACAACTTTGCTGAGCACATGGGGCCTGACATACATTCCGCCGTTGGCCACAGCCCCGTAGGCACCGGCCATTTCCAGCGGAGTCACCCCTTTATACAACCCGCCCAGGGCCATGCGCATCTCTTCCCTGTCCGGGTCCAGGGAGGTTATACCCACCCCCCGGGCAAACTGCACGGCCCGTGATATGCCCACCCGGGCAAGCAGCGTCTCGTCGCACCCGTCTATCGATTGAACCATCGCCGTGCGCAGAGTAACCGGTACCGGATTATTATTACTGCCGGAATTTACCGGCTCGTCTCCCACAACTGAATCCGGAGTCATACCGTTGTACTGGATGGCCGGACCGAAAACGACAAACGGTTCGATGGCTGAACCGGGCTGGCGGTATGATTGCACGGCTCTGTTCAATCCCCCCGCCCGGTACTCCCTGCCGCCCACCATCGCCAGCACGGCGCCGTCCTGTGGAGAAAGGAAAACGGCCGCCCCTTCCGGCTGCAGGACGCCGCCGGCGTCACGCCAAGACGGGGGGAAATCCGCCGGATCGGCAAAGGCCGTCTGCAGTGCCTGCTGCACAGCCGGGTCCAGGGTGGTATAGACTTTCAACCCGCCCCGGTAAACGGCATCTTCTCCGAACCGCTCGATAAGCCGGCCGGTGACATAATCTACAAAATAGGGGTAGACATGAGTGGCTTCCGGCGCCGGATGCAGGTCGATTCCCGAAGCCAGAGCCTGTTCGTACTGCTGCCGGGTAATCAGCTTGTCGGCGAACATTTTGCCCAGAATCTCGTTTCGCCGCTCTTTTGCCGCCCGGGGATGGCTGAACGGCGGGCAGGCGGAAGGTGCCTGCGGCAAACCGGCCAGCAGGGCCGCTTCGGGAAGGGTCAGCCGGCTGACATCCTTGTTGAAGTAAACCCGGGCGGCCGCCCCGATGCCGTAGGCGCCATCGCCCAGATAAATCCTGTTCAGGTACATTTCCAAAAGCTCATCGCCGGTGTAGCGGTGCTCCAGTTCAAGCCCGAGCAGGATTTCCTGCACTTTCCCTTTCAAACTGCGGTCGGAGCGCGGAAAAACGCTTTCAACCAGCAGCCCGGCCATGCTCCCGTCTCCCCGCCAAAAATTCAAAGCACTTAAAACATACCGGACCGCCCGGGCGGTAAAACCCGACTCGCTGCCGCGCTTTTGGATAAAACGAACATCCCCGGCGGCCAGAAAAGCATTTTTTACCACCGGCGGCACCTGAGAAAGCCTGACCGGGATCATTTTTTTGTCGCCAAGCTGGGCAATCAGCCCTCCGTCGGCGTCATATATGGAGGTGGGCGGTACCGGACGCAGGGCCGCCGTACTGACGGCGGGCAGGACACGGAGGCCGGAGTAGATGAGCCATCCCACACAGGGCAGGCCCGCGCACAACATCAGACAAAACAGCAGTTTTATCCGCCCCCGCATGAACCGCATGATTGTTTCACTCCGTATCCCCGACCGACGGTGCATATAAGAAAAATCACCGCTTTGCATATTCGCTTGCGAAAGAAAATATAAGCGATGAAAACCAAGGCCCGTTTTGCCACAACGGGTTTTCCCCCTGCCGGGCGGAAAACTCCTGATTTAATCTTAATCTCATTCTGTTACGGAAGTATATAAACAATATTACAATTTGTGCTCCCCGGCTTTTCCACGGCCCGGCAGCCGAACAAAAAATCATGGTTGGGTGCCGGGAACAGCCGCAACCATGATTTTCATACCAACGGCTATAAAGATGCGATAATCATACCCCGGCACTCCAACACCCCGTGCCAACGATACATCTGCTCATTGCGTAGCAAACCAGGCGGTGCGCCAAAATACGCGTGGTTTTTGTTTTTCACTTTGCCACCCGTCAGCCGGGGAATCCGGCAGCACTGACCGCACGCGGTGCACGCTGCCGGTTTGCCCACCGTTACCGAAAACACCCGGCAAATGCCGCGGAATTATCCCCGTATTTTTTGCAGGCGTTCAAAAACCTCCTGTGCACCGGCAATGATCTCCTCAATCACTTCACGCACGGATTTGATCTCATGGATCAAACCGATGCACTGCCCCACGGCAAAGGTGCCCCCGTCCAGATCGCCCTCAAACAGGGCGCGGCGCCCCAGACGCCCGCTGATCACGGTGAGCAGTTCTTCCAGTGACGCCCCGCGCGCTTCCATTTCACTCACTTTTTCCGCCGCGGCGTTTTTCATCACCCGCGCCGGATTGCGAATGGAGCGCTGGATGATCATTGTATCGGTTTCCTGTGCCCGGACGATCCATTCTTTGTACCGGGGGTGGGCCAGCGATTCCGTGGTGGCCACGAACCGGGTGCCCATGACCACTCCTTCCGCACCGAGTGCCAGCGCCGCCACAAAGCCGCGGGCGTCGGCGACGCCGCCTCCGGCGATGACCGGAATGGACAGGCTGGAAGCCGCTTTGGGGGTTAAAATGAAGGTGGTCACGTCATCCATGCCCGGGTGTCCGCCGCATTCAAAGCCGACTATAGTCACCGCATCGGCCCCCACCCGCTCGGCTTTTTGCGCAAAGCGCACGGCAGGTACCTTGTGAATTAATTTGATTCCCGCGCGCTTCAAATGAGGAACAAAATCTTCCGGGCTGCGTCCGGAGGTCTCCACCACCGGCACTTTTTCTTCAATCACCGCTTCGAAGTATTCCACCGTTTTCTCCCGCGAACTGATTTCAGGCAGCATGGAAATATTTACGCCGAACGGCCTGTCCGTCAGTTCCCTGGTCTTGCGGATTTCCTCGACCAGTTCTTTTTTTCCCGCATGTGTGGCGGCGGTAATCAGACCCAGCCCGCCGGCGTTGGAAACGGCCGCGGCAAATTCCGCCCGGGAGAGCCACTGCATACCGCCCTGGATAATCGGATATTCAATGCCCAGCAATTCGGTGATCCTTGTTTTCATCATCGCAACCCCCAAATTCAATCGGAATTTTGGCCATAAGTCAGGGCGACCGCTTCCATGAAGTCGCGCATGTCGTTTTTTGCCGCTTCTTCAAAGTCGGCGTCAAGATAACGGTAGAGCATTTCCCTGGTTTTGCGCACGGCATGACCTTTTTTGGCGGCCAGGTTTCCGGCCAGTTCCAGGGCGGCGGGGAGCAGCCGCTCATCCGGAACCACCCGGTTGACCAATCCCAAAGCGAGCGCCTCCGCGGCATCTATCGTGCGGGCGGTCAAACAGAGATCCATGGCCCGCCCCAGACCAACAATCCGGGGCAACATATAGGCGCTGGCGAACTCGGGCACCACGCCCAGTTCGGTGAAGCGCAGGCAGAATCGGGCGCTTTGTGCGGCGATGCGGATATCGCACAGCAGGGTGACGGTCACCCCCATGCCTACCGCTGCGCCGTTTATGGCGGCAATAATCGGTTTTTTGAAATGACGCATTAATTTCATCACGGGCAGCATCCCTTCCCGGGAAAGGGATGTAGTGAAGGCCTGCGCTCCACCGCTGAACGCACTTAAATCGGTGCCGGAACTGAAGGCCGGCGGCGCCCCGGTCAGGATGACCGCCCGGATGGAATCGTCATCATTGACGGCTGTAAGAACGGACCGGTATTCTTCATGCATTTTGCCGTCCCAGGCATTGCGCACCTCCGGCCTGTTCATGGTTAAAATCAGAATCGAGTCTTTGACTTCGTAAAGAAAACGCTCCAGTGGCAAGAACTCCCTCTCCTTTCCAAAAATCCGGGAAGGACACCGGCGGAACGGCAATAGCCCACGCGCGGCCGGTCATTCGGCTCCCAAATTACCCTGTTGATATTGTTCGCGCAGCTGCCGTTTGGAAAACTTGCCGGTACCGGTCTTGGGAATTTCCCGGACAAAGACCACTTCATCGGGCAGCCACCATTTCGCCACCCGGTCCCGGAGAAAATCCAGGATATCCCGGGCGGTGCATTTGCCCCGGGCATGGTCCTTGAGCACCACACAGGCCAGGGGCCGCTCCTGCCACTTTTCATTCGGCACGGCGATCACGGCCGCTTCCAGCACATCCGGATGGGCCATAATGTTGTTTTCCAATTCGACTGAAGAAATCCACTCGCCGCCGCTTTTAATCAGGTCCTTGGTGCGATCCACAATGAGCACATATCCTTCTTCATCCACAGTCACCACGTCACCGGTATGCAGCCAGCCGTCGGCAAAGGCACCGCTGCTTTCTTCTTTGAAATACTCACCGGCAATCCAGGGTCCGCGCAGCAGCAGCTCGCCCATCTGCTTCCCATCGTGCTTGATCTCCCGACCGTTTTCGTCAACCACTTTCATCTCCAGTCCGGGCATGAGGATCCCCTGTTTAACCGCATAATCATATTTCACTTCCGCCGGCACATCCGCAAGATAACTTTTCAGCACCGAGGCCAGCACCAGCGGAGTGGTTTCCGTCATCCCATAGGCGTGGACCACGGGCACACCATAAGAAATTAATTTTTCGACCAGGGCGCGCGGCAGCGGTGCCCCGCCGCTGACCACGGCCCGCAGGCTGCTCAGATCAAAAACGGCACCGCTTTCCAGGAGCCTGGCCAGACCGATCCAGATCGAGGGTACACCGGCGGTAACCGTCACTCTCTCCTGCTGGAAGAGCGTGCACAGGCTCTGCGGGTCGAGATGCCGGCCCGGCAGCACCAGCTTCGACCCCATCCACACAGCGGAAAAGGGCAGTCCCCAGGCGTTGACATGGAACATCGGTACCACCGGCGAAACCACGTCTCTCTCCGAAAGCGCCAGGGAATCACTCAGACATTCGGACATGCTGTGCAAAAAAAGCGCCCGGTGGGTATAGACAACACCTTTTGGTTTGCCTGTGGTGGCGGAAGTATAACACATCGCCGCCGGAGAATTTTCATCAATGTCCGCGGGAAAATCATATTGCTCGTCGGCTTCAAGAAGCAACTGCTCGTAGCTATGCACCGGGGATAATGCCTGAACCGCTATGGACGGTGCATCGCTCATTACAACAAAGTGCTTCACCGAATTTATTTCAGCGGCAATCGGCTCGAGCAGGGGGACAAGATCTTCGTCCACAAACAGGACTTTGTCTTCAGCATGGTTGATCACGTGAATCAGGTGTTCACGGGGCAGACGGAGGTTGATTGTATGCAAAACCGCACCGCTGCAGGGAACGGCGAAATAAAGCTCCAGATGCCGGTGATTGTTCCAGGCCAGGGTGCCGACCCGATCTCCTCTTTTAACGCCCATTTCACGCAGAACATTGGCCAGCCGGCAGACCCGGGCGTAAAAATCCCGGTAAGTGTAACGGTTTCCTTTGCTGAAAGTGCGCGAATACACCTCCTTTTTTTCGAATAAAAGACGGTTTCTGTACAGCATATTACGCAGAGTTAAAGGGTAATGCATCATGAACACGGCAGCGCCCCCTTTGAATGAATAGTCATTCAAATAGTTTTATTCTTTAAAAAATCAATTTTTCCTCTTTTTTTGACTTAAAAATATCCCCCCATCCCCGATAATTTTATTTATCGGCTTCCTCCTTCAACAGGCGCCGCAAAACCTTGCCCGTACCTGTAGCAGGCAGGCTTTCTCTGAACTCCACGTAACGGGGATATTTATATGCAGCCATGTTATTTTTTGCCCAGGCGATAATTTCTTCCGGGGAAATTTTATTCCTGTAATTCTCTTTTAAAACGATAAAAGCTTTCACGCTCTCTCCGCGTGTTTTGTCGGGCACACCAATCACAGCCACCTGAGCTACAGCGGGATGTTTGAGCATCAACGCTTCAACATCTTCCGGGAAAACACTGTATCCGGAACACTTGATCATTTCCTTCAGTCTGCCGTTGAAATAGAGATATCCGTCATCATCAATCATACCCACGTCTCCGGTATAAACCCAACCGTCCCGCAATGTTTTCCGGGTGCTTTCCGGATTATTCCAATATCCTTTGAATACTCCGGGGTTTTTGAGCACAATCTCACCCTGTTTCCCGGGGCCCAATTCCTTTCCCGTTTCCGGGTCAACAATTTTTACATCGGTTTCAAAAGTGGGGATACCGCAACTGCCGTATTTAATTTTTCCCCGGGGCATAAATGTATCACAGGTATGCGTTTCACTGAGCCCGTATGCAGCCTCGCGCAATATACAGCCGCCGGTAAGCTTCTCCCAGGCTCGACTGATTTCTTCAGTCAGAGCCATGCCGAAACTGGTTGTCAGGTTGGTTTTAAGGGAATGTAGATTTCTTTGCTTTATATCGGGGTGGTTCAAAACAGCCGCATTCATGGGCACCACACTGTACCAGTACCCAACCCGATACGTCTCAATTGCTGAAATAACGGCATCAGTATCAAAGCGGGTGAGCAGAACAGCCGTATTGGAACCGTATACAGGCAGATTTACGCCCATTACCATACCGGCAATATGAAATACCGGGTTGGTAACCAGCATTACCTCACTTTGCGCAATTCCGGTACTCTGATAGCTGGCCGCAGTTTTAAAAAGTGCGTTGCCGTACGTCAACATAGCCCCTTTGGGTCTCCCCGTGCTTCCGGAAGTATAGACCATTAAAGCCGTATCTTCCCACAGGTTTATCTCCGCCCCGGGGGTTTCCGGTTTATATGTGTTTAGGATATCCATCAGGTCGTATGTCCCGGGATACCTTTTTTTCTCCGTTTTAAACTCTCCGGGCACCGGGAGGGATGATACGGCGGGAATAAAATCGGCATAATGACTGGTAATCACATATTCCAGCGTACTTTGCTCAAAAACGTCTTGCACCACCGGATAAAGATCTTCCGCCGCAAATATAACCTTTGCCTCCATATCGTTCACCTCATAGGCAAGCTCCCATTGCTTGAACATCGGACTGGCCGGACCCACCACAGCCCCGATTTTTTGTACTGCATAGTGGGCGATGATATATTGAGGACAATTCTGCATGAACAGGACCACGCGATCGCCTTTCTTTACGCCGATAGAGAGGAGAAAATTAGCCACACTATCTACGTAACGATTCAGTTCCCCCCAGGTGATCTCCCGACCATAAAATATATAAGCCGTTTTTTCCGGCAGCTCATCCGCGTTGGCCCGCAGGTATTCATGCAGGGGAACCTCTCCCCGTCTGTAGACCAGCCTTTGGGGTACATCTTCCGGCCAGCTTTTTGTCAACCAAATTTTTTCCATAAATCATCTACCCCCTTTGTATGCAGCCCAACCGATTAATCATTGTATATAAGATTTAAAATATTTTGTCAACGAGAAAATCAATGTTAATTTGCTCATTGACAAAACATTTTTCATTATTGTATATTGTTATTACAAACCGACCGGTCGGTATATGGGCAAAATTTCCAACCCGGGGTGCATGTTAAAATGCAGGAGACAAGGGACAGGATTATTGCCTCCGCTGTGGAGCTGTTCGAAAAAAAGGGGTATCACTCCACCACCATTCAGGAAATCGGCGAAAAAGCAGGCGTGAGCAAAGGAGCCGTCTTTCATTATTTTTCCAGTAAAAATGAAATTTTGTTTTTGATTCACGAAAAATTCATCAATGTAATTTTAAACCGGGCGGAGAACGTCCTGAAGCGCAGCGACCTGGGCACAGCGGAAAAGCTGCGCGAGCTGATTGTCAACCTGGTGGAACTGATTGCGGAGTACAAGCCCTATGTTGTGGTTTTTTTTCAGGAATTCAAGTATGTGGAACAGGAACGCCTGCCCCTCATCAAGGAAAAGCGCGACCGTTGTGAACAAATATACCGACGGGTGCTGGAACAGGGAATGTCCGCCGGTGAATTTAGAAAAGATCTCGACCCGGACATGGTGACCAAAGCGATTTTTGGCATGTGTGATTGGAGCCACCAGTGGCTGAATCCCGGGGGACGCCTCACCCCACGTGAAATCGGCCTGACTTTCTGGAAAATTCTGCTCGAGGGAATTGGTCGCACGCAACCGGACATTGACCCGGTGCGACGTTCGATGGCCATTAATTTATAAACCGGGGTGTCTTTCCACTATGAAAAAAAGGCCATACACCGAGCCGGAGAAGCGAAACAAAGAGGACCGGCAGGGATTGATCGCACGCTATCATTTCCACGACATTATCGGCGAAAGCAACGTCATCCGCGAAACGATCCGGGAAGCCCGTAAATACGCGCTTTCCGAGGCGACAGTATTGATCACCGGCGAAAGCGGTACCGGCAAGGAACTTTTTGCCCAGAGCATGCATAATGAAAGCCCGCGAAAAAACGGCCCTTTTGTCGCCGTGAACTGCGCCGCCCTGCCGGAAGCCCTGCTGGAAAGCGAATTGTTCGGTTATGAAGAGGGTGCTTTCACCGGAGCGCGCAAAGGCGGCAAACAGGGACTTTTCGTCCTCGCCCACCGGGGCACCATTCTGCTGGATGAAATCGGCGACCTCAGCCCCACCCTGCAGGCAAGGCTTCTGCGTGTACTGCAACAGAGAGAAGTCATGCCCCTGGGCGGACAGCGGGTAATTCCGATCGATGTGCGGGTGATCAGCGCCACCAACCGCAATTTACTGGAAGCCGTGGAAAAAGGGGCTTTCCGGGTGGACCTTTTCTACCGTTTGAATGTACTGCACCTGCATATTCCCCCGCTGCGTTCCCGACCGGAAGACCTGCCGTTGCTGTTCATGTATTTCTACCGGCGTTTGATCGGAGGTAAAGACAACGATATAATTCGCCTTACCACGGAAATACTGGAGGAATTAAAGAGCTATACCTGGCCGGGAAACGTCCGGGAGCTGGAAGGTCTGGTGGAAAGATACGTGGCGCTCGGCGAAACGGATGAGGCGGGCTTTTCCACCCTGAGAAAATTAATTCAAAATCTGAAGCGGCATGCCGATGAATTATCCACTTCCTCCGAAAACAAACCGGTGCTCAAAGTCAGACTGGGCAATATGGAGGACATGGAACGCCAGATTATTGAGCAGGCGGCCCGCATTACCGACGGTAATAAAAGCCACCTGGCCAGAATCTTCGGGCTGAGCCGCACCACCCTGTGGCGCAAACTGAAAAAAATGGAGCAGACCGAACAATCCACTTAATTAATCAGTCCGGCTGTAACATTAACCGGCTCTTTGGCCACGGGTTCCCGATCGTGAATTGCCCTGCTGATATCCTGAGTGGATGAGGCCTGGTCCTGTGCAACCCGGGATATTTGCTCTTTATTTTTTAGTTTCACGGTCACTTCCCGGCCGGTTGTCGTGCTGACGGCAGGCGATTCGAAAAAAATAACCATCGGTGATTTTCTCCCGCGGCCCCGGGCCGCGGGAGAAAATTACGGTTCAGTTTTTCTTCAGCCAGTAATAACCTTCCCGGGCCACCCTTTCCTTTTCCAGCCGCTGCAGTTCTTTCCATAATATCTTGCCTGTCCCGCTCCGGGGCAGTTGTTCGACGAACTCGACAATCCGGGGATACCTGTACGCCGCCATTTTATCCTTCGACCAGTTGATGAATTCCTCCTCGGTAATTTTACCCCGGTATTCCTCGCGCAACACCACGTACGCCTTGACATTCTCCACCCGCACCGGGTCCGGCACCCCCACCACGCAGACTTCCGCCACCGCCGGATGGCTGTACAGAATTCCTTCCACTTCGGTGGGCCACACTTTGAAGCCGGCGGCATTAATCATCCGCTTGCTGCGGTCGATAATGTAGAAATATCCTTCCTCATCCATGTAACAGATGTCGCCGGTGCGCAAAAATCTTTTGCCCTCGATTTCAATAAAGGCCTCCGCCGTGTCCTCCGGACGGTTCCAGTATCCCTTCATCACTTCGGGACCATGCACGACCAGTTCCCCTTCCCGGCGGGGAGGAAGCAATTCGCCTGTTTCGATGTCTATGATCCTGGCATCCACGCCGAAGTCGGGGATGCCGATGCACTGCAGTTTCGGTCTGTCCGGGGGATTGAAGTGGGTTTGTGATATGGTTTCGGTCATCCCGTAACCTTCGACATATTTCAGCCCGGTCAACTCGAACAACCTCTGCCCCACGGCCTCGGGCAGCGGAGCACCCCCGCCGCCGATGATCATCAGCGAGCTGAGATCACGCCGGTTGATTTCCGGGTGGCCGAGCAGGTCAACAACCATGGTGGTGATATTGGTCCAAACCGCACAGCGGTATTTTTCAATGGCGCACAGGGCCGCCTCCCGGTCCCAGCGACTGAGCAGTACAATGGTCGCCCCGACATAGATGGGGGCCAGCATACTGTGCACCAGGCCGGTGACATGAAACAGGGGCAGTGTGGCCAGTGCGGTGACGGATGAAACCATGTTGTGCCATACCGCCGAGCTGACCGCATTGGCAATCACCGTGGCATGCGTATGCATGCAACCTTTGGGCACACCGGTGGAACCCGAGGTATAGGGAAGCAGGGCCAGATCGTCGACCGTCACCGCCACATCGGGAGGGTCCGGCGCGGCGGCATGTAAAACCTCCTGCCAGCGGCGCACCGTCTCCGGCACCGGCAACGACGCCAGCATGGAACCGGGCACCGGCAGTTCCGGCTCCGCCGGCAGGTAGTCGGCATACTCGCCGACCACAATTTCACGCAATCCGGTGTGCTCTTTAATTTTCATCGCCCGGCCGCAAAGGTCGGCGGTAGTAATCAGCAACGTGGCACCGCTGTCATTCAGGATGGCCTGCAGCTCATGCTCGGTGAGCATGGGATTGACCGGTACCACCACGGCATTGGCCCGCATGACGGCGAAAAAGGAGATGACAAAATGGGGCGTATTTTGTAAGTATAAAGCCACCCGTTCCCCTTTTTGCACCCCCAGGGCATGCAGCGCGGCGGCCAGTTTTTTTACTTCCTCCCATAACTCATGATAACTTATACGCCTGCCATAGTAAATCAGTGCCGGTTTGTCCGGGTAACGCCTGGCGGAGGTCTCTGCAAAGTCAAACAGCGGCACCTGCGGGTAATACAGCTCATACGGCGTCCTGGCCGGCCAGAATTTGTAGTGGGCGGTATTCATTCTTTTCCCTCCCTGTTGCATAATCAACCCCGGGCTACTCCCCGGCGAATAAACGGCGGGGGTTATCCACCAGCATGGTGTTGATTTGCGCTTCGGTGATTCCCGCTTTTTTCAGCGCCGGCAGGATGTTTCTAAAAATATGAGTCAGGTTCCAATCGGCCACCAGGGGCATGGCCTGCTCCGGCAGGGTGAACTCCCGCCCCAGCCAGCGGCAGATGGCATCATGGGAAAGCATGATTTGCCGCTCAAAGCCCAATCCCACCAGCCCGATCACCGTGCCGAGCCGCAATGTGTCCGGGAACACCACATTCAGCCCGAAGCGGTCGAAACTGATGAACGGACCTTTTTGCAGCACCTCCAGGTGATAGCGCAAATCGGCGTTTCCGCACATATGACCGATCATCAGGCGCTTCACGTCGGCACCCTGCTCAAGCAGAAATTCGGCCTGCTGCGGTCCCATCGTACCCGCTTCGGTGTGGGTGATAATCGGCACCCCGGTTTCCTTCTGGGCCATTACCGCCGCTTCCATGATCATTTCCTCGTAAGGGGCAATCATCCCTTTGCCGGTGCCGATCTTGATCACACCCGCTTTCACCCCGCTGCCGCCGATGCCCACGGTCAGGTCCCGCATGAATGTTTCATAAATTTCCCTGACCACCCCGTTCCGGTTTCCGGAAAAATGCGCCCTGGTCTTGAAATAAGCCGCGGCACCTTCCGCTTCGGTGTACAGGCCGGTGGCGCAGATGATGTGCACCCCCGTTTTTTCCGCCACCATTTTGTAAAGCTCGGGATCCCTGGTACCGTCGTTGGGAGTGGCGTCAACGATGGTGCTGAGCCCGAATTTGCGCGCCTCATTAATCATTTGCACGCATACTTCGGCGGTGGCCTCCCGATCGTATGCCGGAGCGGCGGAATCGTACTGCCATCCGGGATAGCCGAAAATCAGATGCTCATGCATCAAAGTGATGCCCAGTTCGTCGGTGGATACGGGGCCGGAAACCGCATTTATCCGCTTTGCCATCGGAATACCCCTTTCATCGTCGCCGAGCGGCAATTCAATTATATTAAACTGTGTGCCGGCTTTATTTTTTCCCTGAAGCCGGCTTCATGCCGGCGATTGCCCGGACGATATCCTTCTTGGACTCAATATCGTACTGGGTGGTGATGGCGATCTGCTCCATAATCGGAGAACCGCCGCCGTGATAGGCGCCGTACAGCATGGAACCGGAAGCTCCGGACAGGCCGAAGTCGATAAAGTTGAGCCAGAATTTGATCTGTTCTTCAATGGGAATCTGCGGGTTGCGCTTGATGTATTTCTCCAGGAGTGACCTGGTTTCCGGATTGGCCAGGTCTTTTTCGTACGGGAAGGTGGCGGGCAGACCGCCGGCAATGTTGCACAGGATTTCCTGCTCGTGAAATACGGCCTCACCGGTCAGGCAACGGCCCACGTTGGCATAAATGGAGTGCGGTATATAGCTTCCGGGACCGTAAGGAACAAAACCCCTTCCGGGCATGTACACTTCCGGCCGGCCCAGAGCGGAAGCCGTATAACCGGCGGCATACCCAAGTTCTCCGGTCATAATCAATCTGGACAGCATTTCACGCACATGCGGGGTTTTGTCAATGCCGTTGATTTCCGCGGCCAGGGCGGCCAGACCGATTACATAATCGAGCATGGCCGGTTTGCAGCCGGAATATGAATGCCGGTGGAACAGGGCGAATAACAATGCCGCTATACTGCCGTGCTGTGTTTCTCCGCACAAAAACACGCGTTCCCAGGGTACGAAGCAATCGTCGAAAATGACATAGGAATCAGTGTAACCGTACTCAATGCCGCGCGGGTAATGTTCACGTTTGCGCGGATTGTGAAAATGAACGACCTGTTTCACCCCTTCATAATCGGAGGGCACGGCAAAACAGACGGCGTAGGCTTCTTCCCCCTTTTTCAGAGCGCGCGTGGGCACCACCAGAATTTCATCGGAAATGGACGCTTCGGAGATATGCACTTTGCACCCGCGGACGATGATTCCGTCGCTGCGCTCCTCCACCACATGCACATACATATCCGGGTCGGTCTGTTCACCCGGACGCTTCAAGCGTTCGCCTTTAACGTCCGTCTGCGCGCAGCTGGCCACCAGATCTTCGGTTTGAAAGCGTTTAAGCCATTTCAGCCAGTTGTCGTAATAAGCGGTTTTGGCCGCCGGCGATTTCTGGGCTTCATAGGAAACGGCGTTAATCGCATTGGCGGCGTCAACACCCATGCACCGCTGAATGCACTGCCCGACTTTGTTGCACAGAAAGCGAGTCATATCCTGCTTCTTATGCAGATCTTCCGCATTCTGGTGAATGTGATTGAAACGGTTGATGGTCTCTCCGGTCAGGTGGGAGGTCGCCGTACACAGATCACGGCTTTCCGGGTCCCAGGCGGCATCGAAGGTCAGGGCCATGACATTGATCGCGCCCTGCTGACGTTCATCCAGCCTGTCTATCTTCTCGCCGTTGAAATAGAGATTGCGGTTCATCTTACCCAGCCGCTCAATATATTGGGCTCTCGTTCTCAAAGAAATCCCCCTTTTCAGATCGATAATAGATTGAAATTTTTTATTGTTCCGGCATTTATTCAAACGTGCAAATTTGATACCAGCAAAAAAACCCGGTCTACGCTTGGATTATGCGCCAACCGGCGGGAAGCGGTGTTTATTTTTGCAACATCAGCTGTTAAAATTATCAACGTCGCTCAACCGACCGCCGGCCCGCTCCGCCATGAAAAGAACCCCGGCTCCACCGTCGGCACCGGGCAGCAATGCTCCGGACGACGCCGCTTTTCTCCGCACAAATAAAAGACCTCCGTCCCGGGGGACGAAGGTCTTTTTCCATCGGCTTATTTCCCGTTGAGGCTCTGGTAGTATTCCATCAGGATTTTCAGCACTTCCGGCCGGCTGAACTGAGCCGGCGGCATTTCTCCCGCGCTCAGCATGGCCCGCAGCTTGGTACCGCTGATGCTGATCCGCTCGCTGGGATCATGGGCACAGGTTTTCTCCGTGGTCATGCTGTCGCACTTCTGGCAGTAGAAGGCGGCCGTAACTTTAATCGGCTGGCAGAGAATTTCGCCGGGCTTGAACTGGTCGAACAGCTCCTGGGCCTGATAGGCGCCATAGTAGCTGCCCACACCGGCATGGTCGCGACCGATGAGGATGTGGCTGCAGCCGAAGTTTTGCCGGAAAATGGCGTGCAGAATACCCTCGCTGGGACCGGCATAGCGCATTTCCATCGGGTAAACGCGCATGACCACTGTTTTGGGATTGAAATAATTGGCCAGCAGCGCTTCGTAGCACTTGAGGCGCACTTCCGCCGGAATATCGCCGGGTTTCAATTTGCCCACGATGGGATGGATGAGCAGGCCGTCGCAGACTTCATTGCCGATCTTGCACAGGAACTCATGGGAACGGTGCAGGGGGTTGCGGGTCTGGAAGGCGGCCACGGTGCTCCAGCCTTTTTCTTCGAAAATGGCCCGCGTCTGAGCCGGGGTGGCGTAGTAGGCACCGTATTTCCTGGCATAACCGAGCTGGCTGAAGGTAACCACGGAGCCGCCTACGTTCACCTCGCCCTGGGCCATTACCTTCTGCACACCCGGGTGCTCCATATCATCGGTGAAAAATACTTCCTTGCATTCTTTGGTTTTGTCGTAATCATACTTGTCGCCGACGGTTAAAATGCCCACGTAAGTATCGGTTTCATCATCGACCAGGGCCACTTCCATGCCTTCTTTGAGCTCCGCGGCCTGTTCTTTGGTCACCGACAGCGTAATAGGAATGGGCCAGGCCAGACCGTTGGCCAGGTGCTTGGTGTTGACCACGCTTTCGTAGTCCTCTTTGTTCATAAAACCGGTCAGGGGGCTGAACGCACCCATCCCAATCATCAACAGGTCGGAGGTTTCCCGGGAAGTCATGCGGATTACGGGAAGTGTTTTTGCTTTCGCCAGATACTCCGGACGCTGTTCCTCCGGAACCAGAACCGGCGTCAGTTTTCCCCCGTGGGGAGCCACTAAACCTTTTGCCATTACAACAGGCCTCCTCTTTTAATTTACCCGGAAAGCGCATGGTTGTGATAGCGCTTGCTATCACGAATCCAGGCACCGGCCAGGCTGAAAAATGAATAAATACCTGCTCTCCCTCAAATCAAACAAACAACAGGAAACAATCCAGTAGCCGCCCTCTCCCTGGGGTCCGGGCTTACAGCCGGACACCTGCCACCCCCTTCCCAAACATCGGTTCAAATCTTTGATTTAAATAATAATATCCTTCGACGCAAAACCGTATCTTCCTTTTTTTTGACTTAAAATTAAGCGGTTTATTGATTTTCCAGACATGGCAGGGGAACCCAGCAATCGGGAGGGGCAGGACTATTTGTGATGGTGATGGCTATCACAATTATCTTATCATAAAAGTAATTAATTAACAAGTATGATAGACCGGCTCAATTCAATCCGCGCATAAAAAAACCGGCTCCATCAGGAACCGGCTTGATAAACTTAAAAATGATGTTCATGGCAGCCCTCCCCGCCGCCATGGTTGTGATCGCAGACCACTTCCCGGGAAACCAGGTTTCCCCGCGCGTATTCCCGGGCCACCTCGTCCACATCACCGCTGATCCCGGTGACCACATTGAACCCCTGCGCCTGCAGGGCCTGCAGGGCATAAGGGCCGATTCCGCCCAGAATAACCGCTTCCACACCTTCATTTTTCAACAGGCCGGCCAATCCCTCGTGATTGTGCTGCAATTGGGCGGCCGATACAGTGTGCCGGTTTTTGATTGTATCGCCGTCCATCTCCATGATGACAAATTCTTCACTGCGCCCGAAATGCTGATTCACCCGGCCACGATCATTGGGTACGGCTATTTTCATCGGATAACACTCCTTCTCCTATGCTTTTTCTAATGTGCCTCACCGGTTATGGTTAAAATCGGCTTTATATTGAAACCACCTTTATATTCTTCTATTCTTCCGGCATCCCCCAGCGCGGCCAGTTCCGGATCCAGGGGCAGCACGTCCAGCAAACGCAGTTCATTGGCACTGGCGGCTTCGGCCACATGACCGGGTCCGAAAAGCTGAATTTTTTCACCGCAATGAGGGCACACCAGATAACTCATGTTTTCCACCAGGCCCAGGATGGGGATGTTCACCTGCCGCACCATTTTGATTGCTTTTTTGACCACCATCATGGCCAGGTCCTGGGGGGATGATACCACAATCAATCCGCTCAGCGGCAATGACTGCAGGACAGTCAGGGGCACATCACCGGTACCGGGCGGCAGATCGATGATCAGGTAATCCAGTTTTCCCCAGGCAACATCGGTCCAGAATTGCTTCACCGCACTGGATAAGATCGGACCGCGCCAGATCACCGGATCATCTTCCGCGGGCAAAAGCAGGTTCAGGGACATCACCTCAATCCCGAGGGACGTTTTTACGGGCAAAAGCAGATCGTTAAACTGCTCCGGTCTGGCTTTCAAACCAAACAGGCGGGGAATACTCGGTCCGGTGATATCCGCATCCAGAATGCCGACTTTAAACCCCTCCCGGGCCAGACTGATCGCCAGCAGCGAGCTGACCGATGACTTGCCCACTCCGCCTTTGCCGCTCATCACTCCGATCACATGTTTAATCTCGCTGGCGTCGTTTTGCGGTAAAATCATTGATTTACCGCAGGTTTCGGGGGTGCACTGTTCAGTTTTGTCTTTGCAGGACGCACATTGATTGTTTGACATTTTTTCCTCGCCTCATTATATTTTTGTTCACAATTCATAGTTTAACATAATCTGCAAAACTTGACCACCCGTCATCAAATGATTCCCCCCGACAAATCTTCTTATGCACCGCCCGCCCCGCATGTGCGGCAGTTCTATTTACAGCGCCCGCCGGCACCATGTTTTTCACCCCCCCTTTGCATATTCGTCATTTGTCCATAATTAATATTACTCTTTTTTTGCCTTTTGTCAATTACCAATGCTGCCCGTTCGCGCAAAATAAAAAATGGCCGTTCGCGGCCGCTTGCTTACTCTTTGTAAAATTCGTGATATTTTATTCAGCCGCCCCCCTGGCCGTACACGACAGGGATTGAAGTGTACGGGCCGCGGGGCGGCGCATCCGCGTTTTTCCGTGTTTTACCTGATCCCCAATGGAGCCAGCGCTGTAAAAGGGGAAACAATGCAGTATTTCAACGCCCATGTTTCGGGAGGGAGATCAAAGGCGATGGCCATCAGCTGGGTGAAAAAGAGCACCGGCAGGGCAAAGTTCTGCTGATGCAACTGGTTCACCCGACCCTGATAGGCATCGAGATTCAACTGACACATGGGACAGGGGGTAATGAGCATCTGTGCACCACCGGCGGCCGCCGACTCCAGTATTTCCCGACTGGCGTCCACGAGCACTTTCTCCGCCGGCAGCGCCTGCGAGCTGCCGCAACAACGTGTTTTCATGGGGAACTCAACCGGCGTGGCGCCCAGAGCTTCGATCAAACGGTCCAGCACCACCGGGTGCTCGGGATCGTCAAATTCCCAGGGCAGCGTGCGCATGGTCTGACAGCCGACATAGCCGGCCACTTTCAAGCCGGTCAGCGGTCTTTTCACCCGTGCGCGGATCTGTTCGTAACCGACATCATTGGCCATTACTTCGAGAATCTGACGCACTTTAAGACTTCCGTTATACTTCAAACCGGCCTCGGCCAGCGCTTCGTTGGCCTGACGGCGAAAATGTTCATCTTCCTGAAAACGCCTGTTGGTCAGGGCCAGGCTCAAAAAGCAGGAGCTGCAGGCCACCAGCACGTCCAGATTGCCCGACTCGGCCAGGGCCAGGTTGCGCGCCGCCACCACCTGCTGGGTATAATCACCCACCACCCCTGAAGCCACGGTGGCCCCGCAGCAGTTCCAGTCGGGTATTTCCTCCAATTGCATGCCCAGCGCTTCGGCCACCGGTTCCAGCGACTTGCGGTAGGGCACCGCCGTGCCTTCCATGGAGCAGCCGGGATAAAAGCTGTACCGCATTAGCCTACCTCCTTCCGCTGGGACTGCGCTTTGGCGATGATCTTGCGCAAACCGCCCAGCCCCTTGATTTTACGCGGCGGCAGGAGGGGCAGCCGGTTGTGCCGGAGCATGGCCATGCCGACATCTTTCATCTCCAGAGCGCTCTTGATCTCGCCCAGACCGCGCTTGAGGTAATAGCGGGCCGTGACACCGCCTTCAAACACCCGGCCGCGGCTGACGATCTCTTTCCAGAAGGCCTGGTAGAAGGCCGCCTGGGGATGTGTAACGTAGCCTTTTTCGATGGCCAGGTTTTTCAGGTCGTGCATGACATCCACAATGGCAATACCGCGCGGGCAGCGTACCTTGCACATCAGGCAGGAAGTGCACATCCACATGGTGTTTGATTTCATCACTTCTTCTTTTTTGCCCTGCTTGATCAGATTGAACAGCCGGCGCGGAGAGTAGTTCATTTTGGTCCGGGTGGCGCAGGAAACAGCGCACATGCCGCACTGCATGCACTTTTTGATCTGCGCCCCGTTCTCCAGCCTGTACACCTCCCGTGAAAATGCCGGATCATAACGGACAGCTTCAGGAGATACCTGACAGCCAGCCATTTTCTCACTGCTCCTTTATTTTTGAATTCGCCCTGCGGCCGGAACGATTTAATCGTTCCGGCCCGGGCAGAAGAATCCAATGCCTGTCTGTTAGAAACCTTTCATCGGGTTGGGGCCCAGTTCTTCCAGCTTCTCGGCAAATTCATCGAGAATGGCGGGTAGTTTGTCGTAATCGGTGATGCTCACTTCCACCATGCGCACCCGTTCCGATTCCAGGCCCAGGCGGTCCAGCGTTTCGGAAACCTTGGACAGGCGGATGCCGGCCAGTTCACTGCCCTTTACGAAGTGGCACTGATAATCGTCGCCGTGTTTGCACCCCAGCAACAGCACACCGTCAATGCCCCGGGACATGGCGTCGGCAATCCAGACCAGGTTCAGCGAACCCAGACAGCGGACGGGAATGATCCGCACCCACGGGTTATAGCTCAGGTGGTTGATGCCCACCATGTCCAGCGCCGGTATGGCGTCGTTTTCACAGGCCAGCACCAGAATGCGCGGTTTTTCCTCGTCCTCGTCGGGCACTTCGATGGCTTTGAGCATATTGCCGATCATCGGCACGGAATAGTTCTTGAAGGAAATAATCCGCTCCGGACAGGCTCCCATGCAGGTGCCGCAGCGCCGGCAACGGGTCGGGTTGGGCAGCGGATTGCCCTTTTCGTCTTCGTTGATCGCTCCGAACGGGCA
>Ga0315298_1002919_pt1 | contig 27910 bp, 23 predicted proteins | sample WHS_1_MG_FD_203077 | JGI IMG/M metagenome (GOLD analysis project Ga0315298, IMG submission 203077) | Extremophilic microbial mat communities from Washburn Hot Springs, YNP, Wyoming, USA - WHS_1_MG | ecosystem: Environmental > Aquatic > Thermal springs > Hot (42-90C) | place: USA: Wyoming... | reverse complement strand
TTCAAGTGGTTCAATATGCCCAAAGGTTCGAAGATCGTCTTCCGGGAGAATTGTTGGCAAATTACCAAGAACAGATCGCAGATAATATAGATATTGCTGATGCAATTGTTGAAAATTTTACCTCAATCAAGGTTGACCAAGAACAGGCATTCACTCTTTTGCAAGCATGTGCTAATCACTACACAGTCGCCCAGAAGATTAAGAATTTAGATTTATTAGGTCTTGTTGGCGAAGCAAATGCTAAACAGCTTCTTGAATATATTGCCAGCATCAAACCAAAAATAAAAGGAGTACTCGAGAACAACCCTTATGCTGAAATTGCTGGCGATATGCAACATGCAACTTCTACTGTACAGGGAACTGAAGCCCATAGACGGGCTGTAGAAATTAATAGAATGATTCGTGAACGCAGTGGAGATTTTGCTGAAGTTGCCCAAACAATAGAGTCAAAAATTCAGGAATTAAAGGATCGCCTTGCTTCACAATTTGGAGAAGAATATGCAAGAAGAATGGTTGGGCGAGTTAATGAATTTGGCAGCATTTGGTCTCAATACCGCCGCCTTGTAGCTGATTATATTGCTCTCTCAGAAGCACAAAAACAGCCTGTTGATGTATCAAGAGCTCTTGATTTTGCCAACGAACGGTTTCTTCAGGTCTTAAATGTTGATGTAAATTACTATGAAAAACTATACCTTGAATTTGATGCTAAAAGGATTGGACAAAGAACAGTCCAAGAGGTCTTTTTAGGCAGAGATGGTGTCTATGCATATATTGGCAGAAATGCTCAAATTGCGGCTCGTCGTTTTATTTTAACTCGTAAAGGTAAAAAGCAAGAATTACCCGAACCACCAACCTATTTAGTCTATCCAAGATATTTTGTTTCTGCCCTCGATCCTGAAACAAAAAGAGTTTATTTAAATCAAAACATAAGAGACGCCAAGCATATTCTTACCTTTGACACCGGCTATGTAGGTAGTATCTCTGAAGATATCTTGTCTATACTCGGGGTAAGCAGAGAAGAATGGGATAAAATGATTAGATTACTGAGTGCTAATAAACGTGCCCGAACTATCCTTGGACTTGAAGGTTCTAAGAGTGAACGTGATCAAATTGTCAGCACAATTGAGCATAATGTAAAAGATGAAAATTTAGCAAAAGGGTTATATATCGCAAGAGGCAAAGAAGGAGAGACACGGCTCTTTCATTACGCTGAGCCAACAGCGCCGCTTGAAAGGTTAGCTTTTAGATTTTGCCAAATGGCTATTTCTAGACATTTCTATTTTAGGGAGTTAAAAAACTATCAACATGAATTCACTACACACAAAATCAACGATTCGCTTGAAATGCGAATTAGCACCGACGAATCAGCTGAAATGAGAGATGAGCTAATTGAGCTTTTTAATACTGATGATATTGGAACAAATCTTCTAAAACGAGCCAAGGTGTTGAAAATTGCTGATGCAAACAGCCCTTATCCTAATGAAGCAGTTTTTGAGTTAGAAATTGCAGGGAAACCAGTAATCGTCAAGAATGTTGTATTGGAAAAACAACAAGGCCCGATTGATGAATTTGAAGCGCTTTTGCTTTTGAAAAGACTAGGGATTGATGCACCAAAACCAGTTGCCCGTATCTTTACTGAAGAGCAGCAAGGTTTAATTGTTTTAGAAAGAATTGAAGGCATATCAGGGCGCAAAATCAAAGAGTATTTTAAAGCCCAAAGCGTATCTGCCGATAACCAAAAAAATATCCTGCAAGATGCTCTAGAAAGAATACGGAATATTGCAGAAACAATCAGAAGAGATGTTGGTTTTGATAAGCCGTGGCGGCTTAAAGACTTTATGATTGAATTTAGCACTGATAAAAATGGCCAGTTAGCCATCAAAAGCCTGAAGCCCATTGATTTTGAAAGAGCGGTTGTTTTTAACCCAGAAAGCCCGTGTTCAATAGAACTTGGACAAGATTTGGACGAATTAATAGCATAGCAAGCAATTCTCCATCGTTTGTTAGAAAATATCTCCCAATGTAGGTTGTTAATTTTCGGTTGCCCTTCTTAAGTATTTGGGAGCAGCAGACAAAGCTTTGGAAATTAATGTCGGTTTAGCCCGAGAATATAAAATAAAAATTGGCGATTTAGTTAAAATCCGACAGCCATAATTTGCAGGGTAGTTTTGGGTAGCGCCCCCACAAAAAAAGAAATTATACAATGTTTAGCTAAAATGATAAAATAGAAAAAATGATCATAATATAAATTAATTGGTATAATAAGCATATGGCAGAAGAAGAAAAATATAGTCTCCAAGAAGCGCAAGAAGAAGCAGAAAAACTGCAACAAAAGATTGGTTCAGGCGAAGCCAAGGATTATCAGGAAGCAGAAGAACAAGTTGATCAAGAAACCAAAGAAGCAGAGCAACAAGTCTTTAGACTTGCGATGAAAGGAGACATAAGAGGTGCTCTTCATTTTAGAGATGAACATCAATTAAAAATTAGTGATAGCGACATTGCCCAAAGCTTAATTAAGGCTGGAAAAGGTGATTTAGTTGTTTATTGTCTCTCTGATTTCCAAGGCTTAGACCATAAATATATCGCCGAGAAGCTAATTGGTGCCGGAATGGTTTGGGCAGTCCTAGATAATATCGAGCGATTTGCTGGTCTTGACATTAGTGTTTTAAGCCGTCTGCCATTTTCTCATTACTCATACGATCACTATTTAGAAAGCCAAGATGAAGAGAGCATTACCCCAGAACATCTAAAACTTAAAGAGATTCTCGAGCAGACCTGTCTTCTTGGTAATGAACTGCCAGAGGGCGTTTTACAACGAGATAACTGGAACGCCGAAGAGTTAGCCAAAGAGGCCTTCCCCAATATTCAAGATGCCGCTCCTGCTTCTGAGCTTTTGGAGCTTGGTTTTTCACCTTTGCAATTACTTCGTTATGCTGATAGAGATAATCTTTCTCGTCATGATGCCTTTTTAGCTTCTGCTGATATTGCCGCTCTCTTTAAAAAAATCAGGCCTATCAGTTGAAGATTTTTACCAAAATATTTTATGGCAAGTAAAGATGGATGATAGCAGTTATGAGGAAGGACTGCTCATCACTATTTAAATGCCTTAGCCAACAGAGGCATTCCTACTCTTGAAGAAATCCATAATCAAATTAAAAAATATTCTCCACAAGTCCGAGAAGAGGCAAAAAGTATTATTGCTGATTTTAAATCAAATGAAGATATTTTTGCTAACTGGAAAAGCTTAAAAGCCTTTTATGAAAAATGCAACATAATTCAGAATGAAATTGAAACTTTAGCTAAAATTGCTGAACTTAAAGAAAAAGGGAAAGATAAATTAGCCGAATGGTATCGTCTTGTTGCTAAATCAAAAAATGTCAGCACCAGCGCCTTAAATGATTTTATCGCCCGCCCAGATAGATTCTTTGAGGCCAAAGCTTCGCATACCGCAACCGACATACATGAAGCTAAAAAACCCTCTAACTATTATCATATTCCCAATTTAGATTTAACTGCCGAAGAATTAAGAGATGCTCTAGTAGAAGGCGCAATTGATAAAATTGCCAGCATTCCGCCAATGGAAATTTCTTATGAGATTGCCCCTAAAGGTAAGTATTTACGAAGTGCAATTCAAGATTTAGAAATTGCGCCAAGGGCTTCTTTGCTTTTAGGGTCAAGAAAGCAAAATATTAAGGGTTTAGCAGTTAATCCAACAAAACTCTTTTCAGACCTGGACAAAATTCTTAAAGATAACCAAAAACCAATCAATATCTATCAATTTTTGGCTGGCGAAGTCCAACCAGACAAAGATACCAGCGAAAAGATTACGGCTTTATTGGATAATTGCCAATTAAAGACCGATATGGTGGTAGAAAAAGGAGAGCGCTATCTTGCCACCATTCACCCCAAAAGCAGTCCTTTTGGCGTTTTAGCTGGAAATGACACTGCTTGCTGTATGCCCTTTGGCGATGGCAAAGCTGTCCTCTATATGATGAATCCGGTATGCGCCCAATTTACAATTCAAAAGGAAAAAGAAGATGGCACCAGAAAAACCCTAATTCAATCAGTGATGACTCTTAATTATCCAATTCCCGGACACAGTGTACCTGAGTTAATTGAACTTTTGCAATCCGAGCGAGATATTTCTCAGGTGTTGCCTGATGAAGCCCTTTTGAATCAAAGAAAATTAATTTTAGTTGGCGATAATGCAGAGGCGGATCCAAATTTCAAAGATAATTTGACAGCTGGAGAACTTTCAGAACTTCTCTATGGTGATTTCTTTGCCAGATATTTAGAGCAAATAACGTCCCCTGAAGGCAGAGTTGATACCACTCAAATTCAAATTGGACTTAATTATTCAGATGTCTTGCATAATTTACTCCAAGTGCCCAATGAGACAATACCGCTGGCGCCATTAAGCTATAGTGATAATATTGAAAGCACTTCATATCAATTAAGGCCAGAGAAAGCACCAGCTGGCAGAGTAAAAGTGGAGATAAGGCAATTGCCAGACAGAAAGGTTGATCCAGTACCTTCGGGCGTTTACGATCTGACCTATGCCGATACATTGTCAACTGCTTTTTTGGAGAGCAAGGCCTATAAGGACGCTCAAGATCTTTTAACTGGTTTGCATAATATGGAGAATACTCTAATTGCCAAAGACATCAACAACAGCTTTAAAAAAAGACCTAATCTTTCTTTAAAATTCGTCGATCGCGATGGCCATTTTCGGTCGTATATTTTAGCTTATCAAGGAGTTTATAAGGAAACAGGAGAGCCCTGCATATATATTTCTGACTTTGCCAGTGATCGACAGACATCCAGCGCTGGATTTGTTTTAAAGCATTTTTGCCAAAGATATAAAGAAAATTACTTGGACCAAAACAATACTCTACCGATATTTGCTGAAATGAGAGAAAGCACCTCATATAAATTAATAACTGATAATAAAGAGATGATAGAAGGGTTTTTGGGTGCAACCATCAACATTGAAGAGATTGATTCCTACTCCAGGGGCGACGGGGAAAAAATACATGTTGTTAAGATAACTGTAGATAATGTAAATAACTCGTAGTTAAAAATGTTATTATTGGTCTATTGTTTTACATACTAAAATAATTTTGGTAGTATTAATGCATTGACTGCGCAATAAACAAATTATCTAAAGCAAGGAGGTTTTTGATGCTTAAAAAAATTATTGCTTGGCTTAAAAAAATTGGGATATTAAAAACCGGCAAAGACGTTGAGCAAAATAACTTGGAATGAAAGTGCTAATTTCGGATATTAAAAAATATTTGTCCGCTTTTGCTGGCGAGCTAACTAAAAAAAATGGTCTTTTTGTCTTTAATTCAACCTTAGGCGAAAGGAAAACTCTTCTTAATCAAAACAAGGTCAGCTATACCGCTAAATTTCGGATTCTGGACGATAAAAAACTACTGAAATTTACAGAGATTATCAAAGAAAGTGGCTCTGGCTTCAGTGTCTTCGGTGATGATTTTGCTCCGGGTGTAGGCTTCAAAAAAGAAACTTACAAAGCTAGTTCTAATGGTCGAGAGGGTGTTTTAAGTGAGAAATCAAATTTTTTCGGCAAAACGCTTGAAGCCAGTATTGATTACAAAAAAATTCGTGGGCAAGTTAAAGCTTTAGCAGAACAAAATGGTTACAAATTCAAATATATAATTTTTCCTTGGGGAGTCTAAATGAACATTACAACAAAAGCAAAAAATCTATCACAAAAAGCCTTGGCAATTATTACCACTTTAATTATTCTTTCGCTGACCATTGCCTTTTTGATGCTTCACTTTACTTTTTGGTTTTTCATAATTTTAATTTTCTGGTTGTTTTTCTCTTTAATCTTTATCTTTGAACTAATCAAAATCAGCTTTTTTTCTGGTTCGTGGTTATGGTTTTTCTTTTGGCTGATTTTAGTTGTATCTTTGATTTTCTCTTTTGCATTTCGCTTGCCAAAATCAAATCAGAGTAACACCAGCATCACAAGTCAAAACTCACTAACCAAGGAAGATTGTCAGCCGATAAAAGAAAAGTACGACAACAAAAAATTGTCAATTACTGGCGAAAACTTAGTAGGCAATATCGGGATTAAAATTACTGATGAAAATAGTTGCCGCGCCGAAGTCGTTCATAATCTGATGTTTGAAGCTGATTTAGACAAAAGGAACAATCTCGACTATGTTGGTTATCTTGGGGTTATTGATAAAACTGAAAATCGTGACAGCTGGTCGGGTGGCAGTGATTTAATTGGCGTTTACAAAGCCGATGCCCAGCTTCCGAATGATCCGTTTGATACTCAAATCGCTAAAATTTATGGCTACCCACAGTGCGATCAAAAAGCGCTAAAATTTGTTATTCATCAATCAAAATTTTATTATTTCAACGATAAAATCTACGACGAGATATTGCAAAAAATAAATTATATTTAATTGATGGGCGGAATTTTGTCGTTGATAGAGGAGCAGATAGCGGCGCTGTTCCAGAATACGACAAGGACCAAATTAACAAAAATGGCAAGCTGATTAAAACACTTAATCTAGATATTCTTGAAGCATCTTCTATTTAAAACAGAATTTGTTAATTGCGCTCAAATGAAATTATGGGAAGTCAAATGCGACTTTATACAAAATATTTCTATTATCCGGCTGAAAACAGAGGAGAGATTTTGGTATCCAATTTAGAATGTATCTGGCAACAAAATAAATGCCCTTTATTCTTTTGCAGAAATACCAGTTTTAATCTATAATTGATAGGCTCTTGACAACAAAATACAGGTTTGTTAATATGATTTGTGTGATATTTCATACTTTTTCTATTAAGGAGAAAAAGTGAAAAAATTTTTTACTGATTTTTACGGCGTTGGGACAGTTGGTGAGCGAGGACAAGTTGTGATACCAGCTGAAGCCAGAGAAAAAATGAAAATTAAAACTGGCGATAAATTCGTATTCTTTGGCCATGCTGAAATTTTGCATATCATTAAGGCTGAAAAGCTTGATTCTGTTTTGGCTAAAATTGCAGAAAAATTTAATTCAAAAATTAATAATCTGAGAAATAAAATAAAGAAAGATAAAAAAGAGGAGAAGACCAATGATTAATGATAAAAACCGCAAATGGTGGACACTTGGTACTGTCTGTTTTGCTTTGTTTATGATTTTGCTTGATGGCAATGTTGTTAATTTGGCAATTCCGAAAATTATTCAGAGCTTTTCTGCTAATTTGTCACAAGTTGAATGGATTAATAACGCATATCTTTTAACTTTTGCTATTTTGCTTATTACTCTTGGCCGTTTAGGCGACAACTTTGGCCTCAAAAAGATGTTTTTGATTGGCTTGACAATGTTTACTCTAGGTTCAATTCTCTGCGGCGCGGCACCAAGTGTCAGTTGGCTTATTGTTTTTAGGATTATTCAGGCAATTGGCGGCGCGGCAATGATGCCAGCCACTCTCTCTTTGATTTCAGCTAATTTTGCCAAAGAGGAGCGAGGTATGGCAATGGGTATCTGGGGCGCAGTTTCGGGTTTGGCAATTGTTTTTGGACCAATTATCGGCGGCTATCTTACTGACTCCGGTTTAGGAACTAATCTTAACAATCTGTTGCAAGTTAAAGATTTTTGGCGTTATGTTTTTTATATCAATATTCCTGTTTGTATTATTGGTTTTATTTTTGCTCTGGCGGTTATCAAAGAATCAAAAGATAGAGAGAAGAAACACGCATTTGATATTTTGGGGGTTATTTTATCTGCCTCAGCTCTTTTTTTGCTGACTTTTGGTTTGATTGAGGGTTCAAAATATGGCTGGTTCTGGGCTAAAGAAGATTTCATCCTCGGCAGTTTTAAAATTGGTATAGGCAACATTAGCGCAATCCCAATTTTCTTTATTCTTTCAGTAATTTTGCTGGCGTGGTTTGTTTGGCATGAATTAAGAGTTAAAAAAGACCCTTTAATGGATCTTGTGCTCTTCAAAAGCCGTAATTTTGCTGTTGGTAATTTTTCTGGTTCTATTCTTAGCTTTGCGATGATGGGGTCATTTTTCCTTCTGCCATTATTTTTGCAGACAATTCTGGGTTATTCGGCAATTAAAACTGGTCAGGTATTAGTGCCATTGGCGCTAGCAATTATGTTCACTGCTCCAGTGGCAGGTAAAATCTCTGATAAATTTGGCGCTAAATATATTGTAATGCTTGGAATGATAATTATGGCACTTGGCAGCTTTTATATAGCCCATTTTCGTCTTGACACTTCTGTTAAAAGTTTGATATTGCCTTTTGTTGTTATGGGTCTTGGAATGGGCTTGTCTTTATCGCCGCTGACAAATATTACTCTTTATGATGCGCCGGGAGATGAGGTTGGCGGTGCATCAGGTGTCTTCTCTACCACCAGACAAATAGGCTCGGTGATGGGCATTGCTATTTTGGGCGCGGTTTTGCAAACGACAATGATTACAAATATCAGTTCTTATATTGATAATTTGTCTTCATTAAGCCCACAAAGCAAAGAGATTGTCAAAGAAGTTATTAACGGTAAAGATTTTAGTTTTAGCGACCAAAAATCACAAGAGCTTCTGGCAAATAAATTAAAAGACCAAATGATGGCTGAAGCTAAAGAAGCGGCCGCTCAAAGCGCTCCTGAACTAACACCGCGTGAGCTTTCAAATCCGCAGTTGATGGCTGAGATAGCGAAAAAACAACAGGAAGCGCAGCTGGCAATGGTTGAAAAAATGAAGCAAGCCGGCCAAGACGTCGCGACTGCTGGTAAACAAGGTTTTGTTGACAGTGTCAATTACACCTTTAGAATTGCCGCAGTTATTGCTCTATTTGGCGCCTTGAGTACACTGCTTTTTCGCAACAATAGCAAAATCAAAGCCAAATAGTTCTTCCTAGCAAGGCTCTCTTTTCAACCAAGCAGAATTATTTTAAACTAATGGTAGTTTAAACATTATTTTGGGAGGCAAAATGAACGGAGAGAGTCAATTTCCCGGGCAGGAAGAGCAGAAGAATCCCTTAGATGTATTTGGCACGGATTTTACTGCGCTAGCTCAAAAGGGCGAGCTTGATCCAGTAATTGGCCGTGATGAGGAAATTCGCCGCACAATTCAGATTCTCTCGCGTCGCACTAAAAATAACCCGGTTTTAATTGGCGAGCCGGGAGTCGGTAAAACAGCCATTGTTGAGGGATTAGCACAGAGAATCGTCAAAGGCGATGTCCCTTCAAGTTTAAAAGATAAGCGGATTATTGGTCTTGATATGGGTTCGCTTTTGGCTGGCGCTGCCTTTCGGGGCCAATTTGAAGAACGGCTAAAATCAGTTCTCAAGGAAGTTGAAAAATCCGAGGGGAAAATTATTCTTTTTATGGATGAACTTCATACTCTAGTTGGCGCAGGCAAAGCCGAAGGCGCAGTAGATGCCGCCAATATGCTGAAGCCGCTTTTGGCTCGTGGTAAGCTCCATATGATTGGCGCTACGACTCTAAATGAGTACCGGGAGTATATTGAAAAAGATGCCGCTCTTGAACGACGCTTTCAGCCAGTTTATATTTCTGAACCATCACTTGAAGACACAATTTCAATTTTACGCGGGTTAAAAGAAAAATATGAAGTCCATCACGGCGTTAAGATAAATGATGACGCTATTGTGGCGGCTGCGAGACTTTCTAATCGTTATATCTCCGACAGATTTTTACCTGATAAAGCAGTTGATTTGATTGATGAGGCTACAAGCTCGCTAAAGATGGAACTTGATTCAATGCCGGTTGAGCTTGATCGCTTAAAGCGTAAAATTATTCAGCTTGAAATTGAACGCGAGGCGCTCAAAAAAGATAAATCATCTCAAGCCAAGAAGCGCTTTAGCGAAATTGAAGATGAGATTAAAAAACAAAAAGAAATTTACTCTGCGCTTGAAAATGATTGGAGTCGGGAGAAAAAAATTATTGAGCGACTAAAAGAGGCAAATGAAAAGCAGGAAAGACTCAAGCAGGAACTAGAGCTAGCCGAAACAGAAAGCGATTTAGCAACTGCTAGCCGGATTAAATATGGTGATATTCCTGAAGTTGAAAAAGAAATCACACAGATTAAAAAAGAATTAGCTGAAATTCCTGAAGATAAACGACTTTTGCGCGAAGAGGTCAACGCTGAAGATGTAGCGAAAATTGTCTCGGGCTGGACTGGTGTTCCAGTTGGCAAACTTTTAGAATCAGAATCGGCGAAGCTCTCTCGCCTTGCTGAAAATCTTAGCAAAAGGGTTATCGGCCAACAACGAGCAACCGAGGCGGTGGCTAATGCCATTTTGCGTTCGCGAGCCGGTATTGCTGAGGGCAATCGCCCAATTGGCTCTTTTCTTTTTTTGGGTCCCACCGGAGTCGGCAAAACAGAAACTGCCAAAGCGCTTGCCTCTGAGCTTTTTGATGACGAACATAGTTTGGTGCGGATTGATATGAGTGAGTATTCTGAATCGCACTCGGTAGCTAGGCTGATTGGCGCGCCTCCCGGCTATGTTGGTTATGAAGAAGGTGGCCAGTTGACAGAAGCAATCCGCCGCAGGCCTTATTCAGTAATTTTATTTGATGAGATTGAAAAAGCTCATCCGGAGATTTTTAATATCTTTTTGCAAATTCTTGATGAAGGTCGGCTAACTGATGGCAAGGGGAGAACAGTTAATTTTACTAACACAATTATTATTATGACTTCAAATCTTGGCTCGGAGGAAATTTTGGAGTGGGACGGCAAAGATTTTTCTGCCTTGCAAAATAAACTGTTTGAAATTCTTCGCCAACACTTTCGTCCAGAGTTTCTAAACCGCATTGATGAGGTGGTAATCTTCAATCGCTTGCAAAAAGAAGAGATGCACAAGATAGTTGATTTGCAACTAGAAAAAATCTGCCGAAATATCAAGGAAAATAAAGAAATTAATCTAGTAGTTTCAGATGAAGTGAAAAAGCTTCTTGCTGATGAGGGTTATGATCCTTTATTTGGTGCCAGACCTCTAAAGCGGCTGATTGAAAGCAAAATTCTAAACCCGCTGGCGGCAGAAATTGTCCAAGGCAAAATAAAAGAAGGCGATCAGGTCACCGCCAAACTTGCCGGTAAAAAAATTACTTTTCAAGTCAGCTAGAGTGTTCCGAGTTTACAAATTATTACTTTTTCCAAAACTCCAATATGGTAGGACAATTACACTCTCTTGACGCTTTGTCAGTATTAAAGTATAATAAATTTAGAGTCAACAGTTCTCGAAGGTTTAACATTGGATAAAGAAGAGCAAATTTTTCAGCTTTATGAAGATGTAAAGGGGTGCCAAAAGTGTCCTCTTTATAAATTTGCTAAAAAACCGGTCCCCGGCGATGGCAACATTAACGCAGAGATTATGTTTGTTGGCGAGGGCCCCGGGGAGAGAGAAGATGAACTGGGACTTCCGTTTGTCGGCGCTGCCGGCAAGCTCCTTGACGAAATGCTTGAGTCAATTGGTTTAAAACGAAAAGATGTTTATATTGCCAATGTGGTCAAGCATAGGCCACCGGGCAACCGCGACCCCAAACCAGAGGAGGTTGAGGCTTGCTGGCCATATCTTAAAAAACAAATTGAAATTATTAAACCGCGCCTTATTGTTTGTCTTGGCCGCCACTCTCTAATGAGATTTCTTCCTAATATCGGTACAATATCGCAAGTTCACGGTCGCGCTTTTAAGTACAAAGGTCAGGCCTATATGGCGCTTTATCATCCAGCTGCTGCTCTTTATGATGGCTCAATGCGCAAAACTCTTTTTGAGGATTTCAAAAAAATAAAAATTGCCCTTAAAAAAATTAAATAAAATTTTTGTTCTCAAGTGAAAAGAAAGGAATAAAAAATATGGATAAAAACGAACAGGGAAGTAATTCCCAAAAAACAATGGTCTTTCACGCTTCTTTGGATGATTTTCAGCCAAGAGCGAAATCTACTCAGCGGCGCAAAGGGTCTTTTTTTGCTAAAGGACAAAAGCCAAACTCCAATCATTCTCCGCGAAGACAGCTAAACAGCTCAAATGGTGAGCAACAAGTAACTTTTAAGGCCTCAAAAACACTGAAAATCTGTCATTTGGGTGGGCTAGAAGAAGTCGGTCGCAATATGGCTTTGCTTGAGTTTGGCAATGATATTTTAATTGTTGATGCTGGTTTTAGCTTTCCATCAGATGATATGCCGGGAGTTGACTATGTTATTCAGGATGTAACTTATTTGCAGGATAATCGCGCCCGCATTAAAGGAATTGTGCTAACTCATGGCCATATGGACCATATCGGAGCTATTCCTTATATTATTGAAAAAATTGGCAATCCGACAATTTACGGCACTAACTTGACCATTGGTCTTCTCAAGGAAAAGCTAGATGAATTTGGTATGAGAGGGAAGGTCAAGACGGTAGTTATCAATCCAGAAGAAGATAAATTGACTCTGGGAATTTTTAAAGTAGGTTTTTTCCGAGTCAACCATAATATTCCCGACACCGTCGGATTGGTGATTGAAACTCCTGTGGGCAAAGTTGTGCACACAGCTGACTTTAAATTTGACCTAACCCCGATCAATGAACCAGTGGTTGATTTGGGCAAAATAGCTGAAATTGGCGAAAGTGGAGTGCTGGCGCTTTTAATGGATTCAACCGGCGCTAGAAATCCGGGATATGCTATTTCTGAAGCTGAAATTAAAGCCAATCTTAAAGATCTTTTTGCCCGTTCAAAAGGCAGAATTTTTATTGCTTCATTTTCAACTTTGATCTCGCGAATTCAGGAAATTATTGATGTAACAATTGAACTTAACCGCAGATTGACTGTCACGGGCCGCTCAATGATTTCTGCAATTGAAGTTGCAAACAAGTTGGGGTATCTGGAAGTTCCTGAAAATTTTATTTTAACAGCGCAAAAAGCTTCTCACTTGCCTGATGATAAATTAGTGATTCTCTCAACTGGGACTCAAGGCGAAGACGCTTCGGCTTTAACTAAAATGAGCCGCGGCGAGCATAAATTCTTCAAAATCAGAAAGGGCGATACCGTTGTGCTTTCAAGTTCCATTATTCCCGGCAATGAAGCTCGTGTGGTTGAAGTTTATGACAATCTTCTTCGTGCCGGCGCCAAAGTGATTGATTACAAGCAAATGGATATTCACACTTCAGGACATGCTCATCAGGAAGAGCTGAAAACTATGATTCGTCTGCTTAATCCCAAATTTTTTATTCCTGTTCATGGTAACCGTTATATGCGAGAAGCCAATGCAGAACTTGCTCGTTCTTTAGGTATGGAGGAGGGGAATATTTTGGTAGTTGATGATGGTGAAGTTATAGAATTAACTGAAACTAAAGCCGAAGTGCTGAAAGCGAGAATTCCGACATCATTTGTTATGGTTGACGGTCTGGGGGTGGGCGATGTCGGTAATATAGTGCTTCGCGACCGCCAAGCTATGGCTGAGGGCGGAATTTTTGTCGTGATTTTGACTATTGACCATCGCACAGGCCAAATTATCACCAGTCCTGATATTATTTCCCGCGGCTTTGTTTATATGCGGGCTGCGGAGGATTTGATCCATCGTGCTCGCCAGACAGTCCGCGAGATTTTCAAGCGTCATGTTTCCCGCGAAAATGTTGACCTCCAATTTATCAAGACGGTCATCCGCGAGGAAATGGGCGAGTTTTTGTATGAAGAGACGAAGAGACGACCGATGGTAATACCGGTTATAATCGAAGTATAAAAGGCCGATTTGCCCCTCACCCTGCGCCCCACCAATAAAGGAATTGGTTTAAAGAAATTAGAAATTTTTCCTAATTTCGCTCTCTTCTGCTATAATGTTTAAGGAAAGAGAGAGATTGATGAAACGTGGAAGAAAACCTAAAAATCCTTCACTTTTAGAGTCAGTCAATCCCAAGGTAATGCGGGAAATTTTGGGATTGGTTATAGCGGTCTTGGCTTTAGTTTTGATTTTGGCAGAGTTTAATGCCGCCGGATATTTGGGTGCGACTATTTTTGGCTGGTTCAAACTAATTTTAGGGGTTGTTGCTTATTTCTTCTCTTTCTGGATAGCGTTTTGCGCGGTGATGTTGATTGAGCCGAATTTTATCCGCCGCAGCCGAATAATTTTCTGGGGACTTTTAGTTTTTCTTATTTTCTTTTCAGGATTAATTTCATCATTTGGCGCCGATGGAGGCATCTTTGGCAATTCCATTGCTGTCTCTTTAAGAAATTCAATCGGGCAAATTGCTACCTTTATAATTATGTTTATTGGCTGTTTGGTTTCTCTGTTGGTTGTCTTTAATATCTCGTTAGCCGAACTTTTAAAAAAAGCAAATGTGCAGATGCCGGGTCGTAAATCCTATTCTGATTTTAGCGGTGTAAAAACAGGGCGCGTTTCAGTTTTTAAAGCAGTTAGGCGCCATATTGGTATGGACCGCGAAAAACCAGCTGCTCCTCAGCCTCAGATAGCTGATGGCACTTGGAAATTCCCGAGCATTGAGCTTTTACAAGAGTCAACCGGCAAGGCTGAACCCGGCAATATCGCCAAAAATGTGGAAGTTATAATTAAAACTTTGGCTGATTTTGGGGTTGAAGTGTCACCGGGAAAAATTAATGTCGGTCCTACCGTGACCCAATATGAGCTTAAACCAGCAGAGGGAGTAAAGCTGACTACAATCAAAGCCCGCCAAGACGATTTGGCTTTGGCGCTGGCTATGCATCCAGTTAGAGTAGAAGCGCCTATTCCGGGGAAATCAGCAGTAGGAGTTGAAGTTCCAAACAAGCAGCCTGCTATTGTATCATTGCGTGAGCTAATTGACTCAGAAACTTTTCGCAAAAGAAAATCAAATTTATCTCTTCCGCTTGGAATTGATGTTTCCGGCGAAATAATTTTGGCTGACCTTAAAAAAATGCCGCATTTGCTGGTGGCGGGAGCAACTGGAAGTGGAAAATCAGTCAGTTTGAACTCAATGCTTTTGTCGCTTGTTTATCAAAACTCGCCACGAGACCTGCGGATTCTTTTGGTTGACCCCAAACGAGTTGAATTTACTCACTATAATGGTATTCCCCACCTTTTGACTCCGGTGGTAAGTGAAGTTGATAAGACTGTTAATCTCTTGCGATGGACAATTGCGGAAATGGAACGCCGCTTCCGTCTTTTTGAGCAAGTTGGTTCCCGGAATATTGAGTCCTATAATGAAAAATTCAGCAAAGGCGGAACAGCTGAAAATGGCACTTATCACGAAAAGATTCCATATATTGCTTTGGTAATTGATGAATTAGCTGATTTGATGGCGCAGGCATCAAATGAAGTTGAAGCGGCAATTGTTCGCCTTGCTCAATTGGCGCGTGCCACCGGAATTCATTTGATTGTTGCCACCCAGCGGCCAAGCGTTGATGTTATCACTGGTTTAATCAAGGCCAATATTACTTCTCGTATTGCCTTTTCAGTTGCCTCGCAAGTTGACTCGCGTACTATTTTAGACCAAGGAGGTGCTGAAAAACTTTTATCAAATGGAGATATGTTGTTTTTGGGCGGAGAATTTAACAAGCCAAAGCGTATTCAGGGCGCTTTTGTGTCTGAAAAAGATGTCAAAAATGTTACTGATTTTTTGAAGTCTGAGGGCTCAGCCATTTATGACAATTCTGTGACTGAATACCATGAAATACCGGGGCTAAAAGGTAAAAAAGGATTTAGCTCTTTAGATGGAGGCGATGAACTTTTGCCCGAAGCCAAACAGTTAGTGGTTCAATCAGGTGTTGCCTCGGCTTCATTTCTGCAGCGTCGGCTTAAAATTGGCTATGCGCGAGCGGCGCGACTTTTGGATTTGATGGAAGAAGAAGGAATAATTGGTCCAGCTCAAGGCGCGAAACCGCGAGATATTTTAGTTGATTCTATTGATGAAGTCGGAGGGGAAAACCAAGGTCCTTCTGACAGTTCTCCAGATATCGGTTTTAAGAGCCGCAATTTCTAGAAAGAGCTATTGCATTTTACTCTAGTCGTTGTATTTTTGAAATTGCGGGGGATTTTTAATTTATTATTTAGTTTTATGGCTTTTAAGCGCAAAGAAATTATTGGAAAAAAATCAGTGGGGAGCCGACTCAAAGCAGAGAGAAAGAAAAGAGGAATAAGCTTAGAGGAGGCAGAGGAAGCTACCAAAGTGCGTTCTAAATATCTTGAAGCAATTGAGACGGGTCGTTGGCAAGAGTTCCCCAGCCGCATTTATGTGCTTGGCTATGTGCGCCGCTATGGAGAGTATCTTGGGTTTAATCCGGATAAAATAGTCAGCGAGTTCAAAGAAGAATTCGGCGAAAATGACTTTGGTTTGAGGCTAAAGGTTGAGAAAAAATTTATTGACCACATTGTTATAACGCCGCGTCTTATAGCTGGTGTTTTGGCAGCAATTATAGTTGGCGGGATAGTGTCTTATGTTGCAATTTCGGCAAATAACCTTTCCAAGCCGCCAACTATTGAAATAACTTCGCCAAAAGAGCTGACAACTAATCAAAAAGAAATTGTTATTGAGGGAAAAACTTCCAAAACAGCAATCGTTGAAATCAATAATCAAATAATTCCAGTTGATGATCAAGGAAATTTTTCGCAGAAGACTGCTTTAATGGAAGGTGTAAATCAGTTTGAAATTAAAGCAAAAAACCGTTTGGGGAAAGAACAAGCAAAAACTTTAGAAATATTGTACAATCCAAATAAATAGTAATTATGAATTCAGAATTAAATTAAGAATTGGGAGGCTAGATGAAAAAAAGAACAAAAACCGAGGGAAAGGTTGAAGAAGGCGCGCTAGGCGACTCTCTTGTTGATTCAAAGAGAAGAGCGCTTGAAGCTGCAATTTCTGTGATTGAAAAGCAGTTTGGCGCTGGCTCAATTATGAAAATGGGACAAGTTAAGGATCTCAATGTTGCTGTTATTCCAACCGGCTCGGTTTCGCTTGATTTGGCGCTGGGAGTTGGTGGCATCCCACGCGGCAGAATTATTGAGATTTTTGGTCCCGAGTCAAGCGGAAAAACCTCTTTGGCGCTCTCAATAGTGGCAGAGGCGCAAAAGATGGGTGGAATTTGTGCTTTTGTTGATGCTGAACATGCATTTGACCCGGAATATTCAAAAAAAATTGGTGTTGATGTAGACCAACTTTTAATTTCACAGCCTGATACTGGCGAGCAGGCGCTTGAGATTACCGAAACCCTAATTCGCTCTAATGCTTTAGATGTGATTGTTATTGATTCAGTCGCAGCGCTAGTGCCGCGGGCTGAAATAGAAGGAGAAATGGGCGACTCGGTTATGGGGGTGCAGGCGCGGCTGATGAGTCAGGCATTGCGCAAAATTACAGGAGCTGTTTCAAAATCCAAAACTGCGGTTATTTTTATTAATCAAATCAGAATGAAAATTGGGGTAATGTTTGGAAATCCTGAAACTACAACTGGTGGGATGGCGCTTAAATTTTATTCGTCTGTACGGCTTGATGTCAGACGCGTTGAGCAGATAAAAAAAGGAGACAAAGTTATTGGCAATCGCGTCAGGGTCAAAGTAGTTAAAAATAAAGTTGCCCCGCCGTTTCGCACTGCTGAATTTGAGTGGATTTACGGCGAGCCGATTTCAAAAGCCTCAGAAGCAATTGATTTAGGGATTCACTACGGGCTCATTGAAAAAGCTGGTGCGTGGCTGACTTTTTCTGACCCAAAAATTGTTGGCGCCGACACTGATAAAATCGGCCAAGGCAGAGACGCCGCTCGCGCCTATTTTGAGCAGAACCCCAAAATTTTGGAAAAATTAATTGATGAAATCAAAGAGTGCGCCAAGCGAGAGTCAAAAGAAGGCGCTTAATTACACGCTTTTTTTGCTCTCAAAAAGGTCTTATACCCGCAAGCAAATCAAAGACAAGATTGCTTTAAAGAAATTTTCCGACAAAGACCAAGAATTTGTCTTTGCCCAGCTTGATAAATGGAAATTGCTTGATGATTTTCAGTTTGCTAAAAACTATATCCGCTCTAAATTTTCCCAGAAGCCCTTTGGCCGGCGAAGATTATTTTTTGAGCTGATAAAGAAGGGTGTGGATAAAGAACTAATTGAAAAAGCTTTTGATGAGGAGTTGCCGCAAGAAAAAGAACAAGAAGGGCTTGAAGAAATTTTGGCCAAATTTACTTCTAAAAATAAAAATTTGCCCCGGGAAAAATTCTATAGTAGGGCAATGGGATATCTTTTGCGGCGAGGATTTTCGTATGAGGAAGTAAAAAAAGCCGTGTCAGATGCTCTAAACTTAAAATCCTAGTGACTTTTATTTTTTTCTTGCCTTTTTTATCTTCTTTTGCTAATTTAAACTTATGATTGACTTGCTTAAAAAAACTCCCCGAAAGCGTCAAAGGACCAAAATTATTTGCACTATTGGTCCAGCAACCTCAAAGGAAGCAACGCTTAAAAAGATGGTTGAAGAAGGAATGGACTATGCCCGCTTTAACTTTTCTCATGGAGAATTGGGAGAATTCCAAACTTGGGCAAAGCAAATTCGCCAGTTTGCCCGCAAATTCAAACGGCGCGTTGAAATTATTCAGGACTTGCAAGGACCAAGAGTCAGAGTCGGCAAGCTTGACCATGAGGGCAGGCAAATTGCTGCCGGAAGCAAGGTGGCGGTGGTATTTGATGAAAAAGAAAAAACCCAAAGAAGCGATATTTTAATTCAAAATGATTTTGAATTTACTCTCAAACGTGGCGACAAAATTTTGATGGACAAAGGATTGATTGAGCTTGAGGTCAAAAAAGTAGAGGGGAAAAGAGCAATTTGCCGCGCGCTTACTTCTGGAATTCTTTTTTCTGGCAAAGGAGTTAATTTACCGCATGTTGTATCAGACGGAAGCTTAACCGATAAGGACAGGGCAGATTTAGAAAACGGCTTGAAGATGGGGGTAGAGTGGGTTGCGCTTTCTTTTGTCCAAAGAAAAGAGGATGTAGAAAAAGTTAGAGATATAGTTGGTGACAAGGTGAAAATTATTTCAAAAATTGAGCGGCCTCAAGCGATTCACAATTTTGAGGAAATTTTAGAGGTTTCTGATGCGATTATGATTGCAAGGGGCGATTTGGGTATTGAAATTCCTTTTTGGAAACTGCCTGTTATTCAAAAACGGGCGATTCGCAGGTGCCGGACTGCCGGCAAGCCCTCAATTGTCGCCACTGATATGATGGCTTCAATGGTGGTTTCGCCCCGGCCTACAAGGGCCGAGATTCTTGATGTTGCCAATGCGGTTTTGGACGGCGCCAGCGCTGTGATGCTTTCTGACGAGACAGCGGTGGGCAAGTACCCGGTAGAAGCGCTGGTGGCAATGCATAAAATTATTGAAGAAACCGAAGAATTTGCCAGAGGTCAAGAACTTAAGAGTTTGTTGGGATAAGCTCTCTTGACTCAAGGGCAGATTTTTTGGTATTGTGGTGTTTCTGTTCATTGACAATGGAGCAGAAAATCAGCCGCTTGAGCGGCTAAGTTCTCCTCTCAGGGAGGTGAGAATGAGTCAGTAAGGGAGGCGAAAGTAGCACTGTCGCAACCAGTTTTCTCACTCTACTTCTGGAGGTAAGAAGGATGAGCAAAGAAGAGCTGTGCGCAAAGTGCGTGAAGGGTATCTGCGATGCCCACTCACCCTCGGAGATGACGGCAGCCCAGAAGGAATATGCTCGTCGCGAGAAGGTCAAAAGAAGGCGGCTGAAGCAGGCCAAGGGCAAGAACGGAAACAGCAGGGCGGGCAAGCTTGTCAAGCTGCGCAGACCCCCAGCGCACCTACGCTAGAGCTCTTTGTTGCAGATGTAATCGGGACCGGGGAGGGGACCTTTGTCCTTGCTCCCCGGCCCTTTCTACTATGGAAAGGAGATAAATGGCATGCCAGCAACAAAGCGGGTTCTGCAACAAGAAACAGCAGGGCACGAGGGCAAGGTTTTTCTCGGACCAGATGGCATCAGGAATATTCTACCTCACAGAGAACCGTTTCTTTTTATCCAGTCCGTGGCGGTGGACGTGAAAAACGAGACTGCCTATGCAGTAATGGACATGGAGGCAATCTCTCCTATAGTCGCCGGGCATTTTCCTGGTCGCCCGATTGTCCCCGGCGTTATCGTGCTGGAGTCAGTTGCTCAGACAGCTGCTGTGCTTGGTCTTATCTTAAAGGATTTAAATGATGAGTCGTCTGAGACAGCGCAGATATTATTTTCTGATGCGGAGGTCAAGTGGAAAAAGCCAATTGCCTATGATCCTGATAGACAAGTGCAACTTCAGGCGAAATTTGTCAGAAAAAAGAGCGCTTTCTGGTTTTTTACTGGACAAGCCACGGTTAATAATGAGGTGGCTTGCGAGGTGGAGAAACTTGTCGGGAAAGAGGGCTCTGGGACTCTTACCAAATAGACAACAGGTACCTCTGCGCTGGGTGCCTTCAACCCCACATCAATATCTGTAACATCTGGTGTGGGGTTTATTTTTTTCTCCAATTTGCTAAAATTTTTTCAGATGTCCATCTTTAATTCAGCTTTTGCGCAAATTATGGTGGGCAGGGAAGCTTCGGTGGACCTCGCTGGTGGGATGCCTGAGTGGTTTAAAGGACACGCTTGGAGAGCGTGCGTGCTCGTGAGAGCACCGTGAGTTCGAATCTCACTCCCACCGCCAAGTTATACATTATCTTGACGAAAAGCGATTTCTGTGGTAGAGTTTTTTGGTATCTTGACAATTCCTTGCGTCTTGCGCTCTGAATATTTTTGGTATTTAGAGCGCAAGACGCAAATGTCGTCACCGTCAAAGAAGAAGGAGGAAGCAGAAGTGTGTGCTAGTACTGCACTGAGCGTCTTGTCCCACTTAGCGATGGGGTGTCTGGCTGCAATGATCCTCATTGCTAACTGGCCCGCAGTTGCTCTTTGGCTGCGGGCGCAACACCGGAAGTGGGTGTCGCTTCCGCAGCGCACCCGATGCGGCATAAGCATCGGGTGTTTAGTGGTGCTTGGCTACTTCGTAGCCGTCACCACCGCGCAGGAGATGAGCGCCTGCCGTGTCCTGGATAGGATGGGGGACATGCAGGCATACCGGGCCGGCCTTCGCGGCGGCCTCTCTAATGAAGGCGCCAAGGCCTACGGCCGGTACGTCAAGGAAATCAAGGAGATCGACATGCGCTACCATACGCTGGTAGCTAATGGCGATCTTGACCGACTCTCTCCAGTGGTGGAGATGTCGCCTGAGGAATATCTTAGGCGGCATCCGGAGTTTGCCCGCACTCCGGAGGAGGAGGCGAGCTGGGATCCGTACTTTCGGGCGCAGGTAACCGGAGAGCCAATCTCTCCGGATGATGAAGCGGGCTGGTGATACTGCTCAAAATCGGGCGCTTGTGTCTTCATGCCGCGGAAACGCGGTTGGAAGCCTCAAGCGCCTTCCATTTTTATAAATTTTCCCAATCAATTTTCTAAACTTTATGTTTTCGGATTCTCTAGGTTTTTTGTTTCCTGCTACTCATTATTTCAAATATTGCTTTCACGGAAACGTAAGAAGTATGACGTAAGCGTTTGAGTATAGATCTGGGCTTATAGGTTTTATAAATCAAAGTCATTTTCGGCCAGCCGAGTCAGCATTAGTAGTTTTAATCATTTGGATTTTGCTCGAAATAGTTTCGAACTTTGTCTAACAAACACCGCCAATTTACAATTTTGTCCAAAAGACACCGCAGGTGAGGAATGATTTTTGTTCTTGTTGAAATTGAGTAAAAATGCTATTATAAAAATAATGGTAGAAAAAGAGACAGATCAAAGCGAGGATTTTGCTCTTCAGTCGCCTCCTTCAGAGCCGGAACCCGGCACATACGAGTGGTACCATAAGCGTTGTGAGAAAAATGCTAAATTAGCAGCAAAGCGAGAAGCAATAGCCAAAGCGGCAAGAAAAAATGAAGAAGAAAGGAGACGTGTCGGCCAAAAAACTCTTGATCTTGAACCAGCGCCCTCTGATCCCCCACGGCCTTTAACTAAAGAGGAAACACGTCAGAAAATTGCCGAAATAAGAGCGTGGTTAGCGTCAATACTAAATAAGAAAAAGGAATAACTAATTTCCCGAAAGGAGGGGAGATGTCAAAGACTGTTCTGACTATCCTCGGGGTAGTCATTATTGTCGTAGGCATTTGGGGATTGGTTCCCAGCTGGAATTTTGGGAGCGTCGCTTCCTCTTCTTGGTACGCCATCGTGGAAATTGTGGTCGGCTTGATTGCCGTCTACGTTGGCGCCACCACCAGCAAATAATATTTTTTCAATCATTTGGAAAATGCCAAAAACTTGGTTGGTCTTATTGACTTTTATTTACTGTGGTGTTGAATAGATTTAGTCATAAAATTTAAGATTCCAAATCTTTTTTAAACCTTGTTTGCTTTGCGAACTTCATAAACTTATTTTTTATGGATCCTGCTGAAGAAATAAAAAAACGTCTTGACATTGTTGAATTTATTGGCCAGTATTTGCAGTTAAAAAAAGTTGGGATTAATTATTCCGCTCTTTGTCCTTTCCATAGTGAGAAAGTGCCTTCCTTTATGGTCTCGCCGGAGAGGCAAAGTTTTCGTTGTTTTTCTTGTGGCGAGTCAGGCGATGTCATTAGCTTTTTTATGAAAATTGAAGGACTTACTTTTCCTGAGGCTTTACGAATTTTGGGGGAGAGAACGGGGGTGCAAGTTAGTTTTCGTCCCAAAGAACAACTAGACCGCGAAAAATCGCAAAAAGATGAAATTTATAAAATTAATCTTATTGCGGCTAAATATTTCAAGACGATGCTATGGTCAAAGCCCGGGACAGCTGCCCTTGAATATTTACGCAAGAGAGGCTTGTCTGACAAGACAATTCAAAAACTTAAAATTGGTTACGCTCCGCCCTCCGATGCTTTGATTAAATATTATGCTAATCATAAAATCAGCGGCCATGATCTTGATTTGGCGGGTCATCCCGAACGCTTCCGCTACCGCGTTATATTTCCTATTTTTGACACGCTGGGCCAAGTTATCGGTTTTTCCGGGCGAATATTTGAGCCAGCTCTGCCAAAAGGCGTTTCTCCCCATCCTAAATATTTAAATACTCCTGAGACGCCAGTTTTTCATAAATCCAAAGCTCTTTATGGAATTAATTTTGCCAAAGATGCAATTCGCCAAAACAAAAGAGTGGTTGTTGTTGAAGGACAAATGGATGTTGCCGCTTCTCATGAAGCTGGTATTGAGGAAGTGGTTGCAACTTCCGGAACAGCCTTGACAAGCGACCACCTTAAAATCCTTTCGCGCTACTCCGCAGAAATTATTTTCGCTTTTGATGAAGATGAAGCCGGACAAAAAGCCGCAATTTCTGCAGTGCAGTTGGCGCTCAAGATGGATCTTGAAACAAAACTGACAATTATTGATGGTCACAAGGATGTGGGGGAACTTGTTGCAGCCGATAAAAAAAAGTGGCCCCAAATAATTGACAGGGCTTTGTATCCTGTTGAGTGGTTAGTAGCCAAAGCTACTCGAAATAGCAATGAAATGACCGTTCAGGTTAAAAAAAAGCTGACCCAAAACGCACTTCTTTTTATTTCATCTATGCAAGACGAGATTGAAAAAGCGCATTATTTGTCATATTTGGCTAAAGTAGTTCAGGTGCCGGAAATTGCAGTTGAAAAAGCTCTGACCAAATACAAAGTCCAGCTGCCTGAGACACCAAAAGTGACGCCTCGAGAAAGAAATATTGAAGGAGAATTTCTTTCATTTTTGATTAATTTTCCAACAATCGTAGACGGCTTAACTTTAGATGAGGAGATTAAATTCAAAAAAAGTGAATTCAACCAGATTTACAAAAGAGTTATTTCTTGTTATACTTCTAAAGGCAGTATTGAAAGATGTCTTGTAGCTTTGAAAAAAAATCTTCCCAGAGAAATTCGCGAGGAGCTTGATGCTTTAGCTATCGCGTGGGATGTTAAAGTAACTGGAGCTCGCGATGAGGCTTTTCAGGATTTCTTGGCAATTAAAAATAAACTTGAAACATATAAAAAAGAGGCAATCAAAGACAATTTCGCGAAAATGATTGCCGAAGCCGAAGCCAAAGGGGATTTGGAGGAAGTAAAACGTCTGATGAAGCAGCTGCAAAAGAGCTTGAATAAATAAAATGCAGAGTGATAAATTATGAGTACAAAGTTTTTAATTCATAATTCATCATTCTTAATTCTGAATTTTTATTATGGCTAAACGTGCGATTAAAATGCCGGTTGACCTACGGGTCAAGATGGCGCCAGAAATTGAAAAACTCATCTCTAAAGGTGAGATGCATGGTTTTGTGACCGAACAGGAAATTTTGCAAGTTATTCCCGAACCAGAGAAAAATTTGGCAACTTTAGATGAACTTTATGGTGTCTTTTTTGAAAAAGGAATTCAAGTTTTGCAGAAAAAGCCCTTAATTGATACAAAAGCTCTGCTTTCCGGAGAGGAAGAACCCCAAAATGTAGTGGATTTGCCGGAAATTTCAGATGATTCAGTCAGAATGTATTTGCGGGAAATTGGCCGCGTGCCACTTTTGACCGCCGAGGAAGAAATGCGGCTGGCAAAAAGGATTGTCACCGGAGATAAGGTAGCCAAGAAAAAATTGGCAGAGGCAAATTTACGTCTTGTTGTTTCAATTGCCAAAAAATATATCGGCCGGGGGCTGTCGCTTTTGGATTTAATTCAGGAGGGGAACACCGGGCTTTTGCGCGCGGTTGAAAAATTTGATTATCGTAAAGGATATAAATTTTCTACTTATGCGACTTGGTGGATTCGCCAAGCCATTACTAGAGCGATCGCCGACCACGCTCGCACTATCAGAATTCCGGTTCATATGGTTGAAACAATTAACAAAATGATTCGGGTGCAAAGGCAACTAGTGCAGGAGCTCGGCCGCGAGCCTAAAGTTGATGAGGTTGCCAAAGAAATGGGTATTGCCAAAGAAAAGGTTGAGCACATTATGAAAATTTCGCAGGAAACAGTTTCGCTTGAATCACCTGTTGGTGAAGAAGAAGATTCAAAACTTGGTGACTTCATTGAAGATAAAGAGTCGCTTTCTCCTGAGGAGGCAACTATTAATTCAATGATGCGAGGTGATATTGAAGGATTTCTCCAGCATCTTTTGCCCCGCGAACAAAAGATTTTGAAAATGAGATTTGGACTTGAAGATGGCCACACTCATACTTTAGAGGAAGTGGGCAAGGAATTTGGCGTAACCCGCGAGAGGATTCGCCAAATTGAAGCTAAAGCTCTACAAAAACTCAAAAAGCACGAAAAATCAGAAAGATTAAAGGACTATTTGAGCTGATTAAATCAAAAGCCAAAGAATTCAATTTCAAATTTCAGTTTCCAAAATTATTTATTTTTTTAAATAATTTTAGTGCCCAGTTATTTTTTGGGTCTACATTTTGACTTATGGATAAGACCGTTATCAAAATGCTTATGTAGCTTATGTATCTCGTTCGGCGCAGTAAGATTTTTAGAAATTATTATTTTATCATCGCCAGAATTATTTCCTAGATTAATACAGATCAGTACTTTTCATACGACTTGTAGGTGTGGGATTTTTCTCCTTGTCCCTAATTAGTCTGCTTGTAGCACATTATTGGACATAGAGCCAAATTATCGTTGACGGAGGTAAAATTAGATGATATGATTGCAACCAAATAGTCGTATCTTTACAAACAGAGGTGGTAGAATATGCGACTTACGGACTCGGCAGATATCGGGGCACAATTCAGCAATGAGATTTATCCGACAGTGGCATGGATTACTGTTAACCGCCGTTGTAATTTCCGTTGTAAGTGGTGCTATGCTCAGGGGACATCATTTGGCAAGGAAGAAGAGATGCCGCTTGAGCTCGCGATTGATATTACTCGTCTTCTGAGTGCTGCGGGTGTCCAGCACTTTTTCGTTACCGGAGGGGAACCGTCTCTATGGAGGCCCTTGACTAAATTTAACACTTTCTGCCAGGAAATCGGCCTCGAAACAACTCTGGTAACTAATGGGATGCGTTTTGGTAACGATAATTTCTGGCGAGAATACCTGGAGCATCCCAACACCTTTGTCGGCATATCCCTGAAGGCAGGTAACCCCAAACAGCTTCTAGAAGCTGCCAAAGTACGCCGATTTGCCACTGTGACGAAGGGAATAAGCCGCGCGATGAGTTATTTCCGGTCGGGCGTTGGTATAGTGTACAATTCATATTGTACCGAAAATCTTCTTGAGATGGCTCAATACGGGATATCCTGTGGCGCTAGGAGTGTCAAAATTGATTTCTGCACTCCGGTCTTCATAAATGGTCAACCCTCGGCAATCTGTGTGGTTGAACCTCGTCAGATGGTCGCCAACATTATGCGGGACTATCCGCGGCTGGAAGAAATCACTGAAGGCAACCTCGCATTCATCATGTCGATTCCGTTCTGCTTTTGGCCAAAGGAGTTTATCCAGGAGCTAAAGGCAAAGAACCAAATTGAAAGCGTGTGCCAGCTAATAAAACGCGAGGGGATAGTCGTCGGAAGCGACGGCTCATTGTATATGTGCAATGAGCTTTTCGACTTTCCGATCGGTAAATACCCCGAAGACTTTGATTCTTCTGGTTCATTTATTGAGTTTCTGAACAGTCAGGAAATCAACGAATACTACACCGAGCTCTCACGCTATCCGTCTGATTGCTGCCAAGAATGCTCTTGGTACATGGATTGCGGGGGCGGTTGTCCCTTGCACTGGTCAATCTTCCGGCCGGAAGAGCTGATACATTCTGTCCGATAAGGAGGTGAAAAAGATGAAAAAGCTCATCGAAAAGCTGAATCTGCGGGGCTCAATCCCGACGGAGCGTCCTGTGGGGCTCTTCATTAAGGATGAGCAGCGTGGCCAGTTCAGCCGTTGCCAGTGTGGCAATTGCCGCTGCTGCGCCACCAAACCGTAGATCGCAGACTGTGGAGAGGCAAAGTCTCTCCCCCTCATTTATCCAAAAAATACTATGAAATATTCGTTTAAAATTCATCAAGATATTTATTCTGACGCTTGGAATTGGTGGGATGCTTGTAATAGTATTAATTTTGGTACTGATTGGTCATCAAAAGTTAATTTACAAATTGTCAAAAAAATAAAAGGCAAGAGTAAAAAAGAAGCTTATCAATTTTTAATACCCTATTTACGCAAACTGTACCAAGAAGAGGTGCTTGAAAAAAGCAAACTATATATTCAAAGCGAGCTCAGTCATAAATTTTCACAGGCATGTAATAAAATTGTGAAAGTAATGAATAAACCTCTCTATCGCGAAGATTTTCATTTTTATCTCACTACCTTTCCCAGTATTCCATACGATAAAGCGAAAGGGTATATCTGGCTGAATTATTATTGTAGAGATCCTATCGGCACTTTTTTGCACGAACTATGCCATCTGCAATTCATCCATTATTGGCGAGAAAATCCAAAATCACCTGTTTCCCAACTGCCGAAAGATCAATTTGAAAATCTAAAAGAATCCTTAACTGTGATTTTAGACAAAGATTTTTTCCCTCTTATTAAAAAGGCTGATCAAGGTTATCCCATACATCAGGCTTTTAGAAAAAAATTATCCGCCTTTTGGAAAGCAGATAAGAACTTTAATAATTTAGTAGAATACGGAACAAAACAAATTGTCCTTACATTCCCCGCTACTTGAGCCCGGTCCAGCTCTTTGGTCACTGCCAGTGGTGCTTCTCTATGGCTGATGGTCCCGCCGCGCCATTATCGCTATCTTCCCGCTATCTTGGATGGATCCGCCATAGCCTCCGCCATAACTGCTTCCAAAAGTATATTTTAAAATTATAAACCTGAATTGATTACTATGCAAAATCAGTACGATCGTATCAATTTTGCATAAAGAATATATCGTAATAGTATATTCGAGAATTGTAATAGTATATTCGAGAAGCGAGTAGATT
>Ga0315298_1002918_pt1 | contig 27912 bp, 23 predicted proteins | sample WHS_1_MG_FD_203077 | JGI IMG/M metagenome (GOLD analysis project Ga0315298, IMG submission 203077) | Extremophilic microbial mat communities from Washburn Hot Springs, YNP, Wyoming, USA - WHS_1_MG | ecosystem: Environmental > Aquatic > Thermal springs > Hot (42-90C) | place: USA: Wyoming... | reverse complement strand
ATATCCTGAAGCATTTCTCCTGCCAGGGGGGTCATTCTGATCTCAGTATACCGCATAGCAGCTGGCGCATCCCCGTCAATAGAACCAAAATTTCCTTGTCCATCTATCAAGGGGTAGCGGAGAGAAAAATCCTGGGCAAGACGGACGATAGTTTCGTATACTGCGGCATCTCCATGGGGATGATATTTTCCAATCACATCTCCCACAATCCGAGCCGATTTTTTATAAGGCTTATTCCAGAGATTACCGCTTTCGTGCATAGCATAAAGGATTCTTCGATGGACTGGTTTAAGCCCATCCCGGACATCCGGCAGAGCTCTGCCGATAATTACGCTCATTGCGTAATCTAAATAAGAGCGCTTCATTTCTTCTTCAATACTTACTGGTATTTTCTGGCTATTCAATAACATCAGTCGTTCTCCTGTTGATTAATAAGGAATCGTCGACAACGATAAAATCATCGAAAACTATTGCTGAAAATTAAATATCTAAATTTTTGGCCTCGAGAGCGTTCTGATAAATAAACTCGCGGCGTGGTTCTACCTCATCTCCCATAAGCACCGTAAAAATATTATCTGCTTCAACTGCATCTTCAATTTTTACTTGTAAAAGGGTTCGGGTTTTGGGGTTCATGGTGGTTTCCCAGAGTTGCTCAGGATTCATTTCTCCCAGACCCTTATATCGCTGGATTTCTACTCCCTTTTTACCCAGGGCGAATACCTGATCAATTAATTCGGAAAAATTTTTTGCCTCAAGAATGCTCCCGTTGTTTTCTAAACGGAAAGGTGGAGAACCAAATGCTTTAATATCCTGGGTGAGTCGCTTTATTTCCTCAAATTCGGGAGAACTTAATAGGTCAAAATCTATTAAACCAATTTTTTCTCTCCCATTTTCCCGAAAAATAACTCGAATAGCCAGACACTCATGTTCAGGGTCGCGGAAGAGGTCAAATTTAGGAAGGGTTTCTTCAGAATAATAAGGTAAAAGCCAAATTTTGGCATCATCAATAAGGGCTCGGAGTGATTTTTCGTCTTTCAGGGTGGATTCGGTAAGCCCTGAATTCTGAATGAGAAAGTCCATTACTTTTTTAGAGAGATTTTTTCTTTCTAATTGCTGGATGAGTTTTTGGTATTTTATAATTTTTTTCATCCACTTTATTAACTGATCTCCTGCCAGAACACGGGATGATTGAGAAGAAACAACCTTTAGATTTTCAACTCCTTCCGCCAGCAAGAATTCTTCTAATGCCCCTTCATCTTTCAGATATTGTTCCTTTTTCCCCTTTTTTATTTTAAATAACGGAGGCTGGGCGATGTAAAGTTGTCCTTTTTCAATAATATCCCGAAGCTGGCGATAAAAGAAGGTAAGCAAAAGCGTTCGAATATGAGAGCCATCAACATCCGCGTCCGTCATAATAATAATATTATGATAGCGAAGTTTTTCGGGTGAATATTCTTCTTCTCCCAACCCCACCCCTAAGGCCGTAACCATAGTAATAATCTCCTGGTTTTCTAATATCTTATCGAAACGAGCTTTCTCGACATTTAAAATTTTCCCTTTGAGCGGCAAAATTGCCTGGAATTGCGGATCTCGTCCTTGCTTAGCTGAGCCTCCGGCAGAATCTCCCTCTACCAGAAAGATTTCGCTTAAAGCTGGATTTTTTTCCCGGCAATCAGCTAATTTTCCCGGAAGGGAAGAAGTGCCATCTAAAAAACTTTTTCTCCGAATAAGTTCTTTTGCCTTTCGGGCCGCTTCCCGGGCCCGAGCTGCCTCAGTGGCTTTTTCCACAATTTTTCGAGCGATATCCGGGTGTTCTTCCAAAAAAGCAGATAGCCTTTCATTTACCACGCTTTCTACCAGCCCTTTTATCTCGCTGTTGCCTAACTTAGTTTTTGTCTGGCCTTCAAACTGGGGGTTGGGCAGCTTAACGCTAATAACCGCCGTTAATCCCTCGCGGAGATCAGAACCCTCTAAATTTATTTTTAAATTCTTAGGTAGACTCGATTTGCTTATATAGTTATTAATTGTTCGGGTAAGTGCGGCTTTAAAACCGCTGAGATGGGTTCCCCCCTCTTGGGTATTAATAGTATTGGCAAAAGAAAATATTGTTTCGGTATAACCACTATTATACTGAAAAGCAATTTCGATTGTTACCCCGTCTTTTTCAGCTTCAAAATAAATCGGCTTGGGATGGATGGGGTGTTTGTTTTGGTTTAAAAAAGTAACAAAAGAAGCAATTCCTCCTTTGTATTGGAAGGTATTTTGTTTTCCAGTTCTTTCATCCTGGATAATTATTTCCAATCCCCGATTGAGGAAGGAAAGTTCTCGCAGGCGTTGGGAAAGCAGGTCAAAGCTAAAGACTAAATCTTCAAAGATTTCTGGATCAGGCTTAAAGGTAATTTTTGTTCCCGAGCGTTTGGTTTGTCCTACGGTTTTAATCGGGCCCAGTGGCACCCCACGAGAATATTTCTGTTGATAGACATAGCCATCGCGCCGGATTTCCAGAATTAAAAGCTCGGAAAGATAGTTTACCACCGAAACTCCGACTCCATGAAGTCCGCCGGCTACTTTATAGGTTTGGTTGTCAAATTTACCTCCGGCGTGGAGAGTAGTCATTACTACCTCGGCTGCAGGTTTCTTTTCGGTAGGGTGTTCGTCTACCGGGATGCCTCGTCCGTTGTCTTCTACCGTAATACTATTATCAATATGAATAGTAACCGCAATCCGATTGCAAAACCCGGCTAAAGCCTCATCAACGCTATTGTCTACTACCTCGTAGACTAAATGGTGAAGCCCCCTGGTGTCAGTGCTTCCAATATACATTGCCGGTCGTTTTCGAACTGCGGTGGGATCGTCAAGCACCTTAATTTTATCCGCAGTATATTCATTACTCTCATTAACCGGAATATGATTGTTCGTAATGCCCATAGATCATTTTCCTCCTTGAAGTATTTCGACAATTCGCTCCAAATCTTCGTCAGAAAAAAACCAGATTTCGATTTTACCCTTTTTCCCTCGACGGGTTATCTTTATCTGAGTGCCTAAAATTCGCTGGATTTTTTCCCGGAGAGCTTTCAATTCAACCGGTTCTTTTTTGGGAGCAGAACTTAGTTTTTCTTTTTTTAAGTTTTTTACCAGCGTTTCGGTTTGGCGAACTGAAAGTTGTTTTCGGATAATTTCGCGATGGATTTTTAAGCGCTGATTATTGTTTTCCAAAACCAAAAGAGCTCGCGCATGCCCAGCGGTTATTTTTCCGGCGGCTAAATCCGATTTAATTTCATCGGAAAGCTTAAGTAACCGGAGAGAATTGGTAATGGTGGAGCGATCTTTACCCACAATTTCTCCTACTGTTTCCTGATGGAGATTAAAATCTTTTATTAGCCTTTGATAAGCTTCGGCTTCCTCGATCGGGTTTAGATTTTCGCGCTGAAGATTTTCAATTAAAGAAAGTTTAAGCACTTGCTCATCAGAAACATCCTTAATGATTGCCGGGACTTCTTTTAAACCGGCTTTAATTGCTGCCCGCCACCGCCGTTCTCCTGCGATCAGTTCATAACCATCGGTGCCTTTCCTTACTATCAGGGGCTGAATTATTCCGCTGGAACGGATTGAAGCCGCTAATTCCTCCACCTTTTCCGGGTCAAAATTCTTGCGCGGCTGGTAAGGATTAGGGTGAATCATGGTAATATCTAAAATAGCAGTGGTTTCGCCTCCCTCGCTTTTTCCGATAATTGAATCTATATCCGGCAACAAAGCATTGAGCCCTTTCCCTAATGGGGTTTTTCTATTCATGAAAAAGTTCTCCTCCTTTTTTGAATAATTTCTTGTGCCAACTCCAGATAACATTGAGCCCCCCGTGAGGTTTTATCATAAAGATAAGCGGGTTTGCCAAAGCTGGGGGCTTCACTTAAACGAACATTCCGAGGGATAATGATATTAAATACTCGATCGCTAAAGTGCTTTCGAATATCCTGGACAATAAGGTGAGAAAGTTTGTTTCGCACATCGAACATAGTAAGCAATATTCCTTCCATTGCTAAGGTAGGGTTAAGCACCTTTTTTACCCGGCGTAAGGTTTCAAAAAGATGAGCAAGTCCTTCCAGTGAATAATATTCACACTGGACAGGAATAAGAACAGAATCCGCGGCAGTCAAGGCATTCAAAGTTAAAAACCCTAATGAAGGCGGACAATCGATCAGGATGTAGTCAAATTCCGTGCGAATGGGGGAAATAAGATTTCGGAGCTTTTTTTCCCGGTTGGGTTGGTTTACTAATTCAACCTCTGCTCCAAAAAGGTCTAAGTGGGCCGGAATGACTCGTAAACAAGGCAATTCGGTGGGATAAATTATCTCTTGCACATCAGCCCCATTCAAAATAGCATCATAAAGATTTTTTTTAATTTTATCCTTACCCAAACCAACGCCACTAGATGCATTGGCTTGGGGATCAGCATCGATTAAAAGAGTATTTTTTTCCACCAGAGCTAAAGAAGCGGCCAGGTTAATAGCAGTAGTAGTTTTTCCCACTCCGCCTTTTTGGTTAGCAACACAAATTACACGACCCATTTTGGTTGGTTTGATTTGTCAAAAAAATTAAGCAAGTCGACCAATTAACGGATGAATTTGCTATTTATATAGCATATCATATTTTCCAAAAATTGGAAAGGAATTTCAGGGAAACAAAAACTGTTTTGGGAGTAAATAATTTATCAGATGTTTCACGTGAAACCTTATTTGATTAGCCTAATTAAAAACTAAAATTGCTCTTTTCTTATGAACCAGGGGAAGGATAAATTCTTCTACTTTTACTAAAGAAATTTTATTCGCAGAAATAAAAGCATTTGCTTCTTTTAATTCTTTTAAAAAGTTTGGTCCCTTCATCGCAATAATTATTCCTTGCGGCGACTTAAGGGGAAGAGCAAGAGCAAGAAATCTTTTTAAAGGAGCAAGTGCCCGGCCAATACAAACTCTATAAGACCGATTGAGTGGGCTCTGGTTTTCTGACAGGCGGAAATGAAAAACATCAATGTCGGATAGGCCTAATAACTGGATTAAGTGCTCCAGAAAAACAATTTTTTTTAGCGAAGAGTCGATTAGAGTAATCGAAAGATCAGGTCGGATTATTTTTAGCGGCACCCCCGGAAATCCACCACCTGAGCCCAAATCCACTAAATTGTTTGCTATAGGAATAAACTTTTGGGGAACTAAGGAATCAAGAAAATGTTCAATAAAAACCCTTTTTCTTTCGGTTATACGGGTGAGATTTATTTTTTTATTCCAGGTAACAAGCTCTTGAAAATAAATTTCAAACTGGGAAAGGAGGTTTTTATTAAAGGGAATATTCAGCTTGTCTGCCGCTTGCCAAAAATAATCTAAGATATTGATTCTACTCACAAAACTCAATAAAATTTGATTTCAATATAAGCATTTTGCCGGAGTTTTTCAATCCATTCTTGTAACCTGATAGCCATTTTTTGTTGATATAAGTAATTTCCTATGATTTCTCTTACTTCTTCAAATTTCTTAGTTTTTTCCGGAGTGCGCTCCACAACCCGGATGATACAATAACCTTTATTGCCGACTGGTATGATCTGACTAATTTCTCCGGGCGGCAGGGTGAAAGCAGCTTGGTCAAGGGTACCGAATAATTCTCCCTTTTTGAAAACGCCCACATCCCAGGAAATCTTTTCTCCCGGAGTTGTCAACTCTTGGGCTATTTTTTGGAAATTTTCTCCGGAACGGACTCGTCTCAGGGCTTCTTCTGCCTTTTGCTGAACGGTTATTACCTTATTGTCTTTCAAATTTTTCTCTTCTGGCAAAGGGAAAAAGAGCCGTTCAAGTTTTACCTGAGCTGGCTCAAAAAATTCCTCCGGGTGTTGTTGATAATATTCAGTGATTTCTTTGTCGCTGATGCTTATCTCGGACCGGATGTTTTGGGCAATAGCATGGTTGCGCCGCAGCCCAATCCGCACTTGTTCGCGATATTCCTCCCAGGTAATCCCCTGCTGTTGTAAAATTTCGGTAAGTTGAGCATCGGTTATTTGGTTGGTTCGTTTGAAATCAGCGATCATAGCATCAACATCTTTTTCGCTTATTTTTATATCCATCCCCTGGGTTGCCTGGTCAATAAGTTTCTGGTCGATTAGCCGCTCAAGCACTTCCCGATAGCGGGAAGGATCTGGGTTAAGAAATTGAAATTTAGCTGCTCGCAGAAGATCGGAGCGAGTAATAATTTCGTCGTTAACTACTGCCACCACCTCATCAACAATTTCCGGCCGGGCAGGTGAAGAAAGAAAAATAAAAAAAATAGCGAAGAAAAAAAATAACCTCGGAAACCTACTAATTATATTGTAATTCACAGCCTGTTGCCTAAGTTTTTTTGTTAAAATGTTTTTTTATCTTCTTCCGGATATATTATATAATTTTTTTCATTTATTGGAAAAACTTTTTTACTTCTTCCATTGCTTTTTTCCAGTCTTTTTCCGGAGAAACCTTAATAATCAATCGGTGATCCGGGGTAAATTTAGCTCTATTTTTATAATAAGCAATTAATTCCAAAATCTTATCCCGGGACTTAGTAGCTTCCGGATGAAACCCGAGGATAACCTCTTTGCCATTAAAATCGAGGTAATTAACTAAGTAGTTTTTTAAACATAATTTTATCCCCGAGATGATCAGAAGATTTTCAACTGATTCAGGTAAAGGACCAAAGCGATCACGGAGTTCTTCCTTTAAGCTTTCAATTTGGTCCGCCTCTAAACCACCCGCCAGGCGCTTATAGATTTTTAGTCTTTGGTGGATATCAGGAATATATTCTTCTGGAAGATAAGCTGATACTTTCAGCCTAATTTCCGGGTCCACTTCCGGAGGAATTTCTTCTCCTTTGATTTCTCTAACTGCTTTTTCGATAAGCTGATAATAAAGTTCAATCCCAACTTGAGCCATATGACCGGATTGGGAAAGTCCTAAGATGTTTCCTCCACCTCGTAACTCTAAATCTAAGGTAGCCAGACGGTACCCTGACCCCAATTCGCTAAAATTAGCAATTAGTTCCAGGCGTCGTTTTGCCCGCTCAGTTAAATATGGCTCCCTCGGGACCAAAAAGTAGGCATAAGCCTGGTGTTTTGACCGGCCTACCCTTCCCCGAAGCTGATAAAGCTGAGCCACCCCCAATCGATCGGCGCGGTTAATTATAATGGTGTTGGCATTAGGAAAATCCATACCGGATTCAATAATTGTAGTACAAACCAAAAGATTTATCTCTCCTTGGTGAAAGGCCCACATCACTTTTTCCAGTGCCTTTTCTTCCATCTGTCCATGGGCAATAGCCAAATTAGCCTCAGGAATTAACTCCCTTAAATAATCCGCAATCCGTCGGATGCTTTCTACTCGATTGTGAACAAAAAACACCTGACCATTGCGCATAAACTCCCGAATAATTGCCTCCCGAATTATGTTGCCGTCAAAATGAGTAATAAAAGTCCTTACTGCCAGTCGATCTTCTGGCGGGGTTTTAATAACACTTAAATCCCGAATGCCCATAAGAGAAAGCTGGAGCGTGCGGGGAATGGGAGTGGCAGTAAGGGTGAGAACATCAACCAGCATCCGGAGTTTTTTTAGTTTCTCTTTATGTCTTACTCCAAATCGGTGTTCCTCATCAATCACTAATAGCCCTAAGTCCTTAAATCCAATATCATTTTGAAGAAGGCGATGAGTACCGATAACAATATCAATAGTTCCTTCCTTAAGTTGGGCAACAATATTTTTTTGTTCCGCCGGAGATTGGAACCGGCTAAGCATCGCAATATTAACCGGGAAATTGCGAAATCGATGGAGAAAAGTTTGATAGTGTTGATAAGCTAAAATAGTAGTAGGCACCAGGACCGCAACCTGCTTGTTATTCATTACTGCCTTAAATGAAGCCCTCAATGCAACTTCGGTCTTTCCATATCCTGCATCTCCACAGATCAATCGATCCATTGGGCGGGAGCTTTCCATATCCCGCATTACATCTTCGATTGTATTTATTTGATCCGGGGTTTCCTCATATTCAAACTGGGCTTCAAACTCCTGATAAAGTTGATCTCGAGGTCCAAATGAAAACCCTTCCAGGGCTTGGCGGGCAGCATAAATTCGGAGAAGTTCTTTGGCGTGTGCCAGAATAGCTTTTTTTACCTTAGCCTTAGTATTTGCCCAGGCTTTGCTTCCCAATTTGTTTAATATCGGAGCAACTTCTTCTTCTCCACTCCGATATTTCTGGATTAAATTAAGACGAAATACTGGAACATAAAGCCGATCCCCATCCCGGTATTCAATAAGGAGAAAGTCATTTTTACCCCCGCCGACTTCGAGAGAATAAAGTCCTTTGTATTGCCCAATACCATAATCCACATGGACAATAAAATCATCTACTTGTAGGTCATCGAGACTAAAGATTGGCTCACCTTCTACTGGCTCGGTTTTTTTCCAATAAGCAAACTTCTCACCAAAAATCTCTCCTTCAGTTAGCACGGCTAAGCGATCAGGGGGAGAAAAAAACCCCTGCTGTAGTTGCCCCAGGGCAAGTACTAAGCCTCCTTTTTCGAAAAGAGGGGATGGATAAAGGGCAGATTCTTTTGCCAGAGTTACTGGAAGCCCATAACCCTGAAGAAGTTCGTGGACCCGTTTTCTCTGCACTTCAGAATAAACTACTATTATTACTAAAAAGTAGTTATCCAGCCACTCCTTTATCTTTTCGACCAATTTGGCGAAGGGACGGGTCCGGCTTTTTGCTGCAATTATCTCCGGCAAAAGCGTGCGGTGGTCGGAAACCGAAAAAATAAAAGAGCTTACTTCGGGAGAAACGATTTCTAAAGGCTCTACGGTTAGTTGAGTAAAGCGAAAAAGATCCTTTTTGGTTTCTTCGGAGGAAAGGTAGAAATTGATCCCTAAACCGGAGATTTTTTCTTTTTGTTGGGCTAGGGCAAAATTTTCCGCAATTTTTTTCTCATAATCGGAAATTCTTTGCTCCCAATCAGGAAGTTCATAAAAGCAGACTATGGTATTGGGTGGGAGATACTGGGTAATCGTGCTGGAGGAATCATAGAATAAATTTAAAAGGAAAGCTATTCCGGAGAAATGACCTTCCTCAACAATCTTGTTTTTTGCCATTTTTCGCAACCGGCTGGAAACCTTATCCTTTAACTCAGGGGAATCAATAGCTGCAGTTGCCCTTAATTTTGTTGACTTATTTAAGATTACTTCGGAAACCGGCAGGATGAAGATTTCCTCCTGATGAGCTATGGAACGCTGGGTTATTGGGTTAAAAAAGCGGATGGAATCAATTAAATCACCCCAAAACTCAATCCGTACCGGGTGAGCATATAACGGAGGAAAAATGTCCAAAATCCCTCCTCGGACACTAAATTCACCTCGTTCTTCCACCAAAGAGACCCTTCGGTAGCCAAAGGAAATAAGATGGTTTATTAAAAGATCCTGATGGTATTCTTTTTGGCTTCTAATTGAAATTATTGAGCTTTTAAGCCAAGAAGGTGGGATACAGTGTTGCATTAAAGTGAAAAGAGGGGCAACTACAATCGCCGCAGAAGTAACTTGCTGTAAATTATATAGACATTCGATCCGGGCAATAACTTTTTCGGGATGAGGATCGGCGGTGTCATAGGGAAGAATCTCCCAATCCGGGAAAAAATAGACCGGACGATTATTTTGGCTATTTTTATCAGCAAAAAACTGCAGTGCGCGCCTAATCTCCTCTGCTGCTGCATTGTCAGGAGTGATAATTAAAATGCTTTCGGCAATATCTGAGGACAGCCTTCTTACCAGGAAAGAAAAATAAGAACCTTTTATTCCTCCAATTCGGATCCTTTTTTCTCCTGTTTGTAAAGCGGACCTTAAGTCTTCCCAAGGATTTTTAGTTATTTTTAAAAAGGGTGCGGTAATTTCCATTTTAGAACAGTTTTCTTAACCAATCTTGGGCAGCTTTCATTGCCTCTTCATTTAACCGGAGGCGATGGCCTGCATTTTTTATTATTTTGAGCTCTTTTGGGTCAAGAGCTTTCTCATAAAGAAGATAAGCATGGGCTATAGGAACAACCTCGTCCTGGTCGCCATGAAGGATAAGCTTGGGGATTGATTTTATCTGGCTAATCCAAAATTCCGGACGAATCAAAACAAAACTTTCGCCCCAGGCGGACAAATCATAAGGAAAATTCGGGGATTTAATAATGCCAATTTCCTTACAATAAGCCAGAAACTTTTCTAATCCCTTTTCCTGGATAAGAGAATCAAAATTAGCGGGACACCCGCAAAGGATTAGGCCCTTTATCCGATTATCATTGTGAGCAAAGGCATAAATAGCTACTGCTGCACCCGCGCTAAATCCAAAAAGAACCACCGGAAGCAAACTATTGCTAACTGGAGAGATAAAATCCACTACTTCCCTTAAGTCCTCTGCCCAGCCGCGAAGATCAAAGTCCCCACTGCTTTCTCCCGCACCGCGGAAATTGAAAATTACAGTGGTATAACCTTGGACAGTTAAGGTTTGGGCAAGATATTCATAACCGGGATCATTCTGGTCTTTTTTCCCACTGGGAATGCCATGGCAAAGAACGATAATTCCAGCTGATTTTTGTTCCCATTTTTCTGGGTAAAATACCTTACCTCTAATCTGGTTTTGTTTGCTTAGCCGGCAAAAATTCTTGGTTTCCACTATAAAAATCTCCTTTTAAATTGTTTCTTTATAAAATGGTTGAAACGCTCGTAAAATATAAAAAAATTATGATGAAGTCGCAAAGCGTTATTATGAACTTTGCCTTAAACTTGTTTTTTTATCCCAAACCTTATACTGAACTTATTTCAGTATCTAATAGGAGATAATGGATCCCAAAAAAAGTTCGGAATGACCGCCTTGAAGAAAACCGGGAAATCTTGTCTCTCGCACTAAGTTCCAGGTAACAAAATAATAGTTTTTTAACTTCCGAACAGTTGAGGAATTTGGTAAAGATAATATAATAAATTTTAATTACTTATTCAAAAATTTATCTAACAAAAAACCATGCGCTACGCTATTCTTTCTGATATTCATGGCAATTTGGAAGCATTTCAGTCAGTTTTAAAGGATTTGGAGGAGGCTAATATTCAGAAGATAGCTATTTTAGGGGATATTGTTGGATATGGGGCTAATCCCCGGGAGTGTATTGAACTGGCACAGGAAAAAGCAGCGCTAATTGTTGCTGGTAATCATGACTGGGCGGTAGCGGGAAAAACTGACCTGAATAATTTTAACTTCCTTGCTCGTCGGGCGGTTGAGTGGACAATTGACCAACTGGAAGTTAATTATCGAAAATTTTTAGCTGAATTACCCCTAAAAGCCGAAGAAGATAATTTTTTATTAGTCCATTCTACTCCCTTATCTCCCGAAAATTGGAATTATATCTTTTCCCGAGCCGAAGCATTAAAAAATCTTAAACTATTGAGCCAGAATTTATGTTTTTTGGGGCATTCTCATATTCCGGCGGTTTTTTACCTTAACGAATTTGGGGAAATCTTTTTTTCTCGGATCCTTAACGAAGTTGTTCTGAATAAAAAAAACCGATTTTTGATTAATGTAGGCAGTGTAGGACAACCCCGGGATAGGATTCCTTTGGCCTCCTACGGGATTTTCGATTCCCGGACTTTTAATTTTTACCTTCGCCGAATTGATTACCCAATAGAAATTGCCCAGAAAAAAATTATTGCTGCTGGTCTCCCTTGGGAATTAGCCGAAAGACTGGCCGAAGGATGGTAGGCTAATAGCAAACCTCTTTTAAAAAAAGCCCGTGAGCCGGAGCAGTCTTACCGGCGCAAGAGCGATTACGGGAATTTAAGATTTCTTTAAGCTCCGGGGGAGAAATTTTCTCTTTCCCTATTTCAACCAGAGTGCCTACGATATTTCTTACCATATGTCGCAAAAAAGCGTTTGCCTGAATAGAAAAAATTAATTCAGCTCCATTTCGCTTAAATTCTGCAGATTTTACTTCCCGGACGGAATTTTTCTTTTTATGGTCAGAACCCTGGAAGGAAGAAAAATCATGTTCCCCGATCAAATAAATGACCCCCTCTTCCATTCGGTTTAGGTTTAACGGTTCTTTTATCCACCAGTAATAATAACGATGAAATACCGAAGGTTGGGGAGCATTCCAGATACGGTATTCGTAGATTCGGCTAGTGGCACTAAATCGGGCATGAAAGTTTTCGGGAACTTCTTCGATGCTTTTGATTAAAATATCCGGGGGGAGGAGGCTATTTGCTCCTTTAAGCAACCCAGTAAGCGAAATTTGCGAGTAAGTCCAGAAATTAGCCACCTGACCCAAAGCGTGGACTCCACTATCAGTGCGGCCTGAACCAATCAAACGGATTTTATGGTTAACAATGCGGCTTAAGACTACTTCTAAAACATCCTGGATGGTTTGTTTGTTTTTTTGGCTTTGCCAACCCTGATAATTGGTGCCGTCGTATTCGATAACCAACTTAAGATTGCGCATTTAAGTTTACTTTCCTTTTTTGGTTAGACAAACCCCTCCTAAAAGCTTTAAATAAATTTGCTCGTGAAGCCAAAGCTCCTGTTTTTCGGAATGATTTTTGCGCGCGAGCATTTGGCTGATTCTTCCCATTTGCTTTCGAAGGGTAAAATTTTGCGCCAGCTCTATCCCGCGTTTGATCAAGGTGGGTAGATCAGTAGGAGAAAAGGTAAATCCATTTTTACCTTCCTGAACCAGCGCCAGGTTTCCCCCTACTCTACTTGCAAGAATAGGAAGCCCTTCTGCCATAGCTTCAAGAATTGCGCCGGACATACCCTCATGAAACGAGGTGTTCAGGAATATATCAGTAGCCCGCATCAACTTTCTTACTTCCTGGTGCGGTAATCCTCCTAACCAGTGAAAACAACTGGTATTTTTCCCCCAGTAAAAAACTCGATCTGCTTCTGCCTGGTCTATAACCGGGCCTACATGGAGTAAAATTACTTTAGGGAATGCCTTTTCTATTTCCTGAAAGGCATTAATTGCGAAGGGTATATTTTTAACCGGCCTAATTCCTCCAACCATCAGAAAAACAATATCTTTTTGATCTAATCCATATTGACATCGGATCGTGTTTCGGTCGGTTTTTTCTTTAAAAACCGCTACTCCTTGGGGAATGATATGGATTTTGCTTTTAAGTTGGGGTAAACAACTGGCAAGCGAAGTAGCAATTTGATTATGAAAAACAATTAATGCACCGGCGTTTTCTAAGGATTGCCTAACTAACGAAGGCGGTTCTTTTTCCCCACACCAAGAAGCATAGTCGGTCCCAGTTAGAGTGATGACCCAAGGGGCAGAAAATTGATGTTGAAATTTTTCCATCCATGCACCGGTTCGTTCGGCATTAAAGCTATGGACTATATCGGGAGAAAACTCTTTCGCTTGTTCGGGTAAATCTTTTTGGGTATTGAATAGAGCAACCTGGTAACCATACTGAGTTAAATTTCGTTTAAGGCGGTCGGTTAGAATACTGTTTCCACAGTAATCGGGAAGAGTAAATGGGCTTATCAAAGCTACTTTAACCATACGGATTTATCCTTTCAAACCCAAATCGATAATCAAAGTCCATTTAAATTTATAAATCAATATAAGAAATCAAAGCAATCTTCTGCCTATTTATTTCTTCTATCACCTCCGGATGGACAAGAGTGGAAAGCTCTTTTTCATAATAGGAACCCTGATCAGTGGGTAATGATTGGTTTCGATAACCAGGATGACACATTAACTCAGTGGTTCCAGCTGGAAGAATACGAAAAAATTTTTTCAGGGATCCAATTTCAGATACCCGGGGGAACTGAATTCCGAAAAAATTCTCGGGAAAAATCAGACCAGAAGATTTAAACCGGGAATATGCTTTTCGTGCCAGTAAGCCAAAAAATAATTTTTTAAATATCCTTGGCTGCAAAAACTCAGAGGCGCTTTGAAGTTTTTCCCAGGGTAAACGAATTTTTCTGATATTAAAATCACGCGCTATCCGAACTACTACTTCAGCAATACCGGGAAAAATATGAAGGTGATTGTTCCCGTCTAAATGGTGAGGTGTAATCCCCAGGGTTTGTAAATGATAAATTTGGGCCCTAAATTCGGCCTCTACTTCTTTAATATTATATTGCTTAAGAAGCGCTCGGCGCCAAGCAATTCTCTTTTTAAAAAAATGGCCCTTTTCGTCTACTAAAGTGGTAGCAGGATAAGTTAGAGGTTTGCCTTTGGTCAGGTTAAGATGAATACCTACCCGGGGTCCAAAAGTGGATTTAAGTCCTTCTATGCTTTCCTTTTCAAAAGGTAAGTTAGCAATAACTGATACGCTGGTGACAATTCCTTTTTCTGCTGCCTCCCGAATACCCCGGTTTCGCTCTCTATCAGAATTATAGTCATCCGCATTGACAATTAATTTTCTTGTCCGCATTTAAATTGAATAATTTTTTCCTTCTAATCCAAACATAAAAAAAGGTATATACTTTTGGGACTGAATATCCCAGGTCCAACTTTCTTCAATCTTTTTTCTTGCCTTTTCCCCCATTTCGATTCGTAAATCCCGATTATCCCGGAGCAGGATTACTGCTTCCCGGATTGCAGTTATACTTCGCTTAATTAAAATTCCGTTTACTCCGTCCTCAATCAATTCCGGCGCAATCCCTACTCGAGTAGAAATAACTGGTATTCCACAAGCCGAGGCTTCCAAAAGCGGATGGGGGCCACCTTCAGTGCGGCTGGCACAGATATAAGCATCCAGTCCTTGATAGAAAAAAACCATTTCTGGGTGACTACGCCACCTTGTTTCCCGATCCGCCATAATAAATTTTACTCCCGATAATCCTTCCAGCGCTGGAAGAATAAAGTCCTCAATCCCTCTTTTCCCTGGATGATTGGTGCGAGAGCCAGCCCAGCCAAGGATTAATTTCCCCGGAGGAGAGGCAATAGGACCTTTCGGGCGGGGGCAAAACAAGCGATGATCAACTCCGTGGGGAGTATAAAATAAGGCAGGATGATGGTTTTTAAAAATGTCAAAAAGGATAAGGGAGGGAACATTAATAGCTTTAAATTGCTGCAAAAATTCTATGGTTTCGAAAGAAGGGGGAAGCCCCTGCCCTCCGTCCCATTTAAAGTGGCAACGAATGCCAGTAATAGTATTTTTCGGAAGCTTAGAAGTAATTCCCGCCTGTTTTACCTGAGGGAAATCCGTAATATAAACCAGGTCAAAATCTCCTCTTCGGATTTTTTCTTCCGCATTTTGATTGAAAGCCTTTTCAAAATCAAAAAGGTGAGTTAAACGATGAATGACATTATCTGCTGTCCTTTCCAGCGCCCATCCAGGAACATCAGGGATAACCAAAATTTTCGGTTTGTTCACTCGATCTCCTTTACTTCGGATAAATCTGGTTAACACCAAAATATTTTAAAGGTATAAAGTAACAATTTCAATAATTGCAGGGGGAAAAAACAAATTTTCCTTGACTTTTTCTTGCACTTATTAAATAAATCAAGAAAAAATTTTAAAGGGGAAATGAACCCGAATAATGCGTGAAGGGGCAATGGAGATTATTTATGGCAACTTCTTCTCGGGTTATAAAAGGGCTCATATCGGTGAACAAAAATTAACAGTTAAAGCTGAGACTAAACCTTTAAAAAGAAACTTTAACTATAAACCTCGCCCCTTATTTATTTTACCCGGCATAAGAAAACCAAGAAACTCTAAACTAAAAAACCGCTGTCAGCCCGAACTCTGACTTTTTTAATGTAGACCGGCAGGTTTTTAAGGATTCCCTGCAAAAAGGGAATTAGCTGGTAAGAAGCATGATGGCAACCACTGCGGAAAACCCCAGCCACATAATCCCTGGTCTCGCCAATAAAGCCCAAAAGGGGATGATAACTTCTGCGATCTTTCTTCTTTGGGTGATAGCCCACCGCAGTTCTTTGCTGTTTCCCGTAAACACTCATTACCTGAGAGTCTAGAACCAGAGTAATACTGGTCAATTTCTCGAAGCCATTTCTCGGCTGCAAAAGAAGGTTAATTTTGCTTATCTTTCTATTTTTCCCTTTATCTGCTGTTGCCTCAAAAACCTCCGGGCTAATCCTGCTCTCCCAACTCGGGTGAGATCCTTGCCCGTAAATTCTTCTTTAATCCACTCAACTTTTTGGTTGCCAATGGGGTTTTTTGGAGATATAATTTGTTTTATCTTTTTAAGTACCTCCTTTATGGTTTTAAGATTCTTTAAATACCCTTATTTTACCATAATTGGAGGCACTTTTGCTTTAAAATCCGGTTCAGGCATTATCTGGGATAAATTCAATGGAAAAAACCTATCCAAAGGTAACGAACCCCACAGTCTTATCTCCGGAAGAAAAAAGCACTGAGGTTGCGCAAAAAGCACTGTTGGAGAGACCAAGCATAGGCTTTCGCTTCCGAATCATTCTTGGATTCTCGCTTTGTTTTTTATTGAGTGGAGCAGCTATTTTCACTTCTTTATTCATTATCTCTCAGATCCAGAAAAAAATGTATTTTTTAGAAGCAGCAGGTGAATATAGTCTTGAAATCCAGCAAGCCAGACGTTTTGAAAAAAACTTTTTTCTCTACGGCACAAACTTAGGAGATGCTTTGGAGAATATTTATGCCGCCCGAGGGGTTCTGGAAAGTGATCCCGACAAATTCAAATCGGTGATTGGGGAAAAAAATTTCACGAATATGTTAGACCACTTAGAAAATTATGAAAAACTTCTTAAGCTTCTTATGACTAACAAGGATCCTAATAAAAAACATGAGATTGAACTGGATCTCCGTGAGCATGGTTCCCAGATGGTTTTACATGCCATGGAGCTGGTAAAAAAGGAACGCCAATCAGTTCAAAAAATGCTTCAAATGTCGAAACGTCTGCCGCTTGGTTTTCTTATTGTTCTTTTGGCTCTCATTATATATTATGCTAATTTTTTGGCTCAGCAAATGATAGGGACACTGTCCCGCTTTGTTGACTATACTCGTCGAATTGCTAAGGGTGATTTTTCTCCCATATTGCCCACTCGGCGTTATCGGGATGAATTTACTAACCTGGGAATTGCTATTAACATAATGTTAGACCAATTAAAGAAACACCAGGAAGAATTAGTTCAATCTCGAAAAATGGCTGCCCTTGGGGTTTTGACCTCTGGGATTGCTCATGAGCTAAATAACCCCCTTAACAATATCAGCATCACCACCGAATCTCTTCTTGATGAGTTCGAAAGTCTCAGTAAAGCAGAAATAAGAAAAAGATTAAATGATATTTATACCCAGACCGAAAGAGCTACAGCGACCGTGAGGAATCTCTTAGATTTTACCCGTAAGGAGGAACCATCTTTTGTTCCTCTCAAAATTAACGAGGTCCTTAAAGCTACCTTGCGGCTGATGGAAAACGAGATTGCCCTGAACAATATCCGCTTGGAAACTAACCTGAATGATAACTTACCTGAAATTCGGGGGGATTTCAGCCAGCTCCAACAAGTTTTTTTGAACTTGATTTTAAACGCTATCCAGGCAATGGAGCGGGGTGGCACTTTGAGCATTGTAAGCCAGATTGAAGATAATAGTTATGTAAGGGTTGATATTACTGATACCGGGATTGGGATTCCTGAAGCTATTCTTCCCAATATATTTGACCCATTTTTTACAACCAAAGAAACAGGAAAGGGAACTGGTTTAGGGCTTTCTGTAAGTTACAACATTATTCGAAAACACGGAGGGAAAATTTTTGTGAAAAGTAAAGTAAACCAGGGAACAACTTTTTCCGTATATTTGCCCAAGCATAGAAAGGACATAATGGCATGAATTTTTACCTTTACTTGCCCATTGCAGGAACCAGTGTCCACATTCTGCTTTTGATCGGTTTAGGGGTAATTGTAGGGTTTCTTTCAGGTTTATTTGGGGTGGGCGGTGGATTCCTCCTTACTCCTCTTTTGATCACGATTGGTATTCCTCCTACCGTGGCAGCTGCAACAGATTCCAATCAGATTGTGGCTGCTTCTGCCTCCGGGATTTTTGCTCACTATCGATTAGGAAATGTGGACTTCAAAATGGGAATACTATTATTAATCGGAGGAATTGCGGGAGGAACTTTTGGAGTCCAAATTGTCAAGGTATTAAGAGCTCTTGGAAACGCTGATTTTGTCATTAAAATGACTTATGTAGTAATGCTGGGAATAATCGGTGGATATATGTTTTTAGAAAGTCTAAGAAACTTGAGAACGGGGCCATTAGAAGAAAAAAAGAAAGGGACTACGCTACCATCGAAACCTTCTATTTATGCCCGAATGATAAAGAGCCTCCCCCTTAAAGCCAATTTTCCCAAATCAAAGATCCAGGTTTCCGTACTCCTTCCTTTTACCTTGGGGGGCCTAGTTGGAATTCTTGCGGCTATTATGGGTGTTGGTGGGGGATTCATTATGGTCCCCATTATGATTTATCTGCTAAGGATGCCTATGCATGTGGTAGTGGGAACCAGTTTATTTCAGATTTTCTTTACCTGTGTGAATGTTACTATAATGCAATCTTATGTCAATCATACGGTTGATCTTATATTGGCTTTACTTTTACTCTTGGGTTCAACTTTTGGAGCCCAAATTGGAGCAAGGATCAGTCGGTATCTTAAAGCGGACCAAATAAAAATTTTATTAGCGTTAATTGTATTAGGGGTGATGGCTAAGATGCTCTTTGAGCTCGTGCTTCCTCCCCATCTTTTGCTTTCGTATAAGGCAGGTCACTAATATGAACAAAACCATTATACTGAGCACAATATTATCTCTCACCCTTGCTACCCTACTTTTACCGCCGTTAGTAACGTGGGGAGAAACCGGTTCATCTCCAACTATTACAATAAAGCCCCAAACCGTGACCATCGGCCCGTTCTATAATGGAAAATATATTTCCATAATTGCAAAATTCTCCAAGGGCGCTGATGTGGCTTTAATTTGTAAAGGCCCAGAAGAAACCTTAAAATTAATGAGAAAGGGGAGAGTATTGGGATTCTGGATGAATGTTGAAGAAGTAGTTTTCCATCGCGTTCCGACTCTTTATTTTGTGGTTACTTCTAAGAGCTTAGAAGCTGGCAAAGATAAATTTAAAGAAATTCCAGTAGGTTATGAAGATCTTTATTCAAGGGTTGAAATAGAAAAGCATGAAGCAGAAAAAGCAAACCTTTTTAGAGAATTGGTTAAATTAAAAGAATCTGACCACTTATATTTTATATCTCTGGGAACTCTCAAATTGACGCATCGGGAGCATGACATTGATCAGGTGGTAACTACCTTTTTCATTCCCCCTAAGGCGTTACCGGGCGAATACAAAATAAGTCTTTTTCGACTTAGCAACCGAGGAGCAGTATTACTTGGTAATCAGACATTAACAGTGGAAAAGGTGGGATTCATTGCCTATCTTTCCTCTCTGGCTATTCATCATGGGTTGTTATATGGGTTGATCGCAGTAATTATAGCAGTACTCACTGGTTTGGCAGTGGGTATCATTTTTACTTCCAGAGGTGGGCATTAATTTTTCGTTTCGAAATTCTAAAAGAATTTATTTTATTTTTAACGGATTTGTTCTTGAAGATGATGAATAAATTGAAAGGAATCTTTTCAATTTTGCCGTCTAAAAAGAAAGAAGGCGTTCTCTCCTTAAGGGCCATTTTCGAGAAATTTCGTCAATTGTTAGAATATAACAATCGGGCCTTGGAACTGATTGCCGATATGGGAGACAAATTAAGCGGCGACTATCTTTTCGACAAACAGTATATTTATTCTATCTGCCAAGAGCTTGATGAAAATATTTTCAATATCATCTATAATTTAAATTTAATTTCGCGCAAGAAATACCTTAAGCTTTTTGATGTATTTGCGAAAATTCAAGCAAGCATTAAGGCGGAATTAGAGTCACAACCGGTTATCTCGAAAAGTAGTTATCTTATTCCTTTTGAGGAGATTACCAGGGATATCTCGGATAAAGTGGGGGAAAAAATGGCGACTCTGGGAGAATTAAGAAATCGCCTGGGAATGAAGGTCCCCGAGGGATTTGCTTTTTCGGCCTCCGCGTATAAGCAATTTATGGAATATAATCATATTGATCGAATGGTGGAAGAACTTTCCCACGAAGCATATTCTCATAGTAAGAAACAGTTAGATGAAATCTGTGAAAGAATTATTGAGTTAATCCTCCGCGGGAAAATGCCCCCGGATTTAGAAAAAGATTTAAAAAAAAACATTTCTCTTATTACAAAGAAAAATAGAGAAGAACGAAGATTTGCGGTTCGTAGCAGTGCTCTTGGGGAAGATGGGGAAATTAGCTTTGCCGGTCAATACAAAACTGTCCTTAATGTCCCTCCAGCGGAGCTCTCTTCTGCTTACCGAGAAGTTTTAGCCAGCCTTTTTGCTCCTCACGTTATATCCTATCGCTTAGAGCAAAGGAAAGCCCTCCAAGAAATGGCAATGGCAGTGGGGTGTATGGTTATGGTTTCTGGAACTGCAAGCGGAGTGATTTATACTCTAAATCCTGCAACCCCGCAAAAGGACACTATGGTGATTTCCGCTTCCTGGGGTTTAGGGAAAATAGTGGTGGAAGGAGAATGGCCAGCAGACCAATTTGAAATCTCCCGGGAACCCCCTCATGGAGTGGTCGCTAAGAGAATTGCTAAAAAGGAAAAGATGTATGTGGTTTCGTCTGGCGGTGGTGTGGCATTAATCGATGTGCCGGAGGAAAAACAGGGTATTCCTTCTCTCTCTGACACTGATTTGGCTCGATTGGCAGAAAAAGCCATTAGAATTGAAAATTATCTGAAATGTTTTCAGGATATCGAGTGGTGTATCAATGAGGCGGGGGGAATTTTTATCTTACAGGCACGCCCTCTCCGCATCTCCTTTCCTAAAAATTACCGTCGCGGTGATGAATTGAAAGAAGCGGTCAAAAAGTACCGAATCCTCATGCAAGACAAAGGTGTGGTTGCCTGCCGCGGTATCGGAGCAGGAAAGATTTTTAGGGTAGACTCAGAAAGTGACTTTAACAGCTTTCCTCAGGGGGCAGTATTACTGCTTAAACATACCTCTCCCCGGATGTCCACCTTAATACCGAAAGCCAGTGCGGCGATTACCGAAGTGGGGTCATCCACAGGACATTTTGCCACTATCGCCCGAGAATTTAGGGTACCCACAATTGTGGATACTGGCGAAGCCACCAAAATTCTTAAAGCCGGCATGGAAGTTACTGTGGATGCAGAGGAGAACATCATTTATGAAGGTGTGGTAAAGGAACTCCTAAAATTCCAGCTGCTGGGAGACTCCTGCTATGAAGATGCTCCGGAATTCAGAATTCTGCGGAGGATTTTAAAAAAAGTTGCCCCCTTAAATTTGACTGATCCTCAAAAAAAGGAGTTCTCTCCCTCGTATTGTGCGACCTATCATGATATTATCCGTTTCGCTCATGAAATGGCAATAAGGGAAATCTCAGAACAGACCAGTTTTGATCACCGCGGGGAAGGGTATTCCACAAAAAAGCTTAACCTCCCTATCCCATTGGATTTGACCTTAATCGACCTTGGGGACGGAATATTGCCAGAAAGCAGCGGACCTTTTGTGGAAGTTGACAAAATAGCTTGCTCACCTCTCCGGATCCTTGTAGAAACCCTCACTACTCCAGGAGTTTGGCAGTCAGAGCCACTTGATCTGGATATAGGAGGTTTTATCTCCAGTTTTACTCGGACAATTCCTTTTGATATTCTAAAAACCAGTAAAATTGACCAGAATTTAGCAATTATTTCTAAGGAATATTTAAATCTTAGCCTGAGGTTAGGATACCATTTTAATATGGTTGACTGCTATCTAAGCGACAATCGTAATGATAATTATATTTATTTTCGTTTTGTAGGAGGAGTTACGGAAATAACTCGACGCTCGAGACGAGCCAGACTTATTTCCTCAATTTTAGAAAAAATAGATTTTGTGGTGGAGAATAAAGGCGACCTGGTGATTGCTCGAACAAAAAAGATGAGCCGCGAGGAAATGGAAGAACGCATTCGGATGATCGGGCGATTGATAGGATTCACCCGTCAACTGGATATTCTCCTCCGCACCGAGGGCTCTATCGAAGAATATGTAAAACTTTTTTTCGAAAGGGGGTGAGGTTCTCGAGGCATTATCTAAAGTATTACAAGCTCATTCTGGGAGTATTTCGTTTGCTTACCATAAACCGCCTTTTTAAGAGGAGATGAAGTCATGAAAGAGGGAAAAAATGTTCTTATTCTTGACGATGAACCTATTGTGGGAGAGCGCTTAAAACCCGTCCTGGAAAAAGCAGGGTTTAATGTGGAAGTATTTACGGACAGCCAAAAGGCTCTCAACCGATTAGAAGAAAAAAGATTTCATGTCTTGATTACTGATGTGAGGATGAGTGGTCCGGATGGAATTGATGTCCTGAGTTTTGTTAAGAAACAGGGGTTCGATACCCAAGTAATTGTGATTACCGGTTATGGATCCATAGAAACGGTTTTAGATACTAAATATCTTGGCGCCTTTAAATATGTGAATAAGCCTTTCAAGCTGGACGACATGTGTGAGCTGGTTGTTAAGGCAGCAGAGAGCGTTAAGGAATAGAGGAGAGAAGAAGATGGATGAAAAATTACAGATATTGGTTATCGATGATGAACCCATCGTCTGCGAGCGAATAAAATCATCGTTGGAAAAATTTGGCCTGGAGGTTGAAACCTTTACCGAGAGTCAACCCGCAGTCAAAAGGATTGCGGAAAAAAAATTTCATATTGTAGTCACTGATCTTAAGATGAAAGGCCTTGATGGAATTGAGATTCTTAAGTTATCCAAAGAGCTTAACCCTAAGACTCAGGTAATAATTATTACAGGATTTGCTACCGTAGAGAAAGCGCGAGAGGCCTTAAAAATCGGCGCTTATGACTTTATTGCTAAGCCGTTTAAATTAACTCAACTTCGAGACCTTATTATGAAGGCAGCAAATGAACAAAACCGCTAAAAGAGATTTCTTGAGGGAGTTTACGGAGATCATTTTATGGCAACTTCTTATCGAGTTATAAAAAGGGTTCACCTCAGAGAACAAAAATTAGTAGTTAAAGCTGAGACTACATGTTTCACCTTTTAAGTGCCTCCTTTATGGTTTTAAGATTCTTTAAATACCCTTATTTTGCTATAATTGGAGGCACTTTTGCTTTAAAATACGGGTCACACATTATTGGGGATAAATTATGTGTAATAAGCAAAAACACCCATGGGTTTAAATAGACGTGCGGTGTTTTTTTATTCTTCGGCTTTAATGCTGCGAGAGCCAGTAGAGAGGAAGTTAAGTTAAAGGATTGAACTATGTTCTCCGAAAAAGCAAAGGAAATGGATTAAAATTTCGGAAAAAATGATCTTTTAGGGGGGGCGATGAGCATAGAGTTTTTTATTCTGATTATATTTATTGCTGTTTTTATTCTGATCTTATGGTTTTTTAGGAGAACCGGAAAACGATTGGGTATTTTACTCGATGCTCTTGGATTCAAAAAAAGGAAATTTCTCCTTTCCCAGAGGATAAAAGAAAGTTACCAAGGGGAACCAGTTCTTCTTGAGTTTTTGTCTAACAACCAGCTGGAGCTTTCCTTTCCGCTTAAAACTTCGGGGGGTTTTACGATTAAAAGGAAACAGGATATGGGTCTCTTTGAAGACCACTTTGGACTTGTGAGAACTGGTCAGGCAGATTTTGACGAAAAGTTCGGGATCCTGTCTAACCGTGAGGCAGAAATGGTGGAATTTTTCCAGAATCCCGAAATAAGAGAACTGGTAGAAGGGATGTTTAATGAGTGGATATATGCGGTGGAGCTTGGTGGCAAGGATCTTAAGGCGACAATCAGAATGAATGCCAATGTTGACCCTGCATTACTTAAAAAAATTCCCGAAAACCTTTTTAAGCTAAAGAAGTTTTTGAAAGAAAAAGAGATAGTTCAAAAGGAAATAGTTAAAGGATCATCCTATCTCCCCCTTTATTTTCTTTATGCTATACCCCCGGTCTTAAGTATCACTGAGTTCAGTTTGGCGATACTTTTGTTTTTTGAGAGCAAAAATGACTTTGCCCCAGCAAATTGGTGGAGCCTTATTTTAAGAACTCTTCTGATTTTTGTGCCAGTAGCTCTGGCTTATCTTTACCTCACTTTTCGAATAACCAGGCAATATCCAGCGGCATTCCAGAAGTTTTCTATTTGTGCTTTTCTTATCTTTATCTGGTTTGGGTTTACCACCCTTTTTATTCAGGCAGTGAATGGATATTTTGATAAGTCCTTAGCGAAAAAGGTTGAATATGTGGTGGTGGATAAAATTCCCGGAAGAGATAGACTGTTGCTTGAAGACCAAGAAAGAGCGGCAAAAAGCAGAAAAGCTGGGTTTATTAGAAAGTACTTTCGCCGTTCCTTAGATTATTATGCCATAAGACTTTCAGTAAGGAACGAGGAATATCTGAAAGCAAAACCCTATCTTACTATGGCAACGATATTTCTGCGGGATGGATTTTTCGGCGTCAAGTGGATAGAAGCTTATGTTTTTTATGAAACCAGCACCAAAAGCTCTTTCGCCCGCGATTGTCATAATCAGGCTTATGTACTTTACAAAGGCGGACATCTCGACGAAGCAATCGACGAATACACAAAATGTATCGAAGCAAATGGTGATGACGCCCTTCTGTACTATAATCGGGGTGTGGCTTATCGAGAAAAAGGGCTATACCAGAATGCGCTTTCTGATTTTGAAAAGGCAGTGAGTCTAAAGCCCGAAATGCTCGAAGCTCATAAAAATATCGATTGGATTATCTTTCGGAAAAAAGAATGGGAAAAAGCAATAGCGCATTGGAACAAATATATCGATGCAAAGCCGGAAGACGCTGAGGGTTATTTTGAAAGGGCAAGAGCATTTTACCATAAAAAGGATATCGAAAATACCAGGAAGGACCTGAAAAAGGCTTGTGAACTTGGCAAAAAAGAAGCCTGCAAATTGTTGCGAAAGAAAAGAAGCGCACATTAAAAAGGCAGCGCAGCAGCAAAAAGACGATAAGACAGCGATAAGCGAATAGAAGGAAAAATTCTTGCCATTATTCTTAATGACGATAATACATCCTTTAAAGAGATAAGTCTTGAGGAATTTATCGCTCTTTTAAAATGATTCGGAAGGCTGGAGGTGATATGAAAACTAATCAAGCAATCCGGAGAATCAGATGGGACTACGAAGAGAAAGTGAAGATCCCTGAAGAGTTTAAGATGTATTTATGGGAGTATAAAGAGAAGGCACCGCTTGAGATTTTGATTATTAGAGTTCTCAAATACGGTGATTTTGAAGAGATTAGAGAGATTTATAAGATGTACCCAGAACAGGTATACAAAATATCTACTAAATATCCCAATATAAAGAGAGGAGTAAGATTTTGGATAAGAAGGTGGAAAAACTCTTCAAATTAGCGCTCAAGGTTCAGGGCATCTACAAGGATTTTTATCTTGCCGGTGGCACTGCAATAATGTTCAAGCACAATCACAGACAGAGTATAGACCTCGACTTTTTCAAAGATAAACCCTTTTCTTTTTCAAGACTCTCCTCGAAGATAAAGAAATTCTTTCCGGTTCAAAAAGAGGAAAAAGGTGAAGACAACATTGATTTTTACATCGATAATATACGAGTCTCCTTTGTATTCTTCCCATTCAAGAACATTAAGCCTCTCGAGAATATTAAAGGTCTTAAGAAAGCCGACGATTATGACATATTTCTAAATAAGATCTATACAGCCGGCAGAAGAATTGAACCTAAAGACCCTATAGACGCAGCATTTCTCTACAAAACATACAAATGGAACAAAGAAAAAATAGAAGATGACTTCGAGAAAAAATTCCCCTTGCAATCATACAAAATCTTCCTCGGCGCACTTCTGAGCTTCGAAGACTACCCAAAACTACCCCAATGGGTAAAGAAGACACTTATGGGGTTGATATGAAAGTAAATGAACTATTATCTTGCAAGGAGTATGCAGTTTTGAGATAAATACCTTTTATGAAGATTGAAAAGACGGAAGTTTGGATAACCTGCGATAAACCGCTTGAGGGTGAGGGAAGAGTAATGAGGGGAGTTTTTGGGAGGATATATAGAGTTTTGTAAATTGGGGAAAGTCAAATGAATACCACAGAAATCTATAATGATATTTGTAGGTTTTCACCTACACCCGAGCAAATTGAAGTATTTGATGCATTGGCTAATTTCGATATATCAAAAAACCCTCTCTTATTAAGGTTACCGTGCGGATATGGCAAAACTGAGTCAGTTATAATTCCTTTCTTGGCTCAAGCAATAGACAATAGATGGTCGTTAGCACCTCGTTTGATTTATATCTTGCCGTCGAGAGCACTATGCAATCAAATCAGGAATAGAATTCATTTTTATTCTGAAAAAGTTCATGAAAAAACAGGCAAAATTATAAGAGTCGGCATCGAGCACGGCACAAGTTCTTTAGACCCTTTATTTTTCTCGGATATTTGTATTACTACCTTTGACCAGTTTCTCTATGGCTATGCGCGAACAAAACAACAAATTGGAAGGCACTTTGATCTTCCAGCTGGTTCAATAGCCAATTCTATAGTTGTCTTTGACGAAGCACATCTTTATTCGCCTTATACTCATTCTCTTATGCGTGCAATGATTGAAATTTTAGTTATAAGTAGAATTCCTGTCGTAATTATGACTGCAACAATGCCAGAAACTCTCCAAAAAGATTTATTAAATGGTTTAAAAATTACAGACAATTATTATCATCAAATAATTAACTTTCAAGGGCAATGGCCTGAACATAAAAAGAGAAAAGTAACATGGAACTTAAAAAACTGGGGATTATTACATGATGGCTCAATTCATGAGGAATTGGATAAAATACTAAAAGGCAATAATGATAAGAAAATCTTGATTGTTGTAAATAGAATTGATACTGCACAGAAAATTACCAGCCTGCTTAAACAGAGAGAAGAATTCTTAACCCTTATACATTCACGTTTTACCATCAAAGATCGTAAAGAGAAGGAAGAATCAGTATGTAAACATTTCGGGAAAGATGAATTAAATCAAAAGCCAGGCATTATTGTGACAACTCAAGTCTGTGAAGTAGGACTTGATATAAGTTGTGATATTTTGGTAACCGAATGTGCATCCGCTGATGCCTTGGTTCAAAGGGCAGGTCGTGTAGCAAGATGGGGTGGTAGTGGTGAAATAATAATAGTAAGGCCAATGGGTTTGGAGAGTTGGATTAATGATGGTCAATGGGATGAAGCATTCCCGTATGTTGATCAGAAAAGAGACTTAGCATCAAATTTTGACGATATAAAAGAGGGAGAGTTCGCAGGCATTGCCTGGAAATATTTAGAACAGAATAGAGATAGAAATATTTTTACCGATTGGAATGAAACAATAAATTTTTGCAATGCTATGAATTATCACACCGATGATGTGGAGGCGCGGGGAGCACTCGGGCAACTTTTTGAATCAACACTTTATGCTGATGAACGACCATCGAATCTTTCTGCAAGAGGTGAACTTTATTGTACTCTTGCGGTGGTTTCTGGTGACATTTTGACTGTAGAATCTACAGCAAAGAAAGCTGTAAAAAGTAGGAAAAAGAAAATGCAAGATGCACATGTTCTTTATAGGAAGCTTACACCATATTTTATCAATGTACCATTTCGCTATCTTATAAATAAGGACACCAAAAAGTTGAGGAAATATAATTTTTTAGAAGGTAGGGTTGAAGACGAACTGGGTCAAAACCGAGTTAAGCCTTTTCAGACCTACCTAATAGATTCCTCTGGATATTATGATCCGGA
>Ga0315298_1002917_pt1 | contig 27916 bp, 25 predicted proteins | sample WHS_1_MG_FD_203077 | JGI IMG/M metagenome (GOLD analysis project Ga0315298, IMG submission 203077) | Extremophilic microbial mat communities from Washburn Hot Springs, YNP, Wyoming, USA - WHS_1_MG | ecosystem: Environmental > Aquatic > Thermal springs > Hot (42-90C) | place: USA: Wyoming... | reverse complement strand
ACGCCGGCGCTCAGCCCCCGTGATGATCTCCATCCGCCACAGCTCCCTGCATATGAATCAGCTCATAGCAGCGCTCTTATGAGCCGCTTCTTCCCGTAGCGGCAGGCGGCTCAGACCGGATGGTTACGCGAATTCGACATGCTGTTCGTCAACGCGGGGACGGCCAATCGGAACCCTCAAGAGACGATTGCGGAGGTGGCGACCGAGGAATTCGTGCGTGTGATGCTGACCAATGCGCTTGGGGTGATGCGGGCCGTCGAAGGGTTTCAGGATCTGGTGCGTTCCGATGGGTTGATCGGGGTCATGTCGTCGGGGCAGGGCAGTATAGCTGGCAACACCAAGGGCGGTTTTGAAGTTTATCGGGGCAGCAAGGCTGCGGTCAATCAGTATATGCGCAGTTTCGCGGCGCGCCATGCGGATGATCCGCGAGCGATGGTGCTGATGGCGCCGGGCTGGATTCGCACAGACCTCGGGGGGCCGCGCGCGCCCTTCAGCATGGACGAGACGATCCCGCAATTGGTGGAAACGCTGCTGGCGCAACAGGGGGTGCCGGGACTGCGCTTCATCGACCGGCATGGGGGGACGGTGCCGTGGTGATGGGGTGGCCTTTGAATACGGGCCTTACCTTGCCGACCCGAATTTGGGCAATTTAGCGCCGCGCGCCCCGACCCTCCGATTGTTACCGACGATTTTCACCCTCCTGGGAAAGACGAAATGCTCCGTGTAACATGGGGTGTATCCTAATGCGGGTATCTTGATTTAGTCGGGCTGGGGAGATTAAGGGTTCATCTATGTGGGAATAAATGAAACGTTCATTGGATTCCAGCTTAACGCCTATTGCGCCCGTCCTATATGCTGTAGCCACAATTTGTTGTAGAAAGCTGAACTGCTCTTTCTGTCCACCTTCCGCATAAAGAACTGACGGCCCGTAAATTGGGTCAAATTGGATTTTTCCTTCGGTAGCAATACTCAACGCTAATTCTGCCAGTCCCTCGCCTTCCAAAAGTTTCGAAAAAGTTACGCTTGCTGCCTTCTTCAAAGCAAAAAACTCTAAAATTTTCCTTAGCGTCGGAAAGGCACTGAGCCACTCTTGTTCCAAAGCATCCAGTCTCTTTCGAGAAAACTCAACCGTCGCCTGTCGCATGTGCGATACTGATACCTCAGTGTTTCCCTCTGATGCTGAAATGCATTCGTTTACGAATGAGATCACGTCACGGGGCCTCATAAGAGTCCGTTCTATTATATAGTCAAACGCATCTTGGTTATGCATTTTGTATGGAAATAAATCGTCAAAACATATATTGCTATCGGAATACTGCCTTCTAAATAGCGCCCCCACACGCTTATTGATCATCGCCTTCAGCTCTGATCGGGACCAATGTATCCTAACAAAGTAGTCTTCAAATTTCTCTCTCTGAAATGACAGATCTTTCGTTTCTTGCACGACCCGCTCAAGAACGTCAGACCGAAGGGCTACTAAGATTTTTAGATTAGTAATTTTTCTAAATGTCTTGAGAGATTCAATTAAACTCCGTATCATCCTGAATCTAAGTGAGCTGTCAACCCATCGTTCATCTAAGCCATCTATTAAAATATAATATTGACCATTATCACCAGAAGACTCTCTTGCAAGAAGATCGATAACGCTGTGCAATTCAGAAAGTTGTTCCGAGTTAATTATTTTGCTGGAGCGTCGAATAAGTTCACTTTTCTTATCAAGACTAAGTCTCTTGTCATATTGCCCGCCCGCCTTAAATTTGTTGAGCTCCGTTCCCAATTCAAATGAAAGCTTGTTTTCTACTTTCTCTGTGATTTCCTTGATGTTTTGGTCAACTGTGATCCAAAAATTCCCTTCCCATTGGCGGAGATATTCGACGGCTTTCTTTTTTCTCTCATCGAGCGAGAAATTTCTGACGATACGATAATACCAGTTTTTTGATTTTTCTGTATTCGTTATCTGCCATCTCAGGCGAATGAACTCCAGACACAGAATATGCTTCCAAAGAACTTGAAAAAGAAGGTCGATGTCGCCTCCGATGGCCTCAACAAAACGTAGAGAATCTGAATTTGAAACGTAATTCATTGACATTTCTGACGGGTCAATTTCAACTGAACTGTCGGAATGACTAACTTTAACATGCCTTAAAATTGCAGTCTTCCCCGAACCCGTTCGACCTGAAACGATCATTCCAGGCGACTGAACTCTGGTGCACTCGTTAACGGCAGAATGACTAACGAAACATTGAAATAAAAATTCATCATCACTCTCCGCGTTTGCGCTTCCGACGGTCATACCTTTCCGCAAGATTATAGGGTTCGCGTGACGGGCGGACTTGCTCATTTGGAAAACCTGAAAGAGAGGATATGGCTAAAAGTTACTCGCTCGTAATGCGGTTCACAAGTGGCGCTGGCGGGTCTGTTTTTTTTAAACGAGCGAAAGGATGAGCGAAAATAGCGCTACCGATCGCTCCAACCGTCCTTGCTAAGGTACTATCGGCGAGCGGCTGCTTCCGGACACACTAAATGTCATAGGAACGGCGAAAAAGAGGTGGGCGGTCGTCGGTAGTTTTCAGCGCTGAACGTCCGCTCCTGGAATCGGGTGTCCGGACCGCTTATGCCAGAGTTTGGTTAAAGCCAACCGATGGGAAATCTTGGTTTTAAAATGCAACCTGCAACCAAATTACGCAGTGAAATAACCGTCTTCCATGAGAAGGGGCGCGCTTACGCTTGCGTCCTGATCCACGGCAAGATCCACGTCACCGGGGAACCCGCTTTCAATCAATTCACGTCCGGAGATGGATAAGCGGATCAAGTTCGCGAGTTCTGCGCCCGCCGATCGATAGGCGTCCCGCGCTATCTGGGCTTCGGGCGAACATGAGCGTCCCAATCGATCCAAGATGGCACCGGCGCCTAGCATATCCTCTATCGCGGGCCGCAGTGTGCCATCGGGCCATGTTTCCCCTGCTGCAATGACGCCGACTGGTCGACCGCCTGCGAGCACGTTCGCGGCGCGCGCGACGGCGGTCGCATTTCGCAGACAGCCTGCCAAAACCGGCGACTTATAAGGTGTGCAAGCGGCACTGAACGAAAGGCGCGAGCCGTTTGGCGACGGCAGCAAGAGTTTCGTTGCCGCCGGAATGCTCAACAGGCTGCAAGGCGACAGGCTGAACTGACTGCCGATAGACCGCCGAGGCTGCGCCAGAATCGCACCGGCTTGTGCTGCCGCAGCTTCTGCACCCTGCTGGTCATTAAAGGGAAAAGGATAGACAGTTGCACCCCTTGAGGTCGCGATATCGACGCTCGTGGAAAAAGACAGCACATCCACGATCACGAACATCGCAACCCGCTCGCGAAGGGACATGATCCCGGACATACCCCATTCGAAAAACGCCAAGGCCAATTGGCTCACCCCTTCTCATTGCCGAACGGCATACTACGCCCCGAACACCTCGATCGAAACTCTCGAATAGATGGCAACCCAAGATTCGACCGAGGCAAGCAGGCTTCAACAGCACTCAGAGTCCAGAGAGTTTTTTGCTTCTTTTTTGCAAAAAAGAAGTACTTTTTTCCTGACTTGCCCTGATCCCGCGCCCGGCGTCACGCGTCGATTTGCATGGCGCCGGATTGGCGGCGCCAGAGGCTGGCGTAGATGCCGTTCTGGTTCAGGAGGGATTCGTGGGTTCCGGTTTCGACGATGCGGCCGGCGTCGAGGATGATCAGGCGGTCCATGCGGGCGATGGTGGAGAGGCGGTGGGCGATGGCGATGACGGTGCGGCCTTCCATGAGGCCGGCGAGTTGTTCCTGGATGGCGGCTTCGACTTCGGAATCGAGGGCGGAGGTGGCTTCGTCGAGCACGAGGATGGGGGCGTCCTTGAGGATGACGCGGGCGATGGCGATGCGTTGGCGCTGGCCGCCGGAGAGTTTGACGCCGCGTTCGCCGACATGGGCGTCGAAGCCGCGCCGGCCGTCCCAGTCTTCGAGTTCCTCGATGAAATCGAAGGCGTGGGCTTCGCGGGCGGCGTCGATCACGTCCTGCATGGAGGCTTCGGGGCGGCCGTAGCGGATGTTTTCGGCGATCGAGCGGTGGAGGAGGGAGGTATCCTGGGTGACCATGCCGATGGCGCCGCGCAGGGATTCCTGGGTGAGGGTTTTGATATTCTGGCCGTCGATGGTGATGCGCCCGGTGGCGGGGTCGTGGAAGCGGAGCAGGAGGTTGACCAGGGTTGATTTGCCGGCGCCGGAGCGGCCGATGAGGCCGACGCGTTCGCCGGGTTCGATGGTCAGGCTGAGGTCGTGCAGGACGCCGCCGCGGGCACCCTGGTCGCGGATGCGGCCGTAATCGAAGGTGACGTGGTCGAATTCGATGCGGCCCTGGTGGAATTTGAAGGGGGTTGCGTCCGGGGCGTCGCCCATCTGGCGGGGTTGGGCGATGGAGCGCATGCCGTCCTGCACCACGCCGAGGTTTTCGAAGATGGTGGAGATGTTCATGGAGATCCAGCCGGAGAAGTTTGCCATGTTCCACGCCATCGGCAGGGCGGTGGCGACGGCGGCGAGGGCGATTTTGCCGTGGACCCAGAGGGCGAGGGCGACGGTGGCGGTGCCGGCGATCATCAGCGCGTTGAGGGTGGTGAGGGAGAAGATCCAGCCGGTGACCATGCGGGTCTGGCGGCGGAAGATTTTGGTGTGTTTGTCGACGGTTTCCTGGACGAAGGCGTCTTCGTCGGCGGAGCGGGCGAAGAGTTTGACGGTGAGGATGTTGGTGTAGCTGTCCACGATGCGGCCGGTGAGGGCGGAGCGGGCTTCGGAGACGGCGCGGGAGCGTTCGCGCAGGCGGGGGACGGTGTAGATCATGAGGCCGATATAGGCGAGCAGCCAGGCGAGGATGGGCAGGCCGAGCCGCCAGTCGGCGTGGGTGAGGACGAGGATGGCGGCGGTGCCGTAGACGATGAAGTACCAGACCGCGTTGGTGGCGGAGACCATGGATTCGCGCAGGGCCGGTCCGGTCTGCATGACGCGGTTGGCGATGCGTCCGGCGAAGTCGTTCTGGAAGAAGGTCCAGCTCTGGCGGACGAGGTGGAAGTGGTTCTGCCAGCGGATGAGGTTGGTGAGGCCGGGGTTGATGGCCTGGTTGGTGAAGAGATCCTGCATCAGGCGGGCGCTGGGGCGGAGGAGCAGGACGACGACGGCCATGAGGAGGAGTTCGCGCCAGTGGGTGGCGAGGAGTTGTTTCGGCGCGGTGTGGGTGAGCATGGCGGTGATCTGGCCGATGAAGAGCGGCAGGGTGAGATCGAGTCCGGCGACCATGATGCCGGAGACGAACAGGCCGACGATCAGCCACGGGGCCTGGCGGAGGAAATGGACGTAGAAGCGGACGAGGGCGCGGGGTTCGCCGAGCACCGGCAGGGTGCGGTAAGGCGGGCGGGCGGTGGGGCTGAGGAGGGATTCGAAGAAAGAGAACATCAGGATTGATTGCGGGGGCGGGGCGGGGCGTCAAGGGAAAAAGATCGGGTGGGGATCACGAGGTTGTCAGGGGTGGGTTGCTGGGTTCGGGGGGCGGATACCGGTGCGCGGGCGTTGACTGGCGCATTATGACCGGGCATATTTCCGGGTATAGATGTGGAGTGGGTCATGGGGTCGTCGCAGAAGAAGGCTGTTCAGGCGTATCGGAACCGGCTTGGGGCGCGGGGTCTGGCGCGGTTCGAGGTGGTGGGGTGCGAGGCGGATCGGGCGTTGATCCGGGCGCTGGCGCGGCGGTTGGCGGAATCGGGGCCGGAGGCGGCGCGGTTGCGGGAGGCGGTCAGTGAGCGGTTGGCCGGGGCGGGGGCGGAAACCGGGGGGATCGTTGCGGCGTTGCGGCGGTCGCCGCTGGTCGGGGCCGATCTGGAGATCGGGCGGGTGCGCGAGGGCGGGCGTGATGTGACGTTCTGATGCGGTATCTGCTCGATACCAATATCATCAGCAATATCACGAGGCCGGTGCCGTCCGACCGGCTGATGGCGTGGATGGCGGCGCGGCATGATGCGGACTTGTTCATCAGTTCGCTGACGGTTGCGGAGATCAGGCGCGGGGTGCTGGAGATGCCGGAGGGGCGGCGGCGCGATGGGTTGGAGGCGTGGTTCAGTGGTGCGGAGGGGCCGCAGGCGCTGTTTGCCGGGCGGGTATTGGGGTTCGATGTGGCGGCGGGCTTGATCTGGGCGCGGTTGATGGCCGAGGGCAGGGCGCGGGGGCAGCCGCGGAGTGCGTTCGACATGATCATCGCGGCGACCGCGCTGGCCCATGATTGTGTGGTGGTGACGGATAATGAGAAGGATTTCGCGGGGATCGAGATCGTCAATCCGGTGCGGCGCGGCTGAGTGCGCTGGCTGGGCCCTGTTTTGGTCACAAGAAGAAGGCCTTGCCTGGCTCTGTCCGGCGGGCTCGCTTCACGCTTGATTGGCTTGAACTCGGGGTGGGGGATGCCAACGGTATGACGGGGTGGCGGGCTGGATTCACATTCATTCATACTGAATGTATGTAATTTATCTATTGCCGTGATGGCCGTCGCCCCTTATGAGCTTTCCGCAACAGGAGGAACGATATGGCCAGCAGCGGCGACCATGCCAGTAATGAAATTGCGCTCGAATTCCAGAAGAAGGTGTTGTCGCGCCCGATGACCGAGGTGCGGATGATGGCGAATGCCGTCCGCGCTCTGGCGATCGATGGGGTGCAGAAGGCCAATTCCGGTCATCCGGGCATGCCGATGGGCATGGCGGACGTGGCGACGGTGTTGTGGACCAAGTTCATGAAATACGATGCGGCGGACCCGCATTGGGCGGATCGGGACCGGTTCATTCTCTCGGCGGGCCATGGCTCGATGCTGCTGTATTCGCTGCTGCATCTGACCGGCTATGAAAATATGTCGATCGAGGATCTGAAGAATTTCCGCCAGTTGGGCTCGCATACCGCCGGGCATCCGGAGCGCGAGGAGCATCCGGCGATCGAGATGACCACCGGGCCGCTGGGTCAGGGGATTTCGACCGCGACGGGGTTTGCGCTCGCCGAGAAGATGCTGGCGGCGCGGTTCGGCAAGTCGCTGGTGGATCACCGGACCTGGGTGATCGCCTCCGACGGCGACATGATGGAGGGCGTGAGCCACGAGGCCTGCGCGATTGCCGGGCATCTGGCGCTGAACAAGATTTGCGTGCTGTACGACGATAATTCGATCTCGATCGATGGCGGCACCGAGATTGCGATGACCGATGACGTGGTCAGGCGGTTCATCGGGTATGGCTGGGCGGCCAAGCGGATCGACGGGCATGATCCGGTGGCGATCGAGGAGGCGATCAAGTGGGCGATGCGGAACCGCAAGCCGACGCTGATCGCGTGCAAGACCATCATCGGGTTCGGCGCGCCGACCAAGGCGGGAACCTCGGGCACGCATGGATCGCCGCTGGGCAATGACGAGGCCGCTGCGGCGAAGGCGTTGCTCGGCTGGACCGCGCCGCCGTTCGTGGTGCCCGAAGAGGTGCTGACGCCGTGGCGTGCGGCGGGGGCCAGAGGCGAGGGCGCGCGCCGGGCGTGGCTGAAGCGGCTGGCGGGGAGCAATCGCCGCGCCGAGTTCGATGCCGCGATGGCGAGCGAGTTGCCGGCGGCCTACAGCGAGGCGATGGACGCACTGCGCGCGAAGATCGCCGAGACCAAGCCCAATCTTGCAACACGGGTGGCGAGCCAGATGGCGCTCGATGCGATCGTGCCGGTGGTGCCGGAGATGGTCGGCGGGTCGGCGGATCTGACGCCCTCGAACAACACCTTCGTCAAATCGATGGGGACGTGCCTGCCGGGGGATTATTCCGGGCGGTACATCCATTTTGGGGTGCGCGAGCATGGGATGGGCACGACGCTGAACGGGCTGGCGCTGCATGGCGGGCTGATTCCGTATGGCGGGACGTTCTTTATTTTCTCGGATTACTGCCGTCCGGCGATCCGGCTGGCGGCGCTGATGCGGGCGCGGTCGATCTTTGTGCTGACGCATGACAGTATCGGGCTGGGCGAGGATGGGCCGACCCATCAGCCGGTGGAGCATCTGGCGTCGTTCCGGGCGATGCCGAACGTGCTGGTGCTGCGGCCGGGCGATGCGATGGAGACCGCCGAGTGCTGGGACGTCGCGATGCATCACAAGGACGGGCCGGTGCTGATGGTGCTGAGCCGCCAGAACATGCCGACCCTGCCGCGCGATCATGGCGCCGAGAATTTGTCGGCGCGTGGCGGGTATGTGGTGATCGGGGCGAAGCATCAGCGCAAGGCGACGCTGATTGCGACCGGGTCGGAAGTGGCGATCGCGGTGCAGGCGCATGAGATGCTGGCGAAGGAGGGCATCGATGTGACGGTGTCCTCGGTGCCGAGTTTCGAGCTGTTCGACAAGCAGGATGCCGGATATCGGGAAGAGGTGCTCGGTGAGGCGCCGCGGATCGGGATCGAGGCGGCGGTCGGGTATGGCTGGGACCGGTATCTCGGTGATAACGGCACGTTCATCGGGATGCACAGTTTCGGGGCGAGCGCGCCTTATCAGAAATTGTACCAGCATTTCGGAATTACTGCCGAAGCCGTCGTTGCCGCTGTGAAGGCGAAACTTTAATCAATCAAACTGATGCGTTAACCGGGAGAATGAATTCATGGCTGTGAAAGTCGCGATCAACGGGTTTGGCCGGATCGGCAGGTTGTTGTTGCGGGCGATGATCGAGAGCGGGCGGACCGACCTCGAATGCGTGCTGATCAACGATCTGGGCAGTGTCGAGGATAACGCGCATCTGTTGCGGTATGACTCGGTGCATGGCCGCTTTCCAGGGCATGTCGAGGTCAAGGGTGACAGTATCATCATCACCCATAACGGTCGGGCCTACGCGCCGATCAGGGTTTCGGCGGAGCGCGATCCGAGCAAGGTGCCGTTGCAGGGCGTCGATGTCGCGATGGAGTGCACCGGGCTGTTCACCAAGCGCGAGGCGGCGGCCAAGCTGATCGAGGCCGGGGCGCGCAAGGTGCTGGTCTCGGCGCCGGCGGACGGGGTGGATGCGACGATCGTTTACGGCGTGAACCACGATACGCTGACCAAGGAGATGACGATCATTTCCAATGCGTCGTGCACGACGAACTGCCTCGCGCCGATGGCGATGGTGCTGCACGAGGCGTTCGGGATCGAGCGCGGATATATGGTGACGATCCATTCCTATACCGGCGATCAGAAGACGGTGGATACGCTGCACAAGGACCGTCACCGGGCGCGGGCGGCGGCGCTGTCGATGATTCCGACCTCGACCGGGGCGGCCAAGGCGGTCGGGCTGGTGCTGCCGGATCTGAAGGGCAAGCTGGACGGGACCGCGATCCGGGTGCCGACGCCGAATGTCTCGCTGGTGTCGCTCGATGTGAACTTGAAGAAGCATGCGACCAAGGACGAGATCAACGCGGCCATGAAGGCGGCGAGCGAGGGCAAGCTCAAGGGGATCATGGGGTATTCGACCGAGGCGCTGGTCAGCTCCGATTTCAACCATGTCGCTTATTCGTGCAGCTTCGATGCGCCGCAGACCGCCGTGGTCGATCATGCGCTGGCGCGGGTGATGGGCTGGTACGACAATGAATGGGGCTTCTCGAACCGGATGTGCGACACGGTCGCGTTGTTCGGGTCGCTCTGATGGTGGCGTACCGGACCCTCGACGGGGTGGATGTTGCGGGGAAACGCGTGCTGATGCGCGCGGACCTCAATGTGCCGCTGCGGGATGGGCGGATTACCGACCTCACGCGGCTGGAGCGGCTTTCGCCCACCATCGTCGAATTGTCCGGCAAGGGTGCCAAGGTGATCGTGCTGTCGCATTTCGACCGGCCGAAGGGCAAACGGGTGGAGAGCATGTCGCTCCGCCCGGTGGCGGGCGCGCTGGGCGAGGTGCTGGGGCGCGAGGTCGGGTTCGTCGAGGATTGCGTCGGCGATGCGGTGGCCGCGGCGGTCGGGGCGATGCAGGACGGCGATGTGCTCGTGCTGGAGAACACCCGGTTCCACGAGGGCGAGGAAGCCAATGACGTGGCGCTTGCCATGCTGATCGCGACGCATGGCGAGATGTTCGTCAATGACGCGTTTTCCGCGGCGCATCGGGCGCATGCGACGACGGAGGGGATTGCGCGGTTGCTGCCCTCCTATGCCGGGCGGCTGATGCAGGCGGAACTCGATGCGCTGAATGCCGCGCTCGGCACGCCGCAGCGGCCGGTGGGCGCGATCGTGGGCGGATCGAAAGTCTCGACCAAGCTCGATCTGCTGACCAATCTGATCACCAAGGTCGATCTGCTGGTGATCGGCGGGGCGATGGCCAATACGTTCCTGGCGGCGCAGGGGGCGGAACTCGGCAAGTCGTTGCAGGAGACCGCGCTGCATCCGACCGCGCTGGAGATTCTGGCGGCGGCGGAGAAACACGGGTGCCGGATATTGTTGCCGGTGGATTTCGTGGTGAGCGAGACCTTCGCCGCCAATCCGCCGACCGAGGTGGTCTCCGCGCGCAATGTGCCGGCGAATGCCATGGCGCTCGATGTGGGGCCGGCGACGACGGATGAGATCATCGAGGCGGTGAAGGGGTTGAAGACGCTGATCTGGAACGGGCCGCTCGGCGCGTTCGAGACGCCGCCCTTCGATACCGCGACGATGCGGCTGGCGGCGGCGGTGGCCGAGGCCACCGAGGCCGGGATGATTTCGGTGGGCGGCGGCGGGGATACCGTGGCGGCGCTCAAGCAGGCCGGGATCATCGAGCGGATGACCTATGTGTCGAGCGCGGGCGGTGCGTTTCTGGAGTGGATGGAAGGCAAGGCGCTGCCGGGGGTTGCGGCGCTGGCGGCCTGATCAGCCGAGGAACGGGATCGGCAGGCCGAAGGTCTGGGCGATCAGGATGAGGTTGAGGATCAGGATGATCGCGGCGCCGAGCAGGGCCGCGACATCCGTGATGCCGCGATTGGCGTGAGCGCCCATCAGTGATTTTTTGCGGGTGAACCAGACCAGGGCCAGCATCGGCACCGGCAAAGCGAGGCTGAGGATGACCTGGCTGATGATCAGGGCGCGGGTGGGATCGACCCCGAGGCCGACCACGATGAAGGCGGGGATCATGGTCAGAACCCGGCGCAGCCAGATCGGGATGGTGAAGCCGACGAAGCCCTGCATGATGAGCTGACCGGCCATGGTGCCGACCACGGAGCTTGAAATGCCCGAGGCGAGCAGCGAGACCAGAAAGATCGCGGCGGCTCCGGCACCGAGCAGCGGGACCAGCGTGTGGTAGGCCGCACCGATATCGGCGATGCCGGAATGGCCGAGATGAAAGGCGCTGGAAGCCATGATCACCATGGCCATGTTGACCAAGCCCGCGATGCCGAGGGCGATGATGACTTCACGGTTGGAGAAGCGGAGCAGCAGGCGCTTTTCGGCGGGGTTGCGCGGGGCGACGCGGCCCCCGGTGAGACCGGAGTGAAGATAGAGCGCGTGGGGCATGACGGTGGCGCCGACGATGCCGACCGCGATGGTGAGGGCGGCGGCGTTGGGAATGTTCGGCAGGACCGAATGCAGGGCGGTCTGGCCCCAGTCGACCGGGGCGATGAACATTTCGGCGAGGTAGCAGAGGCTGATCACCCCGACCAGCGCGCCGATGGCGATTTCCATCGGGCGGAAGCCGCGCCGGTCGAGCAGGAGGATCGCGTAGGTGATGATGCCGGTGATCACCATGGCGGCGAAGAGCGGGATGTGGGTGAGCAAGGAGATGCCGATGGCGCCGCCGAGGAATTCGGCGAGGTCGGTCGCCATCGCGGCGATTTCGCTGACGATCCACATCGGGATGGTCAGGGTGGTGGGAAATTCGTCGCGGCAGAGTTCGGCGAGGTTGCGACCGGTGACGATGCCGAGCTTGGCCGAGAGGGCCTGGAACAGCATGGCGATCAGGCTCGCCATGACGACCACCCAGAGCAGGGTGTAGCCGTAGGCAGCGCCGGCCTGGATGTTGGTCGCGAAATTGCCGGGGTCCATGTAGGCGATCGAGACGACGACGGCGGGACCGACGAACAGCAGCGGATTGCGGCGGCGGATCGTGCCGGCGAGACGGTCGCTGATCGCGGCGGCGGTGCGGTCGCTCAGGCGGGTTCGGGTTCGGGTTTCGCTCACGCGGTCAATCCTGCATCGGTCTCTGATTTGTAGCCTTGGCTACATATAGCGTGCGGCGTGCGGGGGTAAACCCTGCGGCGGGGCGCGCCGGGTGATCCCTGCGTTGCGTCAGGCGAGGCCGCCGGTGTGGATGATGAAATCGGCGATGGCGGTGACGCCCTGGCCGGTGCGGATGTTGGTGAAGACGAAAGGGCGTTCGCCGCGCATGCGTTTCGCATCGCGGTCCATCACGCCGAGATCCGCGCCGACATAGGGGGCGAGGTCGATTTTGTTGATGACCAGCAGGTCGCTGCGGGTGATGCCGGGGCCGCCTTTGCGGGGGATTTTGTCGCCCGCCGAGACGTCGATCACGTAGAGGGTGATGTCGGCGAGTTCGGGGCTGAAGGTGGCGGCGAGATTGTCGCCGCCGGATTCGATCAGGATGAGATCGAGAGCAGGGAAGCGGTGTTGCAGGTCGGCGACGCCGGCGAGGTTGGCGCTGGCATCCTCGCGGATTGCGGTGTGGGGGCAGCCGCCGGTTTCGATGCCGAGGATGCGCTCGGGGATCAGCGAACCGGCGCGGGTGAGGAATTCGGCGTCCTCCCTTGTGTAGATGTCGTTGGTGATTGCCGCGATGTCGAACCGGTCGCGGAAGGCGCGGCACAGCGCGTCCATCAGTGCGGTCTTGCCGGAGCCGACCGGGCCGCCGACGCCGACGCGTAATGCGGTTTTGCTCATGAGCGGAACAGCCTCGTGTATTGGGTTTCGTGACGCATCGCGGCGATTTCGGCGGCGATGCAGGCGCTGGCGATGGCATCGAGCGGGAGGTTGCGGGTGAGGGCGGCGGTTTCGTGAAGGATCGGTTCGAGGGCGTGCTGCACGGCGAGGCCGGCGGTCTGGCCGAGCGGGATCAGGCGGACCCCGGCGGAGACGAGGTTGGCGGTCCAGGCGTGGAGGTAGGCGATTGTGGCGGCGTCTTCCGCGATGCCGGTGGCGGCGGCGAGGGCACCGACCGCGACGGGGTAGGCGATCGGGCCGATGGCGGCGAAGGTTCGGGCCAGGGTATCGGGCAGCCAAAGCCGGGCGGCGGTGGTGAAGGCGCTGCCCTGGTGGAGGGTTTCGGCGGCGAGTTCGCGCGCGGGGGCGGAGGCGGCGGCGAAGGCGGCGATGCTGGCGAGATCGTCGGTCCGGTGGCTGTGACGGAGCAGGATCGCGTCGTTGCGGCCCGACCCGTGGCGGAGCAGATCGGTCATCCAGTCGCGCAGGGTGTCGGCGGAGGTGACGTCGCCGGACTCGACCGCGGATTCGAGCCCGTGGGAGTAGGCAAAGCCGCCGGTCGGGAAGGCGGGGGACAGCCAGGTGAGGAGGTGGAGCAGGGCATCAGGCGTGTCGGGTTCAGGCCCGGTGGGTTCAGGCATGGTCATGGGCGTAGGCGCCGGATTCCGGGTCGAAGGCGGCGTTGCTGTGGGTGACGGTGCCGCCGAGGCCGGTGACCATCGCTTCGATGACGTGATCGGCGCGGATCAGCAGGGAGGTGCCGCGAAAGGCGACGTCGAGATGGCGGTTGCCGAGATGCCAGGCGAGGCGGATGAGAAGTTCCGGCGGGCCGGTGAGTTCGGCGAGCGGTTCGGCTGCGGCGATGACGCGGATGATGCCGTCCGCGCCGCAATCGAGCCCGTCGCCGTCGCGGATATGGGTGGTCTCGGCGAGGTCGAGCAGGAGGTCGGCCCCGGCATCGGTGCGCAGGCGGATGCGGCGGCGGTGGCGATGGTCGTAATCCAGTGTGATGGTGCCGGTGGCGGGCCAGTCGCCTTGCGGGAGGATGCTGGTGGCGCGCATCAGAACAGGAAGTAGCGCTGGGTCATCGGCAGGGTCTCGGCGGGGTCGCAGGTGAGGAGTTCGCCGTCGGCGCGGACCTCGTAGGTTTCGGGATCGACCTCGATATCGGGGGTGGCGTCGTTATGGATCATGTCCTTTTTGCCGATGCCGCCGCGGGTGTTGATGACCGGGCGGATCAGGCGGGCGAGGCCGAGGCGGCTCGCGATGTTATCGTCGATCGCGGCCTGGGAGACGAAGGTGATGCAGGTCGAGCCGATCGCGCGGCCGAAGGCGCCGAACATCGGGCGGGCGTGGATGGGTTGCGGGGTCGGGATCGAGGCGTTGGGGTCGCCCATCATGGCGTAGGCGATGGTGCCGCCCTTGACGATGAGGTCGGGCTTCACGCCGAAGAAGGCGGGGGTCCAGACCACGAGATCGGCGAGTTTGCCGACTTCCACCGAGCCGATCTCGCGGGATAATCCGTGGGCGATGGCGGGGTTGATGGTGTATTTGGCGACGTAGCGCTTGATCCGCGCATTGTCGGCGCGGGTGTCGCCCGCGAGGGTGCCGCGCTGGTTTTTCATTTTATGCGCGGTCTGCCAGGTGCGGGTGATGACCTCGCCGATCCTGCCCATCGCCTGACTGTCCGAGGACATCATGGAAAGCGCGCCGAGATCGTGCAGGATGTCTTCGGCGGCGATGGTCTCCTTGCGGATGCGGCTTTCGGCGAAGGCGAGGTCTTCCGGGATCGAGGGGTCGAGGTGATGGCAGACCATCAGCATGTCGAGATGTTCGTCGATCGTGTTGATCGTGTAGGGGCGGGTCGGGTTGGTGGAACTGGGTAATACGTTGGGCAGGCCGGCGACCTTGATGATGTCCGGCGCGTGGCCGCCGCCCGCGCCCTCGGTGTGGAAGGCGTGGATGGTGCGGCCCTTGAACGCGGCGATGGTGTCTTCGACGAAGCCGCTTTCGTTCAGCGTGTCGGAATGGATCATCACCTGAACGTCGAACGCATCGGCCACCGAAAGGCAGGTGTCGATCGCGGCGGGGGTGGTGCCCCAGTCTTCGTGGAGCTTGAGGGCGCAGGCGCCGGCGCGGATCATTTCCTCCAGCGCGGCGGGGCGCGAGGCGTTGCCTTTGCCCGCGAAGCCGAGATTGACCGGCAGGCCTTCGGCGGCTTCGAGCATGCGGGCGAGGTGGAACGGGCCGGGGGTGCAGGTGGTCGCGGCGGTGCCGGTGGCCGGGCCGGTGCCGCCGCCGAGCATGGTGGTGATGCCCGACGCGATGGCTTCCTCGACCTGCTGGGGGCAGATGAAATGGATATGCGCATCGATGCCGCCGGCGGTAATGATTTTGCCTTCGCCCGCGATGATTTCGGTCCCCGGCCCGATGATGATGGTGACGCTGGGCTGGATGTCGGGGTTGCCCGCCTTGCCGATGCCCCTGATGCGGCCCTGGGTGATGCCGATATCGGCTTTGACGATGCCCCAATGGTCGATGATCAGGGCGTTGGTGATGACGCTATCGGCGGCACCCTCGGCCTGGCTGCGCTGGGATTGGCCCATGCCGTCGCGGATGACCTTGCCGCCGCCGAATTTCACTTCCTCGCCGTAGATCGTGAAATCGCGCTCGACCTCGGCGAGGAGGTCAGTGTCGGCGAGGCGGACGCGGTCGCCGGTGGTGGGGCCGAACATGTCAGCATAGGCGGTGCGGGAGATCCGGACCATCAGAGCTTGCCCATGATGAGGCCGCGAAATCCGAAGACGATGCGGTCGCCGCGCAGGGGGATCAGGGTGACGTCGCGGGTCTGGCCGGGTTCGAAGCGGATGGCGGTGCCGGCGGGGATGTCGAGCCGGCGGCCGTGTGCGGCGATGCGGTCGAAGCGGAGGGCGGCGTTGGTTTCGGCGAAATGATAGTGGCTGCCGACCTGAATCGGGCGATCGCCGGTGTTGGCGATGGTGAGGGTGAGCGGGGTGAGGCCGGCGTTGAGCTCGATGTCGCCGTCGGCGCAGAGGATTTCGCCGGGGATCATGGCGCGGTTCCCTTCATCGGATGGGATCATGGACGGTGACCAGCTTGGTGCCGTCGGGGAAGGTCGCTTCGACCTGAATGTCCGGGATCATGGCGGCGATGCCGTCCATCACCTGATCGCGGGTGATGACGTGGGCGCCCTGTTCCATCAGGGTGGCGACGCTCATGCCGTCCCGCGCGCCTTCGACCACGAAATCGGTGATCAGGGCGATGGCTTCGGGGTAGTTGAGCTTGACGCCGCGTTCGAGACGGCGGCGGGCGACCATGGCGGCCATGGCGATGAGGAGTTTGTCTTTTTCGCGGGGGGAGAGGTTCATGGGGAGAAGGGTTCTTTTTTGAAAAAAAGAACCAAAAAACTTTTGTTCGCGGGGCCGGAGGCACGGTAGTGCCAGTGCCCATGATCCCGGGTTCGAAAATTTTTTGCTTCTTTTTTATAAAAAAGAAGTCTTGCTTCCCTCAACACGCCCAGACCCGCGGCATTTTCCGCCCCCCTCGCAGCACATTCATCACGCGCAGCACGATCTCGCGCAGCGTGGCCCCAGTCTGGGCCAGAATTCGGATCAGAAGCAAGCCGTTCCATGCGCTGGCGCCGGCCTGTTCGGTGCCGAGGGCGGCGCGGACGGCGTCGAGGTGGCGGGCGGCGTCCGGGGCGGCGAGCAGGATGGTGGCGAGGGCGGTGGCGGTCCCGAACAAGGTGCGGTGGCGGCTGGTTGCGAAATCGGGCGGGGGATGGAGGGAATCGCGGAAGATCAGGCGTGTGTCGCGATGGAGTTCGATCGTGTCGGTGAGGTCGAGCGCGTGGATGGTTTCGCCCATGGCGGTGCGGCCGAAGATCAGGGCTTCGAGGCCGAGAAAGCGCGCGGTGCCGGTGAGGTCGATGCGGAGGTGGCGGGTGAGGGCGGAGCGGTCGAACAGGATGGTTTCCTGCGGCAGATAGTCGAGCGTGGCGCGATCGGCGAGGGCGATGCGGGTGGTGATGCGGGATGGCGGGTCGGACGGGGTGGCGCGATAGACCCGTTCGGCCCCCTGGGTGGTGAGGGTGAGGGCGGTGGCTGCGCTGCCGGTGATCGCGATGTCGTGGCGGTCGCCGCCTGCGATGCCGCCGGCGGTGTTGAGCAGGATGGCGGTGGTTTCGGTGCCGGGTTCGGGGCGGATGATCCGCAGGCGGAGCGGGCCGGATTGGTGCAGACGGTCGAGCACGGTCGCGCCCTCGCGCGGCTTCACCGCCAGCGCGACGATCCCGGAGGAACGCTGCGCGGTGCTGGCGATGCGGGGCGTCAGCGCGTTCAGTGGCCGATCATCCAGGGGCGTTTGCCGGGGAAGGATTTCTTGACGTTGGCGGTGGGGACGAGCGGTTTGCAGCAGCCGCAGCCCGACGGGTGCCTGCCGGTGCGGCGCGAGGTTTCCGGGGCGTTGGCGCTGCGCTCGTTGGTGGCGAAGGCGCGGCGGCGGGCCGATCCCATGATGGCGAGCATCGGGGCGGACAGCAGGGCGCGGGGCGCGGCCTCGGCGCATTCGGGGCAGGGCTGCGGCTGATCGAACGCGGCGATCGGGGCGATGGTTTCGAAACCGCCGCAGGTGGGGCATTCGTATTCGTAGACCGGCATTTCGGCTCCGTGGGCTAAGGGAGGGAGAGGAAGCAAGCGCTTCTTTTTTGTAAAAAAGAAGCAAAAAACTTTTTTGACTGAGGCACGGGCGTTTTCACGGTCACGGACCCAGAGGAGCAAAGTTTTTTTGCTTCTTTTTTTTCAAAAAAAGAAGTGCTTGCTGACCTTTTCCCCCGCGTCAGAGATCAGGCGCAAGCAGCACATCCGAGCCTGCCATATCGCGCGGCACGGGTCCATCCGCGCTTGGGTTGATATCGAAGTCGAAGATTTCGGTGGGCAGATAGAGGGTGGCGCAGGCGTTGGGGATGTCGACCACGCCGGAGATGTGGCCGTGGACGGGGGCGGTGCCGAGGATCGAGTAGGCTTGCGCGCCGGAGTAGCCGAATTTTTTCAGGTAGTTGATCGCGTTCAGGCAGGCTTGCTGGTAGGCGACGAAGACGTCGAGGTAGTGCTGGCCGCCTTGGTCGTCGACCGAGATGCCTTCGAAGATCAGGAAGTCGTTGTAATCGGGTTTGATCGGGCTCGGTTTGAAGATCGGGTTTTTGATGCCGTATTTGGCGACGCCGCCCTTGATGAGGGAGTGGATGCCGAGATGGATCCAGCCGGGCATTTCGATGGCGCCGCAGAAGGTGATTTCGCCGTCGCCCTGGCTGAAATGGAGGTCGCCGACCGAGAGGCCGGCGCCTTTGACGTAGACCGGGAAATACACCCGCGCGCCGCGCGACAGATCCTTGATGTCGCAGTTGCCGCCGTGTTCGCGGGGCGGGACGGTGCGGGCACCGGTGGCGGCGGCGGCGTCGCGCGCTTCGCCCTTGAGGCGGCCCATATGGGCGGTGGCGGCGAAGGGGGCGTTGGCGAGCGGGGGGATGCGGGTGGGGTTGGTGGCGATGAAATCGGTCTCGCGCTTGTTCCAGGTCGCGAGCAGGGAGGGGTCGGGCAAGCAGCCGATCAGGCCGGGGTGGATCAATCCTGCGAAGCGGACGCCGGGGATGTGGCGCGAGGAGGTGAACATGCCCTTGATGTCCCAGATCGATTTCTGCGCCTGGGGGAAATGGTCGGTCAGGAAGCCGCCGCCGTTGTTTTTCGAGAAGAAGCCGTTGAAGCCCCATTCGTTGCCGGGGAGGGTGCCGATGTCGAGGATATCGACCACCAGGAGATCGCCGGGTTCCGCGCCTTCGACCGCGATCGGGCCGGAGAGGAAGTGGACGGTGGTGAGGTCGATATCGCGGACATCGGCGGCGGAGTCGTCGTTTTTGATGAAGCCGCCGGTCCAGTCATAGGTTTGCAGGATGAAATCGTCGCCGGGTTTGACGGTGGCGACCATCGGTACGTCCGGGTGCCAGCGGTTGTGGATCATGTCGTTTTCGTAGGGGGATTGGCTGAGATCGACCTTGATCAACGTTTCCGTCATGGCATTCTCCTGAAAAACCGGTCAATGATGCGGCAGGGTCCGGCTTATTCGGGCCGGGCTGAATACGGGGTTCGGCGTATAGGCATGCGCGAGACTGCGGGCGATGACCGCGGCGGATGGACCGGAGGGATGGCGCGCCTTGATGGGAAAGGGTCGGCTCGTGGCATTGCGCCAACGGATTACCGCGCCGCGCCGTTCGTATAATCAGTGGGTTGCGAACGAGACGATGGAGGATTACGCGCTGCGGTTCACCGCCGTGGGCGCGCGGCGGTTTTCGGCGGGGCGGGTGGCCGATACCGCGTTCGGGGCGACGGCGTTTCTGGCGCTGGAGGCGATCGGCGGGGCGATCACGCTGCGCTACGGGTTCGCCAATGCGATGCCGGCGATACTGGCGGCGGGGCTGATCATTGCGCTGACCGCCGGGCCGATCGCGCTGGTGGCGGCGCGGGCGGGGGTGGATATCGATCTGCTGACGCGCGGCGCGGGGTTCGGGTATCTGGGCTCGACCGTGACCTCGTTGATCTATGCCTCGTTCACCTTCATTTTTTTTGCCATCGAGGCGTCGATATTGTCGGGGATGCTGGGCTATTGCCTGGGGGTGCCGGCGTGGCTCGGGTATATTTTGTCGGCGTGCATGGTGCTGCCGATGGTGGCGTTCGGGATCACGTTCATCAGCCGGTTTCAGTGGCGGACGCGCGGATTGTGGCTGGCGCTGAATTTTCTGCCGCTGGTGGCGCTGCTGGCGCTGGCGGCGCGCGGGCGGGTGGATCTTGCGCCCTGGGTGCATTATGGCGCGCGGTTCGACTGGCTGGATTTCGGGGCGGCGGTTTCGGTGATCGTGTCGCTGATCGTGCAGATCGGCGAGCAGGTGGATTACCTGCGGTTCCTGCCGCCGCCGGGGGTGGGCGAGCGGGCGGCGTGGTGGCGGGCGGTGATCATTGCCGGGCCGGGCTGGGTGGTGCCGGGGATTGCCAAGCTGATGGCGGGATCGCTACTGGCGGTGCTGGCGGTGCAGGCCGGGGCGGCGCTGGGCGAGGCGGGGCAGCCGGTGGCGATGTATCGGGCCGCATGGGGGCTGGTGCTGCCGCAGGGGTTTGCGTTTCTCGCGATCCCGCTGACCGTGGCGCTGGTGCTGGTGGCGCAGTTGAAGATCAATGTGACCAATGCCTATGCCGGGTCGATCGCGTGGTCGAATTTTTTCTCGCGGCTGACGCATCGGCATCCCGGGCGGATCGTGTGGGTGTTTTTCAACGTCGCGATCGCGTTGTTGTTGATGGAGTTGGGGATTTACCGGGCGATCGAGCATATTCTGGCGTTCTATGCGGTGCTGGCGTGTTCGTGGGTGGGGGCGATTTTCGGGGATATCGCGATCGCCAAGCCGCTGGGGCTGGCACCACGGCGGATCGAGTTCAAGCGGGCGCATCTGTTCGATCTCAACCCGGTCGGGCTGGGGGCGATGGGGCTGGCGGTGGCTTCGGGCTGTGCCGCGATGGCGGGATGGCTTGGGCCGGTGGCGCATGCGTTTTCGCCGATTCTGGCGCTGGTGATCGCGATCGGCGCGGCACCGGCGATTGCGGCGGCGACCGGCGGGCGGTTCTATCTGGCGCGCAAGCCGCGGGCGTCGTGGCAGGGAAAGGGGTCGTTGATCTGCAGCGTGTGCGCCAATGCGTTCGAGGCGGCGGATATGGCGCATTGCCCGGTCTATGCCGCGCCGATCTGTTCGCTGTGCTGCACGCTGGAGGCGCGGTGCCATGATGCGTGCAAGCCGCAGGGGCGGTATGGCGCGCAATTATCCGCGCTGGTCGCCCCGGTGCTGCCGGATTGGGTGCGACGGCGATTGTCGCCGCCGGTGCTGCGGTTTGCCTTCGTGTTCGCCGTGGCGGTGCTGCTGCTCGGCGGATTGCTGGCGGCGCTGTATCAGTTGGCGAGCCCGGCGGATGCGGGGGCGGCGGCGCTGCTCGCTCATGCGCTGTGGCGGGCGTTTTTCCTGCTGGCGATCGTGGCCGGGGTGGTGGCGTGGCTCGGCGTGCTCGGGCGGGACTCGCGGGCCGCCGCCGAGGCGGAGACTGCGCAGCAGACCGGGTTGCTGCTGGCCGAGATTGCGGCGCACCGGCGCACCGATGCGCAACTGGCCCGTGCGCGGGCGGCGGCGGAATCGGCCAATCTGGCCAAGAGCCGCTTCGTGGTCGGGATCAGTCATGAACTGCGCTCGCCGCTCAATGCGATTCTGGGGTATGCGCAATTGCTGGAAATCGATCCGGCGATTCCCGAGAAGCGCCGCCATGCGGTGCGGGTGATCCGCCGTTCGGGGGAGCATCTGTCCGGGTTGATCGAGGGGTTGATGGATATTGCCAAGATCGAGGCGGGTCGGATCGAGATCGAGCGGCGCGAGGTGCGGTTGCATGAGTTTTTGAGCCAGATTGCCGATATGTTCAGCCATCAGGCGGCGGCGCGGGGGATCGGGTTCGTGTTCGATTGCCCGCCGACCTTGCCGGAGACGGTGATGACCGATCCGACCCGGTTGCGCCAGATTCTGATCAACCTGCTGTCGAACGCGATCAAGTTCACGAGCGTGGGCGAGGTGCGGCTGGCGGTGCGGGTGCCGGGGCAGGTGGCGGAGTTTACCGTGAGCGATACCGGGCCGGGGATTGCGGCGGATCAACTCGCGCGGATTTTCGAGCCGTTCGAGCGGATCGCGCCGCGCGCGGGGGCGGCACCGCCGGGGATCGGGCTGGGGCTTACGATCACCAAGCTGCTCGCGCAGATCCTCGGCGGCGATGTCACGGTGCGGTCGGTGCCGGGGCAGGGGAGCAGTTTCAGCGTGCGGCTGATGCTGTCGCACCGGAGCCGGGGGGTCGCGATCGCGCCGCCGCGCCGGGCGGTGAGCGGGTATCGGGGGGTCAGGCGTCGAATTTTGGTGACCGATGACAATGCGACGCACCGCGCGCTGCTGGAGGATGCGCTGACGCCGCTGGGGTTCGAGGTGCTGGCCGCGCCGGATGCGGAGACCTGCGTGCAACTGGCCGGATCGGCGCGGCCCGATCTGTTTCTGCTCGATCTGACCATGCCGGATTGCGACGGGATTACGCTCGCCGGACGGTTGCGGGAGGCGGGACATGCGGCGACGCCGATGGTGCTGATTTCGGCGGATGCCAGCGAGGTGGCGCGGCTGCGGCCCGATCCTGCCCCGTTCGATGCGGTGATGGTCAAGCCGGTGGATTTGCGCGATCTGATCGATGAGATCGGGCGGTTGCTCGGTCTTGCATGGTCCGATGAGGTGGTGCCGGGCGGTGTACCGGAGCGGGCGGTGGCGCCGCTGGAGCGGCTGGCGCCGTATGCCGGGGAGTTGCGGCGGCTTGCCGAGATCGGGTTCGTGCGGCCGCTGCGCGAACGGCTCGACGAGATTGCCGCCGCCGATCCGGGGCTGGCACCTGGGCTCGCGGATTTGCGGGGATTGCTCGACGCGTTCCGGTTGCCCGAACTGATCGCGGCACTCGCCGATCTCGATCGGGATGCGGCATGAATTTCCGCCCGACGATTCTGGTGGTCGACGACGATCCGGCGATGCTCGGGCTGCTCAGCGAGACGCTGGAGGCGGCGGGGTATAACGTGCTGGTGGCGTTGCAGGGGGAGATGGCGTTGAGCATCATCGACCGGATCACCCCGGATGCCGTGCTGCTCGATGCGATGCTGCCGGGGATCGATGGGTTCGAGACCTGCCGGCGGATCAAGCAGCGCCCGGCCTGCGCGCTGGTGCCGGTGATTTTCATGACCGGGCTGGCCGAGACCAATCATGTGATCGACGGGTTGCAGGCGGGCGGGGTGGATTACGTGACCAAGCCGGTGCGGCCCGACGAGGTCGCGGCGCGGCTCAAGGTGCATCTGGCCAATGCCGGGCTGACCCGCAGCGTGCAGGCGGCGATGGATGCGGCGGGGCGGTTTTTACTGGCGTGCGACCGGAGCGGGCGGATTTTGTGGAGTACGCGCCAGGCGGCGAAACTCGCCGGGCTCGGCACCGGCGAGCCGTTGCCGGCAGCGATTGCGGCGTGGCTTGCCGAGCGGATCGCGCGCGAGACCACGAGCGAGACGCAGATGCTCGATCTGGCGGACCGGGTGGTCGAGATCGCGCTGCTCGGGCAGATCGGGACCGATGAATTCCTGTTGCGGATCACCCAGCAGGATGTCGAGGCGGATCTGGCGCGGTTGCGCGCCCATGCGGCGCTGACGCCGCGCGAGGCGGAGGTGCTGTTCTGGCTGGCGCGGGGCAAATCGAACCGGGATATCGGGACGATTTTGACGGTCAGCCCCCGCACGGTCGATAAACATCTTGAACAGATCTACGTGAAACTGGGCGTCGAGAACCGGGCTTCGGCGGTCTCGATTGCGATGCGCGCGCTGGGCTCTACGTAGTTTTACGCAGCACGGGGCGCGATTAGGCCCATTCCGCCGGATGGGCCGGGCATGGCCTGATCGATTTACTGAAAATTCATTTTATCGATCGAAAGGTGCAGCCATGTCGATTACCTTGCCCGAAGGCGGGAGCGTGCCGAAAAAGCGAAAGTTCAATCGCTTCGTCAATAATCCGGTCATCGAGGATTATTCGCTTCGCTATGCGCCGAAAAGTTTTCGGACCTGGTCGCAATATGCGGTGTTTTCCGCAGCGCTTGGCGGCATCGCCTATCTCGCCGATCAGGCGATCGGCGGATCGCTTGCGGTGCAGTACGGCTTCACCAATGCGTTTTACGGGATTCTCGCGGCGGCGACGGTGATTTTTCTCACCGGCATCCCGATTGCGTATTACTGCGCCAAATACAATGTCGACGTCGATCTGCTGACGCGCGGGGCGGGGTTCGGGTATCTCGGCTCGACGATCACCTCGGTGATCTATGCGAGTTTCACCTTTATTTTCTTCGCCCTCGAAGGCTCGATCATGGCGCAGGCCTTCCTGCTCTATTTCGGCCTGCCGTTGCCTTATGGCTATGCGCTCGCCTCGCTGCTGATCATTCCGCTGGTGGCGTTCGGGATGACGTTGCTGTCGAAATTGCAGGTCTGGACCCAGCCGGTCTGGCTGTTCCTGCTGTTCTCGCCGCCGATCGCGGTGCTCGCGGTCGACCCCCATGCGATCAGCCAGTGGACCAGCTTTGCCGGGTCTTCGCCTTCGGGCACCGCGTTCAATCCGTTGCTGTTCGGTGCGGCGGCGGGCATCGCGCTGTCGCTGATCGCGCAGATCGGCGAGCAGGCGGATTATCTGCGGTTCATGCCGGACAAGACCAAGCAGAACTCGATCGGCTGGTGGCTCGCCGTGCTCGGCGCGGGTCCGGGCTGGGTTATTCTCGGTGCGGCCAAGCAGCTGATGGGGTCGTTTTTCGCCTCGGTCGCGTTCAATCACGGCACGCCGCTGGCCAAGGCGAACGAGCCGATCCAGATGTATCACGCCGGGTTCACCGCGATGTTCGGGGCCGGGATGGTCGCGATTTCGGTGGCGACTTTCTTTGTGGTGCTGTCGCAGATCAAGATCAACGTGACCAACGCCTATTCGGGTTCGCTCTCGTGGTCGAACTTCTTTTCGCGGCTGCTGCATGCCCATCCGGGGCGGATCGTGTATATTTTCCTCAACATCGGCATCTCGCTGACGCTGATGGAAGCCAACATGTTCAGCTTTCTCGGCAAGATCCTCGGCTTTTATTCCAACGTCGCGGTCGCGTGGATCGGCGCGGTGGTGGCGGACCTCGTGATCAACAAGCCGCTGCTCAAGCTCAGCCCGTCCTATATCGAGTTCAAGCGGGCGCATCTGTATAATTTCAACCCGGTCGGGTTCGGCTCGATGGTGATTGCCTCGATCATTTCGGTTGCGGCGTTCTTCGGATTGTTCGGCGCCTATGCGGCGGCGTTCTCGTCCTTCATCGCGCTCGGTGTCGCTTTCGTCGCCTCGCCAATCATCGCGATCGCGACCAAGGGCAAATACTATATCGCGCGGGAGGCGACCTATGCCGCCGGGGTCGATCACTCGACGCTGAACTGCGTGTCCTGCGGCTATGAATACGAAAAACAGGACATCACCTCCTGCCCGTTCCATGCCGGAAGCATCTGCTCGCTCTGCTGCTCGCTCGACAGCGATTGCGGCGACATGTGCAAGCAGCCGCATGCGGCTCCCGTGCTGTCATACGGCACGCCGCCGGTGGTGTAGGCGGATCGACTGAATGAGGGGCGGGCCGGATGGCAGCATCCGGCCCGTTCACGTGACGGCACGTTTCTTGCGTCACACGTTTCCTGCGACGGCGGAAAAACCCATTGGTATCGAAATCGGGAGTGATGAATGGCGAGAGTGATGAAAAGTCGATCGATCGTGGCGGTCGCGGTGGCGGCGTTGAGCCTCGCGGTTGCGGGCGCGCCTCGCGCACGGGCGGCGCTGCCGCCGGCAATGGCGAAGTCGAAGACCATCCGGTTCTGCAGTGCGATCAATCTGCCGCCGATGGAGTTCATGAGTCCGCAGACGAAACCCGAAGGCGTGGACATCGACCTTGGCGATGCGCTGGCGAAAAGCCTCGGGCTCAAGGCGGTGTATATCAATATGCCGTTCGCCGGGTTGATCCCCGCGCTGCTCGCGGATCATTGCGACGCGATCATTTCGCAGTTGTTCATCAAGAAATCCCGGCTCCAGGTGATCGATGAAATCCCCTATATGGTCTCGCACGAGGCGGTGTTGCTCAAACCCGGCGCGCCGAAAGTGCCCGACCTTGAGGCATTGTCGGGCAAGAAAGTGGCAACCGTGACCGGTACCACGGCGACGGTGCTGCTCGACAAGGCGAATGTCGCCCTGAAGGCGGCGGGCAAGCCGCCGATCGACATCGTGGCGTTTCCCGAAAACACGCAGGCCCTGCAGCAATTGCAGTTCGGCCAGGTTGCGGCTTATGGCGTCGCTTACGAGACGGCGCGTTATTACGTCCACAAGGTGCCCGGTCAGTTTGCGATGGGCGGACCGCCCTATTTCAAGATCGCAACCGGGATCGGCCTGCGCAAGAACGAGACCGTGCTCAATCAGGCGCTGACGGGCGCGCTCGCGACGCTGATGAAAAACGGCACCTATGCGGCGATTTTCAAGAAGTGGGATCTCGGGATCGACATGATCAAGCCGGAAGGTGGCTGAAGGCCGATGCATTTCGACTGGCCGTATTTCTGGCATCAGTTGCTGGAGCCTGACGGTGCGTTTCTGCAGGGGCTATGGCTGACCATTCTGATCAGCGTCGGCGGGCAGGTCATTGGTCTGGTGATCGGCCTGCCGATGGCGCTGGCCCGGCGTTCGGCTTCGGTGTTTCTGATGTGGCCGGCGCGGTTCTATATTTTCCTGATGCGCGGCACGCCGCTGCTGGTGCAGATCGTGTTCATCTATACCGGTCTGGCGGCAGCCGGGATTTTGCGGTTTCATGATATCACTGCCGGGCCGTTCAACCTTTCGGGCAACGTGCAGGCGGGGATTCTGGCGCTCGGGCTGAACGAGGGGGCCTATATGGCCGAGATTTTCCGCGCCGGGATCGATGCGGTGGATCGCGGCCAGACCGAGGCGGCGAAATCGCTCGGCATGGTGCCGGGGCAGATCCTGCGGTTCGTGGTGCTGCCGCAGGCGTTGCGGATCATTTTGTTGCCGATCGGCAATCAGTTCAACATCATGCTGAAGAATTCGACATTGGTCAGCGTGATCGGGGTTTCCGAGATGCTGCTGGTGACCGAAACGATCAACTCGGCGACGTTTCGTACCTTCGAGCTGTACTCGGTGCTGGCGCTGTATTTTCTGGCTCTGACATCGATCTGGGGCGGGGTGATGCGCTATGTCGAATGGCGGATGGATCGCGGGGCCGCGCGCGGCGATGCGGCGGTGATCGGTATGCTGCAGGGCGAGCACATCTGATGGCGGACGTGCTGGTGCAGGCGGAGCGGGTCGAGAAATTCTTTGGCCCGAACAAGATCCTCGATGGTGTCAGCTTCACCGTGACGCGTGGCGAGACCGTCGTGCTGATTGGCTCATCGGGCTCGGGCAAGACCACGTTGCTGCGCTGTATCAATCATCTGGAAAAGATCGAGGCGGGGCGGATCACGGTCAATGGTTATCTGATCGGCTATCGCGACCGGCGCGGCGTGCTGATCGAGGATCGGGAGCGCAATATCGCGCGCCAGCGCCGCGATGTCGGCATGGTGTTCCAGCGGTTCAATCTGTTCGCCAATCTGAGCGTGCTCGACAACATCATTCTGGCGCCGATGCGGGTGCGCGGCGAAAGCCGGGAGGTGGCGACCGAACGGGCGATGCGGCTGCTCGCGCGGGTGGGGCTGGCCGAGAAGGCGCACAGCTTTCCCGCCTCGCTCTCGGGTGGGCAGCAACAGCGCGTCGCGATCGCCCGCGCCCTTGCGATGGAACCGGCGGTGATGCTGTTCGACGAACCGACCAGCGCGCTCGACCCGGAAATGGTCGGCGAAGTGCTGGCCGTGATGCGCGGGCTCGCGCAGGACGGCATGACCATGATGATCGTGACCCACGAAATGGGCTTTGCGCGCCAGGTGGCGGACCGCATCATCGTGATGGACCGGGGGCGCATCGTGGAGGACGGGCCGCCCGAACGATTGTTCAATGCTCCGGCCCACGCCAAGACCCGCGCCCTGCTCGCAGCAAGGCATTGATAGGCTGAGGTTGGATTTGAGGGGCGGTTAAGGAAGGCCAGGGGCTCTCCCTCCGGAGCCATTCCAGCGATGAAGAGCATCGCTGGAACCTTCGGCTCCTCCGCCCCTGGACCCCGTTATACCAACCTGCCTATCCAATGACCGCTTTGATCCAGTCTCGTTGGGTGATCGAAGCGATTTGTTCTGGCATCTGCATGAACTTGTTCCAGGCGTTTCGGCAGGCGGCAAGGATTTCGTCGTAGC
>Ga0315298_1002916_pt1 | contig 27935 bp, 24 predicted proteins | sample WHS_1_MG_FD_203077 | JGI IMG/M metagenome (GOLD analysis project Ga0315298, IMG submission 203077) | Extremophilic microbial mat communities from Washburn Hot Springs, YNP, Wyoming, USA - WHS_1_MG | ecosystem: Environmental > Aquatic > Thermal springs > Hot (42-90C) | place: USA: Wyoming... | reverse complement strand
CGAGCCGGGTATCAAACCTATCCCTGCACTGTGCCCGGCAATTTTGAGCTGGATCTGCAAGCCGCGGGGATCATCGGTGAGCCATTTTACGGCATGAACATCGCTGCGCTGAGGCCCTTTGAGCGCGCCCATGTTTGGTATTTCCGACGTTTCCGAGCTGAAGAGCGCCCCGATTATAACGCGGAACTCGTCTTTGAGGGCCTTGATTGCTTCGCGGATATCTACCTCAATGGGGAGCGAATCGGCTCTGGTGATAACATGCTCATCGCACAGCGCTTTCCCGTGGACGGCCTTTTGCGTGGCGAGAACGAGCTGTTCATCCACCTCAGGCCAGCCTTGGAGGAGGCTAGGCAATACGATTATCCTCCTTCCTTGAGCGCGTTAGGGGCAAACTATGAGTCGTTGTACGTGCGCAAGGCGCCGCACATGTACGGCTGGGACATCATGCCCCGGGCGCTCTCCGCCGGTCTGTGGCGGCCGGTGAGCCTGCGCTTCAGGCCGGCTGAACGACTAGAGGACGTGTATCTAGAGACCTTGAGCCTCAGCGAGGATCGTCGTGTGGCCAGATTGACGTTACACTACCAGGCTCGGATCGCGGGGGACGCTCAGGATACGTACGAGATCCAGCTCACGGGGCGCTGCGGCACATCGGCCTTTTCCGAGCGTCGTCGCATGCTCTTTCAGGCCGGGGCTTTCTCCTTCAACTTGGAGGAGCCGGCGCTCTGGTGGCCCCGAGGCAGAGGAGAGCCCAACCTTTACCATTGCCGGGTTGTCCTCCTCAAGAACGGCCAGGAGTTGGATCACCTGGAGTTCCATCATGGCATCCGCACGGTGGCTCTGGATCGCACCAGCATCACCGACCACACGGGCAAGGGCGAGTTCTGCTTTCGGGTCAACGGGGAACGGGTCTTTATCCTGGGCACGAACTGGGTGCCGGTGGACGCTTTCCACTCCCGCGATGTGTCCAGGATACCTCGGATCATCGCCCTGGCGGAGGACATCGGCTGCAACATGTTCCGTTGTTGGGGTGGAAACGTCTATGAGGACGACCTCTTTTTTGAGCTGTGCGACCAGAAGGGCTTTATGGTCTGGCAAGATTTCGCCATGGCTTGTGCCGTCTACCCCCAGGATCGGGTTTTCTGCGAGCGCATAGAGCGTGAGGCTCGCCAGGTAGTACGTAGGCTCCGGCAACACCCCTGTCTTGTCCTTTGGTCAGGAGATAACGAATGCGACCTGGCCTACAGTTGGGGTGGGCGCAGGCGGGACCCCAATACCAATGTGCTTACCCGGCAGGTATTGCCCCACGTGCTGCGCGAAGAGGACCCTAGCCGGCCCTATCTACCCAGCTCACCCTACATAGACCCTACGGCTTTTGAGGCCGGGGAGACCTACTTACCGGAGAACCACCTCTGGGGCCCGCGTGACTATTACAAGAGCGATTTCTACAAAGGCTCAATCTGTCATTTTGCCAGCGAGATCGGTTATCACGGTTGCCCCGCGCCCAACTCCATCCGCAAGTTCATTTCGCCCGAAAAGGTCTGGCCTTACGCCCATAACGAGGAGTGGCTGCTCCATGCGACCTCTCCTGTGCCGGGAGTGGATTTGTATGACTATCGCATTGAACTGATGGCCAAACAGGTGCGCGAGCTCTTCGGTCAGGTGCCCGAAACCCTGGAGGATTTCGCCTTTGCCAGCCAAGCTTCTCAGGCCGAGGCACTCAAATTCTTCATTGAGTTTTTCCGTTCCAGCAAGTGGCGGCGCACGGGGCTGATCTGGTGGAACCTCATAGATGGTTGGTCCCAGTTCTCCGACGCGGTAGTGGATTATTATTTTCAGCGCAAGCTGGCCTATTCCTTCATCCAGCGCGCTCAGGCGCCGCTTTACCTGCTGCTCAAGGAGCCGGAGAATTGGAGTTTAGCGCTCGTGGCCTGTAACGACAGGCGGGAGGACGCCTCTCTGGAATACTCGGTACAGGACATAGATACGGGCCGGGTCCTGGCTGCCGGCAAGGCCGTGGCCAGGGCCGACAGCGTGACGCCTCTAGGCCAAATACCCTACTCTATGGGCGAAAAGCGGTTCTATGTGATCGAGTGGCAGAGCGCCCTCGGGAACGGTAAAAGTCACTATTTGGCGGGGACCCCGCCTTTTGAGCTGGCCAGATACAGGTACTGGCTGGAGAAGGCGGGGCTCTTATCCCCTGAGTGGCTAATGGAGAGCGGGTTCTAGTCTCGCGGGGCCATGGTCGTCACTTCGGTGCTCTCCTGGCGGCGGAACTGGCTCATATAAAGCTCATGGTAGACGCCGCCCGCAGCCATCAGGGATTCATGCGTGCCCCGTTCCACGATGCGTCCATCCTTGATCACCACGATCTCGTCCGCGTTGCGGATGGTGCTCAGGCGGTGGGCGATGACCAGGCTGGTGCGTCCCTCAAGGAGCTTCGCCAGGGCGCGCTGGATGAGTAGCTCGGTGCGCGTGTCTACCGAACTGGTGGCCTCATCCAGGATGAGAATACGGGGGTCCTTGAGGATGGCCCGGGCAATGGCCAATAGTTGCCGGTTGCCTCGGCTTAATGTCACACCGCGCTCGCCGACCTCAGTCTGGTAGCCGTTGGGCAGGCGCTCGATGAACGAGTGAGCGTTAGCTAACTTGGCCGCTTCAATGACCTCTTCATCGCTGGCCTCCAGGCGGCCGTAGCGGATGTTCTCCATCACGGAACCGGAGAAAAGGAAGGTATCCTGAGGGACGATGCCGATCTGCTTTCGCAGGCTGGATAAGGTCACCTGGCGTATGTCGTAACCATCTATGCGGATAGCCCCTTCTTGGACGTCGTAAAAGCGTGCCAGCAGGTTGACCATAGTGGTTTTGCCTGCCCCTGTGGGCCCGACCAAGGCGACGGTTCGCCCCGGCTCAATGGTCAGACAGATATCCTCAAGCACCTTTTGCTCGTCGGTATAGCCGAAGGAGACGTGATCATACTCCACGCGCCCTTGAACAAGGGGCAGCTCTATGGCTCCCGGAGCATCAACCACATCTGGCTTGGTATCCAGCAAGTCAAAGACGCGCTCTGCGCCGGCCACAGCAGCCTGCATCTGTGCCCAGAGCTGCGTCAATTCCCTGATCGGCTGATAAAAGCGCCGCACATAGGTTAAAAAGGCGACGATGACGCCGATGGACACCAGAGGTGGATCAAAGTGCAAGACCAAATAGCCGCCATATCCGATGACGATGGCCAGGGCGATGGTACTCAATACATCCAACAAGGGCATAAAGCCCGCCGTCAAGGTCTCGGCTTGGACGTTCGCTGCCCGATTGCGCTCGCTGACGGCCCGGAACTCTTCCAGGCTCTCTTTCTCGCGGTGAAAAGCCTGTACCTCGCGCACTCCGGCGATGTTCTCCTGCAGCTCGGCGCTCACCTCGCCGATGGTCTTGCGCGTCTGGCGGAAGGCTTGGCGCACCCGACGCGAGAAGCCAAAGGTGATCACCAGGATCACGGGTAGAATCGTGTATGAGGCCAAGGCCAAGCGCCAATTCAGGGCGATCATGGAGATGATAATCCCTATTAAGCTCAGGGTCATCCTTAGGACGCGCATCAGGCCCTCGCCGAACATCTGGTTGATCACCTGCGTGTCGTTCACCAGGCGGCTCATCAGATCGCCGGCCTCATGCCGGTCAAAGAAGCTCAAGGAGAGCCTCTGCACCTGAGCAAAGATCTGCGAACGCATCCTAAGGAGGACCTTCTGCGAAGCCGTGACCATCAGGCGGAATTGAGCCACGTTCATGCCCCAGGAGGTCAGGTAAGTGGCCGCAAGGGTGATCATGACCACCGAGAGGCCCACTTTGCGGCTGGGGTTTTCTCCCAGTAGGGCCCGAAGCCAGCTCGGACGTGAGCCTACGCCGGGACTAATGAACTGATCTACAGCTACACCGATCAGGTAAGGGGCCAGCAACTCGGAGAGCGTCCCTAAGACAAGCAGGAGACTGACCAGGATCAGCGTGCCCTTGTAGGGTGCGAAGTAGGGTCCCAAACGCCGAAGCACCTTGCCGCCACTCTGGGGCCGGACTTCATCTATTCCGCGCATTCCGGGTGGTCCGTGCATCATGGGGCCACCTCCTGAGCAGCCGCCGAGCTCAACTCGCGTTCATCCTGAAGCTGCGAGCTATAGATCTGGGCATAGATCTCGCTGCTCTCTAGTAGTTCCTCGTGAGTGCCTCGGGCAACGATCTCCCCTTTGTCCAAGACGAGGATTTGGTCGGCGTTGAGCACGGTGGCAATACGCTGAGCGATGACGAAGCTGGTGCGTCCCTTCATCAAGCGTTGGAGGGCCTTCTGGATGCGGTATTCCGTAGCGAGGTCTACACTGGAGGTGGCGTCATCCAGGATGAGGATCTTGGGATTCATCAAGAGCGCCCTGGCGATGGCGATGCGTTGCTTCTGCCCACCGGAGAGGGTAACTCCTCGCTCTCCCACATGGGTCTCGTATCCATCGGGGAAGCTCATGATAAAGTCATGGGCCTCAGCGGCCTTGGCAGCCTCGATGATCTCTTCCAGCGAGGCATCTGGGCGGCCAAAGGCGATATTCTCTCGGATCGTACCCTCAAAGAGGGTGCTCTCCTGAAGCACGATGCCGATCTGCGCGCGCAGGGATTCTAGCGTCACATCGCGCACATCGTAACCGTCAATGGTCACTCGCCCCTCAGAGACGTCGTAGAAACGTGGGATGAGGTTGATGATCGTGGACTTGCCCGATCCCGTGGCCCCCAGCAAAGCGATCGTCTGTCCCGGCTCGGCGACGAAGCTTACGTTCTTTAGCACAGGCTCGCCCGACTCATAATAGCGAAAGGTGACGTTCTCAAAGGCCACCCGCCCGCTGATCGGGGGCAGAGGGATCGCGTCGGGCTTTTCTACTACCTCCGAGCGCACGTCCAGGATCTCGAACACCCGCTCTGCCGAGGCCGCGGCGGAGGAGAGGAAAGAGACGAGTATGCCGATCATCATCACCGGGAAAAAAGCTATCATCACATAATTGGTAAAGGCAACGAGTTGGCCAACGGTCAGATTTCCGGAGATAACCTGGTTCCCCCCGAGCCAATAGACGAGCAGTGTGGCCACGTTGGAGATGCCGAAGATAGAGGGAAAAGCCAGGGAGAGGAGCCTGTTCACCTGGATGTTCAGCTCGTAGAATTCTCGGTTTGCGGCCTCATAGCGTTTGGTCTCATAGTCTTCGCGCACAAAGGCCTTGACCACGCGCACCCCGGCGAGGTTCTCTTGGAGCACGGTGTTCAAGTTCGCCAGGCGTTGTTGCACCTGTTTGAAGAGGGGCATAGCCCGGCGCGAAAAGACGCTGAAGATGGCAAAGGTTAAGGGGATGATCACCACCATGATCAGGGCCAGCCGCCAGTTGGCCACGAGCAACAGGACCAGGGAGCCGGCCATCATGAACACTGCAGAGAGGAGCATAATGAACCCCTGCCCCACGAAGCGTTGCACCGTCTCCACATCGGAGGTGGCCCGGGTCAGCAGTTGTCCCGTTTGTGCGCGGTCATGATAGCTAAAGGAGAGGGATTGAATCTTGGCGTAGAGCTCGTTACGCATATCGTAGGCGCTACCATGGGCTACCCGAGCTCCCAGCGCCCCTTGGGCAAATTGGAATAGGGCCATCACGACGGCAAAGAGGATCATCGCTAGCGATAGCCACAACACCAGGGAGCCGTTCCGCCGGGCGATGCCCTCGTCAATGATCGTCTGAGCCAAGCGGGGGACGATGAGCGTCGCCCCCGTGCTCACCAGAAGGCTGATGAACATGCCTACGATCATCAGCCAGTAGCCCTTCAGGAAGCGGGTTGAGCGCCAGAGGGCTTTCACCAATAACCTCCTCGCAACGATGCTGAAACCGCGAACGGGTGAGAAGCTCGTTCTTTAAACGTTTTCTAGGCCCATTTTATTCGGGATTTGCTTGGGCGTCAATGAACTTCCGGTTCGTCTTTATTTGAGGGCAGCTCATGGCAAGCTTCTTTCGCCGACTTGGTTCCCTAGAGCGCCTTTCATTGTGCTTGACAGCCTTGCCATGGATATGGCATAGTGCAAAAGCGCAAGGGGATTTGCTTTTGTTGCCCTTCGTCGGCTTCTGCCACATGAGGCCGCTGTATAAACTAATGGGAGGCTCGTATGTCCACAAAAACCGACCAGAAGATGTTCGTCTATGTAGCTACGGATACGCACGATAAGCAGGCATCCATCTATATCTATCGTCTAAATGCCTCCTCAGGGGCGCTGGAGTTCATCGGTATAGCAGGGGGCGTGGAGTCTCCTTTCTTCTTGGCCTTTCATCCTCAGGGGCGTTTCCTGTACACGATCAACGCGACCCAACAGCCCGATGGCACCTTTGTGGGTATGGCGAGCGCTTTCGCCATGGATCCCGATACGGGGATGCTAAGCTTATTGAACGAACAACGTGTTCCAGGGGCATTTCCCTGCTATATTACCGTTGACCGTACTGGACAATGTGCTTTGGTGGCCAATTATGTCAGCGGATGCGTTGTGGCCCTGCCCATCCTCCCCGATGGCACCTTAGGGCCGGCGAGCGATCATATCCAACATCAGGGATCAAGCATTGACCCTCAGCGGCAAGAAGGCCCCCATGCGCATTGCATCGTCATTGATCCCACCGAGCGCTACGCCTTCGCCGCCGATTTGGGGTTGGACAAGATCCTTTGCTACCGGCTTGATGTGCAGCGGGCCAAGCTCACACCGAACGATGTGCCCTGGGCACAGGTTAAACCCGGATCAGGGCCGAGACACCTGGCCTTCCATCCCAGTGGGCGCTTCGCTTACGTGATCAACGAGCTCAACTCCACGATGGTTGCCTTTGCCTACGATGCTTCGCGGGGCGTGCTGACCGAGCTTCAGACGATCCGCACGATCCCTGAGGACTTCACCGAGACCAACTATTGCGCGGACGTGCACGTCTCGCCTTCGGGCAAGTTCCTTTATGGTTCCAATCGTGGGCACGATAGCATCGTTACCTTTCGCATCGCTGAGGATACGGGGAGGCTCACCTATCTGGGCTGCGAGCCGTCGCAGGGCAAATGGCCGCGCAACTTTGCCCTTGACCCAAGCGGTAACTATCTGTTGGCCGCTAATCAGAATAGCGATAACCTCGTCGTCTTCCGCATTGATCCCGAAACGGGCCAGCCCTTGGCCACGGGCCATGTGGTCCAAGTGCCAAAACCCGTATGTGTGAAGGTGCTGCCGGTTTCCACGCCCTAGTAAGGTAAAGTTTATGATGCGCATTTTGGCCATCGCCAACCAGAAGGGAGGTGTTGGGAAGACAGCTACAACCCATGCTCTGGGAGTAGCGTTGGCTAATGAGGGATGTCATGTCCTGCTTGTGGATTTAGATCCGCAAGGTTCTCTTACCAATGCCTGTGGCATAAAGGATTGTGTGGGTTGGTCGTTGGTGGAGCTAATGGAGAGCACGACGCCGGGCGTGCCCCCGTTGCCTAAGGTGATAAGGCCCCTCGCGCGTCGACTCTCTTTGATCCCCACCCATGGTGCCCTGGCAGCAACTCAGGAGAACTTGGCCACGCGGCCGGGGCGCGAGAGGGTGCTGAAACGGGTCCTCGCACCGCTTGGGGGCTACTATCACCTGTGCCTTATAGATTGTCCCCCCTCGCTGGGATTGCTTACGGTGAACGCTTTGGTAGCGGCTCATGCGGTGTTGATCCCCACTCAACCTCAGGCCGCTGATCTGTATGGCTTGAACCAGTTCTTGCGAACGGTGGATCGCGTTCGCGTGACGTTGAATCCGGGCCTGCGCATCTTGGGCATTCTGGTTACGTTCTATGATCAGCGCCTACGCCACCATCGCGAGATTTTGGAAGCTCTAGAGGCGAGTGGTGTTCCCGTCCTGCGCACCAAGATCGGGCGAAGCGTTAAAGTGGCTGAGGCTGTTGGTGCTGGCGAGAGCGTCGTATCCTATGCGGCAGCTAATCCCCAGGCCGAGGCTTACAGACAGCTGGCGAAGGAGATCATGCCCTGGATAGGCGGATGAGAACGAGGCACGAGGTCACAAGCTGGGAGGCGAAGCGGTAAGCATGTCCCAAATCCTGCCTGACATTTGTTCCATTCCCTTTGATCTTCATCTCCCTGTGATGACCGAGGGACTTCCGGGACCCGGTCGGCGGGTGAAGCAGGTGGCCCCGGAGTACGAAGGAACGGATGTCTATCACGTCCTCTATCTACCTGTTGATTGGCAAAGGGGTCGCCGTTATCCGCTGATCGTTGAATACCCCGGCAATGGCCCGTATCGGAACGAGTACGGCGACACGTGCACCGGCAAGGTGGAGGATTGTGTCCTTGGCTATGGAGCCAGTGGGGGCGAGGGCTATCTTTGGGTTTGTCTTCCTTTCATCAGTCGGGATCGTCAACGGAATCAGCTCGAGTGGTGGGGGGATATCTCCGCGACGGTGGATTACTGTCTGAGAGCCGTTTGCCGCATCTGTGAAGAGTATGGCGGAGACCCGTCGGCCTTGATCCTGGCCGGGTTTTCCAGAGGGGCCATCGCCTGCAACTTTATCGGGCTGCACAATGAGGAGATCAGTGATCTCTGGCGGGCTTTCATCGCCCACTCACACTACGATGGAGTGCGAACCTGGGGTTACGCCGGAGATGATCGCGTTTCAGCTTTAGAGCGTCTGCGAAGGCTGCGCGGCAGGCCACAGTTCATCAGCCATGAGGGTTCTACAGCGGCGACCAGAGAGTACCTGGAACAGACCGGGATTCAGGGGCGTTTCACTTTCGTAGATATCCCCTTCCGTAATCACACCGCTTCTTGGGTCTTGCGCGATATTCCCGAAAGGGCTCGTCTTCGCCAGTGGCTGCGAGAAATTCTTGGTGAGCAAGGGTACATATAGGAAATAGACGATTTTCTGCGCTCGTTTTCATTCTTTTTTACTGAGCGCTTCGTGGGCCTCGGCGAGTTGGGCGCGAATGGGGATGTGCTGTGGGCATTTGTCTTCACATTCTCCACATTGTGTGCAGGCGTCGGCCCTTTTCCCCGAGACCCAGCGCCACTCTTGGTAACTCGCCCGCGAGTTGGCCCATAGGCCATAAACCCGGGCCTCGTTATACTTCTGGAAGATATAGGGGATGTTCACCTCGCTGGGGCAGGGCTGACAGTAGCCGCACCCTGTGCAATAGAGGTCGGCCATCTTCTTTAGGCGTTCAAGCTGTTCAGCGATAAGCGCGCGGTCGGCGGGGCTCAGGGGCACCTCATCTGAGGCGATGGCCGCATTTTCTTCCACCATCTGGAGCGTGCTCATCCCTGAGAGAGCCACGGTGACGTTGGGATTGGAGAGCACGAAACGCAAGGCCAGCTCCGGGACGCGCTTGATCGCCGGGTGAAGCTCTTCCAGGATGGGACTGGTGGCCCCTAGACGTCCCCCGGCCACCGGGCCCATGACGACCACGCCTATACCTCTCTCGTGGGCATAGGCGATCCCCTCTTCCAGTTGGCGGTCGAGCAGGTTGTATTGTAGCGTGATCACCTCAAGATAGCCTGTATCCACAAGCTTGATCAGGGCCTCGTTTTTGTCGTGGAAGGAACTACCGATGTGCTTGATCAGCCCCTGATCCTTGGCTTTGATCATCCAGCGAGACACTTTGGGCTCGACGTGCTTGGTGTAACGCTCCCAGTTGATGCCGTGGTGATTGTAGAGATCTATGGAATCCACCTGCAACCGCTGGAGGCTATTCTCCAGGTTCTGCCACCAGGTTTTCTCATCCTCATATTCCGGGTTCTTGGTGGAGACGATGATCTTCCCTGGCCAGCCCTTGAGGGCTTCGCCCACGACGCGCTGTGAGTCCTGGTTACAGTAGCCCACGGCAGTGTCCACATAGTTCACCCCCAGCTCGAAGGCGCGGTGCAGCATGGGGATGGCCAGCTCGCGGTCCACGCGTCGCGCGTCTCCCTCGCCGATCATGAGCAGCCTCATGGCCCCAAAGCCCAGGCGCGAGACCTTGTATCCAGTGCGGCCCAACTCACGATAGATCATCTCAGCTTCTCTCTACACGTCTACCCACCGAGCAATGGTGGCCACACAATCCCCCTGGGCTGTTTGGCCGGGGCCTCGTCGGCAGATCAAGATGCCCGAGCTGCGTGCGATCACCGGCTCCGGCGGGCGATCTCCCCGCTCCGGAAAGTGCATCTGGCCAACGGGCTCTCCCGCTCTAACCTCCTCTCCTACCTCGTAAAAGCTCTCGTAGAGGCCGTCATCCGGGGCGGGGATATAGTCTGCCGGGTCTGTGGCGGCAACGGTTTGGGGCGGCTCTGGGGGAAGATCCAATTCGCCCTCTAGCAAGCCCTGTTGGATCATGACATTGCGGATGCCACGTTCGGTGATCTTCAAGACCCTTGGATTACATTCGCCGCCACCCCCCATCTCGGTGGTAACCACGATCTTGCCCATCTGCTCCGCTTGTACGGGCAACAGGCCCTCTCCGGCGATGTCCGTATAGATGAAGACGTAGGGCGTGCCCCAGACTTTGGCCGCTGCAAGCATCTTGGCGAACTGGTTGTCGTCGGGCACGCGATGGAGTGTGGCGCTGGGGAGAAAGATCATGGAGCGCCCCCCGCTGTGGATGTCCATCACGATGTCGGCCAACGGGAAGAGGACGTTGGTGAGGTAATGGGCGATCAAGCCGGTCACAGTGTCATTGTACTTGCCGGGGAAAGCCCGGTTGAGGTTGACCCCGTCAATGGGCGAGAGCCTCTTGCCCGCGCGGACAGCGGGTAAATTCAGCGCGGGGATGAGGATCACCCGGCCTTGCACCTCTTCCGGCTGGAGGGCGCGGGCCAGCTTCATCAGGGCCACAGGGCCCTCAAACTCGTCGCCGTGGGTGCCGCCCGTGGCCAGTAGGGTTGGCCCTTGGCCATGGTTGATCACGGTGATGGGGATCAGTAGGTTGGCCCAGCCCGCATCATTGTGTGAGTAAGGTACGCGCAAATATCCCTGCTGTTTCCCGGGCTTGTCATAATCCACGTTAGTCCCGACTTGAGTTCGTGTTGCCATCGTAGACTCCTTCACGGTCCCGAACGGTAAAGGCCTGAATGTAGACGCCGACAAGTGGCCACTAGGCAAAGCAATGCCGGCTCATTTCATAGAGACTTCTAGTCCCTCACGGTCTAGGATCACGTTTACACTGGCGCGAAAACGGGTTTCATCGCGCACGTAAGCCAGATACTGGCGTAACTGGTGGGATAGATTGACGCTGTTGTGGGCCAAAACCAATGCTCCGGCGGGCATGCGCTCGTATCCGGCCTCAAGGATATCCAGGTAGATCCCCTTGCCTCGCGAGTCGGTGCTGTCGGCATCGAGGTAAAGGAGGTGTATAGGCTCCTTGAACTGCGCCACGACCTGGACCGCGTCTCCGGCGATCACGCGGGCGATGCCGGTTGGGTCAATGCGCCGAATGTTGCGCTCGGCGCGGGCAGCCTCCTCCGGCTTGATCTCCACGCCGATGAGGTGCCTGGCCCTGTAACAGGCCCCTGGCCCGATGGCTGCGCCGGCGTTGCAGATGAACGTATTCCCACAAAAGATCCCTGCGGCGATCATGTTCTGGGGTTGAACGATGGCGTTGATGGCGTAGAGCAGCCGCTGCATGCGCGGGGTGATCGCCGTCCAGGGGATATCAAAGAGCCTTTGCACTGCCCGCCGGTGGGCGAGCATCTTGGCTTGATCATAGCGCGTATGCGGCAAGATCCCTGCCCGCTGAAGCGCCTGAAGTGCGCTATCAACCACGGCAATTTCGCGCTCTTCAGGTTCTAGCTCGCGATAGGGATAACCGTAATCCATACCATAGGTGTCCCAGTCACCACTACAGTATACGCCGATCATGAAGCCTCCGCACGATGAGATGATGCCCGGTCCTCGGAAAACGCCTTATAGCCCAGGCTTTTGCTACTAAACGAACGGTCGCCCTCAATCAAAGTTTCGTCCCTTACCCGAGTCAGTAGGCTGGATCAAGCCCTCAGGGTAAGGCTCCAGGAAGGTTTGGTCCCGCAGATAACTACGATTGAAGCGGATAATCCAAGCCTTAAGGATCCCCGTGCAGACATTCAGGGGGATCTGCCCTGCCCGATATAGCTCCACATTCTTAAGGAAGAAGGCCTTTTCCGCCTGGGAAAGTTCCTCAAAGTATCCTAAAAAGTGCATAAGCACGTTGATTTCCGTTCCGCGTCGTGGTGAACGGGCCAGAGCCCGATATAAGTGCTCCTCATAGAGGGTCAAAACCTGCGCTAGGGGCAAACGTTCACGATTGGCCACGATTTGTCCAAGCTTTTTCAATTCTGCCTGATGATAAGCCATGAGAAGGTACTTGTTCTCGGTGTGGAAGCGCACTAAGGCCTGCATCGTCGCTTTTTCTTTGACCTCACGGAACGCCGCTGAGACAAAGACGCGAGTCAAGAAGTGGTGCCGCAGGTTATAATTCATCAGGCGGCCCTCATCCTCAAGGGCAACGAGCGGGAGACGCCGCTTGACGACTCCGGCGAAGATGCCTACCCCTTTGGAGGAGAGAACGGCCCCGCTCTCTGGATGATGGACCCTGACATCCTTAAAGCCACAAGATGGGGAACGGCTCTTGAGGATAAAACCGTCAATATCCCGGTGCATGGTCAGGAAAGCCTCGGCCATAGCTTCCATCTCGGCTGTCAGATCCCGGCCGCTTGCCGGCTGAAAAAGCCGTAACTGGCCGTCAACGGAGATGATCCGCGCGGGATCGCGCGGCACCCCCAGGCCGATCTCTACCTCGGGGCAGATCGGTAAAAACTCTACATAGGGCTTGAGAAGCCTGACGATTTCGGAAGAGATGGTCAAGCCGTTCCAACGACAGGCGTCGAACTCAATGCATTTGCTACACACGAGTCGTGGCTTGGGGAAGCTGGGCATATTTGAGTTCCCCCTTGTTCCTTCTCCCTGGAGGCATCGTTCGGCAAGACAATATGTTGCGTATTATAATAAACGCCGCTCTGCTGGCAAGTCGTTTACAAGGGCTGTTTTTTCGCGGTATACTAGAGAATATCTTCTCTCTGCTCTGTTCGTCTATCTCCGCTTCAGCGAGTGAGGGAAGGTAAGCTCTTGTTTTTGGCCTGCATCAGGCGAGGACAAATCGTTAGCGATCGTTAAGGAGGATTATGCCCTACGAGGCGATCATTGGGATGGAAGTTCATGCACAGGTCATCACTGCCTCCAAGATGTTTTGTGGCTGCTCTGCCGACTATGCCTCGGCTCCGCCCAACACCCACGTCTGTCCGGTCTGCTTGGGGATGCCGGGGGTGCTTCCGGTGATCAATCGTCGGGCGGTAGAGGCCACCATCCTGACGGGGCTGGCCCTTAACTGCCGTATCCCCGAGTTCAGCAAGTTTGATCGCAAGAACTATCCTTACCCCGATCTGCCCAAGGGCTATCAAATCTCCCAGTATGATTATCCCCTTTGTGTTGAGGGGTGGCTGGAGATCGAGACTGAGGGAGGACCTAAGCGCGTTCGCATTCGTCGCGTGCACCTGGAAGAGGATACGGCCAAGCTCATCCACCAGGGGGATTACAGCCTGATTGATTACAACCGCGCCGGCGTGCCCCTTATGGAGATCGTGACCGAATCAGACCTTCGCAGCGCCGAGGAGGCCTGGCAATATCTGCTCAAGCTGCATACCATTCTCCGCTACCTGGGGGTTTCCACGGGCAACATGGAGGAAGGGGCCATGCGCTGCGAGGTGAACATCTCGCTCCGGCCTGTGGGCGCTACAGAGCTTGGTACCAAGGTGGAGATCAAAAACCTCAACTCTTTCCGCTCTGTGCGCCAGTCCATCGCCTATGAGATCGCCCGCCAATCGGCCATTCTGGATCAGGGCGGACGCGTGCAACAGGTGACTGTGGGCTGGGACGAGGATCATCAGCGCACCGTGTTCCAGCGCTCTAAGGAGTTTGCCGAGGATTACCGCTACTTCCCGGAGCCGGATTTGCCACCATTGGAATTCAGCCGCGAGTGGGTAGAGAGGATGCGCGCGCGTTTGCCTGAGCTTCCCGACGCCAAGCGCCGGCGGTTCATCGCCGAATATGGCATCAAGGGCGATGATGCTGCCCTCCTCGTCGCCGAGCGGGCCATCGCTGACTACTTTGAGGTTGCAGCCAAGGCCGCTAAAGGGATCGTTGAGCCTCAGGTTGTGGCCAATTGGATTGTCGGCGAGGTCTTTCGCCTCCTTCACGATAGCGGCCAGGAGATCACCCAGATCAAAGTGCGCCCTGAGGGCTTGGTAGGACTATTGGGCCTCATCGCCAAAGGGACGATCAATGCCACCGTGGGCAAAGAGGTGCTGACAGAGATGTTCGCCAGCGGCGAACCGGCCGAGGCGATCGTCGCCCGCAAGGGGCTGACGCAAATCAGCGACGAGGCCAAACTGGGGGAGATGGTCCGCCAGGCCATTGCCCAGAATCCCAAGGCAGCCCAACAATTTCTGGAGGGCAAAGAGGCCGCGTTAGGCTTTTTGATCGGCCAGGTCATGCGCGCCACGCGCGGACAAGCCAACGCCAAAATAGTAGAGAGATTGCTGCTTGAGGAGTTGGCAAGACGAAAATAGCCGTTTACGGCCCATCTGACTCTTGTAGTAGCTCACGAGCCTCGGCCTCACGTTCAGCGTTGACCAAAACCTCTACCTTGCCCAGGCCATCTACGGTGAGACCCAAGACGCGCCCGATGGCCTCGTAGCGCAATAGGGCCGGAATGCCCGCGGCTTCCAGCTTGCCTTTGGCCACTTCGGCCGCCAGCGGCCCCTGAGAGACATAAACTACGACCAAGCCAGCTTTATTTCCCATCTTCTGATCCTTGAACCGAATCCGGAGATATTTTACCATAAGCCGTCGGATTTGCGGTTTTGCCAAGTGCGGTGCAAAGGGCGATAATGGAGCGCGAGAGCTCCTAAGAGATCTTCTGGAGAAAAGAGATTGCGGAGGGTGTTTTATGTACGAGTCAATCGCCTGGAATTTGATCGTCCTTGTGATCGGGGTTGTTGCGGCGCTCCTCGTGTTGCGCGAGGCCTTTCTCTGGTACTGGAAGGTCAACAAGATGGTCAAGCTCCTTGAAGAGCATTCTCAGCAGAATCGCTACATGATCGATGCCCTGCAAGCGCTAGAGAGACGAAACGACACCATCATCTCGCTCTTACGGGCGCAAAGCGAACAGCTCAAGGCGAAGGAGGCCTTGGCACCGGCCAGTGTCGCGGATAAATCCGGGTCTGCTCAAGAGGGATAAGCGCCCCAAGCCTATCTGAGGAGGAGCCATGTTCAATCCGCTGACCTCGCGAGAACGCCTGCTGCGCGCCTTGCGGCATGAGCCGCCCGATTATGTGCCCTGCGCCTTTATGAGCTTTGCGGCCATGCGTGGACGCTGCCAGGACGCTTATGAGGTGGTCGAGCAAGAGCTGGCCCTGGGATTGGATAGCTGGCTCTTTATCCCCTCCTCGTGGCGTGGACAGCGGCCCAATCATCCCGATCTGAGGGGCCTGCCTGTGCGCCTTCCACCCCACGTGAAGACGCTCCTTTGGGTGGAGAACCTCCCCGGCGAGCCCTGTCCCGTCTTACACAAAGAATACCATACCCCTGTCGGTGTGCTGACCACTTTGGTGCGCAAGACCTCCGATTGGCCTCACGGCAACTTTGTGCCTTTCTTTGATGACTATCAGATTCCTCGGGCGATTAAGCCCCTAGTCGCGACAGCGGAGGACCTAGTGGCCTTGCGCACGATGCTGCAACCCCCGAGCGAGGCCGATATCTCCGCCTTCTATGCGGAGGCCGGAAGGGCGCGGGCTTTTTGTGCGCGGAAGGGCGTGCTTCTGGCCGGAGGTTGGGGTGTGGGGGCGGATTTAGTTGCGTGGTTGTGTGGATTGCAGAATATGATGTTCATGGCCATGGATCAGCCCCAGCTTCTGGAAGAGCTGCTGGCCCTCATCGCTGCCTGGAACGAGGCTCGCATGCGCGTGGTGCTGGAGGTGGGAGTGGACCTTTATATCCGTCGTGGCTGGTATGAGGGGGCTGACTTTTGGTCTCCCGGCCTCTATCGCCAGTTCCTCCTCCCGCAGATCCAGCGCGAGGCGGCTTTGGCCCACGAGTATGGTGCGCTCTTTGGTTACAACATGACCACCGGGGCACTGCCGATGTTGGACAATATCCTGGAATCGGGCGTAGACGTGATCCTGGGCGTGGACCCCTTGCAGCGCGGCGAGCGTCCATTGGAGACGATGCGCGACAAGTTGGGTGGGCGCGTCTGCCTGTGGGGTGGAGTGAACGGAGCGATCACCGTTGAAGAGGGCACAGAGAGCGAAGTACGGGAAGCGGTCATTCAGGCCTTGGAGGCGATGCGCGGGGTGAATGGCTTTATCCTCTCGCCGGTGGATAACATCACCGAAATCACCCTGAACGCCTGGCATAATGTAGACGTGTTCATACAGACCTGGAAGGAGTATCGCGCCGGGTAGCCGGGGAACGCTGCATAGGATAGAGAGAGTGAATGTGGCCGAACGAGCTTATGATCTCATCACCATCGCCGATGCTTGTGTGGATTTGCTCGTCGATCTAGGGGAGACACTGCCCCAGTTTGGCCAGAGGGAACTCTGGGTTAAGGACTATTTCCTGGAGATGGGCGGCTCTGCCTGCATCTTTGCTTGCCAAGCAGCCAAGTTGGGGTTGCGTGTGGGTATCCTGGGCGTTGTCGGCGACGATCCCTATGGGCAGCTCGTATTACGACGACTCCGCGAGAGCGGCGTGGATACGCGTTTCATGACCGTGGACCCCGCGCTCAAAACAGGCCTGGGGGTGGCCCTCTGCCGGGCCTCAGGAGATCGGGCTATCCTCACCTATGGCGGTTCCTTAAATGCGCTGGGCCCTGAGGATGTACACGACGAATTTCTCGCTTTAGGCGGTCACCTGCACTATTGCAGCTATTACTTGCAGACCAAGCTCCTCCCCGTCGTGCCGGACTTGTTGAGGCGCGCTAGGTCGTTGGGTTTGACAACCTCATTGGATACGAATTGGGACCCTTCAGGAACCTTTGATGGCGGCTTGCAGACTGCCCTAGATCAAGTTGATCTCTTTTTCCCCAACGAGCAAGAGGCACGGGCCATCACCGGCTTTGAGGACGTGCAAGCCGCGGCCTCCAAGCTTCTGGAAAAGGTGCCTACGGTGGCGATCAAGTTGGGAGAAAAAGGATCTTTGGTCGCCAGCCGGCAGGAGCGTTTCTATGTGCCTGTGGAGCCGGTTGCCCGGCCGGTGGATACGGTGGGGGCAGGGGATAACTACGACGCCGGCTTTCTGGCCGGCTGGCTGCGCGGGTTGCCTCTTGAAGCTTGTGCCGCCTTGGGTAATGCCTGCGGCCGGGCGAGTACCCTAGCGCCGGGTGGGCTCATCGGCCAGCTTACGGCATCGGAGCCGCCTTTGAGGAGGAGATAAGAAGCATGGGCAAACTGTGGGCTTCTGCGGGTGAGGTGGGCCTTGAGCCACCCGTTGGGGGCTGGATGACCGGCTTTGCCGCGCGCATTCGGCCCTCTATAGCTAGGCATGATCCACTCATGGCCCGCGCAGTGCTTTTGGATGACGGCGAAACCAAGTTGGCCATCGTCTCCTGCGACCTCATCGGCTTTACTCCGTTGGCTGTGGCCGAGATGCGTCGGCGCATCGCCGCACGAAGCGACATCCCGGAGGCGCATATCCTCATTTGCTGCACGCACACCCATTCCGGCCCGGCCTCTATGCCCTTTCGCGGGGCTCTGGGACATGTAGATATGGATTGGCTCGGGCGGGCCCAGGATAAGATTGTGGAGCTGGTAGCCGGGCTCCCCGCGAACTTGGTCCCGGCGCGAGTGGGCTATGGTTCGGCCAGAGTGCCCGGCATCGGCTATAATCGCCAGGACGAAGCCCGCCCCATAGATGAAGCGCTTTGCGCCGTCGCGGTAGACGGGGCCGATGGCTTGGCCATCGCTACCTTGGTTAACTATGCCACTCACGCGGTCGTATTGGGCCCTAGCAATTTAGCCTATTCGGGAGATTTCCCCGGCGAGGTAGCCCGCCAGGTTCAGGCCCTGCGTGGCGGGGTCGGGCTTTACCTCCAAGGGGCCTGCGGGGATGTGGATCCACTGGTCTATCGCCAGCGCGGCTGGGGTTCGGGGACTTTTGAGGATGCGCAGCAGATCGGTCAACGCCTGGCCGGCGTCGCCGCCGAGCTACTGAGCGACGCGCCGCGCGCCGACGAAGTGCGTTTGCGTGTCCGCAGCAAGACAATTCCTATCCCCTTGGATCCGCCACCGTCAGGGGATGCCTTGGCAGCCCTGGTCGCTGGCTTTGAGGCCGATCGCGAGAGGGCGCGCGCAGAATCAAACACAGTGGACGAACAGGTCGCCTTAGCCATGTTGGGTTGGGCGGGGGAGCTCGCGCGGGCGCTTGAGGCCGGTACCGTGCCACAGACGGTCCCGGCCGAGCTTTTCGTCGCCGGCATCAACGAGCTACGCATCGTGGGTGTTCCCCTTGAGGCATATAGCGACATCGGTCTGGGGGTCAAGGCCGGTTTGAGTCCACTGCCGGCCCTCTTTGTGGGCTATGCGAATGGGCTGATCGGCTATTGCCCCACTCGCTGGGCCAAGGATCAAGGGGGATACGGGCCCGACTCTTCGGCGCGTTGGTTCGCCGGCTTGCTTACGGCCATCGGCTATGGGGCCGACGAGCTGATCATCCGAGAAGGAGTCGCCCTCGCCAAATCGCTATGATGACCATGACGTCACGAGAGAGGGTTGAGGCCGCCCTCAACCATCGGGAGCCTGATCGCACGCCCTATTTTGAGTATGTACTCCTTTCACCCGTGGCAGATGCGCTCCTGGGGCGCAAGTACGCTGCCGATCCGGCTAACTGGGAGGCCCTCCTCCGGGAGAAAGGTTGGGAGGGGGCTATCCGCCAGATGGCCATAGACAGGCTGGACCTGGCCCAACGGCTTGGACACGACCTGCTTTACATCACGCCTAATCCCTTGCCGCCGGGTAAAAGCAGCGAGCCGGCAATCCCGGCGAGTGAGCAGCCCGATGACCCCGTAGAAAGGCTGCGCCGACGTAACGAGGCCGCGAGGCTTGCCCCGCCGCGCGCGCCGGACGAGGCCTTCCTCATCTACGTCTATACCCAAGAGGAGATGCGCCGACGGGGGATGGATCTTCCTATCCTGGCCCCGGCTTATGCGCATGGCGTCTGGACCGACGTAGACCTCATGCAGACTATGCTCCTTGCCCCGGAGGTGGCCCACGAGCACTTTGCCCTGGCCACTCGCCGCGCGCTGGCAACGATTGAGATGTATCTTTCCCTAGGGATTGAACAAATCGGCGTGGGCGGTGACTTTGCGGGGAATGCGCTCTTGATCTCTCCACAGGCCTATCGTGAGTTCATCGTTCCCGAGGTGCGCACCCTCTCGCGGGTCATCCATGCCGCCGGTCGCCGGGCGGTGAACGCCTCGGACGGCAACCTTTGGCCGGTCATTGAGGATTTCCTCTTCGGCTGCGAAGTGGATGGTTATCTGGAGATCGACCTATTTGCCGGGATGGAACTGCGCAAGCTCAAGAGGTTATACGGTGAACAGGTGACCTTCTACGGAAACCTGGATTGCGGCAACATGCTCAGCTTCGGGACGCCGGAAGAGGTCCGCCGGCATACCCTGGATTGCCTTGAGGCAGGCCTGGGGAATGGCGGACATATCCTTTGTGCCTCCAACGCCATCACCGCGAGCGTGCCCTTAGAGAACTACCTGGCCGTAGTCCGCGCCTATCGTGAGAGATTTGGGTTGCCCAACAACTTGTGAAAGCCCCTTTTTGTGTTACAATCCCTAGGTTAGAACCCCTTGCAAGAGGAGCACGTGATATGGCCGAGAAGATTATCCTGGATACCGATATCGGCGATGATATTGATGATGCCCTGGCTTTAGGGCTGATCCTGGCCTGCAAAGAGCTGGAGTTGGTCGGTGTCACCACCGTCTTCAAGAACACCCTGGCCCGTGCCCGTCAGGCACGCACCATCCTCAAGGTGGCCGGGCGGAGCGATATCCCCGTGGCTGCGGGTTGTGGGGCGGTGCTCTCCCCGCGTACGACATTGGGCTTTGACCCTCGCCAGGCCTACCTAGAGGGCGAGCTTCCTAATCAGGACGCCTCCTGTTTGCCGGAGGCCGAGCTGCCGCCCCTGGATAAGCGCCATGCGGTAGATTTCATCATTGATACGCTCCTTGCCGGCAATGGGGACATCACCATCCTGACCATCGGCGCGATGACTAATGTGGCCATGGCCCTCGTCAAGGAGCCGCGCATCCTGAGGAAACTCCCGCGTATCGTCTCTATGGCGGCCACCTTTGATCGCCTGATGAGCGAGTGGAACATCAAGTGCGATCCCGTCGCCGCGGCGATACTATTTAACAGCAAGGTGCCCATGCGCATCATCGGCCTGGATGTGACCACCAAAGTGCAGTTCCGCGAGGAGCATATCCGGGCGCTCAATGCCTGCCAACGCCCTCTGGCCCAGAACCTCTCCAAGGCGATCAAGATGTGGGAGCAGCATAGCGGCTGGGCACAACAGATTCGCGGCTTACCGGTGATGCATGACCCCCTGGCGGCGGCGACCCTGGTCAAGCCCGATCTGGTGCGGTGGCGGAGGGGCACCGCCTCGGTGGAGCTGGCCGGCGAGAGGACTTACGGCTTCACCACCTTCCAAGAGGATCCCTCTGGGCCGCACGAGTACGCCTATGCGGTAGATAGCGAGGCCGCGCTGGCCTTCTGGATGGAGAGGGTGTTGGCCTACTGAGGGAAGGTCTGTGCAGAACGTCCATGCGCACGAGCGCTTGCGAATGATAAGAGGATGAGCGCAGATAGAAGGCCAGACCATGATCACTACCGAGTCGATCATCGCTTACATTGAAGGGCTGAGCGGGCATCCGCTCAACCGCGACGAGGGTGTACAACACGGCTCTGCTCGGCGTGAGGTCAAGCGTGTCCTCGTCTCTTGGATGGCTACCGCCGAAGCCCTATCCTACGCGGGAAAAGAGAGATGTGACCTCGTCCTGGCCCATGAGAGCCTCTATTATCCCTATGACGCCTATATCCGCCAGGACAACCCTCCGGGTTGGGAGAACTGGCGCACCAACCGCCAGCGCCGCGAGTTATTGGAACGGTATGACCTCGTCCTTTTGCGTGCCCACGGCTCGTTGGACGAGATCTGCATTTTTGACGACTTTGCCGCCCTCTTGGGGCTAGGTGCGCCTGTTCAGGCTAACGGTCTGGCCAAGGTTTATGAAATCGCGCCTTGTTCTCTTGCGGCGTTGGTCGCGCACGTGAAGCGGCAACTGCGGCTGCCCGCGTTGCGCGTCTCCGCACCTCAGGGGATGGGGCAAGTCGTGCACCGCGTGGGGCTTCCCTGGGGAGGGTTGGGGTTATTCGTCAATGTGGGCTATCAAGAGCAGGTCATAGAGATGGGCTGTGACGTGCTCATCGCCGGCGAGAGCGACGATTACGGCTTTCGCTTCTCGGCGGAGTGTGGCATCCCCATGATCGAGACGGGGCACGAGATCTCGGAGAACCCTGGCCTGAAGCACTTCTCGCGCATGCTTCAGGAACGCTTCCCGGAGATCCAAGTCAGGTTTTATGAGTGCTCGCCGAGCTGGGAAATGGCGTGACAGCGGTCAGCCTTCAGTCGTCAGCGGTCAGCCGAAAGCTGACTGCTGAGAGCTGAGAACTGTCCCGATTTGACGCGTGTTACCCTTTGGCCCGATAATCGGGCCAAACGTACTAAAAACGAACCGGAGGAGCTGAGATGAACGATGCAGAGTATTTCAAGATGGTTGAGGAAACGAGGCCCCGCCGCATCAGGTGGTGGCAAGAGGCGCGCTTTGGGATGTTCATCCACTGGGGCCTCTATTCGCAGCTGGGCCGCCACGAATGGGTGATGAACCGCGAGCGCATCCCTATCAAGGAATACGAGAAGCTGGCCGATTCCTGGCATCCCAAGGAGCGCCCGGCGCGGGAATGGGCCAGGCTGGCCAAGCAGGCGGGGATGAAATATATGGTGATGACCACCAAGCACCATGAGGGTTTCTGTCTTTGGGATACCCAGCAGACAGATTACAACGCTGTCAAGCGCGGCCCAGGGCGCGACTTGGTGCGTGAGTATGTGGAAGCTTGCCATGAGTTTGGTCTGAAGGTGGGCTTTTATTACTCGCTCATGGATTGGCATCATCCCGATGGCGCCCTCTGCGCTAAAGACGAAAAGGCCCGGCGGCGCTTTCTGGATTTCACTCAGGGTTGCGTGCGTGAGCTGTGCACCAACTATGGCAAGCTGGATATCCTCTGGTATGACGTTGCCTGGCCACTTCGCTCGCCCGAGCTGTGGGAGAGCGTCAAGATGAATGCCATGGTGCGTGAGTTGCAGCCGGATATCATCATCAACAACCGCTCCCAACTGGATGAGGATTTCGGCACGCCGGAGGAACACGTCACCGCCGAGAAGGCCGGGCGCAACTGGGAGGCTTGCATGACCTTCAACGGCTCCTGGGGCTACATGCCCTCGGCCATTGATTGGCGCTCGGTGCGTGAGGTCATCGGCATGTTGCGCACTGCCGCCGGCGGGCAGGGCAATTTGCTCCTTAACATCGGCCCTAAACCAGATGGCTCGGTGCCTGAAGAGGCCTACGAGCGGCTCATTCCCCTCGGACAGTGGATTGAAAAGAACGGCGAAGCCCTGTATGGGATGATGGATCGCGCCGATGGCACCATGGAGTGGATGCCTACAGGGCAGTTTACCGTCAAGGGCAACACGGCTTATTTCTGGTGCAACCGTTGGCCGGGCAAGGAGCTGGTCATCGGAGGTTTGCTCTGTAAGGTGCTGAGGGCGTCCTTCTTGGCCACCGGCGAGCCCATCGCCTTTGAGCAGACCGAAAATCGCCTGATCCTCAAAGGCCTGCCCGAGACCAATCCCGATAAAATCGCCGGCGTCTCGGTGATCAAATTGGAATGCGACTCGGCCCCACGACAGGTGTTGGGCGCGGGATACGTCGTGCTGTAGGAAAGAAAGCGGTCAGCGACCAGCCCTCGTTGGGCTGAGCGCTGACCATAGGCGAGCAAGGATGTCTCAGAAGCAACCTTACGCGGGAATTCCCGAGGAAGTCGCCGAGATGGTGCGGCGCATTGTGGAGCACTTTCATCCCGATAAGATCATCCTCTTCGGTTCCTATGCTCGCGGCACCGCCGGGCCGGATAGCGATGTGGATCTGTTGGTGATCATGCCTGTTAGTGGTTCCAAGCGCAGTGCCAGGTTGGCAATTCGCGCGATTCTGCGTGACATTGATCTAGCTAAGGATATTATTGTGGCTACCCCCGATGAGACTGAGCGCTATCGCGATCAGGTGGGGACGATTATTCGGCCCGCGTTGCGTGAGGGGAAGGTGCTATATGAGCGGCCTGTGTGACTCGGCCCACTTTGTGCGCCAGTGGGTTGAGAAAGCAGAAGATGACCTAAAAGTAAGTACCTACCTTCTGACTATGGGCCACGAGTGCCCTTATAGCGCGGTTTGTTTCCATGCCCAGCAGTGCGTAGAGAAATACATCAAAGCATTACTGGTCTACTATGGCATTGATTTTCCCAAGATACATGACCTTACCAAGCTCACACGTCTTGTGCCAGCAGAGATGCTGATACCTCTTTCGGACGAGGAACAGGACAAGCTGACAGACTATGCCACAGTGGATCGCTATCCTGGTGATCGGGAGCCGATTACCGACGCCGAGGCCGAAGAGGCGGTTTCCATAGCGCGCAGAGTGCGCGAGGCGATCAGGTCTTTTTTGCCGCCTGAGGTTTTGACCCATTAGATGAGGTGTGTTGGGAGACGAGGGTATCGGCCGAAAGGGGCTGCCAGATGGTATGAAGGAACAGAACGAACAATCCTCCTCGCCTCTCGTTCGCCTATGGCGTGTCCTTTATACCACGGGCCGAGACTATGTACTCATCGTTAGGGGAGGAAGCGAGGGCAAGGGCCTTGAGGCGCTCCGAGCCATCGTGAGCGGAGGCCCTTTGCACTGGCTGGGCCTGGCCGTTTTGGTCGTTAACGTCCTGGCTACGGCTTATTTGGGCCTCCGCGGGTACGCTTTCCCCACCCTTACTGCCGAGCTCTGGGAGGGCGAGGTGGTGGCGGTTCCTTCCCCAGCCCTTTATATCTCCCTACTGGTCGTCGCCCTGGGATGGGCTTATCTTCTCGCCGGCACCGCTAGCTTTGGGTTGCTTCCTTACGTCTTTACGGCGGCCTACACTGCTTACTACGGCCTCTATGCGGCTTTTACCCTGGGAGGCACGCCGTGGTTCATCGTGATTCCGCTATGGCTGGTCGTTCTGGGCGGCTGGGTGAACGCTACTGAACGAAAACGCTGGCGCGCTTTCCTTTTGCTCATCCCTTGCTGGATAGCGGCCCTCATCGTTTATACCTCCCTGGGCCTCAAGGCCATCTTCCCGGCAACGTGGGGGAGGCTTATCTTGACCCTGATCCTCTTTGCCTTGGCGGCCAACCCCTGGGTCAGGTTAGGCCGTCCTCTGAACTCGGCCGCTGTTTTTGGGGTGAGCTTCTTTCTCTTTGGGGGGCTGTATCTCCTTAGCCTGCTACGCGCCTCGGGGGAGGAGGTCTTTGGCGATGCCTTTCTCGGCTTCCACGGCCTCTTGGGATTGGTAGGCCTTTTCTGGTATTGGGTGGGGCTGGATCTCTTCAGCAGCGCTCAGGATTTAGTGCAGTGGTTGACGGTGACGATCAAGAACCTGTTGCCGCCGAGGGTCCTTCGGGCGCTGGTCTTTCCTATCTGGATTCTGTGGTGTCTCGTCGCTTACCTTCTCGTCCATGGTTTGCCTCTGGGTCCGATGCAAGCCCTGGCGCGATTCCCTGGGGGAGAGGTCTTGCTGCGCTTCCTCGGTTCTCTGAGCCCCTCTCTGGCTCTTGCTTCTGCGCTTCACTATGACCTGTACCTCACAGCGGCGATCGCGCTCCTGGCGACCATCCTCTGGGCACTGCGCAAGCTCTCCGACGAGCGTTTGGTGCTCCTGTTCAGCATCTCGCTATTCGGCCTGCTTGTCCTGTGGAGCTATTTCGGCCTGTTCTTCACCACTGAAGAGGTGAGCCAAAGCCAGATGCTGGGGTTTTGGCCCTTATTGCTCTTTATCGTTGGCGTCTTTTGGCAAGTCCTGAAGGTAAGCCCAGGCTTGGTCGTCGGCGAGAGGCTGCGTGCGCTCCTATTCCTTGGTTTCCTGCTCTTGCTGGGGGGGATTTCCATCTTGGAACTATCGGCTCGCTACCCCTACTTCGAGCGCACCCTCACCGTGCACTCCTTTGGTGGCGTGGTATACCTCGGCATCCCTTATCTTCTCTATGACTCCTTTTACCGGCAACGGGGCTATACGCACGTGTCTCCCCAGCGTCTCTTGGCCCTTTTCGCCCTGGGGATGCTGAGCGCGATCCCCTGTCTCGTTGTGGGACGGGTTTTCTTTGCTCCCCTCGTTTGGTTGGCCGCTATCCTGGTCGTGGCCTGGGTTCACGAACCCTGGGACGATCCTTGGGACGGGGTCGTCTATGCCCTGGCTCCGGCATTGGGGTTCGCCGTCTTCTACACTCAGCCGATTCTTATCCCCCTGCCTTACTTCGCCCCCTTTTTGGGCCTCTTCAAGGCCGCGCAGGAGCGCTATGTGACGCGAACCGTCTGGCCCTGGCAGGCCCCATGGTGGCGGATCTTTGCCGGCGCGTCACTGGCGGCGGCCATCCTGGGTTACTGGCTGACCCGCGCTCATCCGGCCCGAGGGCGCGCCCGGATTTTGCGCATCATCTTCGGCCTCATCTTGAGCCTGGGCTTCCTTGCCGCCTGGGAGTTTGCGCTTCTGCGCGCGCTCTAAATCAAGCTTTATCTAGGAGAGAAACGGATGCCAACTCAAGAGGATGAGAGTGAAGCGTTTTTCTCGCCGAGTCCTGTCCTCTCATGAGGTAGGCTTTGGAGAGGTGGCGCGCCGCTCGGAGATGCGGCCGATCATAATGTACTACCTGAAGGATGAAAAAGCATTGGGCAGCGCAGGGGATGGGCGCTGGCCCATCCCGTTTTGTGGCATGGAAAGGAGGTAGCAAAATGCCCATCTGGAAAATCACGCCCAAAGGGCCCATCAAAGTTTCTGAAACGAAGCCAAAGGACGAGAAACTTCTGGAGGAACACCTGGAGGATTGGATCGTTGCTGATCCGTCCCTCCTCGGTGAACCGCTGCTCATCATCGGCCGGCAAGTCATGATCCCTGATGTTAGGGATCGGCTCGATATCCTGGCCCTTGACCCTCAGGGAAACGCCGTCATCATCGAGTTGAAGCGGGGCAGCCTCAAGGATCCGGTGGACATGCAGGCCCTTCGGTATGCCAGCTACATCTCTAGGTGGCAGTTCGACGATTTCGAGAACCAGGCTCGCACACACATAGGAAGGGTGGGAGATCCTACGTTCAATTTCAATGAGCTCTACGAGCAGTTCTGTGCCCAAGTGGGGGTTGACGAGGTTCCAGATATTAACTCAGACCAAAGGATCATCGTCATTGGCTCCGAGGTCAAGGACAAGCTCGGTAGTGTGGCTCTATGGTTGCGCGACCACGATGTGGACATCAAGGTCATCGAGATGGAGGTCTACCGCGAAGGAGACACGGTTCTGGTCGAACCGCACACGATCATTCCACTGCCGATCCGCGAATTCCCTGGGCGCCCACGTCGAGGAGAAGCATCTGACCCCTGGGTCGCTGATGGCAAAACCTGGCATTTAGAGAAACGATGCAGCCCCAGGACTAGAGAGATGCTTCTCAAGCTGGATGACATCATCCAGGATAACTTTGAAGTGGATGGGCCGCGCTGGAACCAAAAGGGCTATGTCGCCTACCGTATCGGCAACTACAACTGGCTGGCGATCAATACACACCCCACCGCTCTGGTAGCGGAGTTCCTTGAGAAGGCGGGTACTTTCAACCAGTCGGAATTGGCCAAGAGCCTGAGTATTGAGGAGTTCGACCGAGAGGATACACTGTCTGAGAAACTCGGGTTGCCGAGCTCAGTCACGGTCCGGAATCGCAACGAGGCCACAGATCGCGTTGTCCTGAGAATCAAGGAGGATTTTAACCTTGAGAGCGAGGCCTTTCTCGATTTCCTGAAGCAGGCATATAAAGCCTTTCCCAAGTGACAGAGGGCAAAACCATTTAAACCGTGGATAGGAGAGAATATACCATGTCACCAACCCGTTTCGGCATTCAGAACTGTGCCAGCGAATGGGCCTTTATCTCCGGCAAGGCCTATAGCGACCCCTTCAGCCAGGTGGAGCTGGACGTGCTCTTCGCTGGCCCCGATGGCCGCTCCTGGAAGGTGCCGGCCTTCTGGGCCGGCGAGCAGGAGTGGCGTGTGCGCTTCGCCCCACCCCTCGCCGGGCGTTACACCTACCGCACCCTCTGCTCCGATACGAACAACCCGGACTTGCACGGCCAGGAGGGCATCTTGGAGGTCAGGCCCTATGAGGGGCAGAACCCGCTCCTGAAGCACGGCCCCTTACGCGTGGCTCAGGATCGGCGGCATTTGGAGCACGCCGACGGCACGCCTTTCTTCTGGCTGGGCGATACCTGGTGGATGGGGTTGTGCAAGCGCCTCTCTTGGCCGGACGACTTTCAACTTCTCACTGCCGACCGCGTAGCCAAGGGCTTTACCGTGATCCAGATCGTCGCCGGGCTTTACCCCGATATGCCCGCCTACGACGAGCGCGGCTTCAACGAGGCGGGACATCCTTGGGAACCGGAATACGCGCGCATCAGGCCCGCGTACTTTGACATGGCCGATC
>Ga0315298_1002914_pt1 | contig 27951 bp, 21 predicted proteins | sample WHS_1_MG_FD_203077 | JGI IMG/M metagenome (GOLD analysis project Ga0315298, IMG submission 203077) | Extremophilic microbial mat communities from Washburn Hot Springs, YNP, Wyoming, USA - WHS_1_MG | ecosystem: Environmental > Aquatic > Thermal springs > Hot (42-90C) | place: USA: Wyoming... | reverse complement strand
ATGTTCGGCCGAAATGACATACTCCGGAAAACCGAAAGGGCACAGTTCGCGGAGCAATTGGAGACGTTCGGGAGCCTCGGGCAGATCGATCTTATTGGGTACCAGGAAGGTCTGGGTGTACGACAGGCCGATATCCTCCTCATCCAGATACGATCGCGTGCCCAGGCGGGTCTTGGTCTTCTGGAACCGCTCGTACACGTCCTGGCACTGTTCGATACCACTGTCGCTTCCCAGATCGACCAGCAAGAGCACCAGCTCGGCCCCGCGGACCAGCCCTTGCATGTACGATTCCATGAAGTCTGCGGTAACAGGGGGCGTATCGATGAGCTGCACGAACACGTCCTGCCAGGGCATCATGCCGGGCATGGGAGCAGTGGTCGTGAACGGATAAGGAGCCACTTCGGGGGTGGCCCGGGTGTAGGCCCGCAGCAACCGGCTCTTGCCTGCATTGGGACCACCGATGATGACCGCCGTCCCCGCCCCCTGGCGTGGAATGCGGAACCCGCGGCTCCGCTTGGTGCCCGATTTCTTCTCGGCCTGAAGCTCCCGCCGCACCTTGGCAATCTTGGCCTTGATATCGGCCTGGAGCTTGTCGGTGCCCTTGTGCTTGGGGATCTCCTGGAGCATAACCTGGAGGCATTTCAGCTCCTCCTCCAGGGTTGTGGCCCGACGGTATTCCTCCTCGGCTTTGAGGTAAGAAGGCGTCAGATTTGCCGGCATAGTGCCAAACGGACGAGTCCCCAGGGTTCGTCTGGTCCAGGCCTGGTCGCTGCTGACGCACGCGCCGCGAGCTAACCGTGCCCTGTTGCGTTCGCCCTGCCGGTCCGCAAAGGCGTTTTACTATTAGTGTATCGTGGCGCCGGCCGACCGACTAGCGCCGCCGGCAAGCCCAATGCTTCAGCGCGCCGCAGCAAGTGCCACACGCCCGCCTGGCAGGCGATCTAGCCGGAAGGGGGCGGGTATTCGATGGAGACGCGGCGGCTGGCCTCGGCCAGCGAGCGCCGGGCCGCCTCGGTTACCAGCTCGTTGATCGCGCTGTTGGCGGGCGTGGCCAGGATGCCGCGGCGGTCGATGTCCTCGAGCACCGCCCGGCGCCGCACCAGGGCTTCGTCGGGCGGAAGTCCCGCCCCGGCCGCCTTCACCCGCCCTACCGCCTGCACCAGCGCCTCGACCGAATCGTATCCGTACCCCACCGGCCGCAGGCCTGGCCCCTCCCACGGAACCAAGCGGAAATAATCGGGGCTGACGAATCGGAACACGGCCCCCGCACGCCGGTCCACATAACTGTGGCTGACGCCCCGGAACTGGTCGTCGTGCCGAATCAGTGCGCCGCACTCCGGGCCCTCGCAGAACAGGCACAAGCCCTGGTCGTTGGTGCCGGCCCCCTCGTCGGGATACCCCAGTCCGTTGACCACGCTCAGGATGGCCCCGTTTTCCCAAACTACCTGCGCCGCCGTCCACATGTACCCCACATTGTTGTTGGGGAACTTGCCCTCCACGCCGCGGACGGTCACCTCCACCGGGCGCAGGCCCGTAATGAAATAGACCAGGTCCACGTAGTGGCAGCCCACGTAGGTGAACGGATCGCTGTTTTCCTTGGTGAACCAGTTCTGGAAGTTCGAGCGGCGGTAGTAATAAGGCTCAATCAGCTTCGCCTCGCCGCAGCGGAACTCGCCGAACCGGCCCTGCCGATACAGCCCCCGCGCATCCAGCGCCCGGCGATCGAACCGCTTATGATACTCGACCCCCACGAACAGCCCGCGCTGCCGGGCCAGTTGCTCGATCTCCACCGCCTGCACGTACCGCTGGACCAGCGGCTTGACCGCGATGACGTGCTGCTGGCATTCCAACGCCGCTCGGATGACCGGGTAATGCAGGTGGTCGGGGACGGCCACCACGGCCAACTGTTCTGGGGGCATCTCGGCCAAAGCCCGGCGATAACGCTCGGCATCCACGTGTTCCGGCGGCTCGTCGAGTGCGGGCAAGGGCCGAAACGTCTGGCCAGGGAAAGCCGCCCCCAGGCTCTCGGATTCCGCCAGCATCCGCAAGGGGGCGGAATTAAGCGCGCAGATGGTAATCGGCCCCACCACCCCCAGGCGCTGCAGATGGTAAAGCGAAGGCAGAAGCTGATCGTGCGTGATCATCCCCCCGCCAATGATCAGTACTTCAAGAGGTTCGGTACTCATGCGACGGTCTCCTTGATGGCTTCCTCGATCGCTTCTTCCAGTACGGCGATGCTCTCGCGGAGCGGCTCCTCGCCCATCACTAAGGGCGGCGCGATCTTCACCGATGCGCCGGCGTAGCCCACCGGTGCGAACATCAAAAGTCCTTTTTCCATCGAGCGGCGGACGATCTCCGTGGCCAGTTCCGGGTTGGGCTCAATGCCGCCCGGCTTCACCACGTGCAGCGAAGCCACCATCCCCTTGCCGTGCCGGGCGCCCAAGTGGGAAGCGAATCGCTGCCGGATGCGATCCAACTCGGGCTGCAAGATTTCGCCCATGCGCTGGGCGTGCTCGACTAGTCGCTCTTCCTCGATGACTTGGAGATTGGCCAGCACGGCCGCCGCACACACCGGATTGCCGGTATGGGTGGAAGTCATCGAGCCGGGCGGATAGAGGTCCATGACCTCGGGCCGGCCAATCACCGCCGAAATCGGCAGGCCGCTGGATATGCCCTTGCCGCAGCAGATAAGGTCCGGCACCACGCCGTAATGCTCGAAGCCCCAAAATTTGCCGGTGCGGCCGAAGCCCGCTTGGACCTCGTCGAAAATCAGTAGCGCCTGGTGCCGGTCGCACCATGACCGCAGTCGCTGCATATATTCGGGCGGCGCAAAGCTGGCGTTGCCCCCTTGATACGTTTCGGTCATCACGCCCGCCACTGCGTCAGGCGAAACGCCCAGTCGCGCCAGCGATTCCTCGAACAGCTCGAAGCGGGTATCGAGACAGCGGAACCCATCGGGAAATGGCACCTGTACCATGTCCTTGTCGAGGTTAACGATCCACTCCTTAAGCTTGGGGATGCCACCGGCCATCTGCGCCCCCAGCGTCCGCCCGTGGAACGCATTATGGAACGAAACGAGCGTGATCTTGCGGTCGCCGGCGAGCTTGCGGCCCCAGGTCCGCGCAAGCTTGATCGCGCATTCGCAGGTCTCGGCCCCGGTGGTCAGAAGAAATACCTTTTTCAGCCCCTCGGGAGCGACGCGCGCCAGCGCCTCCACCACCTGCGCACGGATCTCCGAAGGAAAACAGTAGTTGTGCAACAGCCCGTGCCGCACCTGCTTGGCGATGGCCTCGCAAATCCGCGGATGGCTGTGCCCCACGTTGGCCACCAGCACCCCACTGGACCAGTCCAGCCACTGGTTGCCCCATCGGTCGAATACCTGGAACCCTTCGGCCCGGTCCCAGACCACGGGCGGCTGGCCGCTCATCGACTGCGGTTCGAAACGCCGCAGCCTTTCCAGAATGGGGACCGACTCGGGCACAGGAATGGGCGTGACGATGCGGCGATAGCGGGTTTGCACCCGCGGCACCGATCGGGGGGTGAGATCGAACGCAGGCATGGCACATTCCTCCGCAAACCAGTCTGCCGAAATCAATAAAAAAAACTCCAGCCGGTCGTGGCCCGGTATTTCGGGGATCACGCACGGTGGAGTTGCTCGTCCAAGGCCGACAGTGCCGCTACGGATGCCGGCGAGCGCCGTCTTGTTGACCCTGATTATACGCGTTGTCCGTTGTCGTGCAAGCCCCCTTGGCCCAGATCGCTCCTCCACGAGCCGGAAGAAACGACGGCCCTGTGCCACTGCTTCGATAGAAGCAGTGCGTGAACAACCCCAGCGCACTGCTTGCCTTGCGGCAAGCAGTGGCACACCGGTACCTTCACGAGCCGGGCCCGTAAGGGCCCGGTGCGCCGATCCGAAACGACGGCCGTGTGCCACTGCTTCGATAGAAGCAGTGCCTGAATAACCCCGGCGCACTGCTTGCCTTGCGGCAAGCAGTGGCACACCGGACCTTCACGAGCCGGGCCCGTAAGGGCCCGGTGCGCCGATCCGAAACGACGGCCGTGTGCCACTGCTTCGATAGAAGCAGTGCCTGAATAACCCCGGCGCACTGCTTGCCTTGCGGCAAGCAGTGGCACACCGGTCGTCTCGGCTTTGCTCTAGGCCCGCCGGGCCGTGGCGCGCCAAGTGGCCCTATGTCGCAGCGGCTACCGTCTGAGGGCAAGCAGTTCGTCGAGCATCTGCTGGGCGGTGGTGATCACGCGGGCATTGCCGCGGTACATGGTCGAGGCGAGAATCAGGTCGATGAGGTTCGCCCCGATATCGGTGTTGGAAAGCTCCAGAGCCCCAGCGATGATCTGGCCGATCCCCTGTTCACCTGGATTGCCCTCGACGGGCAGGCCCGAGTTGACCCCGGCGGCAAACAGGTTTTGGCCGCGCTGTTCGAGCCCGTTAGGGTTGGCGAAACGTACGAGCCGGATTTGCCCCAGGTCGCGGGTGACGCCATTGGAGAACACGCCGCGGATCAATCCGTCTTCGCCCACGATAAAACTGGTGAGCACGCCAGGGGCCGAGCCGTCTTGACGCGAGACGGCCAGGGTCGCCTTGTCGGCCGCTAGGCCCGAGAGGGCTGAGAAGTCCAGTTTGAACTCAAGCGGCGTCGCCGAGGCCACGTGCCGGCGCTCGATGGAAACCGTGTCGTTGGTGACCCCGATCAGGTTGCCGTTGCCATCGAAGCGAATCAGCCCCGTGCCCACGGCAATTTGCGCCCCGGTAAGGGGGTCGTTATCGGCCGAATCGGCGAACCAGCGATACGTCGTCTGCCCGTTGATCCGGTCCTCCAACACTGCCGTAATGCGGCAGCGGACAGGGATGCCCAGGGAGTCATACGCGATGAAGTCGGCCACGGCACTCTGGCCCACAGCCGTCTGAATGGAACCCCACGGCATGTTGACGTTGGTCTTGCCGCTGGCGGTTACGAGCTGCATGCCCGAGAGATCGATTTCGATGGCGTTGTCCACGCCGTTATTGCCGGTAAGGATGATGCGGCCATCGGCGGTGACAATCCCTCCAGGGTTAGCTCCCGAGGAGTCGATGGGAATGGGGTTAATGGGATCGGCACTAGGCTTTTGAATGCCCAGGGCCTGCTCCATAAAGGTAATAAGGTCGGTTACCGTGGTGGACTCGTCGATGACGAGTTCTTTGGTCGCTAGCGCCCGGCCCCCCTTGCGCCCGGTGAATAGCAACGTCGCCGTAGGAGGAACGCCTTCCAGCGGAAAAACGTGCTCATATGTTGAGCCATCGCGGCGAAGCACGTCCTTTAGCAGCGTGCTGGGCAGGATTTTCGGCCCGTCGAAATCCAATTCGGGCTGCGCTGCCAGCGTGGCGTCAGAAACGTTGTCGACCAGCGTGACCGAACTGGTTGCGCTGGGGATGGTGGCCAGCAGGTGAAACTCCGAGTCGTTACTCGAAAGGTTACGGTATATCCGCCGTTGGGTCCACGTGCCTGTAGAGTCCGTGGGCAGGCTGGTTAGCTCTACCCGCCCATTGACCAGGTTGATGGGAGTGCTGATGGGGCTGGGACGGCTTTCGGCCGGAATGCTAGGGTTGTAAAAGGTAACATAGTAGCTGTAGTTGCCGGTGAGCATAGTGGTGTCCAGGGCCGGCTGGGCGTCGGCCACGGCATCCGACATCACATCATCGTAGTCCGTGGTGCCGGCCGGCAGCTCGGCGATAAAGCGATAGGTCAGTCCGCCGTCGTGTGAGCGGTACACGTGCAAGGGCCGGCTGGACGTGGGCAGATTGGCTAAGTGGGCCGAGTCATCGCCCGCTCCCAACGCCACCGACAGTGGATCCGACGGCGTCCCTTCGCTGAACGGCGGGATGCTGGGGGGCGGGCCGGGCGAGTAAGGCGTGGCCGCATACAAAAACCGGTACAGATACGTCTGCCCTGGCGTCATACCTCCGCCGCCGATGTTTTGGCCTGTGATTGATGTGGGCGGCGGCCCCAGCAGGTACGGGGCCAGCGATTGGGAACGGTCCAGCGCGGTCCCAGGAGCAGTGTATGCCCCATTTCCCAGGACGCTCGTTTGGATGCGCTCGGCCGTGGTCGCCAAATCGCCGTTCGGTGTCAATGTCCCTTGGAGATACACATTGGCCGTGGATTGTGCGACCGCCGCGCTGCCTAAAGGAATGGTCAGCGGCACCAGGGTCGTGCTCTGCACCTGGAAGCGGTCGTCCACTCCAAACCCCAACACCCGGTTGCCCGTGATGGTAACGATTTCGTTCGAGGCGTTCATCTTGAACACGCCGTTGCGGGTGTACAGGCGCTCGCCTTGAGTACCCTCGACAATGAAAAAACCGTCGCCCTGAATGGCCATGTCGGTGGGGTTCGAGCTGATCTCGATAGTCCCTTGGCCGAAGTCCGCGCTGATGTCGGCCACCATGGTGCCCAGGCCGGTCTGGCGGGGATTCGTTCCACCCGACTCTTCCGTGGGTGCCGACCCCAGACTCATGGTCTGCGCGAACTGCGTGGCGAAATTGGCTTGCGACGCCTTGAAGCCCACCGTGTTCGAGTTGGCCAGGTTGTTACCTACCACGTCGATCGTGGTTTCCGCCGCGTTCAGGCCAGTTAGTGCCGTAGTTAAAGAAGATGTTAGACCCATGGCTTACTTTCCTCCTTCCTGCGTCGTGGTTATGCGGCTCGGGAATCCGCCGGAAAAATTTCCGCGACGTTCTTTAGCGACACCCTGTGGTCGCCGATATGCAAGGTGGCGGTATTCCCTTCCACGGTGACCCGCTCCACTACGCCAGTCACCCTGCCCCCGTTTGTGTCCAAGCCGGTGATTTGTCGGCCGATGAGACTGCTGGCCGTGGCAATGCTTTGCCCCAGCAGCACCCCGTCGAGCGTATTGGTAAGCCGCGTGGTCGCGGCAATAGAACGGATCTGGCTGATCTGAGAGAGGATCTCTTCGTTGCTCATTGGGTTCAGCGGGTCCTGGGCCTGCATCTCCGCCACCAAAAGCTCCACGAACTTGTTGAGATCCAGCTTCTCGAACGCATCGGAGTTGGGCGCCTGGGCACCGCGGTCCCCCTTAATGACTTGTAGTGTTGCGGCTTGCATGGCAATAGTCTTTCGGGATGAGGATCAGATCATGATGTCGATTTGCGAACTGGTTGCGCGGCGTGGCAATCCGGGGAGACTGGGCGACGCCGGGGCCGCTGGGCGGCGCGGCTCGGGCACGGCTGCATGCGGAAAAGGCTGCCCTGGCCCTTGCTGGCCAGGCCGCTCGGATAAACCACCCGACGATGCCCCCGACCACTGCACGTCGAACCGCTCGATGCGGAGGTGATGCTCGGCCAAACGCTCCCGCAAAAGAGGGAGGTGGTCCAAAAGCAAAGTGCGGGCGGCCTCGGTCTCGGCCTCTACCCGGGCCGACATTCCTCCATTGCGCACCGTCACTTCGATCCGCAGCGATCCCAATTCCGGTGGATGCAGCCGAATACGCAGCGGAATGCCGCGGGCTTCGGCGGCTTCCATCGCTCGCGCCACACGCTGGACGAAACGCACCCGATCGGCCGGATCGATGGCAGCCCCCGGTCGATGATCTGGCCCTGCCGGGCCACTGCCCGGCGCGTCCAACCGGCCTTGTTGGCCCGCCACCGCTTCCGGCCCCTGCGGTGCGTGCCCGCCGGTGGGTTCGGCCGGCTGGGCCGTACTCTTAGCTCGCGTGCGAAGCAACTCTTCCGGCACCGGCAACAAGTCACCAGCCCGTTCCCCGGTTTCCCCAGTCGCCGCTTGCTGAGGCTCTGCCTGCAAAAGCCGTGGGGCCGATTGCTGGCCTGCCGGAGGAGCTTCGGCCATCGGACGCCCAGGACGGGCCGATGCCTTGCGCGCCGCAATGCCCGGCATGCGCTGGGTGTTCGCACTGGCCTCCGAGTCGGAAACCGCGCCGGATCGCTCCACGGCCGGTGCGGTAGCCGAGGGCCGACCGGCTACCTCGGAAGCCGGGGCAAGCGCGGATCCTGCGGGAATCGTCGAACCCGCCAACCCAGAAGCCGCTGTGGTCAGTTCACCTGATACAGCGGCGTCGCCGGCGTGGTTAGTGTTGGCCGCGGAGAGGTTAGCGCCATTGAGAAGACCTTCAACGGGCGCTTGTTGGGCCCGGGATGTTCCGGCGGATTGTTTCCCATCATCGGTTCCGGCTGCGTGTTCAGATACAACCTCGGTATTCTGGGCCGGGGCCGCCTCCCTCCCGGCAACGTCTGTTCCCCTGCCCGACCCAGCGCCCGGCGACTTTGGCGCAACTGCCCGATTCGGCTGCGCCGGCGGCCCGAGATCGACTGCTTTCTTCCGTGGTTGCGTCGATCGCTTTTCCCCTGCCGGCTTGAGCGCCACGTTGGTCCCGCGCTGCTTCTTCAGCCCCTCTCTGTCGTGCCCTGCTGCCCGGGCGGCGGCCTGGCTTTGGGTGTTATTTTCAGCCGCGTCACCGCCTTTGCCGCCATATTCAGCCGCATTGCTGCGCTCAGGCGCTACCAGTGCGGCACCAGGATTTGGCTGTCCGCCGGAAACATTATCGGACTGCGGGCTTTCAGGTTCCTTTCCCGCCCGGCGGAGATGCTCGTCGAATGCATTGCAACCGGCCTGTTCCGCCGGAAGCGGCACGCTCCCCACCGTCGCATCGCTCCCCGCCGCGGAAACAGACGCCTCAAAGCGAATACTGGCCATCGTTATCCTCACAACACCCTGTGCCACCGCCGCGTATTGCGCCCATTGCATTTGTGCCTTCGGCACGCTGGAAACCTTGTGGCAGTCGAAGCGGCCGGCGCTTACGGCTTCGGCCCGCCAGTACCCGTGCGGTCCATAGCCGACTGAACAACGCCCGCCTCCGGCTGTCCCTCGCGAATTAAACGCAGCACATCCTCAATCTTTTGTGTTTCCTCGGGGGTTTTGAATTCCCCCAGGATCTTGGCACGCTTGCTCTCCGTCATGCCGGTCAACAAGGCGACCACCTCCTGAGTCTCCTTGTTATCCAGCATTTGTGCCAGGATTTCCTTGGCCTGTTTCGGCCGAACGGACTGGAGGATCCGCCGCACTTCCTCGCGGCCGGCTGCTACACTGCTGCTTCGGAGTTCCGCAAGTTGTTTCTCATAATCGGCGCGCTGGAGCTTGAAACGTTTCAAATCCTCAGCAAGTTTTTCTTGCGAGGCGCGGAGGTCGGCCAGGGCGTGAGCCAGAGCCTCTTCGCGCAGCCGGAGGTTGGTATCACGCAGGGCGCGGGCTTCGAGCACCTGCTCGTACGACGGCAGTTCGGGGGTTTCCGCGGCTGGCGGCGGCCCGGACGCTGCGGGAGTCGGCGGCTGGCCGCGAGCCACCGCCAGCATCTGCTCCAGCCGTGCCGCATCGATTCCCCAGGTGCGTACGGCATAGGCGGCTATCACCAGCTCGGCAATCAAGGTGGCCAAGGCGAAATAGAGAATTGTGGCCCCCAGGCCGCGAATCAGTCGCCCCATCCTTCAACCTCCTGCCCAACCGCTCGGCGCTGGGCTGCTTCATCGAGTGCGAGCACTTCGCGCCGGTTTTCTTCCTGGCGATGGCGCTCGAGTTGGCGCTGCCGAAGGCGCTGAAGAACCTGCACTTGCCGATTCGCCTCGACCAGCGCATGGCGCCGACGCTGGATTTCGGCCTGGAGCATTTCCTGCTGGGTCGCCAAAAGGCGGCGCCGGGCGAGGAGCACCAGTTCGAACCGCTCGCTTTCCACTAGCGTATCGACCTGCACCTCCCCGGGTCCGGCGGCGCGGCGAGCCTGCTCTGCAACGTGGCGCAACTCCTCCTCGACCCGCCCCTGCTCCTGGCGCAGGAGTTCCTCGGCGCGAAGGGCATGAGCCAACTCCTGACGCCGTTGATCGCGAATGGATTCCCGTAACCGGAGCAAACTGGCCAGCCGAAACGCAAACGCGGGCATATGTGTTCCCTTGACAAGCAGAAACGACGAACGGGCTACGCAAAAGCAGTATTGGTGCTTCAGACTGTTTGAAGTGCGGCTTTCCGGTGAAGTTCGATTAAGCGTTTAATGGCATCGCCAAGCGTGCTCCGCTCCTGGACGGCCTGGCAGAGAAACGTCTGGATATCGTCCTGTAGGTCGATGGCCCGGTCCACGCGAGGATTACTCCCTTTTCGGTACGCGCCAATCGAGATCAAGTCCTCGTGATCGCGATAGGCAGACAAAAGTGCGCGTATACTTTGGGCGGCCTGGCGATGCTCGGGGGCAGTGATATCGGGCATGAGCCGGCTGAGGCTGGCCAGCACGTCGATGGCGGGCCAGTGGCCGCGCTCGGCAATCCGCCGGGCCAGCCAGATGTGCCCATCCAGCAGTCCGCGCATCGCATCGCTGATGGGTTCGTTGGGGTCGTCGGCCTCGACCAGTACCGTATAAAAGGCGGTGATACTGCCGGCGGGGCTGCGCCCCGCCCGTTCGACCAACCGCGGAAGCAAACCGAAGACTGAAGGGGGGTAGCCGCGCGTCGTGGGGGGCTCCCCGGCGGCCAGACCAATTTCACGCTGGGCAAGCGCAAACCGCGTTACGGAGTCCATCATCAGCAGCACGTCTTTACCCTGGTCGCGAAAGTATTCCGCCAGGGCGGTGGCCGTTCTGGCTGCCTGCACACGCAGCAGGGCGGGTTCGTCGCTCGTGGCCACCACCACCACGCTGCGTGACAGGCCTTCAGGGCCCAGGTCGCGCTGGATGAATTCGTTGACCTCGCGGCCGCGCTCTCCCACCAGGGCCAGCACGGTCACGTCGGCGGAGGTGTAGCGCGCCATCATTCCCAGCAGGACGCTTTTACCCACGCCGGAGCCCGCAAAAATGCCCACCCGCTGTCCCTTACCGCAGGTCAGCAGCCCATCGATAGCGCGGATACCCGTGGAAAGCGCTTCGGCGATTCGCGGCCGGTCGCACGGCAAGGGGGGCCGGCGCTCGAAGCACGTGCGGTCCGTTACGCAGGGCTGGGGCTTGCCGTCGACGGCCTGGCCCCGAGCATTAATGACCCGGCCTAACAGCTCGGGCCCCACGTCGAGCCATTGCGTGGTCCGTACCAGCCGCACGCGGTTTCCGTGACGTACCCCGGCCGGATCGGTATAGGGATACAAAAGCGTCATTTCGTCGCGGAAGCCCACCACCTCGGCCGGCAAGCGAGGGCCGCCCTGGCGATCGATCTCGGCCAGAGCCCCGATAGGTGCGGGAAAGCCGGCGGCCGAGATCATCATTCCCACGGTCCGAGCGACCGTGCCCTGAAGTGCCGCAGGCAGAATGGTGGCCAGGCGCTCCTCGATATCCATGGTCGATCGTTTGCCGACAATAACTCGATGAACGCGGTCGAGTTTACGCAGCGTCTCCGCCGAATTGTTAACAAGTACAAAATACGAAACAGGCGCCGGGAAGGTCGCCGGACATGCGAACGGGTTTAGGGTGCTGAGTTGCCTTTTACTGTTTTTTTGACGTTGCTAAGGCCTGGCCAAGCGCAGTTTCATGTCAGCTCCTCGGCAATGCGGGCCAGTTGGGTTTCGATTTGCTGGTCGATGACGCCGAAGTGGGTTTCGACGCGGCAGCCGCCGAGGCCGATGTCGGGATCCGCGACGATTTCCGTCTGGGCCAGGGGAGCCAGTTGGTCGGCCAGGCGCTGGGCCTGGGCGCCCAGGGCGGCGTAGTCGGCCGGGTTCAGGCGGATGCGAAGCCGGGGGTTGCCCGCCGCCAGTTCTAGCGCCTCGCGCAGCAACTCCAGCGCCAAGTGGGGTTGATGGCTCAGTTCACGGCGGAGTATCCGCCGTGCGATGGCCGCCGCCACGTGAACCGCCCGTTGCTGCCAGTGTGCCAGCCACGCGTGGCGGGCGTGGCGGATCTCGTCCACCGCCTGGCGGAGGGCGGGAAGCAGCGTGGCCATTTGGCGTGCCACCTGATCTTGGACCATCTGTTCAATGGCGGCTTGGCCCGCACGCCGGCCTTCGAGCTCGGCACGCTTGCGGAGATCGGCGGCCTCTTGTTGCGCTTGGGCGAGGATTTTGGCGGCTTCGGCGCGCACGCTGGTCAGGTATGCCTCCGCCTTGGCTGCCATGTCCTCAAAGCTGAAGGCAACGCTTTGGATTCCGCGGTTGCGGTCGGTGGCTTTGATAATGCTGGCCATGATCGAGCGGGTCCTCAGGCCAAGGGATTCGCGGCGGCAGGAAGGCGGATCTTCCCCTGGAGGGCCATTTGGCGGGCTAGGGCCGCCAGGCGCCGCCGCGCTTCTTCCACGTCACGAAGCCGGACGGGCCCCGGGCTGGCCAGCCGCTGGCGGGTCCACTCGGCTTCGCGTTGGGGCATAGCGGCCAGAACCCGCTGGTGCCACGGCGGAGGCGCCCCGAGCAAGGCCAGCGCGATCACCTCCAGTTCCGCGGCGGCCAGCACGCTGGCCAGGGCCGCGTCGTCTAAGGCCAGCAGCTCTTCAAACCGTGGCTCGCCAGGCGCCAGACGCTCCGCAAGAGGGCGGTCGTAGCGCGAGAGGTTCTCCAGGATTTGCGTGGCGATGGCCGGGCCGGAAGCACGAACGATCCCTTCGACGGCCGACAGCCCTGCGACCCGGCGGCGCTGCGAGCGGACCACTTCGGCCAGGCGTTTCTCCAGGCCCCGCTCCACTTCGCGGAGGATTTCCGGGTCGGTCTCTTCCAGGTCCACCAAGCGGCGGATGATCTCCACCTGAAGCGCGGGAGGAAATCGGACCAGCACGTTGCCTGCCTGTTCCGGCGGGAGGTGGGACAGCACCAAGGCGATGACCTGAGGGCGTTCGCTGGCCAAAATGGCGGCTAATTTGTCGGTCTCGGCATCGCGGAGGAAGCGAAATGGGGCAGCGGGGCCTCGCCCGTCGGTGGGCGGTTGCGGGGCGACCGCTGGTTCCCGGGGCGGTGCGGGGGCAATAGGCGGAGCCTCCAAGTCGATGCCCGAGGCCGAATGCCCCCGCGCGCTAATCCCGCGACGAAACTCATCGATCACGAGCTGCTGTTCGTGGGGGTCGATAGTCTGGAGTTCCACCATGGCCTGGCGAATACGGTGGGCCTCCTCGGGCGAGAACTGCTCGAGCACGCGGTCGGCCAAGGCACGGTCCAAGCTGGCCACAAATATGGCCGCTTTGCGGAGCCCGGGAGGATGGAGCGCAGCACTCATGGTCACGACAGGGTTCCGATCCAGGCCCGGAGGATACTTGCGGCCGAATCAGGGTCCTCGGCCACCAGTTGCGAAAGCTCGTCGCGGAGGGAGGTTTCGCCGCTACCAAACCGCTTGAGCCGGCGCTGGCGGGCAGCCTCGGCGGTCTCTTGATTCTCTGTCGCGGCGGCCTGGGGTGCCGCGGGCGGCGAGCCCAGGGGGGTGGGGAGCGGGCGGATGTCGGCAGGTTGCGCACGGACCATCGAGCGCAACATCACCAGGCTCACCAATCCCAGAAACACTAGTCCCAAGGTCTTCCAGGAATGGACCAGCCAGGGCACCAGCCGGTCCATCAGGGTCGGCGGCGTCGGGGGCGTGGGGGTAATGCTCTGAAACTCGGTCACGGTAACCAGTTCGGTGGGATCGCTCACGCCGGGGGCGGTGGGGAGCAAGGCGGCCACGCATTTGCGGATTTTGGCGATCTCTTCGGTGCGGATCTGCGTGAGATCGGCGGGGGTGGGCGTTTTGGGCTGTTCGCCGGGCGCAGCGGGGTTGCGTTCGCGCCACACGCGCTCGAAGTAGCTGCTGGGCACCTGCACCGAAGCGAGCACCCGCAGGGGCGTCATGCCCTCGGTGACCGTTTCGGTTACCAGGGCGCCCACGGCATTGACTTCCTGGCGATCGCTTTCCTCTTCCTCATCTTTGCTCTGTTTGCCTTTGGCGGAAGCCAAAGCGGCGGGCTGATTGACCACGTAGCCGGCAGGCCCGGCAGGCGAGGCGCCCTCGCGCGTGCGGGTGCGGGTCTTTTCGGTGGTCTGGAGGACGGCGGTTTTTTTGGGGTCATGCTCGATTTTCTTTTCGCGCCGGAGGTGCTCCGGGCTGAGTTCCACGGTCACCGACACGGTAGCGCCAGGCACGTGGCTGAGAGCTCGGAGTATTTTTTCCTGCCATTCCTTTTCGTCCATGCGCCGGCGGGCCCGGTAGGGGTCATCCAAAGCGGTCTGCGGATTTTCGGGACCACCGCGATAGGTCTGGCCCGAGTTGACGTCGGTGAGGGCGACTTTTTCGTAGGGAAGGTTGGCGACGCTGCTGGCGACGAACTGGCGGATGGCGCTAATCTGGGCTTCGGTCAAGGCGGCGGTGCCGTCGGCCTTGACGGTCACCGAGGCGGTCTTGTCTTTTTGTTTGAGGTAACCAGGCTTGTCTTCCTCATCGATCATCACAGTGGCCCATTCGATGCCAGGCCATTGGTTGAGGATTTCGGACATGGCCCGCTGCTTTTCCAGGCGGAGGCGGGTTTCGCGCTGGTGGCGATCGGTCCACAGGGGGTTTTCGCTCAACGCGCGATCCAGGTAGTCGAGGGGGTTGTGGGGGAGGGCGTTTTTGGCGGCCAGCGCGGCCATGTACTTGGCTTCCTGGCCACGGGGCACGCGAATCCGCGTCCCCTCCACCTTGTAGTCGTTGAGATTCGCTTCGCCGAAGGCAGCGATCATGGCGGGCAACTGGCTGGCCGGGAACTGCTCGCCGTTCATCAAATATCCGTCCGGCCCGCCCACCTGCACGCGCAGCAGAAGCGCGAGGCTGACCACGATGACGGCCAGCAACAAGCCCGCGGTGATCCGCGAGCCGGCGCTCATCGAGCGGAAAAGCTCGGCGAGTTGGGCCATGGCCTTGTTGAGGAAATCCATCCTTGGACCTCCGAGCGGTGCGGGCGGACTGGGGCGCTACTGCGGGGCAACGCCTGGTGCTGTTCTGCCAGGGGGTGGCCCGCTGCGTTACACCCGGATGTTTTGCACCTCCTGATAGGCCTGCACGAGCTTATTGCGGATCTGGAGCATCATTTTGAAGGCCAAGTCCGCCTTTTGAACCGCGGTGAGGACCTCCGCAGGGCCGATGTCCCCACCCGTGGCCAGTTGCTCGATGGCCAGGTCGGCCTCGTGCTGCATGGCATTGACCTCGGCCAGCGAGCGGAGCAGGTAGTCTTTGAATTGGGTCTCGGGGGCGGTGGCCGGTGCGGATTCTGAGGTATTCCAGGCGGCCGACGCGGAAATCTGCGATGCGGAAAGGGGAGAAATCGGGTTCATCAGATCAGAATCCTCAGCGTCTGTTGAACGAGGTCCTTGGCGACTTCGATCGCTCCAAGATTGGCTTCGTAAGCTCGAGCCACCGCCAGGGCGTCGGTAAACTCGGTCATCATGTCGATGGCCGGATAAGCCACGTAGCCCGCGTTGGGCCCCTCGCGGATGGCGTCCGGGTGACCGGGGTCCCATTTCAGGCGCGGGGGAGAATCATCCACAAGGATCGAGGCGACGCGGACGCCGGCCGCCCCGCCTCTGCCGATGCTTTCGTCCGTCTCGAACACCACATGGCGTTTCTGATAAGGCGCCAACTCGCCCGCCTCGTTGTGCGTGGTGGAAAGGTTCGCCAGATTGCCCGAAATGGCCGTCATCCGGATCCGCTGGGCGACCAAAGCGCTGGTGCTGATATCGATGGCGGAAAACATGAGGGCAATCGACCCGTGCGGTATGTCGTGGATTACACCCGTTCGCTGATGGCCGTCTGGAGCAGCCGGAACTGGCTGGCCAGCAAGGCCACGGCCATGTTGTGCTGAAGCTGGTTTTTGACCATTTCGGTAATCTGTTGTTCGGCAGCGATATTGCTGTCGTCGTGGTACACGATGCTTTGCGATTGTCGGGCGACTTCAGCCAGAGGAACGCCCGGCTTCTCAGGGATTGCATGCTTGCCCGTCTCGGGCAAGATTCCCGTCAGGGCAGGCCAGTTTTCGGTCAGGCCGGGCGAATTCTCGGCCAAACCGGCAGTGCTGCCCGCTCCCCTGGGCGGCGCGGCCGAACTTGTCCGGCGGGCTTCGATCGCCTCCCGCAACCGCGTCTGGAAATCCTCTACCGAAATATCCCGCACCCGGTAGCCGGGGGTGTGCAGGTTGGCCAGGTTGCCGGCCAGCACGGTGTGGCGGGCTTGCGAAAACCGCACCACCTGCTCCAGGACGGGGATCGAAGTTGACTGAACTATCGCTTCGAACATGCCGATTACCTGAGAACCCTTCGTGCCGAGGTTATGAGCAACCGCCGTGCCGTGCCCCGCGAGGCCGGGGGTACTTCAAGCGACCGGTGTGCTTGCTCCAACGGCGTCGCCGGAACGTGTTTGCAGGCTTACTGTTGAACATCTGAATCGGTGGCCGGGCGCGGGGGCGCCGTGGCCTATCTTCCGGCGGCTGGCTGACGTTCGGTGCCGATCGGCAAACTCTGCCGCCAAAGCAACGGCAAGTTTTGCCGAACGCGGCTTTTGCCTTTTTTCCCAGCGGCTTTGGAGGGCCCATTCCACCAATAGGGTTTCTTCTGCTGCCAGCTCCACGGCGATCATAGGCCAAGGGCTCGTCAACCGGCACGGGAAAAGGTTTTGGCCCGTGGGGCGTATCCGTATTGCCGCAGTTTCCCGCTCAACGTGCGAACGCCGATTCCCAGGGCGCGGGCGGTCTTTTCGCGGTGGCCATTGAATCGTTCCAAGGTGGCCTCGATGAGCCGGCGTTCCATCTCTTCGAGGCTCAGGCCGACGGGGATGGGCGGCGTGCCGGAGGGGGCCGATGGGGCGGCTGCCTGAGGCTCTACCAATAGCCAGCGGCGCAACTCGTCGGCGCGGACGGGGCCTGCTGGCCCCAGGACGCTGACGCGCGTTATGAGGTTTTCCAGTTCCCGCACATTGCCAGGCCAGTGGTAGTTCATCAACAGGTCGCGGGCCGAGGAGTCCAGGACACAAGGGTCGCGTCCCAAGCGTGCCGCTGCGCGGGCGAGGAAATAGTCCACCAGTTCTGGGATGTCTTCGCGCCGTTCGCGCAAGGGGGGCACGTGCAGGGGGAGCACGGCCAGTCGGAAATAGAGGTCTTCGCGGAAGCGCCCTGCGGCCACCTGGGCCTGGAGGTCGCGGTTGGTGGTGGCCATAACCCGCACGTCCACGCGCCGGGTCTCGCTGGAGCCGACCCGTTCGAAGGTTCGCTCCTGGAGCACGCGGAGCAACTTGGCCTGCAAGGGGGGCTCGATTTCGGTAACCTCGTCCAAGAGGATGGAGCCGCCGTGGGCCAACTCGAAGCGGCCCACGCGGGCGCTATCTGCCCCGGTGAAGGCCCCCTTTTCGTGGCCGAAAAGCTCGCTTTCCAGCAAGTGGGCCGACAGCGCCGGACAATTGAGGCTCACCAGCGGTCCGGTGCGTCGGTCGCTGGCGGCATGGATTGAGCGGGCCACCAGCTCCTTGCCCGTGCCGTTCTCGCCCAGAATGAGCACGGTTTCCGAGGTGCGGGCGACCAGGGCGATTTTGGAGCGCAGGGCCTGCATGGCTGGCCCGGACCCGATCATCACAGGCGGCTCGCAAAAGCCGGGGCGTGCCGGGCCTTCGACCGGGGAAAGTTCGCGGCGAATCAGCCGGCCGTGCCGAATGGCCTGAGCCACCAGCCGCTCGAGCTGTTCCGCGTTGAAAGGCTTTTCGATGTAATCGAAGGCCCCGTGGCGCATAGCCTGAACCGCGGTGGGCACCGAGGCGTGGGCAGTGACCATCACCACCTGGGCCGGATAGCGGCGTTCTTCGAGCTGAAGCATGAACTCCAGGCCGCTCATGCCCGGCATCTTCAGGTCGGTGAGGATGCAATCGAAACGCTCGGTGCGAATCCGTTCCAGGGCTTCGGCGGCGCTGGAACAGGCTTCCACGCGGTGACCGGCCTGGCGAAGGACAAAACTCATGGACTCGCGGGCCTGCGGGTGGTCGTCCACCACCAGTACCGCGCCCCGCAGGTCCCGATCCCCAGGGCGCGGGTCCGGATCAAGCGTCATCTCTGGGCCTCCTTGCCGAGCGGGGCAAACGAATACTGAACACCGCGCCGCCTCCGGGGGCGTTGGCGGCGCTTACCTGACCGCCATGCACATCCACGATGCGATCGACGATGGCCAGGCCCAGTCCCGTCCCGCCAGCCTTCGTGGTGAAAAAGGGTTCGAAGGCCCGGCGGGCGGCGTCGGGCGCCAGGCCGGGGCCGCTATCGCTGACGTGCAACAGCAGGTCGTCGGCCTCCGAGGCGGCCGAAATGCCCAGGGTGCCTCCCTCGGGCATCGCATCCAGCGCATTGAGCACCAGATTGAGGATGGCGCGGCGAATCATGTCGCGGTCGGCCGATAGCTTCAGCACCGGGTCGATTTCGACCCTGGCGTGGATGGACTGCGCCGCCATTTGGGGGGCCACCGAGGCCAGCACTTCTTCCACGAGGGGGCGCAGCGGGAAACATTCCCAGTGCGGGTCGCGGTCGGCCGTAAAGTGCAGCAGGTCCTGGACCGTGGCCTCCAGGGCGGTGAACGCGGCTTCGATTTTTCCCAGCACTTCGAGGGCGGCCGCGTCCTGGGCCACCCGGCGGCGCAGCACGCTGAGATACAGCGTTACCGGCACGAGGCTATTGCGGACCTCGTGGGCCACGTGGGCGGCCATTTGGCCCAGGTCGGCCAGCCGGTTCTTGCGGGCCAGTTCGCGATTCTTGGCTTCCAGCTCGTCGGTCAGGCGCTGCACTTCCTTACGCAGCGCCTCGTGGGTTTCCTGCAGCCGGCCTGTGGCAGCATCCCAAGCGGCCAGGACCGTGGCCAGGTCCGCACTGGCATCCAGGGCCAGCGCACCCGCCACAAGGTCGCCCGAAGGCGGGGCATCACGCGGTGGGCAAGCTTCCATGGAGCTTACGGCGGTATGCATGGGATGTATGGAAAAGGGGTCACCCGCGGGCCGACCGCCCACAAGCGGTCGGGCCCCGCTGGGCAAAGCATTTTTCGTGTTGTGAGCTTTCCGAAGGAGTTCGAGACGATACCGGGATGCAACGGGACGTGTTTGGGACGAGCCTTCACGCTACTACGAGGTCAGGTCGAGGCCGGCGGTGGCCGGGCGCCCTTCGGCATAAGCCCGCCGGGCCAGGGCCGCTGTATGTGCCCCTTGAAGTTGGCGTGCGGCCTCGTCCCGGCGGCGAATCAGCTCTTGTTCGCTTTGCTTTTCCTGCGCCATGATTTCGGCCAGCAGGGCATCGCAGCGTGCCAACTGCTGGGCGCAGCGCTGCCGGTCTTCGGCCGAGTGCCAGATCCGCTGGTCGGGGTCTTGGTGACGAAAGGGATCCAGGCCGCGCTCGATCCGCTGCAATTCGACCAGCAGATGCTGTTTGGCGGCCAGCACGTCGAGCAGTTCGTCCATGCTTCCCCGGCGCACCAAGCCGAGCTGCCGCTGTCCCAGATCGTGCAGGTGGAGCAGGCAGTTGTGCTTGCGCCGGATCAAATCGCTGAGCAGATCGGTCGGAAGCGGCATGGCGGACCATCCTTCTGACGGACGTTAGGGCGAAGCGGCTGCCGTAAGCTGATCGAGCAACTCGGCCCACTGCTGGGCCGTGTAATTGGTGAGCTGGACAAAGGAGGAGTCGGCCTTGAGGCGCGCCAGCACCGAGCGGGCCTGCTGGAGTGCGGCCTGGGCCTCTTGAGGCTGGTCGAGCTGGCGGAAGGCGCGGGCAGTCTGCAAATAGGCCTCAAGCACTTCGGGGCCGTGCTGATAGCGCTGAATGGCCTGGCGGTACGCGCGGATCGCCTCGTCGTACCTCCCGAGGTCGTACAGCACGTCGCCGGCCGCAAACACCGCGTTGCGGAGCATGGCTTTTTCCAGCGGCGACAGCGGGCGCTGCTCTTGTTGCCGGGCCAGCGCCTCCTGGGCCTCGCCAAACTGCTTGGCCGCCGCCGAAAGAAGCTGCCGAACTTTCTGGTAGCGCACCACGCGCACGTTCTCTACCCGTTCGGACTCCAGCCGTTTGGCTTCGGCACGGGCGGCCTGGCGCGAGCACTCGGCCAGGAGATACCGGGCCCCGAGCGCCTGGGGGCAGTCGGGATAGCGGCGCACCGCCTCGTCCAGACGCCTGGCCGCTTCTTCGTATTGCTGCTGCCAATACAGCAACCGGCCCAAGGCAAACAGCGAGTCGCGCCACTCCAGACTGGCGGGGGTCAGCGAAGGACCTTCCAGGTTTTCCTCGAGCAGGCGGCGGGCGTCGTCCGGCTGGCCCTTGTCGGCCAGCGCCTGGGCCGCCAGAATGCGGGCGCGGAAGACGGCCATATCGCGAGGGTACATCGCCACACACTGGCGCAGGGTGGCGATCGCTTCGTCCAGCCGGTCCAAAGCCAGCAGGGCTTCCGCTAAACCCACCATCGCCGGGGCCTGGCGCTGCCGCACTTCATGGGTCAAATACTCTTTGAACCGCCGGGCGGCCTCCGCGTAGTCGTGGCCTTCCAGCAAACACGAGGCGGCTTCCCACAGATCCTCGGGGTACTGCCGGGTGGCGAATCGCATTTGGGCCAGCTCCGCGTAGAGGGCCCCCGCCCGACGCAGGTCTTTAAGCGCCGCCTGCCGGACCGCCATGGCCTTTTCGTCGGCCAAGCCGGTCGCTTGATTGCCGGCATGACGGCCCCGGGCCCGAAACGCTTCGGCCAAAGCCAGCCGCTGCCGCTCGGACGGAAAAAGCGGCTCCATGGTTTCGGCCAGCCGAATGGCTGAATCGAATTGCTGGGCCTGAAGGTACGCCTGATAAGCGTCCCACACGCGGCGCTGGACTTCGGCGGCGGTCACCCACCCGTGGAAGAACTTCCCCGGCTGCCACCACGCCTGCAGCACACGGAGATAGGCTTCTCTTGCCGCATCAGCCTCGCCGGCACGGCGGAGCAGGTCGGCCTGTTCCAAGTCTGCTAATACGCCGTCGGCCGTGCCCGGAAACAACATCCGCGTGCGGTCCAGTTGGGCCAGAGCTTCCCGGGTTCGTCCCCCCTCGGCAAGGCAAAGGCCCAAAAGAAAGTTGGCTTGCCGGGTGGGAAGCTCCAGGGGCAAGCCATCGGCCACCGGACGAAGCGCCTCGATGGCCGATTCCAATCGCTGCCACATTTGCTCCTGCGCGTCGGCTTGGCCTTTGAGTTTTTGGGCCTCGGCCAGCCATGCCCGCGCGCGCAGTACGGCCGCCTCGGCCGACGCCAACCCGGCGGCCGGCACTTGGGCGAGGGCCTGCAGAGCGGCCGACGTGTCTCCCTTTCGCAGCAAGATGTCGGCCCGCTGGAGCAACGCCGCCACGCGATTCTCGGGCGAAACGGCTGAATCGCTCAATACGCGCTGGTTTTCGGCTAGCGCCTCGACGTAACGAGGTGGGGTGCATTGGATGCACGCCTGCGCCAGCAACAGCCGTATGCGAGCCCCCTCGCCTGGATGCGCCTCCAAAGTTTCGTGGAGGAGCGACCGAGCCAGCATCGGCTCGCCCGCCCAGAGGAGGCTTTCGGCCAGCAGCAGGCGGCTGGCTAGCTCATGGCCTGCGGGAAAGCCGCGGACCCGGGCGTCCCCAAGCCAACGGGCTGCCTCTTTCGCCAGCCGCCAGCGAGAGCGCTCGTCGGCATACCGCGCCTGCCGAGCGGCCAACACGCCCAAGACGTAGGCTTGAGCCGCGGGGTTGCCGGTTGGATCTTCCTGTGGCGGGAACTGCTGCGTCCACCGCTGGGCCTCGGCGTAATCGGCTGCTTCAAGGGCCGCCATCGCCCGGGCCACCGGATCCACCGGCACCGGCTTTGGTCGCGGAGCCAACATGATCTTGGCGGTCCACACAGCACCAACCACGGCCACCACCGCCAAAGCCGCCACCAACGCCGTCAGCCCGTTGCTGAGCAGCCAGCCGAGGAGGCGGGCGCGGGCCGGCGGGGCCGGAGATGCCGCATCCAGCGTTTGCTGGTCTGGCGCCTGCGAAGTGTTCGCGTCAGTCCCGTGCGACGACATCCCACCTCTCGATACCGTTTGCCAATCGGGGGCCTCGGCGCATGCCAATGCGATCCCCCAGAGTCGGGCGGAAAGACAAGCGGTCGGCCTTGTACTCGAAACCCGGCTGTAGGTCAACGCACGTTTGGCCGGTGGCTGACCCCAAGAAGGGCGGCCTCGCCCCCTGGCCACCTGGTATGGGAAGAATAGGCAAAACCGGGAAACAAGCAGGGGGTACGTTTTTGCAGTCGCGTTAGTTATACGGCTCTTCTGCGTTGCTGGGGCGACGTGCTCCTACGATTCATGCGAGTTTGCCTGGGTTGCTTCGCTTGAACCGGCGACCTTGGCCGGCGCGACTCCCGGGTTTTGCGCGGCTTCCCGACGTTGCCGCTTTACACGCCGGCGGTCTTTGAGCAACGGCGGCTTGCGCACAAAGGGCTTCTGGAGGGCGGCCAAACAGATCTCTTGCCGGTTATGCTGAAGCTGGCGTGCGCGGACGATGTTATAGCCCCAACTGCGGACCCGCTGGATATACTGCGGCACCTCCTCGGCCAGGTGCCATTCGAAGAGCTTGAGGGTCAAGAGCATACCCCGCACGCTCACCAGCGGATGGGTGACGATGGCCTCCACCGCATCGAGGGTGTACTGGGGGGCCACGTTCATGTCGCATACCAGCCACCGGACCTTGCGGAACTCCCGCCGCCGGACCTGCTGCACCCGCTTGCGGATATGGGTGAAGTTGGGATGGGCCAGCACGGACGGATGCATCTCGGCCGGGTCGATACCCAGCACACGCAGGCCGCGGTCCAGAAGGGCCTGAGTGGCGCCGCCCGGTGAGGCGCCCAGTTCCGCGCATCGCGCCCCGGGCGGGATGGGCAGTTGCGACCACCGCAGGGCCTCTTCCATTTTCAACCAAGCCCGGGAGACCGCATGCGCGGGCATCTGGAGCAGCAACATCCCCCCACACCACCGCGACTCGATGGTATGCGCCTGGTGGAACCCCACCCACCACTGGTTCGGCTCGACGAGGATGCAATCTAAAACCGTGTCGCCCCGGCGGGCCGGGACGGCCGGGTCGGCCGCTTGCGGGGAGAGCATGTGGGGTTGGGGGCACGCCTCCTGAAGCAGGCGCGCCACGTCCGCGGCCAGCGGCGTAAGCCCCGGCTCGAAGTTGTGCTCCCCTGGAGGGGCCCGATCCCGCTCCCACACGTGCACCCGCTGCACAATCCGGCCGCCAAGCATTTGCCAGACCTTGCGGGCCAACTCGCGATAATCGGAGCCGGTGACCCCGCCCAACGAGAAGCCGACGGCCCGGGCGAACACCAGATGCAAATCAAAGGCCGGCGGCAGGAAATGCGTTTCCGGCAACTTGAAAGTCAAGAAGCCGGGGCGTCCGTAAGCCGGACGTGCAATCGGCAGGTTGCGGGCCATTTCGGCCTTCACCGCCTGCTCGGCGCCTACTTGGCACGTGACGTAAAGAAAGCGCGGCCGGTCACTCATATGCCTCATCATACCGTCTGGCTGGGGCGGGCAAAGGCAAGGAACGCGTACCCGGCAGAAGCCCCGGATGAAGGTCCCCGACGGGCGTCGGGTGTTGACGGGCATTTGTCTTGCGTACAGAATAAAGGGCGTCTTGCCGGGGGGTGATAACCGGAATAGAGAGGAGCCTGGTGCCCGCAAGAGCGAGTGCGGCTTTTCGGCTGATAGGGGGAAGTCGGCCGAGAAAGCCGCGCGGACCGCTGCGGCACGTCGCCCGCCAACATGCCTGCCACGACGCCCCGCCTGCGGAATTCAGGATGACACCGCCTGTTGCCCGCGCGTTTACCACTCTAAGATTCGGACGGACGCCCAAATCTGGGCTGGGTATCGTGTTGGCCTTCGGGCTGGCGTTGGCGCTGCCGGGCACGGTGCAGGGCGAGGGGACGTGGGAAATAACCCCGCAAAGTGAGCAGGCCTTGTCGCGAGGTCTCCAGTGGTTGGCCCGCAATCAGGGGCCGGAAGGCAACTGGCAGTCGAACGATTTGGGGCTTGTCGGGACGGGAATGCTGGCTTTTCTGTCGGCGGGGCACCTTCCCGGCCGGGGACCTTATGGCGAGAATGTCCAGCGGGCCATGGAATACATCCTTCGTCACGCCGAGCGCGGCGAGGCGATGCCCCGGCGCGGCGGCCGGCCGCCAGAAAAGGTGTCCGGGCTGCTGAACATCGCCGAGCCGCGGCGGGGGATGTACAACCACGGGCTGGCCACGTTTGCGCTGGGGCAGCTTTACGGCATGAGTGGCGACCCGCGGTTGGGCCCGGTGTTGGACCGGGCGCTGAAGGTCATCTGCCAGACGCAATGCGACGATGGCGGCTGGGACTACGTAGCCCGGCGCCAGCAGTACGGCCACGATTTGAGTCTGGCCGTCATGCAGGCCTTGGCGTTGCGGAGTGCGGTCGATACGGGTTTCGAGGTGCCGCCAGAGACGGTCGAGTTGGCCATCAAGAGTGTCCGGGAGCACTATACCCCCCAAGGATGCGACCGCAACGCGCCGGAGGAAGAGCAGCGGAAACATCCGGGCCGGTTCACTTATTCCAAAGGTGGCGGCAATGCCACGACCGCCATGGCCGCCGCCGGAGTCGTCTGCCTCCAGGAATTCGCCCAGTACGATGACTGGCGGATCGAAAAAAACATCCAGATCATCTTGCAGGAAATCGAGAAACTTCAGCCGGAGCAGCTCGGCCGGGCCCGGCGGGCTCCCTTCGATGCATATACCCTGTGGTACGTTGCGCAAGCGCTTTACCAAGTGGGGGGCCAGCCGTGGCGGAGCGGATATCCCAAACTCCGCGATAGTGTGGTGGCCAGCCAAGTGGTCGAGCCCGGGTCGGAGCGCGATGGGATGTGGCAAGCCCAGGGGCATGTGAGCGGCCGGCCCGGCGAACTGTATCAGACCGCGGTGTGCTGCTTTGTGTTGGCAATTCCCAATCGCTACCTGCCGATCCTCCAGGAAGGCCGGATCGACAGCCTGCGCGCCAAGTACGGAAGCAAATAGCCCTGGGCATCTTGCCCGCTCCTGGCAGCGGTAGCGAAGTGAGAACCGGCGGACAACGGGCGGCCGCGAGCAAGGATTGAACGCGGTAGCGTGAACAAACACCTACGAGCAGCCGGCGGCGTCAACCGCTGGTCATTTCAGGCAACGGCGAACTGCGGCGTACGAAGATGTTCCTTTCGCCCTGGTTTGCGATTGCAGGTTTAGCCCTGGCGGCCGGGCCGGTGCTCATCCATCTTCTGAACCGGCAGCGGTACCGGGTGGTGCCGTGGGCGGCGATGGATTTCTTGCGCCACGCGGTCCGTCGCAGCCGGCGGTGGCTGCGATTGCAGGACATCGTGCTCATGCTGCTGCGTTCCGCGGTGCTGGTGATATTCGGGCTGGCGATGGCCCGGCCCCTGCTGCCCGGTTCGGGCATCGCCGATCCCGACCAGCCCATTCATGCCGTGCTGGTGGTCGACAACAGCTTGAGCATGGGCTTAGAGCAACTTCAGGGGACAGTACTGGATAAGGCGAAATCGCGTGCCCGGGAACTCATCGACCGGCTGCCTGCTGGCAGCCGCATCTCGGTGTTGCCGGCCGCGGGCTCGGCCGGCGACTTCAATCGCGGCGCGTACAGCACTCCGGAAGATGCGGTGGAGGCCCTCCAGGTACTGGAAGTGGTGGACCGGGCCTCGCGTGTGCAGGCCGCCTTGGAACTGGCCCAGGCCGCCTGCCAGCGCGTCGCCACCCCGGCCACCAAGCAGATCTATCTGTTTTCGGACCAGCAGGCATCGAATTGGCCCAGCGACGCGGGCGGCCTGGTCGGCCAGCTCGCCGGGCCGCTCCACGTGGTGCAAGTGGCGCCGCGCGACGAAGAGAGGGAAAACGCCTGGGTGGCTGAGGTCGCGCTTCAAGACGATTTGGCCGACTTGCAAAGCCCGGCCGTGGTTCTGGCCAGCATCCGCTTCGAGGGGCCGGTGCCGCGCCACGGGGTGCAGGTCGCACTAAACGTGGATGGGGTAACCGTGGCCACGCAGACGGTGGACCTTCAGCCGGGCCAAACCCGCGAAGTTCGCTTCCCACCCTATCACTTCACCGCGGCCGTGGAACCGGGCCAGGTGACCTTCGTGCCGGTATCGGTTTCGATACCGCATGACCGTTTGCCGGCCGACGACCAGCGGTTTCTGGCCGTGCCGGTGGTGGCCTCCTTGCCCGTGGTCTTCGTGGACCAGTACGGACCGGATGAATCGCCGGCGCGCAACCGGTTTGGCGAAACGTTCCGGCTGCGGCGGCTGCTGGCGCCGGTGGCTGCCCGGAACCAGACCGACAAGCCGCTGGTCCAGATTCGTCACGTGCGCATGGACCGGCTGGATCGCCAAATGTTGCACGATGCTCGCTTGGTGGTGATTGCCGGCGTGAGCCGCCCCGATGGACCGCTGGACCTGCTCCGGCAATATGTGGAACAAGGCGGGCCGCTGGTATTGGCCTGCGGAGGGGATTTCGATCCGGCAGCCTGGACCGAGTTGGCTTGGCAGGAAGGATTGGGCATTCTTCCGCTTCCGTTGCGCCGCCAACTGGTGGGCGGCCTTCCCACGGCGTCTGGGCGAATAAAACCGTTTCAGCTCGATGTCTCGACCCTGGTACACGAATACTTCGTGTTGGAGCAAGCGTCGCGGGAGGAGCTGGAGGAACTGTACCGCCTGCCGTTTTTCTTTCAGGCGGTCGAGGCCGATGCCAGCCCGGCGACCATCGAGCGCCTGGTGGCCAATGTGGCTCGCCAGCGGAATGCCGACCGCCAGCGGTTGGCAGAGGTGGAAAAGCGGCTGGCCGAACTGGCCACGGACGAAGCCCGGGGTACGTTGAGCGAGGCGCAGCGGCAGGAGCAGGCCCGATTGGCGGCCGAGCGCGAAGAACTCCGTCCACAGTGGCTGGCGTGGGCTCGGGGCTGGGCCGACGCCTCCCAAGCAGAAGACTCGCCCGAAGCGCAGGCCCAGGCCGAGCGCCCCCATGTCTTGGGTCGGTACACCAACGGGCTCCCGTTTTTGATTGAGCGAAGGCTGGGCCGGGGCCGGGTGGTTTTCATCACCACCGGCGTGTTTCGCCAATGGAACACATTGACGGCTACCAATGCGGCGGTGCTGTTGGATCGCATTTTCCGCGATATGCTGCGGCAGACGCTCCCGGAGCGAAACGTCGATACCTCGCGGCCGCTGGTGATTCCCTTGCCGGAAGAATTGCGCGGTGCGCGATTCACCATCGAAGACCCTGCGGGCAAGCAGCAGACGCTCCAGGCCGAGGCCATCGGGCCGCACCAGATGGGGCTGCGGCTGCCGGTGTTCGCCCACCGGGGGATTTACCGCCTGACGGCTTTTGCCACGTCCCAAACCCCTCAAGCCCCCATCGACGCGAAGCTCTGGGAGACCGTGGTGGCGGTCAACGGCCCGGCCGAGGAATCGGACCCCAAGTTCTTGAGAGAGATCGATTTACAAGACCGCCTGGCCGGCGCCCAGTGTCAATGGGTGGGCGAGGGTGAAACGCTTTCTTTTGCCGTGGCCGGCGTCTTCGGTCACGAGCTCTGGCAATGGCTGCTGGCGGCCGTACTGTTGGGATTGATGGCGGAGTTGGTCATCCTGGCGTGGCCGCTGGCCACGGGAGAGCAAAAGCGATGAACCTCACGCCGTGGTTGGGCCGAATGCTGGGCTACGAAAACGCCGTGGATATCAGCGGTGTGGAGCCTTCTCTTTCGGCCCCTTGGGCACAGGCAGCCCCGGCGTGGGTGGTCTTCGGCTGTCTTGGGGCAGCCGCCTTGGCAGTGGTGTTCTACGTTCGCTTCCAGTTCGCCCGAAAGGCCAAAAGCCGGTTGCTTCTAGCGGGGCTGCGGGCGTTGGTGCTGGCGCTATTGGTGCTGATGTTCGCCGAGCCCATCCTGACGGTGCGGATCACCGGCCAAGTGAAGCCCGCCGTTTGGCTGCTGTTCGAT
>Ga0315298_1002913_pt1 | contig 27958 bp, 19 predicted proteins | sample WHS_1_MG_FD_203077 | JGI IMG/M metagenome (GOLD analysis project Ga0315298, IMG submission 203077) | Extremophilic microbial mat communities from Washburn Hot Springs, YNP, Wyoming, USA - WHS_1_MG | ecosystem: Environmental > Aquatic > Thermal springs > Hot (42-90C) | place: USA: Wyoming... | reverse complement strand
AGATAAACATAATCTGCGACGACAGGCCTAAACTGCTGTCAGATATAATAAAGGTTGTGATGACAAAGGGATTAAAGATCCAAAAGATAAACATTGCAGATACCAAGGATGATAAGGTGATGATAAACATAATAGTAGTATACAAAGCCCAAGAAGAGATAGAAGAAATAAAACAAGAATTAAAAAAGATACAAGGTGTAAAAGAAGTTTACCTAGTAACCTAACTACTTGGAGAAAAAAGAATGTCCTAAATGAATCAGACTTGATCAAACTTAAAGATTAATCAAACTATAATATTTATAAATTCTTTCAACATAATATATACATCTAATTATGTGTAAGTGCGGTTATGCGCTGGCGCCAGGTTGGAGCTTGCGTATTGCCGTATAAAACGCTACCAAGTATGCTATGAGCATACTCTATGAATTAAGAGGAATGAGAGTATGGCAAGTTATGTGAAATTTGAAGTACCAAAGGAACTATCTGACAAGATTATCAATGCTGTGAGCGTTGCTAAAGACACTGGAAGAATAAGAAAGGGAGCAAATGAAGCAACCAAGTCCATAGAATCAGGAAAGGCAAAGGTTGTAGTAATAGCTTCAGATGTTAACCCAGAAGAAATAGTGATGCACCTTCCAATTTTGTGCGAAGAGAAGGGAGTTCCTTTCGTATATGTTCCAGCAAAGCTGGATTTAGGAAAGGCAATAGGCCTTAATGTTGGATGCGCTGCAATCGCAATAGAAGACCTTGGCGGTGCAAAGGGAGAAATCGAGGACGTAGTGGTTAAGCTAGGTCAGAAGATGCCTGAAGGAGGCAAGACTGAAGCAAAGAAAGAAGAAAAGAAGCCAACAAAGCTTGTAAAGGAAAAGAAGCAGAAGAAGAAGGAATAAACATAAACAGTTTGTTGAAATAAGGTGATTTAATGGCTGAAGAGAAAAAAGCTGCTAAGAAGACCGAACCGCAGGAAAAGCCACAAACAGAGAAGAAAGAGGCAGCGCAGCAGGAAATGATGAATGGTTACAGAGCAGAAGTAATAGAATTAATAGGAAAGACAGGCACTTGCGGCGAGGTTAGGCAGGTAATGTGCAGAGTCCTCGATGGAAGAGACAGGGGAAGAATACTCAGAAGAAACGTCAAGGGACAGATAAAGGTGGGCGATATACTTTTGCTAGTTGACACCGAAAGAGAGGCAAGACAGATCAAAGGTAGATAATTGAAATAAAAAGGTGTTTGTATGAAATGTTCATTTTGCAACAAAGAAATACCAAAAGGAAAGGGAATAATATACGTCAAGACTGACGGCACGATGCTCTACTTTGATTCTGGAAAATGCCAAAAAAACATGCTCGAGCTTAAAAGAAAACCATCAAAACTGAAGTGGACAAGAGCAAAGACAGAAGTCAAAACAACTAAAAAGGCGTAAATTAGTTTTTGATTTTTTTATTTTTTATTTCTGATTTGATTTTTTATTTCTAATTTCTGTTTCTTTTAATTTCTATTTATTGTTGTTATTATATTCTATAGCTTGTTTTCCGGACTTTATTTAGACTCTGTTTATTTAGTTCACAGTATTTTTCCAGCTCCGGCTAGTCTCCATCTTTGATTTACTCTTCTAGAAATAGCAACCTTGCTGCCAATTGGTGCGCAGACAGGTCTCTTAAGTAATACTTCCATCTTGTTCTTCTTGACATGCTGTGCGACGCCAACTGTGGTTGAAGTGCCAACAGATATTACAATTGCTTCTCCTTCTTTTATGCTTGCATTATCAAAATCAACTCTATTCAGCAATGAGTATTCAATCTTTAATTCAGTATGCAATGGTGGGAGATTACCTGTAGTGCTTATTACATTTCCGAGCAGGCCGTCTGCCTTTGCTATCGAAGGATCAAGGGTTGTTTGAATTGCAATCAATCCTCCTGGCTTTGCTTCCTGCACCTTCTCAGACCCTGCCATCATACCAATTATCTTTGTCTTTATTATCTCTGGATTTGACTTTCCGATTCTTATTATACCTGGTGCAATCTGGATCTCGTCTCCAACCTTGAAACTACCTGAAACCACTGAACCTCCGATCACTCCACCTACAAGCTTATCGATCGGTGTACCTGGTTTATTGACGTCAAATGAACGCGCAACAAAGAACAATGGCTTATCTGTTTCGTCCCTCTTAGGTGTCGGTATGTACTCCTCTATAGCCCTGAGAAGGACATCAAGGTTTGCATTATAGTTTGCAGAAATAGGTATTATTGGTGCATTCTCGTAAATCGAACCCTTCAAGAATTCTTTGATCTGATTGTAGTGCTCCTTTGCTTTCTCCTTGGATACAAGGTCAACCTTGTTCTGGACCACGACAATGTTCTTGACTCCTAGTATCTCCAAAACCATCTTGTGCTCCTTGGTCTGTGGTTGGGGGCAGGGCTCGTTTGCAGCAATTATCAAAAGCGCACCATCAAGAATAGATGATGCAGCAATTACAGTAGCCATCAAGGTTTCATGGCCTGGCGCATCCACAAAAGAAATATTCCTGAGCTCCTTTGTTTCTCCGCCGCATTTTGGACATTTTTTAGAAGTAGTGTACAAATCGCACTTTTCGCACTTTCTCATGTTCATTTCAGCGTAACCCAGCTTTATTGTGATCCCTCTCTTGACTTCCATGCTGTGCACATCTGTCCATGTACCAGTAAGCATCTTTGTGACACTAGTCTTTCCATGGTCCACGTGCCCCAATAAGCCAATGTTGAGTTCAGCCTGCATCTATACACCGAATAAACTAATGGTCAGAAACTACGACCAATAAACTCAAAACAATAATGAAATTCAAAAAAAACAAAAATGAAATAAATACGAAACAAATATGTTATGAAAATTAATCCTTACTTCTTTTCCTCTTTCTTCTCTTCTTTCTTTTCTTTTCTTGGGAAAAGCTGCTCAAGAGGTGTCGGCCCTTCTGTCTCCACTACTGTGTTGAGCTGCGCAATGGATTCAGATACTGTGTTTCCTCTTACCAGCCTTCTTGACCTCTCTCCTTTCTTTGCGGTTGGAAATCCTACTCCCTTTGAAAGAAGTATGCTCTTTCTTCCTCCGCCAAGGAGGTCTGCTTTCATTGGAAATCCGTCCTTGTCTGATCCGCCGGTTATCTTCAATGTGTATCCTGCTGCACCTATGAGCGAACCATCGACCTTGTCGCCTATCTTAAGGCCGTAAAGATGGACTTCTCTGTCCTTTGGTACCTCTGCTTGGTACGACATATCCTTGTGTGAGATAACAATTTTCATATAAACACCTTGCCTTGTTCTTCTGTTTGGTTTAAAACAAAACTTAGATAATATATATTAATCGAAAAGATATAAAAAGCATTATATTAGAGGAAAAACATAGGAAAATCTTAATGAAAAGAATAATTACTTGAAATCACGCAAAGTTATCTGCGGTAGGAATAATACAGATTTATTCCATTTAGAATAAAGGAAATCGAATTCAACCCGAGAAATACGTAATCTGAAATGTATAAAGAATACAGGACAAGAAACAAACAGCCGAAAAGATAAAGCCAGAGAAACTTCTTCTCTATTCCGACCCTCTTTGTCCTGATTGTACGCATAGTTTGAGGTATCCATGCCAAAACAACGAATATCATCCCTAGAATTCCGAATAATTCCCACATCTTAGCCACCGCATTGTATGAACAAACATAAATTACTCTTTATCTTTTATTTACTCGTTTATTTTCTTTTTTATCGAGAAGAGGGTTGTTCTTCCTCTTGGTTCTGCCCTTATCTCCTGGCTTTCGATCATGCCTGACTCCTCAAGCTTGTTAAGGTATACTTGAATCATTCTTTGGCTTATGCCAATGTCTGAAAGCTTCTCGTTTATCTCTCCAGTTGTCATTGGGCCAGTTAATAACAGATTTATTATTCTTTTTTCAGGCTCTGAAAGCGAGTCGAAATGACGAGAGATGTAATCTGTTTCTTCCAGTACCTCTTGTATTGCAAGCTTGATGTGTTTGATTAAAATCTTTTTTGAATTATCTCTTTCTGCATTCAATCCAGCCTGGTAAAGAAGAGAGATTCCTATTCTTGCATCCCCTCCATTCTTCGCAGCATTTGCAGCTGCCAATGCTACAATCTCTTCGCTTATCGCATGCGAAAAGAAAGCCAGCTTTGCTCTTTCATTCAGTATCCTTTTCAGCTCGTATGCAGTGTACCTTTCGAAAGTCATTCTTGCTTCCAATAAAGACGACCTTATCCTCTCTTCTAACTTGGATGGTAACTCCTTATCGTTTGTGATAGCAATAACTGAAATATTCTGGCCTGCAAGTTCATCTCCCCTACTTAAATAATATAAAATATCTATGGAGTTATTTGGAATAAGTCTGTCTACTTCATCCAAAACAACTATCAAAATCTTGTTGTTCTTTACAAGCTCTTCTTTTATCCGTCTAAATATCTCCTCAAAAGAAACCCCCCTCCTTGGAAGCGCAAGGTTAAGCCTTTCTCCTATTTCTGAAATGATAGAAAGAGTGGTGGAGTAGTTCCAACAGTTTATGTAGATCGGAATTGCAGATTGAGAGAATTCTGAAAGCTGGTTCAGAACAAATTTTACACTGCAGGTCTTTCCTGTTCCTGGCGGACCAGTTATCAGAATATTTCTAGCTCTTCTTCCTCTTGTGACTGAGCTTAGGATAGAAGCAAGTTCTTTTAACTGTGCTTCTCTTCCAGGCATTTCAGGAGGAAGATATTCCAGGCTCAATGCGTTTTCATTCTTAAATATTTCTGAATTAGTTTCGTAAAACAGCTTCATGATTATAATGAATAGACGTAATATTTAATAAACTTAACTATGAATATATATTATGGCAAAACAAACAATAAGTACTCCAGCAGGTTCTGCAGGTATATTCAGGTTTTATGAAGCAGAAGGTGGAGGAATAAAACTTAAACCAGGCGTAGTTCTTGCGATAACAGCTATATTCATAATAGGAATACTAATTTTAAGATACGTCACTACTGGAAAGATATAATCACTGCAACTTAATCAGTCTATTCCAGCAGCATGAACACTCCTTTCCTTTTTTCCAGTATCTCGCCTTCTTCTCTTAAAACAGTTAGCAATGCATTTACTGCTTCTTGGCCCATTTCTAGCTCTGCTGCAATCTTATCAGAAGAAAGAGGGCCGTGCTTCAGAACAGATTTTATCTTAGACTGGTGCTTCAATATAAATGAATTCTTTACAATATAGTATTTTTTATCGAATCCTCTTATTCCTGTGATTTGGTTCTTTTTGATTTTGTCTGCAAGCATTTCAGACATGTCTCTTGCTTCCGACTCTGAATTAAGAACTAGATATCCTTGCTTGTTGAGCAATTTAAGTGCATTTCCCTCGTCTGCTTCAGCCTTTTCTTCCTTTTCCTCTTTTTTTCTCTCCTCTTTCTGCTCTTTTTTTTCTGCTCTTGCTTCTGCCTTGCTTGGGGTCTTCCTTTCCGCCTCTTTAATTTGGATTTGCGGCTTCTGCTCTGTTTTTCCCTCCATCGATTGAGTTTTCTCAATTATCTGCTGGAATATTGAAGGTGGGACGTGATAAACTCCGCTCTGAGAATATTTGCCTCCATAATAGATTTGTACAACATTTCTTTTTGTCAGACTGTTCAACATCTCCTGTTCAGACTGTGAAAGTGAGGACATAACTTTTTCCGGTGTCCTTTCTTCGAATTTTATCTGCAAAACCTTCTTAATCAAATTTATCTCTTCTTCCGAAAGATTTACTGGCTTGAACTTTTCAATTGCAATAGTCCCTGGAGTAATTTCATAAACTCTTACTGGTGTGTTTGGCTTAAGGTCCAGCTTTTTTATAATGTCCTCCGGAAGCAATACTGCAAGATCTTTTCCATACTTCACTATCTTAGGAATGTTATCACCTTGATTTTACACACTATACATAACTTCAGAAAGATTTAAATATATTACCCACATAATATATATTGTCAGCGGTCATAGGAACTGGGAAACGCCCGATCCCATCCCGAACTCGGAAGCTAAGCCAGTTCACGATGCCATTGGTACTCTCCTGTCGGAGGGGAAGATGCATTGCTGCTGACATTATCATACTTCTTATTATCAAACCCCGTGTACCCTCATTTTCTAATTTTTATGAATTTTAGCAAAAACAAATGATTAAAATTATTTTCCAATAATAGATATACTAATAGCATATAAACATATAACGCAATTATAAATACAACTATAAATAAGAAACTACATAAACTAAGAGATAGGATGATTTTATGGAGATAGAAAAAAAAGATTTGGTGACTGATGTTTTGAATATCTTGATAATCGTAATTGGAGCATATCTTATTTTGAGTCTTGCCCAAAGCCAGAGTGTAGAAAGCTATGGACGATTGGCGGTATTGAAATCCCAGAATGCGGATTTAAATCTTGTCCACCTGATTCCAATTGTTCTTGGAGTTTTGCTGACTGGAATAATGTACTTGATATCAAGAATAGTCTTCAAGCAGGACAGACTGTCCATACTAATATCATCATTGCTTATGATCACCACCCCTGGATTCATAAATAATTTCTCATATGGAACAGTTTCTGATCTGACTTTTGCATTATTCGGAAACATTACTGTTCCTTCATTCGACGTAATGAAGATAGAGCAGGTTATTTCATTGCTGCCTCTTTCATTGATCTCGCTCTACGTATTGTATACGAAAAAGAAAAACGCACACCTGTTTACAGGAATAGTAGGAATTATTGCTGCATTCTTCTTCCCCTTGCTTTCCTTGCCAATACTTTTTATATTGACTGCTGATGGAATAAGCAAGATAAACCACATAAAGGATAAAAGCATCATCAGTGCTATTGCAGGAGGAATTATCGCTGCAGGAATAACCTTATTGATATTAAATCTGAATGCATCGACATTCGCGCTTGCTTTGCTTGTTGCACTTGTGATAGGAATAGTAGTAATCTCATTCGAAAACAAACGAACACTTCTCTACCTCTTGACCATCGCCCTAATAATGATTTCAATAGAAGCAGGACTTGGATATTATCTTGGAATTCAAAGAGTTGACAACGAACTGATTCAGATACTTGGCCAAGTCAAAGATGTAGACGGAACAATTGGGATTGCTTCTTACTACAAAGAGAACATAACCGATATCGCATTGGTTGAAATAAACAAGAATGTGGTTTCAGACGATGCATTCCTGTTCTTGTTCACAAACAAAACCCCTAATCTTGATTATCTGGTTCTTGACACTGCTGTATTGGATAATCCTAAGGAGTACGCCAAGCTAGTCAATGCGTCAGTAACTTTTGAAACATTCATGCCGGCGGGCATGCAAAAACAAAGCGAAGATTATTATTATATGGTGTATGTGAATTATAAGAACGAACCGTTATTGATTCCAGTTAACAAGAACGGAAACCTTGTAGGAAACAACGTGATAATAAATGGAATAAGCGACTCCTACTTCAAGCTGGTCTCTCTCAATGCAACCGATCCAAGGTTGGAAAGAATGATACATCCAAGGTCTGATTCTGAAAAGAACATATTCAAGGTTCTTTTCCCAGACCAATTCGGAGAGATAAAGGGATACTCAATAAAAGAAATAGCACAATCGAATTCTTCAAGATACAGACTGTACCAGATTGTCAAGAGTGAATGAATATTCTCAAAACTGAATTAATATTCAGGCGTCTTTTCTTTTTTATTTTTTTCTTGGTGTTTTATTCTTTCTTGACAAATAACTTCCACTCTTTATCTGTGGATTTTGAATAGAGAACGCGATTCAAAACTAGCTTATGATTTTTTAACAAACTAAGCATCGCCTCTTTGTTTAAATTGGTCTCTACAAATAAAACTCCATTCTGCTTTAGAACCCGTTCGACTTCATTAATATTATGGTGAAATATCCTTAAATCATCACCGATAAATGAGGCCATTCCTTTTGATGGAGCTTCGAACAATGCTGATTTTGAAACCACCATATCGAATACTTCATTTATATACGGCAGTTTGAAAAGATAACTGAAATCATCCTGAGTTTCAAGCTTAATCGGATAATAAATATTTTCAATGTCGAAAAAGGAACCTATTTTAATCGCATTTTCATCTACATCTAATCCGAAAGTTTCTATGCCGAAATTCTTATTAAGCAGGTATCCAAACCAGCCAACCCCGCATCCATAATCAAGGACTTTTCTACTTCCTGAAGAATAGAAAATTTCTTTTAATAACTCAGACTCTTTTGTAAAACTTATTATATCCTTAATTAGCGACTGTTGAAGCCTAGGATTTTCATATGTTTTGAGTCCATTAAGAGTGTAAATTATATATCCGCTTGGCTTTAAAAGAGAATCAATGTCAAGTGAAAGATTATATTTTTCAACTAAACTCGATATTTTCTTTAGTTTGCTCTCCTTAACCTTTCCTTCACTTACACCTTCAAGTATGTCAATTGTTAGCTTAAGAAATTCCTTTCTTTCTGTTCTGTTCTTTATGCTCTTAAAATCATTTACTCCGACAGCTGGTTTTTTGATTCTAGTATTACCTTGGAATATATATCTGTCGTGGTTTCTTTCAAAACTCTTGAATGCAACATAATTATACATAAGATAGAAACGCATGTGAAATATTTAAATCTAATGGCAATAAAAAAATTAGCTAGTTCCTGATTTCAAGGTGTATTTTCCTACTGCACACTGTGCGGTCTGCAATAATGCAAGCATTCTTGAAGGATCGCATAATGAGTAATTGGTTTCTTTCATAGAGAATGTTGTGAATGAAAGTCCTTCTGCGTTGTAATAGTATCTTCCACATCCCTCTCTAAACCAGGCATCTGTAAATGGCTTGTTTGTTTTACCTGAAGTTAAGAGACCATAGAAATCTAAAGACGGACATGGATCGGTTAGACAGTATTGTGCAGTTCCAAGCACTCCTGAACCAGCAAGTATCGGGATCCATAGTCCATAAAAGTCCTGGTAGGCAGTTGTAATGGATTCGCCTGTCCAATTGCATTCTGGATTAGTAAGTGATTCTCCTTCTTTGAGTCCAAATCTCATGATTATAGATGGTTTGGTGTAATTATACAAACCAAGCTTTGATTTGTTGACTATTGAGTTCATGACATCTTCGAAACTGCATGTGGGATAATCGTTGAGAAATTCGTCATAACCTATTACGTTCACTTTATCTAGTTTTCCAGATGAGTTAGCAGCCGAGAGTATTGAATTCAGTTGTGTAATATTTACTTTACCCACATTGAGAACAGTAGTACAGTTCGGACAGTTCTGTTTTACTGTTTCAAGCTGTCCAAGAGCACAGTTCAATTCAGCTGAATCTGATAAATTCAATCCTGCTTCAGATGAAACAAATGCAACTGTTGCTGGACCATATGGATTATATGATTTGCATTCTGCAATCTTTCCTGCATCGCATGTTGGATTCATGTAGTCCAATCTTTCATAACTTCCAATTCCGAGTGCAATTGAGGACAAATCGCTTCCATCACATGATTTTATTGCAACAGGTAATGCATTAAGTGTTTGACTGTCTATATAAGCAAATTCCTGGGGCGAAGATGGAACAGTAATTGTTTTCTGTGAGTTTTGATCTATAACAATTGCTTCAGATGTGATTCCATGTGGATCAACATATTGATAGTAAATCGTAACATTGAATCCTTTCTCATCAGAGCAACTGCAAATCGTTACTGACATATTGTTTTCATCGCTTCCTTTTCTTATTAAGCTAAGTGGAAGTTTAATTGTCTGCTCTGAAGTCCATCTGTCACTCTTGGAAGTACCATAATCACATATGTACCTTGTTGTTGGCAATATCTCCTGTCCATTCAAAACTACCCTTCCATTGTCGTTAAATGAATACTTTAAATAAACTTTGAATGTTGATGCTGGAAGCTTAAAAGTGACATTAAACTGTGAATTATCTGTTCCATATAATGGAGAACCGCAAGTGGTTATAGGATAGGATTGACACTGTCCTGAAATACATGTTTGGAATGATCCTGGACACTGTGCATTTGTGGTGCAATTGTATGAAACTTTGCAGAATGGTGAAGATGTTGATGATTCGTTTGTACAGACGAAATTAGATGAAGATGAGAATGGAAGTGAGATGCAGTTTGATGTAGAACTGCAGCTGCTCTTTGCAATGCATTTGAATCCAGAACACACCTCTCCCTGCAAACAATCGCTGTTATTCGCACAAGTTTTCACTGTTTTTATTCTGCAGTATCCATTGCTGCATTCCTCGCCAGATTTACACTGAGCAGAAGAAGTACAAGTTGTAAGTTGTTTGCAAACCTCGTTGCCACATATTAAACCAGATGGGCAATCTGAATCAACTGAACAATTCTTTGCCAAAGCACATTTTCCATTGAATAAACTGCCAGACGCACAATTTCCTTGAGCATCTAAAGGTGGCTTTGTTGAATTATAAAGAACACAGGAATAATTTGTTTGATCTTCACCGCCAATATCAGTACATGAGATGTTACTACCTATTCCATACTCTGCAGTACAGTTTGCATTAGTACTGCATTTCTTTCCAACACAACCTTTAATCCCAGAACCTGATCCTCCTATCTCTTGACAAGTAAGACCTGATGAACAATCTGAATCCTGTCCGCATGGAGCTAATGAAGGAACTGCACAAACTCCAGCGATACATGCAGAATCTTCTCGACAATCGTTATTACTGTTGCAGGTTTGCGGAGCTGTACAGAATGGAGTTGAATATTCAGAACTATTATAACAGAATCCAGATCCACAATCTGAATTTGAAGAACAGACCTTCACTGATGTACACTTTCCATCATGACAGATTGCACCAGAGTTTAATCCGCAATCAAAGTCTGTTTGACATTCGCTAGTTAACTCAACACATCTTCCTCCGCTGCATGTCTGATTTACTCCGCAATCTGAAGGTGATGAACATGATTTAGGAACTATACACATGTAATTGTTGCATATTGAACCTGCTGGACACTCATCATCTGTTAAGCAATACCTGATTGGGTGGCATCTCTTCTCCACATCACAGAAGGAACCAGATGGGCAATCTGAATCATTCCTGCATTCTGTTTTATCTAACCAGGATGCAAATCCCGTTGAATTAAATATTCTGTCAAATGCAGGACCTGAAGTAGGGGGAGATTTGAAGTACATGCCTGCTAAATTCAATGATGTTGTTGTTTTGTTTAAGGTATGGGATACATTATCCTTGTTTATGAATGTCAAAGTAGTACCTGGTCTGAGTATCACATCTGAAGGATTGAACATCTGTGATTTCACTACTATTTCTATATCCTGTTTTATAGATTGGACTCCTGCTGTTGCATCTGTTCCATCCAATCTTACCAGCCATGGCTCTGGGTTGTACGGAAACTTGAGGCAAACACCAGATGGGGTAACCTTTACAGGTTCAGTGCTTACTTGATCAGGTACTATGATTGTATGGTTCTTTCCGTCTATGCTTGAAATGCAGACATCACTTAATGGCGAGGTTGTTACATATGAAGGAGTGAAGGATGATTTTTGAATACTAATTTCTAAAGGTGTATATCTATCATATCCCTCAATTGTCATAGTGTCTCCTGATCCTTCATCTATAACCTGGTAGGTGGAAGAAGGAGTGAAACAGAACTGCTCTGATGCGTTCGCCTTGCATGACTGGGTCGCTGAGTCAAAGCTGCATTGAACACCTTCTATGCTTGATGCACAGTCAGCCAAGGCAAGACCACAGTATTTGCTGTTGTTATCGGGGTTCTGCTTATTCGGCTGTGGTATATAACAGGAATCTGTACTAGCATTATATCCGCATAAAGTTGAACCATCCAAACCTGCTCGTGGAATCGTTGGAATACAGGTTGTACTAATATTATATTGACAGAATGTACCGGAATCCTGGTTGTATGTCTGCTGCGTCGCCTTGCATCTGTCATTTACAATGTTACAATTGAAGTTTCCTAACGAACTATATTCTGGTTTAATCTTGCATGCGTCGCAAGGACACTGTGAAAGTTGATTCGGATTGCATGCAAATGGATATGACGATGAGAATCCAGAGTATCCACCGTATGAACATGAATAATAATTAGATAATACCCTGCCACCAGGATACCTTGGATCTTCATAGGAGACAGCTGTTGTCTTCTGGCACGTCTTTGGATAGTCTGATGTAACGCTTGTTGGAATGTTTTGACAGGTGGTGACCGGACAGGGCATAAGGGCTTTGGTACTAGATGACATAACACAAGGCGTATTACTAATAAACGTATCATAAAAACTAAAAGAACCACGTGAACAAACAGGAATTTTCATCGGGTTTGCCAATGGTTGCGTTGCAAGAGCTGATTGACTGCAACTTATATTTGTATCCCTTACACAATACATGGTGGGGATATACTCTGTACACTTTGTAAAAATAAACCCTTCCCAATGAACACATTCCCAATCTCCCGTAACTTTAGTGTAGTTCGCTGGACATTGAATATCTAGGCAATAATGTGAATAACAACCATATTTAGTACACTCATAACAAGTATAAAGACCCGGTGGTGGGGGGGAATGCCACCACCAACCATAGTCTACATATTGCGTTGTTCCATAAATCCATATTATATCTATTGCAGGCACTTTTGTACCATCAGCTACCTGATTTGCATTGCAGAATTCATTGCTCTGATATGTTTGTGAAGTGCTTGCATTCGCAAATGGAATAGCATAACATGCAGAACCATCCTTGGTTGGAAGACAGCCAAGTGCTTTAATTGAACCTGTTGAGGTACAGACTGCTTTTCCACCACTATATGAAACAGTACAGAATGGCTGAGTGGATGTGAATTTCCAGAGTGACGATGGAGATGAAGCATAATTAAATGTTGGTCTCCCAAACTGATCAGTTGGACCGCAGCTTATTATTGATTGATATCCCTGCTTTGGAGTTCCTGAACTCCAGCATACACTATCAGTTGCAGTGAACAAGCATTGCGGCTGCACACCTGGTAGAGACGGATTTGTATCCTTGCTGTAATCGCTGCTGCAGATCATATCTGTGTTCTTGCTTACACAAGAATATGTCCTGTTCACCATACAAACCTGGCTTGCATCGGTGTATGAATAATTACATTGACCCTCAGAACCAGAACCTGGCATTTGGTTCACCTGGCCTGAACATGACAATAAACCAGCATATTGTGGCTTTGCAGTGCAGTTGAAAACCTTGGTGCACACTCCCTCGCCATTTACATTCACTCCAACAGGCAACAACCTGGTCTGAACATAAATCTCTCCTGTGTCCAGGTTCTTTATTGTTATGTTTCTGAGTGAATTCGGAACAAAACATACCTTGCTGTCATGGTCAATTGCGATTGACTTCTTCTCAAATTTGCCGTTCGTGATTGAAACATTGACAACTGAGTTGCGAACTGTGATGTTTCCGCTTCCTATAATTGCATTTGTTATCTTGTCCCTGACTGAATAGCTTGCGTCACCAGTCTCCTGCGGTATCCAGACAGCCTGACCTGGTCCATATTGGTACTTTGGCAGGTTCAGGTTGAATTCCTTAGTCTGGCCCATAGTGGTGTGAAGAACAATTTCAACCTTGTAATCAGAATCCTTGTCATAGTTGTTAAATTTCACAGGCCCGCCTACAGCAACCATGCCCGATTCTGGGTAGATCGGAGTTGATGTTATGCCAAGGTATGCATCATAAGCCTTTGTCTTAACTTGTCCTTTCATATTTGAAAGCGAGTCAGCGAAATCAAATGTGGTGTTCTTTGGCGTGTCATTTATCTGATAACTCACCAAGGGTAGAAGGGATGCGAATGAAGAGGTAGTTATTCCATTAGTGGTCTGGTTTATCTCTACTGTATGATCAACCACATCTCTGTTTGTGATGGTAATCTTGCTTCCAGCAGGTATTTCTGCATTCTGTGGAGAGAAGACAGCTGAACTGATTGTGACAGACACGTTCTTGAAAGATGGTATAAGCATGGCCATGGAACCCTGGTCTGCATAGGCACGCATCGCGTACAGGGTGTCTGACGAAAGGTCACCATGGACAACCTGGACTGGAAGGTCCAAGGTCTGGTTCATCAGTGGATTCTGTGAAATCTCCATAGAAGTGTTGACAAATGAGAGAGCGATTGTTGAATTAGTGTTGTTTTCATAAAGAATCACTGTCAATGGATCCATTGGTGCCTGCAATGTGACAATATCTCCACTTTGGCCTGCCTTGGCAAGCTTAATCTCACCTTGTCCCACTAGATTGACGGTTATACTTGAGAATGCATCTATTATGGTCTGGTTTGTCTCTCCAGCCGCCTTTAGGTTGTCAGCGATTGTTAAATCTTTTAGCACGCCGCTTGTGGTAAATTCAAACAAATACATCTTGCCTGTTGGAATTATAACCTGGTCTCCTGCCTGCTGACCTGCGCCCTGCACCTGGATGGTGTGGTTCACCTTGTCATTGTTGGTGACAGTGAGTTCAAGCTTGGTGAATGCAGTTATGTTGTTTACAATCAGGAATTTATTCTCATTTGTTCCCACTAGGTTTGCATATCCTGTTGTATCGTTCTGCAGAGTTGCTGCATCAAGCTGATAAACTTCGACAGGCGAGTTCTGCTTGTTCATAATCTTGAACTGAATCGGAATGACAAGTATTCTTTCTCCAGTTTCTGTCAGATTATAAATTGATGGAGGAATAGAGATGTATGAAGGTACGAATCCATTGTTTGTGATCATAAATCCTCTTCCATCCAGGACAGCGACTTGTGATAGTGAATCTGTTGAATCATCATACCTTGTGAACAACGCACCGTCCTGCACATATCTTGAATCAAGGCAGTCTGTCTGACCTGGTGCAAGCGTCAGATATAAGCCTGTCTCTGTTCTTAAGGTGTGATTCTTGGTGTCTGTATTTGTCCAACAGACCTGCTGGTTTGGTTGGACTATAGTTGAGAACGGGTCAAAGCCACCTGCAGTAACCTTGATGTTCTTGGTCTCATACTCCTTTATGTTCAGGACGTTTCTAACTTTGTCTTTTGGTAGTGCTGGTGAAGTGAAGTATGTTAGATATGAGCCCGTGGTGTTGAAAACTTGATAACAAAAATCGTCTGAGAGAGGCGGAACCTCACCTGATGCAACTACTCTGTTCGACTTGGTTGATGTGGTTTCAATCTTCCTTGTCACTGCTGCTGGGTTAATCCAGCAGACCTTTGTTCCTGGAGGTGAATCAAGCTCTGCAGGCTCGAATCCTATTGGCTGAACCGCGATTGTGGCAGACGGGTAACCAGATCCTACTGCCCATGTCACCACTCTTGAGTCATTAGTCATACCCATATAGTAACCAGGGAGAAGCATTTTTACACAACAGTATGCTGGTGCAATTGGCAATGGTTCAGTGAACATCTCTGCCCATTCGCCTCCTCCCTCTCCCTCACCTGTGACATATCTTGAGATCGTGATGTTCAAAGGTGTCTGGCTCTGGAAGCATATTGTGTCACCTAGAGGTCTGTAGAGTGTGGTGTTCGGAGTTATTCCTCCGTCAGACTTGAATAGGAATGTCCTTGCCTGCGATTGAACAAAGATGAATGCATCCTGGTTTGTGGAGTTGTCATGAACCTTGTATTCACCAGCACCTGGTCTATCGAGCTGGTTCTGATCTGGAAGAGAGGTCTGGAGTGTAACTACTTTGTTCGATGTATTTAGCGTGATATTCTTTTCATATTCACTCTGACTTAGAAGACCTGGGACAAGTATCTTCTTCATAGTAAGGTTGTGGTCCCTGCGCTCAAGAAGAGTGAAGTTTATGGGTCCTCCTTCTGTCACGATTGTGTAGTTTGGCACTATGCGTGAACCTACATATATGTTTGCTGTGTCGCTGGATTGAAGAACTGATAAGTATGCGTAATCACCATTGGAATCCTTGATGTGATAGAAACCCTGCAATGGTTTGAAGCATCCACCAGTAGCTGCATTGCTCCCTGGCTGGAGATTAAAGCTCCTTACTATTTCCTGGCTGGATAGGTCAACCACATCAACCCTGTGTGCAACCTTGTCCTTGTTGTCAAAGCAGATCTGCATTCCTGCAGGCACGCTCATGAATGGAGGGTCGAACGTGGTGTTTCCAAGGGAGATGTTGACTATGGTTTCTTTCCATGGGACGCAGAGCTTCTTTGCCTCCTCGTAGTCCTGGAAGGTTGGACCCTGGCCAAGCATGAAGAATGGAACCTGGACCTTGCCTGCTGGCTTGACTGTAGCTGTGTTCGGATCAATCAATTCATATGTTCCATAGTATGACTGCATATAACTGGACAACTCGCTAAATGGAGTATCGTTGTCAAGATAGGTCCTGCCCCCCTGGAATGTCTTGAATGACTTGTAGGAGCAGTTTACAAATTTATAGGATTCTCCTGTTGCTGAACGAGTACAGATATACGTTGTATTGTATGTAGCATATAATGAACAAGAGAAATATGTAGATATTCCAATCTCCCAGCCACCGCAATCTCCACCTATTCCATGGGAATATGCGTTCCACATAGTAGATATAGAAATATGGGGAATTGTTTCAGAATATGCAGGATATATACAATTGAAATCACCTGGAATTCCGGAATATGAGGCAGAGCCTGCACCACAAATAAGACTAACTAAATTTAATGATCCATCTACACTGCTATATTGGGTACATCTTGCGTCAACACTTAAAAGACCTTTATTAAAAATATTCAAGGTCTTTTCTGCAGAAGTGGTAAGAACTGTGAAATAAGTTTGCTTTCGTCCAACAGGACAGGGTCCACTTTGTTTACATTTCCCCCATACGTTTTTATATCCGTTACAATGGCTATAAACGCTTGCTGTATTGGATGACAAATCAGTAATTGGGATAGTTAAAGTATCACTCTTTTCTTGACATGACCAACCTTCTTCAACTGGAAGATTATATTCATTTTTTGTTGCTGTTTCCCTGTCTACAGGCCCAACTGGTCCTTTGCAGATGAAATCTGAAGTTGCTTCTCTCTTTTCCTTCAGGAATGCACCACAAGTGGATTCATCGTAACCTGCACAGACATCACTTCCTGTCGTCACATGGACAGGAACAGTGGTTGAGAATCCTTCTCTTGGCTTTGTTTCAATGCAACCTGAAATGAGCACAAAAGAAAAGATTGAAAGAATTAGTAGGAGAAAGAGACGTCTGAATAAAAGAGATTGAATCTTTCCATCACTGACTTTATTAACCGCACTGGTTTTTTTGCATTCAGCTTCGAATACAGACTCTTGTTGTTTCATTTAACTTTTCACCGATTTAATATCTTATTATATGATATAGATATGAATTTAAACAAAGATATTAAACAAATAATATAAATATAGATTTAATAAAATTACTAATTCAACTATACGTTATCATCAATTTAGTTAAATATTATAATTATAATATTCGCCGATATCTCCTTTCATTATTTTGCTTTACATTCCCACCTATTATCATTCTATTTTTGAATAACTTACCAATTCTATATATGAATCTGATGAATTCATCGTGATTGGAAATGGAAGATCTGAAAATGTCAAGTACATGTCTTGGGACAATGTGGAAGTTGAAGGAGTTAAAGATGGATTGGATATGGACTGAATTGAATTTACGTCTGTTTCTGCTTTTAATAAATACTCTGTTACATTATAAGAACCGCTGCTCAAGTTTAATTCATAAGATTTCATCTCCTTCAGATTCTCCTTGCATATTTGGAAAGGAATGTCTGGAGGGATGCATGATGAATTCTCAATATAAGTTTGGTTGCTGATTATAAATGAATAGTAAGCATCCTTGCATGTGAAATCTAAATCGTATAAATATTGCATTCTTATTCCAGATAAAGAGCTTATAATCTGTTTATAGTATGCAGACATGTTGCTTGAGATGTTCTTGTTGCTCTCAATTTCACTTAGTAATTTGGAATAATCCAACTTGTAATCAACTGTTCGAATATACTCAGTTTTATCATTTGTTTTATTCTTAACTGTCTTGAATTCAATGTATCCTTCAACATAATTTGACGGATCGTTTAAATTGTTGGCAAACCTGTATTTTACATTGTAGAATCTGCTCTTTTCAGTCATGGATTCTTTGCAAACAACCTGCTCACCGTAATTTGAAACTTGATTGGCTTGCGAGAAATTCTGAAGATTAGATGGATTCTGAGATTGTGGATTCGACTTCATAAATAAGTTCGGAAGAACTGCCAAGAGGTATGCAATTGCAGATAGTACAATGATTATTGAGAAGTAAAACAAAAACGTCCTTATAAAATCTCCTTTAAGATTTGAACCTGAATCTTTAGCATTCTGCACATCTTCTTTCTTTTTTTCAATTGCATCTTTCTTAATTTCCATCAAATCACCATACTCTTACTGATATCAAATGAATACCTGACTACAACATTCTCAGCATTGACCTTCCTATTTCGGAAATGTCAGCACCAAGGATGCTTGAAAGTGAACGGACAAAGATGAACGTTACACCCAATGAAATAAGCATGTAAAAAAATGCTGCAAATCTAAGATCAGAAGTACCAGCTTGAAGTTGAGGAACTGCTGCATCTAAAGTAGCGGCAAGATCTGCTGATGAAGTAAGCATCTGCGTTGTAGCACCCACATCCATCGGACACGTCTTTTGAGTTTGTGTAGTATCCAATGCTACTCTGACATCGCAGCCACTTATACTCTGCGTACCTGCATATAAAAGCGTGAATGTAAGTGGATAAACAAAATAGAATCCAATTGCTATCGCAACTAAAACCGCACCTGCACCTCTTGATGGCGGGAATGAACGTAGAATCAACCCAATGGGTAGAAAAACAGTAAACATTGATGTTTCAAAGAATTTAAGCACTGCGATTTGAGCATACAAGAAAATTATAAGCCAGGTCAATTCGTTTGCTTGATATTCATATGCAGCAGCTGTTTCTGAAAGGGATGAAATAAGTGCCATAGGATTAGGAAAAGACCATTCCTTTTTTCTGGGAGTTGTAACAGAAACTTGGATACCTGTATTGATTATTGTTTCTATACTTTTTGAATTTTCATAAGTTGTGTTCAATTTATTCTCAGCACAGGAAAGCATGTTTCTTAAGAATGCATAAGAAACATCGAATGGGTTGATTTGAATCTGACCGTTTAATGCACCGCCCGGAATCTGGCCTCCACCTGAAAGCATAAGGGCAGAGGTAATTGCACCAGATGTCTGCTCAAGCTTGGTGACTAAATCAGTTTCAAACATTTCAAAACCAAATAAGAATCCGATAAGAAGGAAGGATGCTGCAACCTGCATAAGTTCTGCAAATGCAATTCTCTTGTATTGATCTGAATTGAATGCATAGGCAATCATGTAGAATATAACTGCGCCTGAAAATGCAATGAATAAAACAATCATTGAGATTGAAAACCAAGGACTCACTCCACCAAGAGGAGTTGATTTAAGAAATGTCTTGCTCAAGCACTCCGCACTTGTTAGGCAATCTCTACATTGACCATTGTCACAAACCTGACCATATGGGCAATCGACATGGGAGTTACATGATCTTGGTGACTGTGCCGCTAGGAATGAGGATAAGTATGCAAGAATAAAGAAAACAAATAATGCTAGATAAATAGTTTTTATTTCTTTAAATCTGTTTGTCCCTTCATCTTTCCCTTTCTCTATGTCTTTTGTTTGATGTTCTGTTGTTTTTGTGGTTTTTATTTTATCTCCTTTTATTCTAATTTTTATTTTGTTTTGTTTTTTATTCATCTTCACACCATTCATTCCGTCTTTCCTTGATTATTCTTCTTTCATCAGTATTATCTTTATTTCTTTCATTAGTTATTATCTTTTATTTATATCTCAAATTTTTAAATCAATATCTGTTTAACTTGTTTTATATTTTTATGTTAGTATATCATCATATCATTCTTGCAAGTCCTGAAATATCTACTTCCTGACCCAATACTTTGCTGAGTTCTCTAACGATTGCAGCCAGAATTATCCAGTTTATGGCTGGAAGTATGTAAATGAAAAGTATCGCAGGACCCACATCTTCATATGCATTTAACAGACTATCTGTTGCAAGGTTTCCGCCCGTGGAAAGTTGACCTATGAGCTGAACTGCTGACCCTAAAGGAATTGATGAAACAATTATGGCTCTAGATACTGCCCAGTTAATCTTGCCTTCCCAATCCATATTTGGCAGACCTGGTGGAGATAATTCACCTCCCTTACTTATCATCATGTATGAAAAAGAAAACAACAGTGGATAAAATACAAACAAACCTATGCTAATCGCGATTAAGATTCCTCCGAAATCCCTTGTTGGCGAGAAGCACCTTAGCACAACTCCTGCTGGAAGCAAAAGATTCAAGAAGTATGTCTGTATCGCATTCAAAACAACCATAAATCCAGTTATCAAGGAATAAGAAAGTAGAACAAGGCTTGCAAACCAGTTTATCGCACCTATTGTCACTCCATAGCCCGCATATGGCTGGATATAAACACCTAGTTTAAAGAACGTACCAAGATCTATGAAATTAGGGGAATTAATCCTGAATGAGGTGAGCGCGCTTATTTCCATTATAGAGTTCGTTGCTTCTAGATAGGTTTTAAGAGCGTATGCCCTAGAATACTCGAAATATTTATTCGCACCATCAAAAAATGAGCTGAATCCAAATCCGAACTCCTTTGCATCGATTGCACACAAACTAGACAGTATCCCATACAAAAAAACCAATGCTATTCCAGTCACAGCAACCTGAATTAAATCAGTTTTTGCTCTTGCCATTAAACCTGGTGCATCTATCGCCTTTCCGATCATATAAATGATTGAAACAAATGCAGCAGAAAGCAAAAGACCTATGAAAGACAATGATTTCCAGTTCTGCTCTGCTGAGGTAGGACCTGTCTGATTCCCGAAATCAAGCTTGGTTGCAACCTCACATCCAGTCGGAAGATTTTCTGGACTGATTAATTCTGCGCTCAACAGATTAGAGAGAATGAAAAAGAATAACAGAACAAATAGAATAAAGGCTCCGCTGGATAAAGGAATTCCTTGCGCTTCGGTCTGAAATGTGTTCTTCTGCAATATCTCTGTCTGTAATGTGTCAGTTTGTAGTGAATTTGTTTTTCTCTCTTTTCGTTTTCGCTCTTTTTTCCTATTTATTAATTCTTTCATTCTTTCCATCATATCAACCTGACCAATGTACTGAAATCTATCTCCCCACCTAGAATCTCTGCGATTCTCTTTGTAATATTAAGCACCACCAGATACGCAATTAAAGGCAAAACTGTAGCTTGTATGACAGCGACCTTTATTAATCCTTCAAAATCTCCTCCCTGACCAAAATATTTCTGAACTGCTGCGAATGCACCGTCCTTTGCGATGGTTATGCCCATTCCTACAAGCCCGAAAAATGAAACTGACGGTGGTGATTCAAGACAAACGTTTTTAGGATAATAGTGATAGCCGATGTCTTCAATGATAAGATAAAATATAGGCAGAAATATTGTAAATCCGATAGTAATTGCGATCATAGCTGCTCCAGCAGAACGTGTGTATGGAAATGACCTGAAAACCAAGCCTAAAGGAAGAATCAGGCTGAAGAGCGCTGAATTCAGGTTCAATATCTCAAGCTGCAGCCTCAGCTGGATTAGAGTGGAGGCAAGTGCACCTATTGCTATTGATACCAAAGAACTCAGTCCCGAACCTGTTGCAAAAATAGAATAGAACTGATTATAGTCACTTATTTGGATATTTATTGAGGTGGTTGCTAAAATAGAAATCGCAGAAGTTATTCCAACAATATTTTTAACACTCCCTTTTGTATAACTTATCAGACAGCTAACATAATGAGTAACGTGGTCATGTAGATTAACCCAATTTGCTGATGAAAATGACCTTACTGTCGGCTCTCCAACATATGCAAGATTTGTATTGAGCAGTGATGGAGCCCAGAAGTCAAGAGATGCTGCAATACCCAAGTAAACACCAAGGATTAACACACTACCTAGAATCTGGAATAAAAGATCCTTTGACCACTGCTTTATTCTCTCATGCTCCAAAGCTATTCCAATCATATAAAATGCAGATGCAATTAAAACAGATATAAGCATAATTATAGTGCTTAAATTTACAAGATAATCCGGAACACAAACTCCATTGTACAGATAATTGCCGAATAAACCACATTCTGTTGCAAAAGAAACAGCTGACAGTATAACAAAGAACATGAATGAAACAAAAATTAATCTAAAAGAAGAAAAGAAAGGAATAGTTCTGACGCTAAATAATTTAGCTTTCTTGCTTCTTTTGTTAAGGCTTTCATTTATCTCTTTCTTTACTCTCATTTTACCACTTATGTCGATATAATACTTTGTTTCATTATATTCAATCTGCCAACTATATGATTCTGGTCAATCCTGCAATTTCAACATCTCCTCCAATCATTGGCGAGAAATGACGTATGAAACCTATTGTTGTGAATATTGCAAGGAGTGGAAGAACAATTATTGCAAGATATGCTCGTCCCAATGCATCGAGCAAGCCCATTGTTATGGGAACTCCTTTATCATTATAAGTTGTGAAAAGCAATCCAATATCTCCCAGTCCCTCCCCCATAACGTCTCCAGCTAGTCCAGCACCTAGATTGCCTGGATTAAAGTCAGGAAGATACAGAGTGAATGAGACTGCAGATCTATCTATAGTATACCACCCTAAAACATAAATCATTGGAAAGATTGCATAAAGACCTATCCCAGCTGCGACCAGCAATCCACCGAATTTTCTCAAGAACCATACTGAACGCGAGATTAAACCCAGTATGAAAAACATTCCTGCAAGAGAGGTGAGATAAACCAATGCAATCTCCTGCATTTTTATAGCTGTTATTATTTTAAGATATTCACCTATCACAGTTGAAAGTATGTTATTAAATATTGTCAAATCAGCATGCAAGGGATAACCAAATGCCAATTCAAACTTGAAACTGCCCCACGTAATATCGAATCCAGAACCGACATTTTTGGTCATCTCAAATACAGAAAGAAAATAATACTGTGCGATACTCTTTAAAGATTCTCCGTATTTTTCATACAAAGAACCTAAGAAACCTCGTGCAATATAGATGTGACATGGATATTGACAATCTGGTTTTTGACCCTGTGGTATGTTAATTAAATTCCATCTTCCTTCTGTTGGTTTGTATTGCCAATAATTAATGTTGCCTGTTTCTGTCGTAGAAGAGAGAATGTCAGATGCCATGCTATTTGAAAGACTTTCCACTACTCCTGCGAAACCAGTAAACAGCACAAGTATTGCAACAGATAATAGAAGGTTCACGAACTCTTCTTTAGTCCATGCCTCTAATTGTTGCATCGCAAAAACTCTCGAAATCATAAATGCTATTCCAAGCAAAAGACCCACTATCATTAAAACGATATATGCAATGGAAATCCAATCTATGTCTGTTCTGAAACCAAATGTAACAGTATCTGCTGCAGAAATCAGTGAAACAAACAGAATTACAAATAATGCAAAAGAGTAGTTGAGTGACTTTCTTGCTTTTTCTTTTAATCTTTTTGATTTTTTATTATACTTTGAATCTTTAATCACCATAACATCACATTCTTTATTCTCCTCTCAATTCTGCAAAATCATATTTGAATATCTCTGCAAATGCACGTGCCGCCCCTATTGTTATTATGCTGCTCAATGCAGGAAAGAATACAGCCTGCGGAAGCAGAGTACCTATGTCTATAAGTATTGTCTGAAGATCACTTGCAGATACACAATCTCCTATATCTGTATTTATTGGTGTGATTGTTAATCCTTCAGTTGCTTGTTTAGCGAATACATAAGTCAATGGTAAAACAATGTACAATGCGAATGCAATGCCTATTACATAGGAAGCTGAATCTTTTAAACCGGGAATCAGTCTTAATATAATTCCAATAGGCAAAAGAAATGTGAATGCAATCTGACTAATAAGAATTAATGCATATTGCTGAATTATCAGACTTGCAATGAATGGAGAAAGCATGAAAGCGAAATTCTCGTAAATCTGCGCAACATTATCGCATCCTGCACGTGATGAATAATAAAGATTCCCTACTGCATACGAAAATGAAGACTCAATCCTTATGTTTCTCGCCTTTTCATAAAGACTTGCAAATACTGAGCCAATCTGAGTATTTACAGACTTAAGATAACTATTCGCAGTGGTGAACGGAGTCTCATCCTTTGTAATTGAGCATGAAATCGAGCAAGTTAGATTTGCGACAATAAGGATTATGGCAATCCATATAACTGCAATAGTAAGATGATATACTTCCATCCTTATCTTTGCTTCCCAATCCCTCTTATTCAATGCACGTGAAACCATGTAACCTACAGAAAGAGCAAGAGCGACCGTTATAATTATTCCTCCTATGATAGGGGTCCAGTTTTGATACTCTGCTGAAAATGCACAGGTTGTTAGACAGGTCGGAATTTCGTTTATTGCCATTGTCTCACTAGTTGAATTTGAATTGCATCGCTAAATTAATTCAGACACCCCAAGTATCTGAACCTCCCCTCCGATAGCGGGCGAGAGGGAACGTATCCCAGTAATTACAATGAATATCATTATAAATGGGATAAGCATGACTGGAACTGCATACTGCATTATATATGGAGTATAAGCAAGAGTTATATCTGTAAGTTTTACTGCTAATGCCATATTTAATTGAGCATATACTGCTGCAGTGATCGCATGCACCTCATAAATACCAAATTGCATTAGCTGATTCAAAATGGGAAGAAGATAATTTATGGTAAGTACATTAGATGGAATTATATGAAATATGAAAGAACCTACAATGCCTACTAATGACATGGAAACAATAGTGGCAAATATCGAATCTAATTGATCAGAGATCGGGACACCCAATATGGAACTTAATACTTCTATTTTTATAACTGATAATACATTTAGAACAGTAGTAACTGTATCATTTACTTGACCTGTATCTGAGATACTTCCAAAAAGCTGACATATGGCAGAAAACGCAAGGGCACATGCTGGTGCAGCCAAGACGCATATAGAAGAAAGTATTCCTGCACCAGTTATACAAGATGGCATGAACACAACGCTTGCTTTGGATGCAATCGCAAAACCCAATCCGATTCCTAAATGCAAAAGAAAGTCTGCAATGTTCAATGCGATTAATCTATCTGCAAATCTATTTACATCATTACCTCCAGATGGAGTGTGAATTTGTGGGACTGCAGTGTCGGGTTTAAACGCAGAATAATACATTGTTTGAGCGATTATGATTGAAAGCGGTACGAATATGTACAATCCAACCCCAAATGCAATCAATGTCCTTCCCATTTTTCTTGAAAATGAAAACATACTAAGAAGCAATCCTAATGGTATTGCAACTGGAATTGCAATACCATTCACAAATTCAAGAATTGAATTAGATAGCAGAGAGATTCCCAAGGAAGTCAAAGCAATGGTTTGAATCAAATTAAAATGACCATTGAACACATCTGCAGCATAAAAAGTTAAATAATTTAGATCTAAAGGTTTAATTCCTACAATAAACACTCTCTTTGTAACCCCACCATTAGAATCTGGTTTTCCTTCGTTATTAGATTGCGGTTTATCAGATCTTGTATCTCCAAGGTATTGTGCGGGCGCACCTGAAAGAGTTCCGATTGCGTAGCCTAACTTGATTGACTCGATGTACTTGTCCATCAATACATTGGTTATTTCTTTTGTGAAATCCAATGAAAAATCCACTGGTTTTTTATTGACTGCAGCTATGAATATATTGTCTATTACCCCTAATGAAATCAAAATAATTAAAACCAAGAATACACTGCTGACAACTTCGAACAGTTCGTTCCTTGCCCAGCTTTCCAGCTGAGGAAGCATGAAAACCCTTGCCAACATGAATGATATACCAACAATTCCGAATCCGATCAATGCTGCGATTGAAAACAATGGAAACCAGTTAGGAACATACTGCTGCCACTGCTGTTGACCTGCAGTCAAATCCTGGGCATTAACACTGAATGACAAAATAAAGATGAATAATGATAAATATTTCAAGCTACAAAATAGTGAATATTTTGAATTTTTTGAAAACGATTTATTCTTTATATTTATAGATTCTATCATCAGATTTATATTGAAAGAAAAGATTTAAAATTCAATATATTTATATTAGATTAGTGTAATGTGTAATAACAACATGATAACGAAAACAATTGGATAAATGTTATCAGGCATGTTATTTAAGATGGTAGTATGAAATCAAAGTTGACAATATTGAACATTGTTTTATTCATTCTTTATCTTTCTCCTCTATTTTTAGGTGTTAATATCTGTCCTCCCGACAAAGCAAGGACTGAGATAACAATTGAGCACTCGAGACATCCGCAAAATATTCCTTTAGGAATAACAGATAACACTATAGACGTAACAATCACTCTCAATGCAATAGATAAACAAACAGGAAAGAAAATTCCTCTCGCGAATAAAGAAGTTTTGATTGAGTTGGTTATTGGAAGCAAATTTATTGCAAGAAATCAAGATGGTAGTTTCACACTCTCTGATCAATCCTCTCCTTTTCCATTAAATACAAGTCAAAACGGAACCATCTCATTCACTATATATACCCAACCACCATTGCTTGAAAATGCTACTGATCCAAGGAAGATTTCATATTCTATAACAGCATCATTCACACCTAAACCAAAAGAACCACTGATGGGGAGTAGCAAAACTGAAAGATATGTACCTGGTGTCATGCCAATCATTAGCATGACTGCATGCGCACCCTTGTTCATAATCTTTGCTTTATTGATTGCGGCAATGTTTGCAGCAGGAAAGAATCCGTTCGGCTTGTTCGACTTCTCAAGGGTTGCATTTAAGGCTCCAGGAATATCTGGAGGAAAAGTGACGCAAAGGGTAAAAACAACTTTGCTTGGGGCAGCAGTCGGGGCGGCACAGCAAATAGGTTTGAAACCTATAGCTGCTACTGCATTCCATAAAGCAGTCACTGGAGTTTCTAGTGGACTTAAAGCGGTAGGCAAGGCTGTAAGCAAAGTCCCTGGAGTTTCAGAAGCAACTGAAAGTTGGAGTAGAGCTGCAGAAAAAAGAAATGTTGGCGGATGGATATTACGTGCCATAGGAAATGTAGCAAAAACTCCTGGAAGGGTATTAATGTCTGGGGTCTCGACAAAGCTTACAGAAGAACAATTGAAAAAAATGATACAAAAAGAAAAGCAGGCTGCAGCAGAAGCAAAGAAACCAATTCCAAGCGATGAAGAGGTAATGAAAAATTTGTTTACAAAAGGAACATTGGTAAAAGGAACATTTGGTGAAATAAGACAGGTAACTGCACCTGAGAGATTTCAACTGAGGCCTGATCTATTTTTGCGAGCATTTGCTCAACAGTTAGGTCAGATCGGAACAAGACCTTGGTCATTAGCATATGCATATCCTCCAAGAATTGAAAGACCTAGCGAAAAGGTATATACAAAAGATGAACAAGAAGAAATAAAGAAAAATGTAGAAAAAAGTTATGGAGTTAAATTAACAGATAAAGATGTTGATATATATGGTTTAACTGAAAGCGGAAAGAAAAAAATATTGGATAGTATATCATCACAAATAGAAAAGGCATTGAAAGGTCAATTAACAGATGAAGAAACAAAACTATTGAAAGGAATATCGGTGAGGTTTTTAATTGAATCTGGTCAAATATATACTATGTTACAATCCCTTTTCAAACAATTTGACCCCAAAGAAGTAAAAGAAAGATTAGAGATCTTAAAAGAACAGATAGGAGATAAAATTTTAAAGAAAGATCTAGAAAAAATAATTAAAAACATAGACGAAGG
>Ga0315298_1002911_pt1 | contig 27964 bp, 23 predicted proteins | sample WHS_1_MG_FD_203077 | JGI IMG/M metagenome (GOLD analysis project Ga0315298, IMG submission 203077) | Extremophilic microbial mat communities from Washburn Hot Springs, YNP, Wyoming, USA - WHS_1_MG | ecosystem: Environmental > Aquatic > Thermal springs > Hot (42-90C) | place: USA: Wyoming... | reverse complement strand
CGGCCTTGTAGCCCCCTTCGGGAATCAGGTGGGCGGCATACTCCTTCATTTCGCCCCCCTCAATCAACGGGGCAATGGCCGGATGCGCCTTGAGTTCTTCGAGGAGGGTATAGGGCGCGATGCCCGCTTTTTTGAAGTCGGACAAGAGGCAACCGATGCCCAGCGTGATGGATTCCTTGTTGGTATAGAGGAAGGCGGTGCCGACCATGCCGTGGGTGACGGCGCCGGCGATCTCAATGACCACCCCTTCGTTGCCCTTGATGTTGAAACGGCTCTGGACGACCTCCTCGGGCAGAAAGTGAATTTCCTTGACCGCGAGCGCGACATTTTTAGCTTCGAGTTCGCCATGGAAGCCGGCTTTTTTGGCCAACAGCGAATTGACGCCATCCGCCAGGATCACCACATCGGCATAAATGTCGCCTCCCTCACGATCGGTACGGACGCCGATGACCTTTTTGCCTTCCTGGATGAGCTCGGTGACCGTCGTCTCGCAGATGACCAGGCCGCCTGCGGCCTTGACCTTCCCGGAGAACCACTTGTCGAAAGGCGCCCGGAGGATGGTATAACGATTGGGCTGGTCGCTGTTAAAGGCATCCGAGCGATAGTTGGTACCGATGAAGGATTTTTCATCCAGCACCCACATGCGCTGTTCGATGACGTGGCGCTCCAACGGGGCGTCGTCGCGGAAATCGGGAATGATGCGCTCCAGCGCGTCGGCGTAGAGAATGGCCCCCTGGACGTTTTTGGTGCCGGGGGTTTCACCGCGCTCCAGTTGCAATACGCTCAGACCCGCCTGGGCCATGGTATACGCGGCCGCATTACCGGCGGGGCCGGCACCTACCACAATAGCATCAAATTTTTCGGCCATGTCATGACTCCTGTAATTAACCGGCCCGGCGGTTCACAGCCAGGCGACTGCGAAAGGCGTCGGTGAGGACGGGAAGGATCTGCACGGCGTCGCCGACAATGGCATAAGTGGCAAAGTCGAAGATGGGCGCATTGGGATCGTTGTTGATGGCGATGATGACGTCGGAGGCTTCCATGCCGACGCGGTGCTGAATCGCCCCGGAGATGCCCGCAGCAATATAAAGCTTGGGACGCACAGTCTTGCCCGATTGCCCGACCTGACGGTCAGCGGGTAGCCAGCCGGCATGGGTCACCGGACGCGATCCGCCGACTTCGGCGCCGAGTACGGCAGCCAGGTCCCAGATCAGGCGAAAATTTTCGGCCTTACCCATGCCTCGGCCGCCCGCCACGATAATGTCGGCATAGGCGAGCTGAGCCTGCTCCTGGGCCTCGTCGGGGATGAACTCCAGGACCTTGGCGATAATGTCGTCTTCCTGCATCTGCAGGTTTTCAGAAATGACACGACCGCTGCGTTCTGGCATGGCGTCGGGCATGGCCATGACCCGGGGGCGGATGGTGGCCATCTGCGGGCGGTAGTTCAGAGTCTGGATGGTGCAGAGCAAGCTGCCGCCGAAGGTCGGACGGGTGGCGAGGAGTCCGCGATTGTCCGGGTCAATGGCGAGTTCCGTGCAGTCTGCGGTCAAACCCGTGAGCAGAGTGGTGGCCACACTACCGGCGAGATCGCGGCCCAGGGTGGTGGCGCCGAGCAACAGAATCTCCGGCTGATAGCGGTTGACGAGGTCGGTCATGGCCTTGGTGTAGGGCTCGTTGCGATAGTCCGTGAGAATGGGATCGGCCACGATATAGGCCACATCGGCGCCATAGGTGAAAGCGTTACGGGCAGCGGCACCCAGTTCATCGCTGCTGCCGCCGAGGATGACGGCGCCCAGTTCTACGTCGAGAATATCGGCCAGCTTGCGTCCTTCGCCGAGCAATTCCCAGGACACCTGGTGTACCTGGCCCCGTTCCATTTCGACAAACACCCAGATCCCCTTGTAGGCCGCCAGGCGGGGGTCCAGCTCCAGGCGCTTTTTGCCTTTGGGCTTTGCGGGTGCGGCAGTGTTCTCGCTCATGCGAATGCTCCTTGTGCGTTTATGGGGTGATCAGGCCGAGTTCCTGCGCCAGGCGCGGGTGCTGGCTGCTGATAATATCCAGGATGGCGTTGGCGGTGCCGCTGGCGTCCAGATTAGCGCCGATCATCTGTGCCTTCACGGCCCGGGGCTTGGGGGTGAATATCTTGCTGACCACTGTGGGCGAGCCCTTGAGGCCGATTTTGCTGACGTCCTCAATACCGGCGCGCTCTTTATTCCATTTAGGCACGTCAAAGCGAGCCGAGCGGAACATATCATCCATGCCCGCGAAGCGGATCTGGTTGCTACCCTCCAGCATGGTGATCAGTGCGGGCAGGCGGGTCCGGATCACCTGCACACCGCCTTCAGAACGGCGTTGTACGGTGATGCTGCGCTCCTCAAGGTCCAACGCATCGATAGCCGATACGTAGGTGAGGAGTTGCAGGCCCAGGCGCTTGGCAATGCCCGGTCCGACCTGCGCGGTATCCCCGTCAATGGTCTGCTTGCCCGTGAAAACCAGATCGACGGGATGTTCCTCACCAATTTTGCGGATGGTCTGTGCCAGGGCGAAGGAGGTCGCCAGGGTATCGGCACCGGCGAAGGCGCGGTCGGTCAGGAGTATCACGTCGTCGGCACCATAGGCGATGGCCTTGCGCAGTGCGTCTTCCGCTTGGGGCGGCCCCATGGTCAGCACGGTGACTCGCCCGCCGAAGCGGTCTTTGAGGCGCAAGGCCTCTTCGATGGCGAAAACGTCGAAGGGATTGATGATGGCGGGTACACCCTGCCGCATGATGGTATTGGTGACCGGATGCACCCGGATCTGGGCGCTGTCGGGAACCTGTTTGATACAGACGACAATATGCATGGCGTACTCCTGTTACCGATCTGTCGGTGATCTGAAAGATGCTGTTGCACCGATCTAAGCAATCTTCATTCCAGATACGACTGTCTTGTTAATTTCAAGATAAACAGTCTTTTGGCTAGAATGCACCAGAAAAACAACGCCAGCAGCAGATGTAGGCTTTGCGACAAAATGCATGCTTTATCACGGTAAACTCAATGCGTCCGCTGGCTGTCGGTGACGGGAACGGCTTTGGCGAGGAGTACGGCATTGCTGCTGAGGGCAAACTCCCGCCAGGCGGCAGCGAGGTCGCGGGCGATGGTGGACAGGTATTCCTTGCCGGGTTCGTGCTCTTCGGGAAAATTGGAGAGCGCACAGGAACTGCGGTTGAAGGCGAGGGCCTCACTGATCAGTGTCTGATGAACGGTTGCGAAAGGTGCATGCACTTCCGGCGTTAGATCAGAACGCCCCTTATGGACACCCGTGCCGCTGGTGTCAAAAGGCAATGCGCTCAGTTGGCGCAATGCCTCGCTATAGAACTGCTCCATGGTGTCGAGCAGGGCGCGCTGGGTCAACTGTTCCTTGTGCTGGCGGGCCAGATATTGATTCAGGTGGCGGCGATAGGTCGCCAGCAAGTCCGGCTGTTGCGCGGTCACCCATGTACCGAATATGGCGATGCAAGCGGTGTTGTCGGCAGGACAGTTCAGTGCTTCCGGGCCGCGCGATATGGGGTCAGACACGAGTGTCCGCTGAATGCGGGCGGCGGATTCCAGGGCGCCTTCCAGATAGCCCCCGCCATAGCCTGCCGTTTCAGAACCGCCGAAAAACAGCTTGTTTTTCCACAGTGGCAATCGCAGGTTCGGGTTGCCGTATTCGGGATGCGTACTGGGAGGCGTGCGGTCCAGGGTGCTGCAGGTGTAGGCTTCCTGAGCCCAGTCATGGACATGTTGTTCTCCGTCTTCTGCCGGCAGATCAAAGACCTGTACCAGTTGGCTGGAGATCAGTAAGGCCATGGTGGCGGGCGGGATGGTGGCGCGAAATGCCGGTGGGAGGGAAAAAAAGGCGCCGAGTGCGGCCTGCTCACCGGTGGCATCACAGGCGTCGAAAATCTCGGGGAGTACCACCTGTTCGTGGGTGACGAAGGCGTTCCCGGACTGGCCCGAGTCCCGCCAGAACGCCTGATCGTAAGCAACGACCACCTTGGCTTGATCGGCCATCCAGGTGTGGGTCGTGCGCATGGCCTCGCGCAGGGACGCGTTCAGGGGAGGATCGAAACGGACGTGCTCTTCCAGCAGACGGGGAGGGAGGGCCAGAACCGCATGACGCGCATTGACCTGCACGATCCTTTCGTTGTGGCGGAAACTGAGAATAACGTAATCGTCATCTTCCTCCACGGATAGCAGCGTATGGCCCAGGTGCAACCGGTCCACAGGGAGTTGCGCGGTCATGGCGGTCACGAGACGTCCCATCCCGCCTACCACGCGCCGGGCACCCCCATGTACCTCTGTCAACTTCATGACCTCCGGTTTTTCATCTGTTGCATTCAGGCGCAGGATGTCACCGTGGTCGTGCTGGGCAAACGTATCGAGCCCAAGGCCCGAGATCATCTGGGTGACGCGCGGTTGGGTATCCGGCCAGAACCAGGTTGGCCCCAGATCCGCCGCCAGATTATTGCGTCGGCAGCGTTCGGAAAATATACGCCCGCCCATACGCTCACGCGCTTCATAGAGTGTGAAATCCCGCCCGCGCTCCTGCAGGCTTTTGGCCAATGCAAGCCCACATAAGCCACCACCAACAATGATTGTATCTGGCACGGTTCCGATCCTCATGGCTGCATCATTTCGCGTATCCAGCAATATTTATACCGGGACGCGGAGCGTGGGGTAGCGGTGCCGGCACGTAATGATATATTAGAAGTATAAACAAGTGATTATAAGCTATCCGTGCAGTTCTTGCGGATGTGGGTGTGGTCGGATGAGGCCATCGTTAGATAACCTTTTGTAGAGTCTGGTCAGGTTTGCGACAAAGTTTGTCTGGCACCGCCGCCGGCCTGGCCAAGACATGCTTTTTCGGCAGTAACCTGCTCGGCGCAGCCTATCTGCTCATGGCAGATGCCCTGGCACGAAAACTGTTCTCCATGGATGTCCCAGTCGGTATATTCGCCGGGCTTTTGGGCGCGCCGACATTTTTGCTGGTGCTACGGCAGATACGCGGGGCGTGGGTGTGAACTGCCAACCCTATAGGAGACGTCGAAAAAAGATAGCCGCCGGATATGTGGTGGCATATATTTTGCTTTATTGTCAAACCACTATTTTCGATGGAACACCAGATGTCCACCAAGATCATTCATGCCCAACCAGCGACTACTAAGACTGAGGACATCATCTCATGAACGGCCTGACATTCAGACCAGACTCTCTGCCTAATTTCCTGGGGCTGCAGGAAGAGGATTTTCAGCTCATCGATCGATATCAGTCTATTTTACAAGCAGAAACAGGTGCATTAGCCCATATCTTTTACGATTATCTGCTCTCTCATCCGGTTACTGCTGCTGTTTTCCGTGACTTCACGCCTGAACGACTGGATGCCCTGATCAAAAAACAGTCCGAACATATCGGCGGACTCCTGACCAACCATCTTGATAAACTCTGGCGCGAATCCATGCGCAGCATCGGCGCTATGCACCACCATCTCGGCATCGAGCCTTCCTGGGTTGCCGGTGCCTATATCCTTTACTGGCGCCAGTGGCAAAAAATACTGCAGGAACAGGTTCCGGCAAGCGAGCGGAATTTATTGCGGGATGCGTTGTTCCGACTATTGATCGGCGATCTGATGATTCAACTGGATGGCTATGCCCGAGCCTCCCGTGAAACGGACGCAGAGCGGCTGGCGTTATTCGATGTACTACTGGGTGTACTTGCGGTTCCCCGTGGCACCGATTCTCCGCGTCCGGAGGGATTACTTCAGCAAATCTGCGAAGCCTTACCGCGTAAAAGTTCCAGTGTACGGCTGGCCGGCTATCTTGTGAGCAGCGCCATGGGAGATACATTATCATTGGAATGTGCTGCCGGGCTTCCGTTGCCTACACTACAAATAGCAGAAATGTCAGGAGGCCCCTGCTGGGACGCGTTGGAAAAGGGACAGACCGTCATCCAGTCCACAGATGATCCTAACGCACCGGAATGGATCAAAGTGTTGCACAATCGCGTTGCAGAAATTGGCATCTTTCCTTTTGGCGCGGGCGAAATGCGCGGAGTCGGGCTGGTCGGTGCACGGCAGAAGGGATATTTTCGCAGGGTCGGATCCGTCTATTTTGATGCCTTTGCGCATCTTGGCGAGTTAGTGCTGTTGTTACGTAACCAATCTTTGCACGACCCGCTTACCAACCTGCCTAATCGCGTACTCTTCCTGGACCGCCTGACCGTTGCGCAACAGCAGACTCTGCGACAAGAGCGGTTGCTGGGTGTCGGGATCCTCGATCTGGATGGCTTCAAACAGGTCAATGACCGTCTGGGGCATGGTGCCGGTGATCATTTGCTTCAGGTAGTGGTGGAACGCCTGCAAACGCAACTACGTGTGGGGGATACCCTGGCGCGCATGGGTGGCGATGAATTCGGACTCTTGTTGCTTGGCTTGGAACGACTTGAAGATCTGGAAGGGATCTGTAGCCGGCTACTCGACACCATCCGTGAACCGATCGAAATTCACGGTGAATTGGTCAATGTTTCAAGCAGTCTGGGGATGACCATTTACCCTTTCGACGACAATAATGCAAGCATGCTCATACAGCATGCGGATATGGCACTGTATGCCGCAAAAAACGCCGGTCGGGACCAGTTTTGTTTGCATACTCTGGCATTGGATGAGGCCATACAGGCAGCACAGGATACCCGCACCATGTTGGAGAATGCGCTGCATGAAGACCGCTTGCTTTTGCACTACCAGCCCATTATTTCCGGTGCCGGCACGCTATTGGGCGTAGAAGCACTGTTACGATTGCATCATCCCGAAAAGGGGATATTGCCTCCGGCAGCTTTTTTCAGTGCATTGGATCACCACCGTCTTGCGCGCCCGCTTGGACGCTTCGTCCTTGATGCCGCATTGCGGCAAGGCACCCTCTGGCAAAAACAGGGTCTGCCGTTGCGGATTTCGGTGAATATCAGTACCCGCCACTTACTTGATGCCCGTTTCCTGGACGATCTCAAAGAAGTCTTATTGAGGTACCCAGACCTACCGCCCAGTCAGATCGAAATCGAAGTCACCGAATCCGCTCCCTTGGCGGATGTTCCCGGAGCACAAGTGCTACTACGCGCCTGCAATGATCTCGGTATACGGGTGGCGTTGGATGATTTCGGCACTGGCAACGCCTCTTTGAGTTATCTGCAACAACTTCCGGCGCAATCCATCAAAATCGATCAGAGTTTTGTACGTAACATTCTGAATGATCCTAAAGACCTCGCCATAGTAACGGCGGTTATTACCGCCAGTCGCATGCTCGGTATGGAGGTCGTCGCCGAGGGGGTAGAAACAACGGCACACGCCACGCTGCTGGTAAAAATGGGCTGTAGCCAACTGCAGGGATACCTTTTCTCCAAACCACTACCACCCGAAGATATCCTCGCCTGGAAAAATCATTTTCGGCACGTCCCCCCATGGGAGGAAAGCCTGGCCCCCATGGACGTGCTTGCCCCCATTCTGGAAGGGCATACCTTGCGCGTCCAGGAAGTTCTTCGTGCCTTGCGCGAGAAAACCGCCTTCCCTAGCCATGTCCTGGATGAACATGCCGAAGAGTTTTGCCACCTGGGGAGATGGCTGCACGGAGATGGTGCACGACTCTTCGGACAAAACCCCAGATTCACGAAGTTGCTCACCCGTCATGTACGGATTCATCAACTTGCGCGCGAAGCACATGCGTTTCTGAGCGCAGAAAAAATTGCGGCGGCACTGCGTTACGGAAACCTCCTCGAACGGGAAAACCTCTACTTAATAGAGGAGTTATTGGCTATCACTGGACAGATACCGGGCCGCCACCCTATCAGTCAGCCGCCATGACCTACTGGATATCCGCCACAGTTCAGTCGAGCCAGGTCGATGAACTTTGCGCGCTACTGCACCTTTGATAGAAACCCTGGTAATACTGAAACCCAAACAGCATGCATCATAACCTAAACTGTTACAACATCCACAATCCATCAAATACAGGAGACATATTATGGACGAACTATTTTTACATTACATTCAGGAACTGCTCGCCCCATTAGACACATTGGAAATGCTCGCTGAGGCGGATGAGCGCATGGAAAACGTGATTTTTTATATGAATCCAGCCGCACAACGAATCATGGAGAACGCCCATACTGGCCTCAATGCTGAACTTCGTGGTGCCGATGTCCGCACCGCCTATGGGCATTCCATCCATCAGTTTCATAAAGATCCTGAGCGAATTCGCAATATTTTATGTAAGTTGGCTAGTGGTGCTGAAAATGAAAGCCGTACCGAAATGACCATTGGTCCAGTAATCTTCGCGTTGAACTTTACTGCTGTCCGTGATATATCGGGTAAAGTCATCGCGTTCCATGCTAGCTGGAGAGAAATAACTGCCAGAAGAATGGGGCAACATACTGCCAAGGAACTAGCTCTGATGGTCGATAATATCAGCGGGGCCGTCACTGAGTCAAAAATGCAAGTAACGACTATGGAACAAGCCCTGAAAAGTGTCGTTAGCGGCATGGAAGACAACCAAAAAGCCGTAAAGACCTTAGAGCGACAGGCAAAAACTATTGGCGAGATAGCCACCACCATTCGGGGGATTTCTTACCAGACCAATCTGCTCGCGCTGAATGCCGCCATTGAAGCTGCTCGTGCAGGTGAATATGGCCGTGGTTTTGCAGTTGTCGCCGATGAAGTACGTAATTTAGCAAAAAAAGTGCAGGATGCCACCGTCATCATACAGGAAAACATGGATGCGGTTGAACACCAGGCAAAGTCCATAGAAGACGCGGAGTCAGTGGCCCGCAAGCAAGTCGATAAAGCCGGTCAGACCTTGCGCACATTATCTTTGCAGTTTGACAGCCTGCAAGGCATTTCCCGCAATCTACAAGACTTAACCCATAACCTCACCACTATTCTGAAATAACCCTGTTACTGTAGGGAGCCGCGAATAACAAAAACTTCGCTGTTTGAAGTGGAGGGACTCCTTCTTCTTCGCCATTTTCCGGCGGTTTTTATGTATTATCCATTTTTGCGGATTTTGGACGGATTACCCCCTACCAAGCCATTTCCTGTTTTAGAAAGCAGGTAAAGCGCCGCATGTTATTGACCAGATTCATCATCCCAATCCTGACGGCAGCGCGGGTCTTGCCAATTGTCCGTAGCATCTTGCCACCCTGCTGGGTTTGGGCACCAAAAACATGCTCGACCCGGGCACGGTGGCGGGACCGGCGGGTATTGCCCCGTTCCTGCGCTTTGGTTGCCCTACCCGTCCTGCCATGGGCACTCTCCGATCTAATCTACTCCCTATATTTCACTGCACATGGGGAGTTTTTCGAACTTCCCTTTACAGATAACGCCCGCATCGGCAAGTTCTTCGTCGAGGACAAAGGAATCGGACTAATCGAAGTGGCTGAGGTAGGGCCGCTGCTAACAGAAAGGAGTTTTCACTTCTCAGGGCGAGGAGGAGGTCAAGGTTTCCATCTCGATGCACACCGTCTGCCCCTGCAGTCGCGTATCGATGCGCCGGGCCGCCTCCTGCAGCAGCGGTACCCAGCTCTCCTGGCGGCGTTCGATGGGCGCAGAGATGCTTAGGCCGGTGTTCCAAGGCAGCGGGGTGCGCAGGAGAACGCCAATACAGCCGACACCGATTTCCGCTTCTTCATTATCCAGGGCATAACCGCGTTCGAGAGATGTCCGGGCGTCCTGCCACAAGGCCAGGGCTTGATTTACGGTATGGATGGTAAGTGCGGGCAGGCCCGTGCGCTGGGCATATCGAGCGATCGCGTTTTCGCCATTCAGCGCCAGCATCAGTTTGCCCACCGCCGTGGTATGCAGGGGTGCGCGACTACCGATGATCTGCTCCACCCGCATCATCCGGGTTGAGGTGGCGCGTTCGACATAGACGGCCTCGTCGCCTTGCTCGATGGTAAGATTGACAGTTTCCTGTACCTGATCGCGCAGCCAAGTCATGATCGGGCGGGCGATGGCGCGCAGGTCACTGCGCCCATGGGCGAGTTGTGCCCAGTTTTGCAGGTGTGGCCCGAATCGGTAATGACCGGCGGCGTCGCGGATAATCAGCGCATTTTCCTGCGCCGAGGCGAGGATGCGAAAAGCAGTGGAGGGAGCCAGGCCAGAGACAGCCGCCAGGGTTTTCAGGGAAGCCTGGCCGCCCTCATCGGCCAGGATGTCGAGCAGGACGCGCAAGCGGTCGATGACCTGGATGGTATGGCTGTGGCGATTGGTGCTGTCTGACATAGCATATTCCGCATTGTGGAAATGATTCCCTATTGCGGAATAATACGGTCTTCCTTACAGTGAGGGCAATATTTTTTGTCACAGGATCTCTGCGCCATGACCGATCACACAGCTCTGCCCGCCAATGCCCCCGCTTTTTGCGAAGGAATGTTCTATTTCGGAAAAGCCTGGCCGGATTTTGCGCAATATGGCCAGAGTGCGGCCATTGCTGCCGGTCATAAGGCGATCCCCGATCCGGCGGCTAAAGCGGCGGTCTACCAAACCCTGATGCTGGCCGATGCTTTGCGTTACTGCACCTTGCAGGTCTGCGCCTCCAAGTCTTCCGGGCACCCCGGTGGTTTTGCTTCCAGTGCTGAGGCCTATGCTGCACTGGTCATGCTTGGCCACACCAACATCGTCACCGAGGTGGGTCATCATGCCCCAGGCTTCTATAGCGCCATGTTCCTCGACAGTTCTTTGGAAGAAATGGGTATCCGCAATATGACGGACATGATGGCGCGTTTCCGGGAGCAGCACGGCTTGCTCGGCCATCTCTCCGGCGCCATCCCCGGTTTGCTGGCCCCTGCCGGGCCGCTCGGGCAGGGGCAGCATTTCGCCATGGCCGGGGCATTGCTGCATCCGGGAACCCTCTTCCCGGTGACCATCGGCGACGGGGGTTTCGGCGAACCTTATGTGCTCAGTGCCATGAAGCACTTTCACTTTGCCTACCCGCAAGTCACCAACTACCTACCGGTGCTGGTCTGGAACGGCTTCAGCCAGGAGCACCACTCCATGGTTTCCCTGATGCAAAATGACGAAATGATCGCCTATTGGCGCGCCCATGATTTCGACGAGGTCATTCTGATAGATGCCAAGGCGTTCGACGACGCCGGTCAGGAGGGTGCCTACGTGGATTCCGCGCGCTTCTCCTTCAGTCAGCGCCTGGCTTTCATGGAAGCGGTGCTGGCAGGTGTCGCCAAGGCGGCAGACAATGCCCTGAGCGGACGGCACACGGCCTTCATTATCAAGCAGCTAAAGGGAGCGGGTATGCACGTTTCGGGAGCCAAGTCCCATAATTTGTATCCCAAGGACACCCCGGAGTCACCGGAAATACAAGCGGCATTGGAACAGCGCGCCCTCAGTCCCGAGTCCTGGGCTCTGGTGCGGGACAATTTCTCTCGCGCCGGCGGCGGGCCTGCCGCCAAGACCGCAGTGACTGAGCATGTGCTGCCAATTATGGAACTGGGGGAATTCCCCTTGCAGGAGTTCAAACCCGGCGCGCAGGCAGTACCGGCCACCGCCATGGGCGCTCTCGTAGCCTGGCTGGGGCAACAGGACAAGCGCTTTGTGGTGACCAACGCCGACGGCAACGAAGCCTCGGCCATGAAAAACATCAACGATACCCTGAAGATCCGTCATCCCACGGTGGACCCGCTCTACAACCAACAGCCCGGCGGTCAGGTCTATGAACCCTTGAACGAAGACGCCTGCGCGGGGCTGGCAGCAGGTCTGGCTCTCTTTGGCAGTCGTTCCCTATGGCTGTCCTACGAGTCCTTCGCCATCAACGGCTGGCCCATCATGCAGACGGTAGCCCAGGCCATGGCCGAGTTGCGCCGCAAGACACCGTCGGCGGTCTGCATGTTCACGGCGGGGGCACTGGAGCAGGGGCGTAACGGCTGGACCCACCAGCGTCCGGAGATCGAGAACTACTTTGCGGCGCAGATGCGTAACGGCAACGTTTTCCTGCTCTACCCGACTGATGCCAACGTCATTCAGGCAGCCTATGAATATGCTGTGCATAGCGTCAACAAAGCCATGGTGATCATCGCTTCCAAGAGTCCCCTGCCGGTGTACATGACCCTGGCCCAGGCGCGGGAGGCTGTGCGCAAGGGTGCATCACTGCTCCATGACACGGGCGCTGGCAAACGTGGCACGCTAACCATCGCCGTGACCGGTGATATGGTCCTCTTGCCGGTATTTGCGGCGAAGGAGCAGTTGGAAAAGGACGGCTACCGCGTGCGGATTGTTTCGGTGGTCAACCCACGCCAGCTCTACCGGCCGACGGATGTGGCGGCACATACGGTCGCCGAAGCCGATACCGGATTTATGAGCGATACCGATTTTCACAGCCTTTTCAGCGGCGACCTGCTGTTGGGGATCAGTGGTGGCACTTCTGGTGCCCTGGAACCGGTGCTGCTGCGCAGTCGGGCGGGGCAGCGGGATGTGCTGGCCTGGCTGCGCGGTGAAACCACCGCCACGGCGGGCGAGCTCATGGCCTTCAACGGCATCACCGCCGAAACCATCGTCGCCAGGGTCCACGACTTTAGCGCCGCATAGGAGCCCCAGGTATGGCCGAGCACAAAATCATCGTCATTGACGACGATCCTACCGGGTCACAGACGGTGCACTCCTGCCTGCTGCTGACCGGCTGGGATCCGGAAACCCTGGTGGAAGCCCTGCGCGATCCGGTGCCGCTGTTCTTCATCCTCAGCAATACCCGGGGGATGGCTGCTCCCCAGGCGGCAGCCGTCACCCAGGAGATCTGCCGGAATCTGCGGATCGCTCTCGAGCGGTCGGCAGCAACGGGACACGCCATTCAGCCCCTGCTGGTAAGCCGCTCCGACTCTACTCTGCGCGGTCATTATCCGCTGGAAACGGATGTCATTTCGGAAGAACTCGGTCCCTTCGATGCCCATTTCCTTGTCCCCGCCTTTTTTGAAGGTGGGCGCATCACCCGTGACAGCATCCACTATGTACGCCAAAATGGAATGGACGTCCCCGCCCATGAGACGGAATTTGCGCAGGACTCCACTTTCGCATTTAATCATAGCTATCTTCCGGATTATGTTGAAGAAAAGACCAATGGAAAAGTACCGGCGGCGGCGGTGCAGCGCTTTGTGCTGGCGGATCTGCGTGCTGGCTGCCTGCCTCGTCTGTTAGCACTACAGGACAACGCCTGTGTGGTGGTAGATGCAGTAGAGCCCGCCGATCTTGCCGCTTTTGCCCAGGATTTGCGAGCGGCGACGGCGCAGGGCAAGCGCTTTTTGTTCCGCAGCGCGGCAAGCCTGCTCACGGCGCTGGCCGATCTGCCGCCCCAGCCGGTGGCCGCTGGCGCTATGGCGCGTCTGGTGCGAGGCGGTAAGGCGGGGGCCATTGTCGTCGGTTCTCATGTGCGGAAAACCACGGAGCAACTGGAGCGACTGCTGCACGAACCCGGTTTGGAGGCGGTCGAAGTGAATGTCGACGCCTGTAGTGGCGACGAAGGCAGCGCGCAGCGGGCGAAGATTTTGCGGCAGGCAGCCGCAGCCCATGCAAAGGGGCTGGATGTGGTCATCTATACCAGCCGCAGCGAGCGGCGGTTTGCCGATCAGGCCACTCGTCTGGCCTTTGGCGAGGTGATATCGGCCTTCCTGATGGAGGTCGTCCGTGGTTTGCCGGAAGATCTCGGCTATCTCATCAGCAAGGGCGGCATCACCTCCAATGATGTCCTTAGCAGTGGTCTCGCCCTGCGTATGGCCAGGGTGATGGGCCAGATTCTGCCGGGCTGCTCGGTGGTCGCCTGCCCCGCCGATCACCCCCGTTATCCTGGAATGCCGGTGGTGATTTTTCCCGGCAACGTGGGCGATGCCGACAGCCTCGCCCTTGCCCGTCGCCGTCTGCGCGGACAATGAGTTCGGGCGCACATGTCTGCCGCTCCTGATGTTTCTGCCGTGGTCGCGGATTTGCAGGCCGTTTTGGCGGCCGGGGCGGTATTGAGCAGTGCAGAGGATTTGCGTCCCTACGAGTGCGATGGTCTTTCGGTGCTGCGCGAGCTTCCCCTCTGTGTGGTTCTGCCCAACGACCGGAAAGGCGTACAGGCGGTACTGAAAATCTGCTTGCGTCATGGCGTGGCGGTCGTGCCACGGGGTGCCGGAACCGGCCTGTCCGGTGGCGCACGGCCCATTTGCGGCGCAGTGCTTTTGTCATTGGCACGAATGAAACAGATCGGCGCCATCGACCGGGAAAACCGCACGGTCCGAGTACAGCCGGGCGTGCGCAATCTCGCCATCAGCGAGGCGGCGCGGCCTTACGGCCTCTATTACGCGCCGGACCCCTCCTCGCAGATCGCCTGCAGCATCGGCGGCAATGTAGCTGAAAACTCTGGCGGCGTGCATTGTCTGAAATATGGTCTTACCGTCCACAATATCCTGGCGCTCGAAGTCCTCAGCGCAGCAGGGGATATTTGGGAGATCGGCAGCCAGGCTCCCGACAGTCCCGGTTATGACCTGCTGGCGCTGATGGCTGGTTCGGAAGGCCTGCTGGGGGTGATGACGGAATGTACGGTGCGCCTGTTGCCGACGCCGGAGCATACTCTGGTGCTGCTGGCCGCATTCGCCACTGTGGTGGCGGCAGCAGATGCCGTCAGCGCTATCATTGCCGCCGGTATCATTCCGGCGGGGCTGGAGATGATGGACAAGCTCGCCATTGAGGCGGCTGAAGATTTCGTCCATGCCGGGTATCCGCGCGACGCCGCTGCCATCCTGCTCTGTGAACTGGATGGTCCCGTTGCGGAGTTGCAGGAGCGGGTACGGGAGGTCGAGGCCATTCTCCAGCGCCATGGTGCCGGTAGTATCCGCATTGCAGAAGATACGGCCACCCGTCTGCTCCTCTGGAAGGGGCGTAAAGCCGCTTTTCCAGCCGTGGGGCGCCTGGCCCCGGACTATTACTGCATGGACGGCACCATCCCGCGCCAGCGACTGGCCGACGTACTTGGGCAGATTGCGATATGGTCCCAAGAATATGGTCTGCGGGTCGCCAATGTGTTTCATGCTGGCGATGGTAACCTGCATCCCCTGATTCTCTATGACGCTAATGTCGAAGGGCAGTTGCACGCCGCCGACGAATTTGGACGGCGTATTCTCGAATTGTGTGTCGCAGTCGGCGGCAGTGTCACCGGTGAACATGGTGTCGGCGTCGAGAAACTGGACAGCATGTGCGCCCAGTTCAACGCGGCTGAACTGGCGCAACTACATCGCATTAAAGCTGCCTTTGACCCCGAAGGTCGCCTCAACCCCGGAAAGGCTGTGCCCAGCCTGCATCGCTGCGCAGAACTGGGCGCCATGCACATCCATCATGGTCAGCTGCCTTTCCCCGAACTGGAGCGCTTTTAACATCGACCAGAGCCAGACATTGCAGGCGCAGGTAAGCGAAGCGCACCGCGTGTCCCGGCCCCTGAAGATCCAGGGGAGCGGGACCAAGGCCTTTTATGGCCGTGCGACGCCGGAAAGCCCGCTCCTCGATCTCAGTACCCACCGCGGCATCATTGACTACGAACCCAACGAGCTTTTTATTACCGTGCGCTCGGGAACCCCCCTGCAGGAGTTGGAGGTGCAACTGGCGGAGGCTAACCAGATGCTGCCTTTCGAACCGCCTTATTTCGGTTCGGCGGCCACCATCGGTGGCACGCTCGCCTGCGGCCTCTCCGGGCCGCGCCGTCCCTATGCCGGATCGGCCCGCGACTATGTACTGGGCGTGCGCATTCTCAATGGGCAGGGAGAAATTCTACGCTTTGGCGGCCAGGTGATGAAAAATGTCGCCGGTTATGATGTGTCGCGGCTCATGGTAGGCGCCCTAGGCACCCTCGGGGTCCTGCTCGACGTTAGTCTCAAGGTGCTGCCGCGCCCGGCATGTACCCTGAGTTTGGTGCAGGAAAGCGATGCGGTTACGGCCATTCAGTGCATGAACCACTGGGCCGGTCAGCCTTTGCCCCTGTCGGCCACCGCTTTTTACGGAGAGCGTCTGTATATCCGCCTTTGCGGTACTGAGGGTAGCCTGCAGGCTGCGCGCTGCCGGATCGGCGGCGAGGTTCTGGCGGAGGTTGATGCGGATGCCTTTTGGGCTTCACTACGTGAGCAACGCCATGTGTTTTTTCAGGGTGACGCGCCCTTGTGGCGGCTGGCGCTTCCCCCCGCGACCCCGCCCCTGCTGCTTGCCGGTCAGACCCTGATCGAGTGGGGCGGCAGCCAGCGCTGGCTGCGCAGCCAGCGCGATGCGGTGTCTCTGCGGCAACTGGCCGCGCAGTATGGCGGTCACGCCACGCTTTTCCGTGGCGGCGCACGCGCGGCAGAGGTGTTTCAGCCCATGGCGCCGGCCATGCTGGCGCTGCAGCAGCGTCTCAAGGCCGCCTTTGACCCCCGCGCCATCCTTAACCCCGGCCGTTTGTACGCCACGCTCTGAGGCCTGTTCATGCAAACCCGCATTTCTCCCCGTTTTCAGGATGACCCGGCGATTGCCGAAGCCAACGCCATCCTTCGCACCTGTGTGCACTGTGGCTTCTGTAACGCCACCTGCCCCACTTACCAGATTCTTGGTGACGAACTGGATGGCCCGCGCGGTCGTATCTACCTGACAAAAGAGTTCCTGGCCGGGACTCCCGCGACCAAACACAGCCTGCAGCATCTGGATCGCTGTCTCACCTGCCGTGCCTGCGAGACCACATGTCCTTCCGGCGTGCGCTATGCGCGCCTGGCGGAAATAGGCCGCGAATACATGGAAGCGGAAATCGGTCGCCCGGCGCTGGAGCGCCTCGAGCGCCGGGCCCTGCGCGCCATCGTACCCTATCCCGAGCGTTTTCGTCTGCTGGTGCAGTTGGGCAATATATTCAAACCTCTGCTGCCCAAAGTGCTGGCGGAAAAAGTTCCGGCCTTGCCGCAGACCCTGCCGACTACAGCCCGGCCCACAGTGTCCGCCACCCGCCGGGTCATCGCCCTCGGCGGCTGTGTGCAAAGTGTGGTGGCTCCGGCCACCGAGGCCGCTCTGGAACAGATTCTTGCCACCCTCGGCGTCGCCGTCGATGTGCCTGCCAGCGCTGGCTGCTGCGGAGCCCTCAGTCTGCATCTCAATGCCCATAGTGAGGCCCACAAATACATGCGCCGCAACATCGATGCCTGGTGGCCTCTGATCGAGGCGGGCAGCGAAGCCATTCTGGTCAGTGCAAGCGGCTGCGGCAGCATGGTCAAGGATTACGGCGAAGCACTGCAACATGATCCCGACTACGCCGAAAAGGCAGCTCGTATTTCGGCCCTCGCCCGTGACCCCAGCGAATGGCTGATCGGTTTCGTGGATGAAATCCCTTTTATTCCCGAATACCGTGGCACCGTAGCCTTTCATGCCCCCTGCACATTGCAGCATGCGCAGCGCGTGCAGGGCGTGGTAGAACAATTACTACAGCGTGCCGGTTATCGCCTGACCGTCGTGCATGACCCCCATATCTGCTGCGGGTCTGCTGGCCCCTACGCTATCCTCCAGCCGGAATTATCCCGACAACTTCGCGGACAAAAGCTGGATGCGCTCCAGGCCGAGCAACCGGACTGTATCGCCACTGCCAACATCGGCTGCCAGATGCATCTACAGGGCGGCACGGATGTCCCCGTTAAACATTGGCTGGAACTGGTGTTGACGGCGCTGGATTACTCTGCTCATGAGCCACATGTTGTTCCATAAGACTGCTCACTGGTTCGAGCGCCCTTTGGAGCACAAACTCTTATGGTATTGGTGCTAAAATTGGTAAATCATCATTATCCGGTTGTACACAAAGGAATGCTGCCCTGATCCAGGAAACAGCTTGGCCGCACCGCCATTGCCGACTTCCACCTGATCACGCAGGCACAACCCATTAAACATGCCCTGCGGAAAATAGCTCACATTAAAGTGGGTCCAGTTGCTGTTGCCGGAGAAATATGTGGCGAATTGGGAGAAGCCGGCCGTAAGTTGCACCTGTTTATGCCAGAGCCAGTACGCCACACGCACCCGCCAGCCGTGACCGGGGCCGACGCCCACCAGGCCCTGAATCATGGAATCCACATAGAGCGGATCGGCAGTGTAACCGACGGTATAGGGCGAGATGATGGCACCGCCACCCAGGGCACGGGCATGGTGTAGGGTCGCATCATAGCCCCACCAGAGGCTGCCGTTGGGGAACTGGAAACCGGCTTTTACACCCCAGTTGGTGCTGTTCACACCTTGCCCTGGCTGGCCAAAGAGGGTGGTACCGGTGCGCGCAAAGGCATCGCCGGCCCCCCATTCCCTGGTGAACTGCGCATCCACAAAGGGCTTGAGGACGAAGGTGGTGGGCAGGGCGTAGTGGCCGCTCCAGTAGAACATATTGGCGAACTGGTCGAACTGATAAAACCAGGCAACGGTTTTAGCGCGCAGCGCGCGATATTGCGCGCCGAAGGCCACCACTCCGTTGGTGGGTGGGGTATTGGCGGGCAGCACATTGGGTCCACCATAGAGGGAGTCGCCTTCATAGTGGCCGGGATAATAGAGGTTGTCCCGATAGAACTGGCCGGTAGTGCGGTCTTTCCAGCGGAAAACCCGTAGCGCACTGAGTTGCAGGCCGCTGATGGGATGGGCCTCCAGGGTCACGCCCTGATAGGTGACGGGAATCACCCGCCCACCGACCCGGTTCAGCCAGGGGGTATCCACCAACTGGTTGCCTGCCTTGGTGGTGACCCATTTGTCCTGATATTCCAGATAGGCCTGACCCATCGCATTGACGGAGGGACTGGTACCCATGAGGGTTTTGTCGATCCGGGCCGGATTGCTGGGCTGCGTGCCGAGTGCGTTGGCGGTGTAAAAACTGACGCCGACACGGAAGCCCGAGAGGAAGGGTGCGGTGACGATATTGATGCGTCCGGCCAGGGAGTAGGCATAAGCATTGACGGTGTTAGGCGTGCCATAAAGGCGGCTGAAGTAATAGGAACGGATTTGTCCGTCAATATGGCTTTTCGCAAAAAACTGCGAGAGTGTTTCGGCTTGGGCACTAGCGTTGAAGGCGCCAATCAAACTGGCTGCTGTTATCAGGTGAAGGATATTTTTCTGCATGGAAATAGCTCCTGCGTATCGCGCATGGTGGTTTTCATTGCGGTATGTGGAATATAACGCGGCATAAACAGCAGGGTCGCGGAGGGATACCTCACCCCAGCAAACCGGCGAACTGTTTACGCCGGGCGCCGAACGCCCTGGCGCAGACCCGCTTTATTTCAACATGTCACCCTTGGGCGGGTTATAGCCGGTCTCTTTGAACATGGCCTGACCCTGGGGGCTGGTCATGAAGTGGATAAAGGCCTTGCCCAGTTGGGGATCGGGCGCATCCACGGGTACCGCAGCATAGAAGACCAGGGGCTGGGTATGCACGGTCTTGGGTTTTCCGTCCACATTCAGGGTGAAGTGGACTTTGCTGTACCAGTCTTTGACCATGGCCGGATTGCTGAGATTGATCTGATCGGGCAGGGTGATATAAGGCAGATGCAGGGATTTTACAGCGCTGAGATAACCCGATGAGGCGGCCATCTGGCCACTCTTGAGGCGGGAAAGTAATGATGCCTCCGTGAATATCTGCTGCGGGTTCTCGACCGGGCCGAGGACTTTGTTCACCAGATCCGGCTGGTGGTAATACTTTTCGGCCAGCATGAAGGTGAAGACGATATTTTGCCCTTGAGGATCGGTTTTGGGATCTGTGCGGCCGAAGACTACCCCTGGCTTCTGCAGGATTTCATACCAGGGCACTTTACCTTCTGCGGCTTCCTTAAAGTCTTTGGCGTAGGGGCTGTCGGGACTATAAGCGATGCACATGGCGGTACTGGCGACCGGATAGGCCTCCTTGACCAGACCGGCCTTTATCAGCACCTCTATGGGGCCAGGGGTGATGGAGACAAAAACGTCGGTGCGCAGTTTGTGGGCGGCGATGAGTTGGGCGAGACCGTAAGCGCCTTGGCCCTCCCCCTGATATTGCACGTTATGGGCTTTGGCGAAGGTCGGCCCGAGATGCAGGTCCATGACCGCACCCATGGAGCCTGCGTAAGCGACATGCAGGTCTTTGGCCATGGCCTGGGGCAATAAACCCAGCAGGCTGGCGGCGAAGATGAGTGCAAGGGAACTTTGATAGTGACGGTGTTTCACGGGCTCAACTCCTGTGGCTTGCGAAATATTCACTGGAATATACCGGCAAATATTTTTTGCTGTCAACAGGCTTTTTAAGCTGGTCATGCCCCGATGTGCCATGAATTTGGCATCTTTTTTGCTGCATCTTCCACGCGGCCACATTACCCACTTATTTGTTCGTTTTCTGACAATAATGTGTACTTATTGACATCCAAGGAGAGGCTTTTTGAAACTGCGGATACGGCGGGCGCAGGTCGAGGCGATGGTGCAGGAATTCCCGCATCTGGCGAGCTTGCGGGAACAGCTTCGTTTCGGGGATGTTGCTGAATTGTCTTTTCAGCAATTGACGCATTCTGAACTGGGTTTTCTCGCCACGCTGTATCAGGCAGGGGGACCGGAGTTGCATGCACAATCCGCCATATTATTTGCCCTGCAAAAATCCAGGCAGGGTAATGATCTGCGTTTCGGACCAGAGGATGATCTCGAACTATTATTGCCAGCGCTGGCCGGCCTGCTGATTGAAGACGCCATCCGGGGCTGGCTGTTCAGTATCAATGTGGATGGTAAGGCCCTGGCTTATGTCATCACCAGACTGGATTATGTGGCACCGGGAAATGACGAAACTGGCAAGATCGTCATGGAGCTGAAAGCGAATGCCAAGGGAGTCATTGCAAGCCTGACCATTCGTATTTCCGCGGGTGATATGGCAAATCGTTCGGTGAGGGAAATTCTCGCTGCAAAGGGATTTTTGAAAGAAACTCCGGAGTTGATTGCTGCCTACGACGAAGAAGTCTCCCGTTATTTCGAATGGCGTGGACATTATGGTGCACAGTATTCGGCGCTCGGGGTCGGTTTCTATGCCGAAGATCCCAGCGCGACACATCGGGATACCGACTGGTCACGAAAAGACGTGATCATTTTGTCGGCGGGAGAGGGCAGGGCGCGTCTGGTCAATGATGAGGGTATTCTGACCGCCAGGGTCACAGCACTGGAAGTGACCGGGGATATTCTCGGCCCCTATTTGCGCAAAGCGGCAAAAAGCAATCGCTATAGCGCCGAAGAAGAGATGGGGCAATTCCGCTCTGTTATCGAGAATGGGTTGTTCACGAAAATCCCCGTGCATCCCTATTTATTCATGTTTCACCTGGAGCTTCATCATTATCTCTGGGTGCATGTCAGCGACATTGCGCCTTACGCTTACCAGCCCACATTGAAGCAAAAGCTGATTTTACCCGCTGAACAGACAGATCTTATTGATATTTTGACTGCCGAGATGGATGTCCTGATGGACGATATCATCACCGGGAAATCCGGCGGGACGACAGTTCTTTGCGCCGGACCCGCCGGCGTAGGAAAAACGCTCACCGCCGAGGTGTATTCTGAAATTATTCAGCGACCGCTGTATCGGGTGCATTCAGGACAACTCGGACTGAATGTGGCCAGTATGGAGACCGCGCTGAAGGAGATACTGACCCGCGCCCAACGCTGGGGCGCCGTTATGCTGATTGATGAAGCGGATGTCTATATCAAGCGCCGGGACGACAATATGACGATGAACGCAGTGGTGGGCGTTTTTCTGCGGGTGCTGGAGTATTTTAATGGTTTGTTGTTTTTGACCACGAACCGGGTGGATGACATTGATGAAGCCATTGTCTCCCGTTGCATTGCCCTGATTAAATACAATCCCCCGGATGGCAATGGACGCCGACAAATCTGGCAGGTGATGTGCGATCAGTTTTGTCTCGATATCTCCATGTCGGCCATTGACGAATTGGTGGATATTTTTCCTGCAGCCACTGGCAGGGATATTAAGGGACTGGCCAAACTGGTGGCCAAATTCTGTAAACAGAAACAGGTGCTGCCGACTGTGGAGGTCTTTAAACGCTGTTCGGTATTTCGCGGGCTGGAACCAGCCGCTGCGTGACCTTGGAGATACGAGTTTTTAATGCGATAGGGAGAAATGAATATGCGTACAATCATTACCCTGGCAGGCCAGGATGTGGGATTGGTGAGCGAAAACGATATGGCCCTCGCCATACAGGCGGCTGAGGAGGTCTTCGCGCAGCATGGGGCTGACCCTATGGCTTGCGAAGTGGCCAATCAAAAGCAGTATAGTGATGCGGAAATTACCAGGGATGAAGCGTTATTGTGCGCCATCTGGGAAGAAGCCAATTATGCCGCCTGGCACAAAGCCACTATTGGCTGGATGAGTCGGGATATTGATCTTTACATGATGGTGCGAAGTGCTGCAGCGGATGTCATGGATGCCATATCAGCATAATATATTGTGTGTTTTCTGGATTAAAAAGGAGTTTCACCATGTTTGGTAAAGCCTGTGATTTTAACGAGATGCGACAAGGAAAATATGAAGTGGCGGTGGTTAACCGGATACTGCTCGTGATTGTGTGGCCCATCCGGGGTGAACCCCGGGCTTTTCATGGGATGTGTCCCCACGCCAATGAACCACTAGCCGATGCCCGCTTCGATGGGGAGACCCTGACTTGTGCACACCATGATTGGGCATTCAGCAGTGAAACAGGCGCATGCATCAAGGGCCAGCCCTGTACCCTCAGGGAGTTTCCGCTAAAGATTGAAAATGACGAAGTGCTAGTGGATACCGGTGATTTTGCGCCCAATGGACCCCGCTAAAGCCACTGGCAAATTCTGAACTAAAACCCGTCTCTCTTGCTTCCCCAGGGATGAGAGCCGGGAACCACTTCCGCTTTGATTCCGGCTTTTTCAACATCGGTGAGGGTTTTATAGAGGGTCGATTCATGGGCTAATATGCTGCCCTGCATTACTGCGACATAGCGTGCCGGCAGGTCGACATCGCAAACGTAACCGCCTCCCGGGTCCTCAACGCTGCGTAAATTGCCATCCCAATCCATGAAAAAGCCACTCATGATAAATCCTCGCTGGTGTTGTTCCAAAAGTCGGTGGGGGTGAAAGAATGCCTGCCGAGTCAGCGTGATTTGCGCTCGGCGGGCGAAAAATTGCTCAAGTGCCCCTCTTTCGCGGCTTGCGCACGACCACGCGCCATCAGTCCGGCACTGCGACCAGGTGCGGCCACCCGCGAAAGCTGTTTTTCCAGGTGTTGGCTGCCGCATTGCGGGCAGTTTGGGATATTTGAGCCCATGACCAGTAATTCAAAGTCGGCGTCGCAATCGCAACAATGGTAATCGAAGATAGGCATCTTTGTTCCTTTGTCAGGTTATGGCCAAAACGGCATCTGTTACCCGGTACAGCAATAATGATGCCTGTTCAGGTGGCGGCTTTTACCCGCCTCGGTGTTTCGCGCAACAAATTCAGACATTCCAGATTGGCGACCATATCCAGTGCAGTGAAATCATCGAACGAAAGGAGGCTCCGGTCTGCACCGAATGCCAGCAAACGCTCCACTACCGCCGTCTTGCCAGCGGATGCAGCATACATCAGGCAAGTGGCGCCGTTGTCATTCTGGTGGTTGAGGTTGGCGCCAACCGCGACCAGCAGGTCCAGTGTGTCCAGATTCTCACTGACACAAGCGAACCAGAGGGCCTGATTGCCATCGTTGTTGCGCTGGTGCGGGTCGGCACCGGCGGCGAGCAGTTCAGCCACCCGTTCAGGATGGCCCTCGCCGGCGGCGCGCATCAAGGGCGTCACCCCGTCGCGGGTGCGCGCGTGGATGTCTGCGGCGGGAAACTCCTGCGCCGTCAGCCAGCATTGCAGGGCCTCGGTGAGCTGCGGATTTGCGGGCGTATGCACCTTGCGCCAAGCTTCGTAACCGCCATCCAGACTATATACCTCCGCAAAACCAAAATCGGCAAAGAGTTGGGCACGCATCTGGCTGGCGTTGCCATGGTAGCAATAGATCAGCACGGGACGATGTTTGGCCATGTTCAGCACATAGTCATCGGCATTGTAATCGCCCAGGGGAGAAGCTCCGGCAATATGTCCGGCCCGGAAGTCGCTGGGATGGCGGCAATCCAGTAACACGGTGTCCTGCCTTTGCAGGAGTTCGCGGGCCTTATGCACATCAATACGCTGAAAGGAGCGGGTATTCATGGGTTTTCTCCGGTGTGAGTGTTCAGTGCCCGGTGGGCATAGGGCGGGAGGGTGCTAATCCGCGTATCCGTCAGGGCATGACCCACGGTGAAGTGGTAAAGGGATTGCAGGCTGTTATCCTTGATCCCCAATATTTCATGCACGGCATCATCAAAAAAACAGCCGATGCCGGTGCCGTTCAGACCCAGGGATTCGGCTTCCAGATACAATATCTGGCCCAGCAGCCCGGCTTCCTGGTAGAGCAAACGATAATGCCAGGCACCGCTCTTCAGGGGGGCGGCATACTCCGCCAGAAAGGCCACGGCAAAGCAGCTATCGGCAGCAATGGCCTGATGACAGGACAGGGTCCGGGCGATACTGCGCACGTCGCCACTATAGAGTCGCCGCAGGGGCAGATGGGTGGGCGCAGTAGCCACTGCTTCCCAGGAGAAGTCGGGATTGAGGGCCATGCGTAGCACTGGGCCGCCCTCTGCTGTGCGAGGCAGGGCATAGAGGCCACTACTCAGGCCACTAACGCGATGCACAAAAAGTATCGGATGGATGCGTGGGGTGAAGGGCCAGACATCCCAGGGCAGGCCGGAATGGGGCAGCAACGCATCCAGGAGCGTAAAGAAATCGTCAGCCGCCATGGCCGTCTTCGGGTCGAAGCGCTGGGCGCTGCGCCGACGGCGGATCAGCGCGCTGGCGGCGGTCTGCCCCGATTTTTTGCGTACTGGCCATGGATCAGGCGGAAGCGGGTCGGGAGTGAGTACCGGCATCCTGCTGGCGCTGGTCGTTTCGGCGATGACCGGCCACTGATACAGGGGGTGGGGATCCAGGCAGTTGGCCTGACCCCGCCATTGCCCCGGCAGCGCAGCGGGACTACCGACGGCGGAGGACGTTGTATCGGCTGGGAGGATTTCTAGCAGCAGCTCCGCATCCTCGCCTTCGGCATGCGCGAAATCGCTGCAACGATCCAGGCCGAGGAGACTGCGCAGTCGGGTATCGTCCACATCCCCGCGCAGGCGAAGGTGCCAACCCAGGGTACCCGCAGCGTAGCGCAGGGCACCCAGCGCATGGCCAATATCCAGTTGGCAATAACGCAGTGCCCGTTCGCCATATTTCCACGCTTCGCGCCACGCTATGGAAGTCAGCGCGATATACACCCCTGAGCCGTGCTGTCCGGCATCGGGATACCAGCGTTGTTCTAACAAATGATCCCGACTCAAATAGTGGTAGAGTCCATCACTGATGCCCTGCACCCCGAAGGCGAGAAGATAGGCCTCGGTGGGATGCAGGTTGCCGCTGGACGGGTTGCAGCGCAACGCCCAGCGATCCGGGCCGTATTCCTTCCATGCCGCCAGCCCGAGGGAAAGCTCCAAAAACTGAGCGACCGCCTGGAGAGTGAAGGGTTGGGGCGTGGCGGCGGGCAGCCCGGTGAAGGTGACGGCAGTTTCGTCCGTCAGCAACGGTAAGATGCGCTGCGGGCTTCCGGTGAACTCGCGGAAGGGGTTGGGTTGTGTATCCCAGTCCAGCGCTTCCGGCCCGGCGGCATAGCGATTCAGGCGATGCTTGGACCGTTCATGGTAGGCCATCACCACTTGCACCGCTTCGCTGTTATCGCTTGTCGCCATGATGTGCGCCGTTCCGTTAGTCAGCCTTGGTCGTGGCATTTTATTCTGGCGCGGCAACCGCCTGTCAACGTGCTTTCGGCGCGCTGACCGCCACCTTTTCCAGAGAGACGTGACTGACACCCATGGCCTGGTGAAAGACTTTGAACACCTTTTCGGAGACTGCGTCAGATACCACAAAATCCTGATACGACTGGCTGAGTAATTTCACATAAAGCGCTTGCAGCGCCTGATCATCCAGAGCGTCCGTATTCCCCTCTCTTTTCAGGTAGTCATGAAAACGTTTGAGGATATGGAGACGATTAATATGGACCACCGTCTCATCATAGTCGATGTTCAGAAACTTCAGGAAATCCTCAGCGGAGGACAAACTCGCCAGTGTTTTACGTAGATCACTCATGGTGTCATCCTTGGAATTCGTCAGAGGGGAGGGGAGCTAAAGCTGCTGGGCTGCTGTTTGGCCCACAGAGGTTGGGATCGGAATCCGGACAGTTATTGCAGTCTTTTTCCGTCAGTTGCACAGCACGCCCGCTGGACTGGGCCTGCAATTCCAGTTGGGAAATCCGCTCCATCAGGCACTGAATGGCCTTGCCCACCGGGTCCGGCATGAGATGGTGATCCAGATCAATACCGTGGGCGTTGATGCGGCGGCGTTCCGCAGGCAGCACGACGCGGCCGGGGATGCCCACGACCGTCATACCCGGCGCCACATCGTTAATGACCACCGCATTGGCACCCACCTGACTGTCATGACCGATAGTGACGGGCCCGAGGATCTTCGCACCCGCACCCACCATGACCCGATCCTGTAATGTCGGGTGACGCTTGCCCGGATTCCAGCTCGTGCCCCCCAGTGTCACCCCATGGTACAGGGTGCAATCATCACCAATCTCAGCCGTTTCGCCAATCACCACGCCCATGCCGTGATCAATGAAGAATCGGCGCCCGATCTGTGCCCCCGGATGGATATCGATGCCGGTCGAGAAGCGCGCCATCGCGCTGAGCACGCGCGCCGGATACCGCCAACCGCCCCGCCACCAGCGATGAGCGAGGCGATGTGCCAGCAACGCGTGTACCCCAGGGTAAGTAGTGAGGATTTCCAACGTACTGCGAGCAGCCGGATCGCGTTCGAAAACACAGTGAATATCGTCGCGCAGGTTGCGCCACAGACCGGACTTGCGGGGTTGTTCTTTGTCGAGCAGGGTAGCAGCCACGGGCCTGTCCTCCATTCAGGAATGAGCGTGCAGGGACTCCACGCTCTCCAGAAGAAAGCGATGCAGGTCCTCTACGGGCGGTGGTGCCTTATGCTGAAGCACATAGACGCGAATCTGTTTGAGGATGCTTTGTGCTTGTAATTCGGTAATGGCACTGCCCAGTTCAGCGTAGGCGCGCATGATGGCCTTGGTACCGGAGTGCTTGCCCAGCACCATGTTATGCTGGCGCCCCAGTTCCTCCGGGTCAAAGCTCTGGTAATTGCGGGGGTTTTTGATCAATCCATCGACGTGAATACCCGACTCGTGGCTGAAAATGGCATCGCCGACGATGCTTTTCCCGGCGGGCACCGGTCGCGCGGAAGCCAATGCCACCAATTGCGAAATTGCCTTGAACTGGCGCACTTCAATGCCGGTCTCGAAGCCGTGCAAATGATGCAGACACATGACCACTTCCTCCAGCGCGGCGTTACCGGCGCGTTCGCCGAGACCGTTCACCGTCGTGTTCACATGGGTGGCACCAAAACGCAGGGCCGCGATGGAGTTGGCAGTGGCCAGACCCAGATCGTTGTGAGCATGGATTTCAATTTCCATGTCCGTGGCCGCCCTTAAGCGCCGCATGATATGGGCGGTATTAAAGGGTTCCAGAATGCCCAGGGTATCGGCATAGCGAAAGCGGCGCGCCCCCGCTCGTTGTGCGACCTCCATGACCCGCAGGATAAAGTCCAGCGGCGTCCGGGAGGCATCTTCGCCGCCCACCGCCACGTCCATGCCGCTGTCCAGCACCTGCTTCACCCGGCGATCCACCTGCTGCAAGACCCACTGACGATCTTTGCCCAGCTTGCTGCGAATCTGGATATCTGAAACCGGCACCGAGGCGTTGACCATATCCACAGCACAACGCTTTGCCGC
>Ga0315298_1002910_pt1 | contig 27968 bp, 21 predicted proteins | sample WHS_1_MG_FD_203077 | JGI IMG/M metagenome (GOLD analysis project Ga0315298, IMG submission 203077) | Extremophilic microbial mat communities from Washburn Hot Springs, YNP, Wyoming, USA - WHS_1_MG | ecosystem: Environmental > Aquatic > Thermal springs > Hot (42-90C) | place: USA: Wyoming... | reverse complement strand
GTATTCATATGCTACCTTTTCTTTTGGCAAGCGTCCCAAAAGAAAGTGAACCAAAAGCATGCCCTGAGGCAAAGCCGAAGGGAAAAGCCGTCGGCGTTGCTTTATCGGCCAGTTCTCTTTCTATACCGATAGTGTTAACCTTAATACTTTAAAAATAACTTCTCCTTATCGTAATATGGATTTTTCATCATCACATCCTGTGCTGATTCAAAAGCCCCGCCGTAGTCCTTTACGGCGTAGTAAACTTCTCCTTTGTGTAATAGCGGTTAACACGCTTTATCTATAACCAATACTTTCTCTAAACACAAATTACTATAACCGTGTCGCAACGCCGAGTACCTTCTAAATCTTTGTTTCCAGACTGTCTATAATAAAAGTCGAGGACATTGTACAAATCCCCCTTATTAAAGGGGGTAAGGGGGTTGTCCCTCGGTATACCCCTCGCGGTAGCTGGGTTTCTTATTTTTTTATTTTTTTATCTTCCATACCTACATAATCCCTGCTGTGGTCTATGCCTACGCGTATGAACAACTTTTTTCTTTCAGTTTTCACCTCCTCGCCTTTACCAAGACCGCAGGATGTGGTCGTTGAGGGCGGAGTGTTGCTTTTACCATTGAGCACGGTGTTATTTTTTCGGTTGGGAACCCGTCCCCGACTCGTTCGGGGATGGGCCGAAAAAATAACACCGTGCGATTACTTTCTACCGAACACACGGATGTGGAGTTCCGCCCGATTCTACAGGAAAACTGAAAGAAAAAAGTTGTTCATACCCTCTACCCTCCACAGCGGGTTTTTTGTATTGTAGCACTGGCGCAGCCAGTGCTACTTTTATCTTCATCCCCACTTCGCTGGGGAATATTTTTGATTGTGGATGCGACGCAGTCGGTAGAAATTATCTTAACTAAACCATGTGGCTATTTTTGAAGACAAATTTTGAGTCTGTTTTGCAAAAATCTCTGGCTGTCCATGGAGTAAAGGCTTTTTTGAACAACCAGCAAAAGAAATAAACTATCTCAATGATATCTTAAAAGTCTTGGTTATTTCATCTGTCCTGCTTTCTGGAATGGATTCAACACGAATCTTACGCAGTTCGTTATTAAAAATACTATCTATCTTTGGATCTCCGGAAGAAGAAACGATCTCCACACGGGTTGCAAGTCCGTTTTTATCAAAGGCTATACGAACGGTAATAGAATAACTGAGTCCTTTCTTCTTATACTTATCAGGAATTTTTGACTGGATATCCGGGAAAAACAGTGTTCTTCTTGGTTTAACGCTCCATGTTGCATCACTAAGAGGATCTCCTGAAGAAATTCCCTTTTTACTTTCCCCGGGTGTAGCTTTCTCAACTTCGTCAAGAGCTTTATCAATATCCCCTGTAATCTGCTTTAGCTCCTCTTTCAGCTTTTCTTCCTTTGCTTCTTTTGAAACCTCAGAATTAATTCTCTTTTCCACATCCTGAAGGGGTTTATCCTTTACATTATGTTTAACCTTTTCTATACTTTTTAGCTCTTTTACTATACGCTCTGTGGAAATAGTTTTTTTTAGATTCTGTTTCAACCTTTCATTGGCTTTGGAAATATTCATCATCTCTTTCCTTGGAACTGTCTTTTCCAGGACAGCAGTTTTTTCAACGGGTTTTGTTCTTCTTTCAGTTAAGCGAGGAGAGACTTTCTTTGTCGATTTGATTACATCCTCTCCAAGTCCTGTTGAAAGACTTAATGTTTCTGACTGAATGTTTATAGTTAATGGCTCAAACTTCGATTGAAATGGATTAGTTACCACGAGCAGGCTAAAAAGTAAAAAAAGAAAAATATGGATTATAAACGAGATTAGAAAACTCTTTTGAATTCCAAGTTCATGCATAACTCTACTCTTTTAATGTAGTAGCAAGACTCATCCTCTTTACACCGGCAAGCCTGACTATATCCATGGTTTCAATCATCTTGCCGTAGGATACTCCTTTATCTCCTCGAATGGTTACAACAAGATTATTATCCTTAATATATAATTCCTTTATCTTTATCCCAAGCTCATCTATTGCAATAACCTTATCATTCAGTGTTATATCCCCTGACCTATACAAAGTAATCACTGCTTCCCTTACAGGTTGAATATCTGAAGTTTTGCTATTTGGAAGATCTACATTGATCGCCGCAGTCTTGATATAAGTAGAAGTAAGCATAAAAAAGGTTAAAAGCTGGAATACTACATCAATAATAGGAGTCATGTCGATCCCAGCATTCAGTTTTGTTGCTTTTTTTAATTTCACAATCATCCCCTCACAATTTTTTCATTTATTTTATATCCATAGAAATGGTAATCTTCTTAAATTGAGTTCTTTGTACAAGCCCTTCCACATTTGTAAGAACCTCTATTGAATTAATCGTGTCAAAATAAAAATGCAAATACTTGTATTCACCACTTAAGATTGGATAACCCTTGCTATTTATTATAGAAGAAATCGTGTAATTGGACAAGAATTTTTCCTCGTTTGTAATCTTTTTAGCCATAACCGGCGTTGTAAACAAAAAATACAAGGTATTCGTTGAATCAGAATTGGTCACATAAACATCTACAAAATCAATCCCATTGGTAGAATAAACTGTTTTAGCATACCAGTTTTCGCCTACTCCAATCAAGAAAGAGGTATATACATCTGGAGGAATATAACTTCCAGCAACAAGGGTTAAAGGAACATTAATATCCACAGGCTCCATATCACCATTCTCAAGCACAGAAATCCATTCCCCATTTTCGGATTTTATTTTTACAGTCCTTATATTAACAAAGAATTCCTTTGGACTAAGGGTAAAAGTGCCTCCCTTTATTGACTTATTGGCTTTTAATACTGCTCCATTAAAATTTGGCCAGTTTCCAAAAGCATTAACCGAAAGAACCCCATCAAAATAATTACTATCCGAACATGACAAAACTACAAGAAAGAAAAAAGATACAAAAGCCAATTTTATAAACCCGGACAAACCTTTCATTTCCTTACCCTTTACATACATTATAATACAATTTTCCACCGAATTCAACCTAAGCCCTAGTAAAAAAATATAGAAATTGATTAACTTTTAAAGAATTGAATTAAGCAAGGGCTCTACCTTCTGCTATAAGCCTTTTTCCTTGCTTCATCTATTAGATTTGCTTTACTAATATCCGGCGCTACAGAATTAGACCTTTCATAGGCTGAAATAGCCTGTTTATAGCTTTTTACTTCTTCGTATGTCTTACCCTGTTTAAAGTACCATTCAGCAAAATCTCTGATCATCTCTTTATTCAAATTTGCGGGCAATTGTAAGCCGCGTAAAGATCCTTCACGCATCTTTATCGTAGAAGCAAAATCTTTAATTGCTATCTGTCGTACCGTAGAATTCTGCACTTTATTGGTATGAGGAAAGAAATTTATCCCTTCAATTTTCATACCCCTTTCCTCCATTAGCCTATTTTATCTGGAGGCGGTGGGAATCGAACCCACGTCCTGAAACCAGGCCTCATAAACCCTATTCACAAGCTTAGTTCCACTTTTGTTTTTCGAAGCAGATGGATCTGGAACCAACCATTCCTGCTTTAGAGCCGGTAAATTTCAGCCCTGCACCCCGGCTTTGCAGAACCTATCCTTCATTTCTAACCCGCAAGCAACCCTGAAGGCAAGAATCGCTTACAGGTGACAGCGCTTAGGCTGCCATTGCAAAAGAATAGTCTTCTGCGTTTATTGTTTTTGAGCAGTTTTAAGGGTTACTCAGCCCTGCTTGAGGTTTATGAACCCCATTGTCTCAGTCGAAAGCCATACGCCCCCAAGACTATTAAATATAGCTCATTTTAAAGTAAAAATCAAGTCCGGGGATTTTTACCACAATTCACCCTTTCTATTATCGGAAGAACACAATAAAAGTTTAAATTTTCAAAGAGAATTTTACTAATCTTTTTTGTTAATATGCTGGTTATATCTTCCCCGCCGGGTATAATGAGTATGTAGGAGTTCGTGAGATTTATGTCCAAGAGGTTCCTTTAAGAATTCTTTATAAAGTTCCAGAACATAAGGATTCTCGTGGGACTTCCTTTTTGGTTTTCCTTCATCCTCTTTATAAATAGCGGCAAGTCTTTTCTTCCTTACTTCATTATTTGTAGGTCTTGGCTGACCACCACCGCTTATACATCCACCAGGGCACCCCATAATCTCAATAAAATGATATGGGGATTTCCCAGCAACAATCTGATCCATAAGAGTTCTGGCACCAGAAAGTCCGCTCGTTACAGCAATTCGAAGTTTTACTCCCTCAAGAAAGCCATACTCATTTTTAGTTTCGGCAATTTCGATTTCAGCCTCTTTTATTTTATCAAGACCAATTATAGGTTTAACATGAAGCTTTTGAAACGACAGTTCCCTTCCTGTAACAATTTCATAAACTGTTCTTAGAGCTGCCTCCATAACACCACCAGTAACACCAAATATATCTGCCGCGCCTGTGGAATATCCAAGGGGATCGTCAAATTTAGTATCATCAAGCTTGCGAAAATTTATTCCTGCCTCTTTTATCATTCTTGCCAGCTCGCGGGTAGTTAAAACTGCATCAACATCTCTAAATCCACTTGCTTTCATTTCGGGGCGGGTAACTTCGAACTTCTTCGCAGTACATGGCATAACAGAAACAACAAACATATCCGCCGGATTAACTTTTACTTTATCTGCATAATATGTTTTTATTAATGCTCCAAGCATCATGTGTGGAGATTTGCAGGTAGAAAGATGCGCCAGATAATCGGGAAACTCATGTTCAATAAACTTAATCCATCCAGGGCTGCAGCTTGTAATCATCGGTATAGCAACCTCTTTCTTACCATCTCTAAACTTATCTGTTAAACGCTTTAGAAGTTCGTTCCCCTCTTCAATTATAGTAAGATCAGCCGCAAAGTTAGTATCAAAGATATCACTAAATCCCATCTCCTTCAAGGCACTGACCATTTTCCCTGTTACAAGGGTTCCTGGCTCATAACCAAATTCCTCCCCAAGAGCCGCTCGAATTGCCGGAGCTGTTTGTACAATAACCCTCTTTTTTTTATCATAAAGGGCATTCCATACCTCTTCTGTAGAATCCTTTTCCTTTATTGCATCTACAGGACAAACCAGCGTACACTGCCCGCAGAAAGAGCAATACACATTATTAAACGACTGTTCTGCTGCCGGAGCTACAATAGAATTAAAACCTCGATATTGAACATTAAGAATACCAACTCCCTGTATTTCATTACACACAGTAACACATCTTCTACAGGAAATACACTTAGCCGCATAACGTACAATGGCAGGACTACTTTCATCAATATAATCCTTGGATTTTTCTCCTTCAAATCGTGAATCCTCTATTTGAATAATCTCTCCAAGCCTCTGAAATTCACAATTTTGATTCCTAACACAATTCAAACAGTTTTTAGGATGATCCGACATTAAAAGCTCATATACTACCTTAACCGCATCCTTAACCTGCTTTGTGTTGGTTCGAATAACCATGCCTTCCTTAACCTGTGTAATACAGGACGCCACAAGGTTTTTCATCCCCTCCACTTCTACAACACAGATTCTGCAGGCACCAAGATTGTGAACATTCTCAAGATAGCAGAGGTTTGGTATCAAAATATTGTTCTGTTTTGCTGCTTCAAGAATAGTTGTTCCTTCTTTTACGCTTATCTTTTTATTATTTATAGTAACGTTAATCATAGTTATTCCCTCCTGTCACATCTCAAGCAACGCATAGATTCTGCAATTGCATTAAGTTTATGAAATCCAAGAGCTACTTCACTAAAGCTTAATTTTCTCTTTTCCGGATCAAGGTATTTCATAGGAAATCTCTCATGCTCCACAATAGCCTGCTCTTCAATAGGCTTCGGAATTTCTATAGGTTCTCCTGTGTTAAGAATACCTTTCCCGCCAAGATATTTATCAATAGCACTGGCAGCATTCTTACCATCAGCTATGGCTGCAATAACCGTATCCGGCCCTCTAACAACATCCCCGCCAGCAAAAACCCCTTTCATCTTTGTCATAAAGGTATCTCTATCAGTTACAAAAGTTCCCCATTTTGTAATCTCCACCTCTTCCTTTTTTATAAAAGGAAGATCCGAAGATTGACTTACAGCAAGAATAACAGAGTCACAATTTATATTGAATTCGGATCCTGCAACAGGCTCCGGTTTTTGCCTTCCACTGGAATCAAAGCCTTTCAGTCCCATTTTAATACATTCTATCTGTTTTACAGTTTCTTTCCCGATAAATCGAACGGGCGCAGTAAGCGGAATAATCTTAATGCCTTCTTCAATAGCATCACTTATTTCCTGTGCATCTGCGGGCATATCTTCTATCTCTCTACGATAGATAATGGTTACCTCGGAAGCTCCCAGCCTTAGAGCAACCCGTGATGCGTCAATAGCGGTATTTCCACCTCCTACAACCACCACCTTACTACCAAGCTTTACTTTCTTCTTCAGATGTACATCCTTTAGGAAATCAAGACCATAGTAAACTCCCTTTAGATCCTCCCCCGGTACTCCAATCTTTTTTGAAAATTGAGTTCCTGTGGCTATATAGACTGCATTGTGCTTTTCTCGAAGTTCTTCAAATTGCTTATCGGTGTCTACTGAAGTGTTTAAATGGATTCTAACGCCAACCTGCTCGATTTCCTTTATCTCCTGCGCAAGAATATTTTTTGGAAGACGATACTCTGGAATACCAAAAGCAAGAACACCTCCTGCTACAGGCGCTGCCTCATAAACATCTACATCATAACCAAGCCTTGCAAGATAATACCCACAGGTAAGCCCGGATGGACCTGCTCCAATAATTCCAATGCTCTTTCCCTTTTTGGGAAAAACAATATCCGTATAAGGTTCTTCAATGCTCAACACCGCATCTGCAGCATAGCGTTTCAAATCTCTTATGGCTATTGGCTCATCTATTTGCCCCCTGCGGCATTGGCTTTCACAGGGATGAGTACATACACGTCCGCATATTGCAGGAAATGGATTATCCTTACGAATTAGATTATAGGCTTCTCGCAGCTTTCCAATCGATATTAATGCAATATACCCCGGAACATTAACACCTGCAGGACATGCATTCTGGCATGGCGACAAAAACATCTCACTACACACACTCGAACGGCAATATTTGTATTTAATATGCTCTTCATATTCTTCACGGAAATTTTTGATAGTGCTTAAAACGGGATTTGGACCGGTCTGTCCAAGTCCACAAACCGCTGTTTTCTTAATGGTTGTTCCCAACTCCTCTAAGAGTTCAATATCTCCATCTTTTCCCTTACCACGGGTAATACGCTCAAGAATTTCAAGCATTCTCTTGGTTCCAACCCTGCAAGGAGTACATTTCCCACAAGACTCATCCTGTATAAAATCCATAAAAAATCTTGCCACATCTACCATGCAGGCATCTTCGTTCATAATTATAAGTCCACCGGAACCCATTATTGTTCCAAGTTGAATTAAATTATCATAATCCATTGGAACATTAAGGTTTTCCCTCGTAATACAACCACCAGAAGGTCCTCCTGTCTGTGCAGCCTTAAACTTCTTATTCTTTGTAATACCTCCACCTATACCAAAAACAAGCTCACCAAGAGTTGTGCCTATGGGTACCTCAACAAGGCCTGTATTTTGAATATTTCCAGCAAGGGCAAAAACCTTTGTGCCTTTACTTTTTTCAGTCCCAATCGAGGCAAACCAGTTCGCCCCTTTTAATATTATAGGAGGAATATTGGCAAAGGTTTCTACATTGTTTATTATAGTAGGTTTGCCAAACAAACCCTTTTCAAAAGGAAAAGGAGGCTTTTGCTTTGGTTCCCCTCTTTTCCCTTCTATAGAAGCCATTAAAGCCGTTTCTTCACCACAAACAAAGGAACCTGCTCCTATTCGTATCTCAATATCAAAATCAAACCTACTGTTCAGAATATTTTTACCAAGCAAGCCATATTCCCTCGCCTGTTTTATAGCCTCTTCAAGCCTCTCCACAGCAAGAGGATATTCAGCTCTGATATACACATATCCTTTATTTGCACCAATAGCATAACCACCAATTAACATCCCCTCGATTATTGTATGAGGATCACCTTCTATAACACTGCGATCCATAAAAGCCCCAGGATCACCCTCGTCAGCATTACAGACAATATATTTTTGACTGTTCTTTGCTTTATACCCTGCTTCCCATTTAACTCCTGTCGGAAATCCTCCACCTCCCCTTCCACGAAGTCCGGATTCCTTTACTTCTTTTATAACCTGCTCTGGAGACATTTCTTTAAGAACCTTTGCAGCAGCAAAATAGCCATCATTCATTATGTATTGCATAATAGAAGAATAATCTATTTTCCCACAATTTCTAAGAACAACCTTAAGCTGCTTCTTGAAAAAATCTATGTCTTTAATATGTGGAATATACTTTTTTGTCTTTTTGTCATAATAGGTTTTTTCAACAACCATCACGCCTGAAATAAAGTGTGATTTAACAATCTTTGGAATGTCAGTAGTTTCCAGTTTTGTATAAAAAACCCCATCTGGTTCCACTATCATAACCGGACCAATAGAACAGGTACCAATACATCCTGTAAGATTTATCAGCACAGAATCCCTTAATCCATTTTCTTCAAGAGTCTTCTCAAGGGCTTCTTTTATAACCATACTATCTGAAGAGACACAACCCGCTCCGCCACAAAGTTGTATAATGTATTTATACTTACCAAGAGTTTCAATTGTTTGATTTTTAAGCTTCAACAACTCCTCAAAGTTATGAATCTTTCTGGACATAGAGCCTCCCTATTGTAAGTTAGCCAGAAGCTGCTTCAATTTATCTGGATTAACCTGCTTATATACCTTATCATTAATAGTAATAGCCGGAGCAAGCCCACAGGCACCAATGCATCTCATTACTTCAAGTGTAAACTTTCCATCAGGGGTTGTTCCACCAGGTTCAATAGAAAGAACATCTCGAAGCTTATCCACTATCTTTTTACCACCACGCACATAACAGGCTGTACCCATACAAACACGAATTGTGTATTTTCCCCTTGGTTTTGTTGAAAAAAATGAATAGAATGTTGCTACACCATAAACCTCTGAAAGAGACTTATTAAGCCTTTGAGCAATATACTCCTGAATTTTTAGAGGTAGATAACCATAAACACCCTGAACAAGATGAAGAATCTGGATTAAACTACCCTCTTTATCCTTATATTCATCAATTATTTCTGAGATGCGCTTTAATTTTTGTTCCTCAGTTTCCTGAGAACACTGACAGGTATCATTTTGATTCATAATATTTTCCTCCAATAATAAAACTTTAAAGGAGTTTTTCGTGTAAATTCGAAGAAGAGTAAAACGAATCAGACTTCAATTTTTTAACTTTTATTATAGCAGAAAACAGAATTAATTGAAAATTTTGAAAAGATTTCTATAAATTTTGATTAAATCCCTTTCAGGCTTTAAAATATATATCTTTATTTTCTATGCTTAGAGTGGAGGACAAAATGCAATTTGGACATTTTGATGATTTAAACAAAGAATATGTTATTACAACCCCGAGGACCCCATATCCATGGATTAACTATCTTGGTTCGCAGGACTTTTATTCCATTATATCAAATACCGCCGGTGGATATTGTTTCTATAAAGATGCAAGGTTACGAAGAATAACCCGATTTCGCTACAACAATGTTCCGATAGATAGCGGAGGACGCTATTTCTATATTTACGATTCTGGAGATTTCTGGTCACCCGGCTGGAAACCCGTAAAAAATGAGCTAGACTTTTATGAGTGCCGGCATGGATTAGGTTATACCCGGATTACAGGCAAAAGAAATGGAATTCAGGCCGATACACTTTTCTTTGTACCACTAAATGTTAATTGTGAAATACACCACCTGAAGCTAAAAAACACAACGGGCAAAACAAAAAAGATAGTCCTCTTTTCTTTTGTTGAATTCTGCCTATGGAATGCCCTGGACGATATGACAAATTTTCAGAGAAATTTCAATACCGGCGAAGTAGAAGTAGAAGATTCGGTAATATATCACAAAACAGAGTACAGAGAAAGAAGAAATCATTTTTCGTTTTACTCAGTAAATACAAAAATCACTGGATTTGACAGTGATCGTGATAGCTTTATAGGTCTCTACAATGGTTTTGAGGCTCCCCAGGCCGTGGTAGAGGGAAAATCCAATAATTCCATTGCTGATGGCTGGTCTCCAATAGCCTCACACAGTATCGAAGTTGAATTAAAGAACGGAGAAGAGAAGGATTTTATATTCATACTGGGGTATGTTGAAAATCCGGAAGAAGAAAAATGGGAATCTAAAGGTGTCATCAACAAGAAAAGAGCAAAAGAAATAATCAATAAATTTAAAAACTCTAAGGATATTGAAAAAGCCTTTAACGAATTAAAAGAATACTGGAATGATCTCTTATCTCGTTATCAGCTAAGCCATCCTGATGAAAGGCTTGCACGTATGGTAAACATATGGAACCAGTACCAGTGCATGGTTACATTTAACATGTCTCGCAGTGCCTCCTATTTTGAATCTGGCATTGGAAGAGGAATGGGCTTTAGAGATTCAAACCAGGATCTTCTTGGCTTTATGCATCAAATCCCGGATAGAGCCAGGGAAAGGATACTTGATCTCGCCGCCACTCAAATGGAGGACGGCAGTGCCTATCATCAGTACCAGCCTCTTACAAAAAAGGGGAACCACGATGTCGGGGGTAACTTTAATGACGATCCTTTATGGATCATACTCTCAACTGCTGCTTATATAAAAGAAACAGGCGATTGGTCTATCTTAAAAGAAAAGGTACCTTTCGATAATGATGAAAATAATAAAGCAAGTCTTTTTGAACACCTGAAGCGCTCTTATTACTATATAATAAATAATCCAGGTCCCCATGGACTTCCGCTCATAGGACGGGCGGACTGGAATGATTGCCTTAATTTAAACTGCTTTTCAAAAACTCCGGATGAATCCTTCCAGACCACAACATCAAAAAATGGAAAGGTTGCAGAGTCGATATTTATAGCCGGACTTTTTGTTTATGTAACTCCTGATTTCATAAGAATGTGCGAATACATGGGAGAAAAGAAGGAATCAGAAAATGCTAGAAAGTATTCCGAAAAAATGATAGAGGCAATAGAAAGATACGGCTGGGATGGTGAATGGTTCCTTCGTGCGTATGACGACTTCGGCAAGAAAGTTGGAAGCAAAGAAAACAAAGAAGGAAAGATATTTATTGAGTCTCAGGGAATATGCTCTATGGCAAGGGTTGGAATTGAAAAAGGGATGATTCAAAAGGCTCTCGATTCCTGTAGAAAACATCTGAATACAAAATACGGATTAATATTACATACCCCGGCCTTTACGCAATACTATCTTAACCTTGGCGAAATTTCTACATACCCACCGGGGTACAAAGAAAACGCAAGCATCTTCTGCCATAACAATGCCTGGATAATCGCTGCCGAAACTGTTATTGGCCGTGGAAACTATGCCTTTGAGTATTACACAAAGATTGCTCCTGCTTATATTGAAAACATAAGTGAAATTCATAAAACCGAACCATATGTATATTCGCAGACAATTGCGGGCAAGGACGCTCGAAGGGAAGGAGAAGCAAAAAATTCCTGGCTTACAGGAACCGCAGGATGGCAGTTTGTTGTTATATCTCAAAACATCCTCGGAATTTTCCCTGACTACGATGGACTTCGTATTGACCCATGTATCCCGGCAGAATGGGATGGTTATAGTGTAAATCGTTATTACAGAAATGCTTTTTATGAAATAACAATAAAGAATCCTTCTCATGTATCAAAGGGTATAAAATCAATAAAGTTAGACGGCAAAACTATAGAAGGAAATATAATTCCACCCCATGGAGATAAAAAGGTCCACAAGATAGAAGTAGAACTGGGGTAACATATTCATCTCTTCCCCTTTCTTACCAAAGGAAGTCGGGAATATGCCTCCGTTCTTAAATCGCCTTTTTTGCCCAATTTGTAGTCTATGAAACCCCTACCTGCCACCATTGCTGCATTATCTGAAGAATATTCTGCCGGAACAATAAATATCTGAATATCCTTCTCTTTTAATTCTTCAAACCTTTTCCTTAAGCAAGAATTAGCTGCAACTCCACCGGAAATAACAAGCCGGTTCATCTTAAAATCCTGTATGGCATTATGGGTCTTCCGGTAAAGCATATCGATTGCCGCCTTTTGAAAAACCGCTGCCACATCCTCTTTATGTCTTTCGAGGTTTTTAATTTTCTTAAGCCTGTAGGCTATAGCTGTCTTCAATCCACTATAGCTAAAGTTATATCTATCCTTTTTTGTATCCGGTAATAAGTAGGGCATGTCCTTAAAGACTTCAAGCCTGTCTGGATCTCCCTTCCTTGCCAGTCTGTCTATGACAGGTCCTCCGGGATAGCCAAGACCCAGCAACTTTGCCACCTTATCATATGCCTCTCCTACGGCATCATCAATAGTAGAACCAATTAACTCCATTCTATCAAAGCTGTGTACAAGATAGAGAAGGGTATGCCCACCAGAAACAACAAGTCCAACATAAGGAAAATCTATGTCATAAAAAAGATGTGGAGTATACATATGCGCCTCAACATGATTAACAGGAATCAGTGGTTTCTTCTTTGAAAAGGCTATACTTTTTGCCGTAGAAAGCCCCACAAGAAGACTACCAATTAAACCAGGTCCATTTGTAACAGCTATTGCTTCAATATCATCAAAAGAATAACCCTTCATGGCTTCTTCAAGCACATCCAGAATTTTTACAAGATGGTTACGGGAGGCAATTTCCGGAACAACTCCATCGTATTGTCTATGAATCTCTATCTGGGAATATACAACATTGGAATGAATAATCTTACCATCCTCAACAAGGGATGCAGAGGTTTCATCGCACGAAGTTTCTATCCCCAGTATTATCATAACTCCACCTTCAAAAACATTATTTTACAATATCGGCTGAAAAAGTCACTACTCTATCCCTGCCTTTAATAATATTAATACCCCCACATACAGGACACCTATTGTCTTTAAACTCCAATTCATTAATGGAATGATAAAAACATCCAGAACAATAGGTACTTTTCGCTCGATATAGAGCCTTATCTGCTATATCGATCAATAAATCTCTTATTTTCTCTTTCATTTTTTCATTCTCTTCCCAGTTTGTTTGTTTTATATCTTTAACCTCAAATATATCTCTTAAATTTTTTATTTTAAGAGTTTTTGTAATATACTCTTCGTTATCAATAAGAGAAGAAACCCCAATACTTATTGTTACATTCAAAGCCTTCTCTTCAAACTTTATCACACTCCCCTTAATATTAGCCCGTATTTTCTCTGCAACTATCCTTGCATCTGGAAGTGAAGTCTCCGGCAATACTACTAAAAATTCCTCGCCTCCATAGCGAGCGGCTTTATCATAACTTCTTATACTATTTTTTATAACACTCCCTATTCTTGCTAGTAACAAATCCCCTGCAACATGTCCATATTTATCGTTAAAATCCTTAAAGTAATCAATATCCATAAAAAGAAGAGAAAGGTGTCTATAGGCACGAAGCATAATTCTATCGTTCAAAAATTTTATAATCATGGGCTTATTAGCAAGTCCTGTTAATTCATCTGTAGAAGCCTTCCTGAAAAGGCTTTTAAGCTCCATGTATTTCTTTAAATGAATGGCAACGCTTGAAATCAACTCCCTTTCATCTATAGGTTTATGCAGATAGGTTATTACCCCCTTTTGCTTCATCTCTATCATTAAATTTCTATCAGGAACTGCTGTAAGAAAAAGCAGCGGAATATGCTTAAAATCGGGATTTGAGGTCATTTTTTCATATAGCTCATCACCCCTCATCTTAGGCATGTTATAGTCCGAAATAATAAGATCGGGTCTATATCGATAGATCGCCTCTATTCCATCCTTTCCATTAGCTGCAGTAATAAAATTCTTATATCCCGCCTTTCTTAAATAATCTTTCAAAATCTCTCTTATATCGTGATCATCATCCACAATTAGAATAACACCTTTTTTGTAATCATACTCATCTTCTTTATTAAGATCCCTAAAATAAACCTCAATCTCGTCTTTTTGCATGGCTTCTTTTATTGTGCTTTCTACAATGTTTCTAAGCTGTTTTCTTCTATCCTGAACTATAAGTTCAGGCTTTTCTTCCTCAATTATCTCCATATCCTTATACACATCTCTGCCTTTCTTAAATTCCATTATAAACTTTGCCCCTCTTCCAATTCCTTCCGATTCTGCGCGTATAGAACCCCTGAGATACCCGACCAATTCTTTAACAAAAGAAAGACCTATACCACTGCCTTTAAATCTACCGCCTTTTTCATTTTGAATCTGCTCGAATCTTCCAAAAATTATGTTAAGCTTTTCTGGTGGAATTCCAATTCCGTTATCTGAAACAGCTATTTCAACAGTATTATCTTTATCAACAAGAGAAATTTCTATCAGGCCCTGCTCAGGATTTACAAACTTCAAAGCATTTGAAATAATATTATGTAGAATCTCTTCAAGCTTATCTACATCAGTATAAAAATCTTTTATTTCATAAGGAGGTAGTACACCTATAACCTGAATCCCGGTAGAAAAAACTGCCGACTGATAAAAGCTAACTATGCCTTCGAGAAAAGCCTTTATATCCAGCCTTCTAATAATAAGCTTAATCCCCCTGGCATCCATCTTTGCAAGATCCAGCAGTCTATCCACAGTTTCTTTTAGCTTTAGTGAGGCATTGTAAATAGCCTCATATCTTTTACGTGTACTTTCAATATCCTTTAAATCGTCAAAACGAAGTGCTAGATCTGACGAATTTAAAATTATTGTAACAATGGAGCGAAAATCGTGCGTAATATTTGCTATGAAATCATTTTTAAGCTTATCCAGCTGGGAAAGCTTTTTATTTGATTCTTCAAGAGCAGAACTTTTCTCCTTTATTATCTCAACATTTTTTAATATCTCTTTTCTTGCCTGTTTTAAACTCAAATTAGCCTTTTTTAATTTTTCCAGAACAAAAATCCTGTGAAGAGAACTACTAACCTCCACGGATAATTCATAATACATTCTTTCATCGGTAGGAGCATCTCCAATCAACTCAAAAAGAATATAGCCAATAAGTTCTTTCTGGACATGCAAAACATAAAAAAGAAAGATATGTTTTTTGTCCCCAAAAAGGAAACTATGAAATTTTTCCCTTTCCTTTATTGAAAAAGACAAATTTTTCGATTTAACCCTCTTGCCATTAATAAAAGAAAAAACCAGCTTTACCCTTGATGTTAGATTCTCCTTTCCTGTAAAAAGGAAAAGATGACAATTTTTTACATTAAGCCTCCTTAAACTATACTCAAGGCTATTAAACAACCTATTATTATCAAGGGCAACCACTATTTTTTGAGTCACCTCCCTTTTTATATGTGCAGTTCCACTTTTTATAACCTCTTTAAAACCAATAGTTCGTTCAAGATTCTCCTGGATTATAATTTGAGCCCTTAAATATATACTTTCTGCTCTAAGTAGTTTCACACTATCCTGCTGAAGAAAAGGGGTAATAAAGGCTCGAAATCTCAATAAATCTTCCTGAATGGCGTAAATCTCTCGTACTGATAGCTCATTATTTAGGATATAATGCTCTACCATATTGAGAAAATTTTCTTCAGAGTTTACACCAATATCCCTTAGAAAAGAATAAAGCATCTGCCTCTTATCCAAAGTATTAATTTTAACATCGCTATTAATGAATTGTTTTTCAACTTTCTTTTCATCAATTTTATCTATAAATCCTGTTGAAGATTCTGAAACCTGAATATCAACCAATTTTAAAATCTTAGATCTGCACCCACAGGATCTCCTTATTCGCAACTCTCCGGGAACATTTATTACAGAAGGAATCTCTTCCCCCTCCATCATACGAAGCATTGCCTTACCTGCCTCATATCCCTGCTCATAAAATGGATAATAAACAGAAGTCATGGGAGGGTTCGCATATCTTCCAGTTTCTCCATCTTCCCAGCTTGTTATTGCTATATCTTCTGGAATCCTATACCCCCTTTCTTTTAAAGCCTGAGCAATATTAACAGCCTCCGGAGAATACATCGACATAATGGCATCGGGCTTAACTTTTCTTTCATCAAAGAGTTTTCTAATCTCTTTCTCTACTCTAACTGTAAATGTCCAATCAATCACATCATCAACATCTTCATTAGTTAGAACAAGCGCAGAATCAAAAATATTATGCTTCTTCATAAAATCTTCATAAGCCTTATATCTTTCATCCGGAGTTATTGGTTTGATAAAGGCTATTTTTCTATATCCATGCTCATAATACAGATGTTCCAGTAATTCAACTATATGCCTAGCTCCATCCATGCATAAAGAAGGAATCCCCTCTACAAATCTTCCAATACTAAGAATAGGAATTCTGCCCAGATCCTTTAAAAGAGAAAGAAATTTTGGAGTATCATTCGCTATATCCCATACCCAGCCCAGGAAAATTATTCCATCAATATTTATTCTTTTTAAGCTATCTGCCACCAATTCTAAAGGATATGGATAACGATCTACATTAATTAAATGCTCTATTATAAAATAAACTAGATTTGCATCCTTTCCTTGAAACGACTTAATAATACCGGAAAGCATCTGACTTTGATAAATATCAAAAGAAGATTCGCCTACAAAGGCTATGGTCTTTCTTGTCATATCCAGAAATCCTTTTAAAAGGCTTAATTGGCTGCTTTTAGTATTCCAATAAGGGTATGATATACTCTACATCATTTTTAAAATCTTTACAAGGATTACCATTAATTGCTGGTTTTTTCTTGAAAGAATGGCTTTTTGGGGAAAAAGCAGGGGAAACCCTATCTTACTTTCTTTCTCAGCGATGAGAAAGAAAGAACCTAATGTTCACTTTCTTTTGAACGGCCAAAAGAAAGTGAACCAAAAGCATGCCCTGAGGCAAAGCCGAATGGAAAAGCCGTCGGCGTTGCTTTATCGGCAGATTATTACACCACAACATTTGTGGTTAGATGGTTACTTTTTCTTTGTCTCCAGCAACAAAGAAAAAGTAACCAAAAAGAAAATGCCGCCCTCTGCGGTTTTCTTTTATACTCATTCCTTATTCACTCCAAGTTGGTATTCTTTAGACCTTATCCTAAAACCCTCCTGCTTACACTTATGCCTTTCTCATGTCGCTGTCCATAGCTTTATTCGAAAGGCAACCGCAATCCATTGCGGTGTGTTACCTGTTCCCTTTATTCTCTTCGCAGAATACCACTCCTTGTTACTTCGTTTCCTCTGCATTAACTCTAAAGGCTCTTAAGGGGAAAACCGCAGAGGGGGAAAAGGCAACGGTCGTATCTATAAACCATGTCGCGGTGTCGGATTTTTCTTCTTTTTTATTTTTTTATTTCCTTTACCTACATAATCCCCGCTGTGGTTTACACTTCTGGTCATTGTCATCATCTTTCCGTCGAATGTCTTGCGCTTGCACCCACAGGAAAATCCTACCCACCTTTACGCCAAGAAATGCAGGAGGCATTTCGCCCCGAGCACATGAGGCAGGAGGCCGAATGTGCGAGGGTAGATTTTCCGTGCCCTTCCCTTGAGCAAGACCTGAGGAAAGGAAAGATGATGACAATGACCATTTACTCACCACAGCGGGTTTTTTTGTATTGTAGCACTGGCTGGCAAGCCAGTGCTACTTTTACATTTTGCCTTGCAATGACGCTAAAGTTATCTAATTTCCAAAAAAGAGGAATTGCTGGTTTTTTCTTGAAAGAATGGCTTTTTGGGGTTAATATGTTAGTGGAAGATCGATTAAAACCGGGAAAGGTTTATGAAAATAGTCTTTTCAATATTGCTTCTTTTGTTTACCTTTCAATTTTCTTTTGCAAAAAGTGTTTATACTTACATTCTAAGAGATATTACTTACAGGGAAATCACAAACCAGGAAATAAAAAACAATTTTCCTCTATACATTATGGATTCTTTAAGCAACCGTCAGTTTTACATCTTTGATCCTGAAAACGAGGGCGAAGATGCCTTTCCGGATTTTGTAATTGATGCCAATCTAACTTTCTATGATGAGAAATATGAAATAAGTGTAAAAATTCTGGATATGACAAATAAACTTGCAAGGTACTCCGATTCTGTCTATACAAAAGATCTGTGGAGTAATGAAGGCTTTCTATCGGCAATCGACTCTCTCGCGGATAGAATTACACGAATAGTTAAAGGACAAAGGATTTTTTCATACCGGGAAAAGAAAGATTACCGTCGCGAGCATGCCCGTACTCATAGAATAGGAAACAAAATCTATCCTCAAAGTGGGAGGATTATAAATCTTGTGTCCGTGCCACTTCGCTATCCCTATGGTCTTACTTACAACTTTCCTCTTTCTTTTGGGCTTGAAGTTTTTCAGATTGCCTTTATTATTTTTATACCAGAAACCTACCTCGGGATTGGTTTTGGAACCAAGGCCCTGGATATCCATTCAACAAATGCCGGAAGTGTTCTTCCATTAACAGTTTTCATGCCGATTTATATTTTCCCTGATGACTATTTATACAGTCGAAGAGATATCTATCTTTATGCAGAATGGGGTTATTTATATCCCCAATATAGCTATATTGATATTGGTATTCGCCTTTATCTTAGCAGCATGAATTTTTCTATAGGATGGATAATGTTACCCGAATATAGGGATGAAAAAACATTCCGCCCATATTACGAAACATTCTATATTGGTTTTAGCCTTGAATTTGGTAGCTATAATATCTTCTTTAAAGAAAAGGGAAATAATAATGCCCCATAACTAAAAATAAAGAAATATTTTCCGAAATTATAAAATAGGATTCTTCTAACCTTCTCCTTATTTTTTAAAGAGGTATTTAAATGAAAAAACTTTTGTTTTTTACCCTATTATTCTTTTTTTCTAAAATCTCTTTTTCATTAGATAAGGCAGGAACATTCGCAACCCTTCTTTGGACATATGATTCTCAGGGTTCAATTTCTTCCAGTCTATCGGTGGTAAACAAAAGGCTCTACTTTGGTAACTCCTCCGGAAAATTCTTTGCACTGGATGCTACAACAGGTGAATCAATATGGACTTTTAGTGGCAAAAGTACGGCAAATTCTTTTATATCTTCTCCATTTTTTGCCGGAGGGTACATATACATTGGTGCATTTCAGGAAAAAAGGCTCTATTGCATTGAAGAATCAGGGGGTAAAAAAGTCTGGGATTTTTCCTGTAATGGAGAAATCAAATCAAGCCCTCGTGTTTATGGGAATCTTTTATATTTTGGAAGTTTTGACGGAAAGATTTATTGTCTTGACCCCGTAACGGGTAGTAAAGTGTGGGAATTTGCAACATCCGCCCCTATTCATTCAAGCCCATTAATTATAAGTGGATTACTTTTCATAGGAGGATATGACAGATCTTTTTATTGCCTCGATGCCTCCACAGGCGAAAAAATATGGGAATACAAATGTCCTTCTGAAATTGAATCAAGTGCAGCTTTTTATGAAGGAAGGGTTTATTTCGGTGATCTTCTGGGTAATTTCTACTCTCTCGATATTGACTCCGGTGAGGCTATATGGAAATTTAAGGCAGATAAAGGAATCTCTTCAAGCCCCTTTATATATGAGGGCAGGGTTTACTTCGGTAGCCACGACAGTAGAATCTATTGTCTCGATGCAAAAACAGGTAAAAAGATATGGGATTATGCAACGGGTGGAAAGATCTTAAGTTCCCCATGCGTTGTAGATAATGTGGTATATTTTGGAAGCTCGGATAAAAAATTCTATGCTATTGATGCTACCACTAAAGAAAAACTATATGACCTCCAGAGCACGGGTGAAATTATATCCAGTCCATGCATATGGGAAGGAAGAATCTATTTTGGAACCGTCGATGGAAAGGTTTATTGTCTTGATACAGAAAACAGAGGCATTGAAGGAGGAAACACCCTCGGTGCCCAGGAGTTCTTCAGAACCGATCCCTTTAAAACCCAAAAGCCTTCAAAAGAGGTGACAACCAGTGAACCTGGAACAAACAAAGAATACATCGAATATGAGTTAGAAGAACCCACCAGTACGAATATACCTTCTTTAAAAACAAAAAGTTCTTCTTCTGCAAAAGAAGAAATCATTCCTGCAGAACGCTTCAATTACACTATTCAGGTTGCTTCCTTTAGAGAAAGAGAGAACGCCCTAAAATATTACAACCGCCTTAAAGATAAAGGATATGATGTATATCAGACAGAAATAAAGCTTTACAGAAAAAAATACTATCGAATTAGAGTCGGGCTTTTCAAAACCCTGGACGAAGCCGCTCAAACAAGATTGAAACTAATAAACGAGGGCTATAAACCTGTAATCATAAAATTTATTTATAATGGTGAATGAAGTATGTCGTTATTAAATTTATTCGGCAAAGATAATACCTCAAGAAAACTCCTACTGGCAATTGATAATCATGACGAAAGTACTATAAAAAGGATAATGAGTGGATCTTTTCCTCTTGAATGTAGAGATGAAGAAGGAGAAACTCCATTAATAAAAGCTGTAAAGAATAATCTTAAAGAGGTTGTAATAACCCTTCTCGAGCGAAAAGCAGATATTAATGCAAAAGACAATGATGGATGGAGTGCTTTAGTCTGGGCTGCGGAAAATAGAAACATGGAATTACTAAAGCTTCTGCTTGACAGTAGAGCAGATATAAACATTCAGGATAATGACGGATGGACACCTTTAATAGAAGCAACTGTAAGTAGAAACCTGATGGCTGTACAACTTTTATTAAGCAGAAATGCAGACAAAGAAATAAGAGATCACGATGGAAAGACTGCCCTTTTCCATGCTGTGGAAAATCGCTATCCTGAAATAACAAAAATCCTTTTAATCGCGGGCGCAGAGTTAAATGTAACAGACAAAGACAACAGATCCATTCTGCAGGTTGCTAAAGATGGCGGTGATACTAACATAATTAAGCTTATCTCAGAAAAGGCCTGAGAAATTTCTAATATATTCTGGAGGAATATGTGCTTAAAAAAATCGTTCTAGAAAAAACATCAAACCCCATAATTCAATTCTTTCGCTACTTTTTTGCAGGAGGCATAGCATACATATTTGATTTCGGGACCCTTACGCTTTTAACATTCTTTAAATTCTTCCAGAATAACTATGTCCTTGCCGCCACAATAGCATTTATTCCAGGTCTTATATGCAATTATATACTGAGCATACTCTGGGTATTTAAAACCCGAAACATAAAAAACCCTATTCATGAATTTGGAATCTTTGCAATCATTGGCATGATAGGCTTAATTTTAAATGATCTCTTTATGTGGTTTTTCGGAGGACTTGTTTTTAAAACCATCTATCCAATAATCAATAAACAGATTAGAATTTTAGCCTCAAAGATACCTACAACAATACTTGTGTATTTATGGAATTTTTTTGCAAAAAAGCTATTTCTATTCCGGGATTCAAAAAGTAAAGAATAAATTCAGGAAACCAGAAACAAAACGCTTATAAAAAGCGAACTAAAGACAATAAAAGATGAAACCAGCACAATTCCAACAATAACGGCTTTTTTAAAGCCTCTCGATTCAAACACACTTAGTATATAAGAATAAAGAAAGCAAATCGGTATCAGTACCGGGAAAATATACCGAAAATCATTGCTACAGGAAGAAGGTATGCTTATCCTGAAGAAAATGGCACTCAAAATAATAATCGATACACTTATAAGTAGTGACAAAATCTTTCTATACTCCCTCAGATTCATAATACCAAGTCCAACTACCACGAAAAGAAGCATAAAAAGAAAGACAAGGCTCATAACAATAGCAAGGTTTTTATGAAACGAATCGGAATATGAAAACTCTCCGAAAAGGGCGGTTTTAAAAAGATAATTCCAGAAATATTGCCTTCCCATTCTATCATCCCATGGACTTGTAAAAGGCTCTGTAAGAAATATTTTAGTATCAAACCATAAATAATTCTTTGCCTCATTACCAACATTAAGACTTGCTGCCAATGTAGAAAGATTTCCTACAAGGAAATTAACCCTCCTGCCTTTAATAAAATTAAACATTGGATTATGAAAGGCAATGAAAAAGCCTATTAAAAAACATACAATAACCACATATGACTTTCTTAAGTATTTAATCCATTTCTTTTTATCTCTACTCCTCAAGAATCTTAAAAGAATCAAAACTCCAGATATACCAAAAAGGATCAGCCCGTTTGTCTTTGTGATAAGTGACAGAGTCGCCCATAAAGAAAATAAAGTAAGATGTCTATCGCTTTGCCCAATCTCCCATTTAATAATGGAATTAAAGGCAAGTGCAAAAAGAAGATAAAAAAGACTATCATTCCCAACCCGAACAGAATGGATAATGCCGGATGGCCATAGGGCTAAAAGAGAAAAGCCCACTAAAAGAAAATACTTTTTCCCTGTTGGAAGAAGTGAAGAAATAGCTTGAAAAGTATTAAGATTTACAAGTAGATAAATAAAATAGAACACAAGAGAAAGAACCTGAAGCACATAATAAATACTACTCTTATTTATCCCAATAAAATTAATTAAAGAATAAACACCTGCTCCCATTAAATAATAAAGTGGGGGATGATAAAATACCCAACCCTGTTCGGGAGAAGGAATGGATTTGTTTTTCACAATGTACTCAATATATTCAACATGTGCATCAGCATCATGGCTTCGGATATTATAGGGAGTAACGGTTAAATACAAGATCGAAAGGAATATACTGCAAATAATAACAATACTATATACTCCTGAAACCCGGAAATCTCTCAAAACACAAAAAACAACCAGAAGTATCAATATAAAGATCAGAAGCAAAAGAATTAAATAAATCGGATCAGCAAGAGCAGAAACCACATTAAGCCCTGCCCTTCCTCCTTCATTAAAAACACCTATTTCAATATCATTCTGTCCTGTCTTGAGATATTTTGCAAGGTCAAATACAAAACCCTTTTCGTAATCTGAAAGCTTTTCGGGTTTTATTGTTCCCAGATCAATATAAGCCCCATTTATTTTTATTGACACAACTCGATCATCGGGAATAACACGAACATACCTTTGTAAGGGAATTGAATAATCGATTTTAAAACTAAAAATGTATTCTTTTTTCTCCTGCCCTTCAAAGTAGCAGGGAAATTCAACCCCCGATTTAGAGATAACCCCATCCGTATATGAAAGATTTTTAAACTTCCAGGAGGAGATCCATAAGAATAAAATTGCTATCAATAAAAGAAAGAAAATAGTAACATACTTTAAAACAAACCCTTTCTTTAGTAAACCTCTCAACCTTTCCGAAAGCATAAACCTAATATTTATCATCTTTACTCTATTGGCGTTCCCTCTTTAACAACATAGTTTTTAAACTCTTGAATTAAATGCTTTGTAATCTTTCCAGGTTTACCGTCCCCTATGATTCTTCCATCAACTTTAATGATAGGAACAATCTCTGCGGCAGTACCGGTCAAAAATACTTCGTCTGCGATAAACATTTCTGCTCTTGAAAAGAACCTTTCCACCACACTATATCCCGATTTTTCTGCAAGCTCTATTACAACATCCCTCGTAATACCCTGTAAAGCCCCGGCAACAGCAGGAGGGGTAAAAATTTTATTACCCTTTACAATAAAGATATTATCACCCGTACACTCTGCTACATAACCCTCCTGATTCAACATGATCACCTCTTCCACGCCGGCCGTTTTACCTTCAATCTTTGCCATTATGTTGTTCAAATAATTAAGGGATTTTATTACTGGGTTGACCGCCTCGGTCAGATTTCTCCGGGTTGGGACGGTTATAACCGGCATGCCCTTTTCATAAAACTCTTCCGGATATAACTGAATCTTATCCGCAATAATAAAAACCGTTGGATCCTTACACTGCCATGGTGCAAGTCCAAGATTTCCAATCCCACGCGTAACCACAGGCCTTATGTAACCATCCACAATTTCATTAGCTTTGCACACCTTTACAGTAGCCTCAATAAATTCTTCCTTAGTTAAAGGAATTTCCAGCATAATAATCTTTGCGGAATTGTAAAGCCTATCAATATGCTCCTTAAGCTTGAATATCCTTTTATTATAGGCCCTTATCCCTTCAAAGACACCATCCCCATATAAAACACCATGGTCAAAGACCGAAATCTTTGCATTTTCTTTTTCCACCAGTTCTCCATTCATATAAACATACTTTCCCATAAAAATCTCCCATCATAAATCGATTGACTTCTTCCGGGCAATACTATTTCTTATAACCCTCAGCCCAGCTCTATTATTTTATCACACTTTTTGGCGATTTCCAAATTATGGGTAGCTATAACAAAAGTTTTTTTTAATTTTTTTTTCATTTCCCACAAAATATTTTCTACATTCATAGCGTTAACCTTATCAAGGCTCCCGGTGGGTTCGTCTGCAAAAATGACCAATGGATCATGAATTAATGCCCGAATAATCGCAACCCTCTGTCTCTCCCCACCGCTGAGCTGATCGGGATAGTGATAAAGCCTCTTACCAAGTCCAACCCAATCAAGCATGTCAATAGCCTTCTTTCTCACTTCTTCACCAATAGCCTCTCCCTTTATCCTTACAGGAATAAGCACATTATCAAGAGCCGTAAAATCCTCAAGAAGATAATGATGCTGGAAAATAAAGCCAACATTACGATTTCTAAACTCTGAAAGCCTTTCCTCATCCAGATTATCTATTCTTTCTTTATTAAAAAAGACTTCTCCCGAAGTTGGCCTATCCAGCCCGCTGAGAAGATTAAGAAGCGTAGTCTTACCGCGCCCGCTTTGTCCTACAATTGCAACCGCTTCCCCTGAATGCACATTAATATTTAGATTCTCAAACACAAGAACACTGTCCGTTACAGTTTTGTAAATTTTGGTAAGGTTCTTTGCTTGCAGTATTGAATCAGTCATTGCGTAGTACCTCTACAGGTCTAAAGCGAGAAGCATTAAGGGCAGGAACTATAACCGCCAGAGTGCTTAACACAACCGCCAGAATTATAACAAACCATACATCTGAAATCATTATCTTTATGGGAAACTTATCAATATAGTAAACAGTAGAATTAAAGAATTGAAATCTATCGGGGAAAGGCATCGGCTTTATCCATCTTACGGCATAAAATCCGGCACCCCTGACAAAATTAAAAAGCATCTCTATACCCTTCAGAATATCATTTAGGGTAACAGTTATTAAGAGCCCCGTTAAAACCCCGAGAAGGCTACCTATCATACCAAGAAGGAAACCATCAAAAAGAAAAACTGCAAGTGTTTCACTGGGCTTTAAACCCATTGCCTTAAGAATACCAATCTCTTCCTTTTTATCAAGCACCATGCCTATCATCGTACTGAGTATGTTAAATCCAACAACACAGAAAAAGAAGAAAAGAATTATTTCTAAAAGCATCTTTTCATCCTGAAGAGCTGCAAGGTCATTCCTGTGGAGATTTTTCCAGGTATAAACAAAATATGGGGTAACACTTCGCAGTTTATCCACATATTTCTCAATTTCCATAGGATCTTCTACTTTAATACCTATTCCATAGGCATATCCAATAGAATCAAACACCTTCTGAGCATCCTGAAAGGATATAAAAGCCAGCGCGGAGTCATAATCTTTATGACCGGCTGTAAAAATCCCCCTCACTCTAAATCTATATTGAAGAGGCAGATAGTCCCCGCTATAAACCACAAGGTCTGCAATAGACCCTACCTGCAATCCAAGATTCATTGCCAGATGATACCCAAGAACAATGGATTGGCTCTCCTTAAGATCAAAACTTCCTTCATTTAGCTGAAACTGCCTTCTATATTCTTCATCTTCTTTATATAAATAAGGTGGTATCCCCATAACAATAGTTCCCCACACATTAAGGGGACCTTTTAACAAAATCTGTTTCTCAAAGTATGGAAAAACACGAACAATTCCCTTTATTTTTTTTATATTACTAATATACCTTTCGTAATTATCTATACCCTTTCCTGGTGCAAGTATAATTGCATGAAAATCCTTTGCCATAAGCTTTTGCATAAAATTATCATGTATACCATTAGCCGCAGAAAGAATTACAACAGCAGCCGCACAGCTTATAATTATTGTTAAAAGTGCTATTACAGCTATGGCAGAGATGCCCCTTTCACTGGCTTTAAATTTTAGATATTTTGAAGATAAATACAAAATAATATTCATTTAAGAAATAACCAACCCTTTCCGATATCATTACCAAGAATTATAAATTATAATGTGAATTAAGTAAATAAATCGATTATAAAACTTGACAATTCCTTTTGAAACTTTTTAACTATTCCTATAAACTTTTTCAAAAGGTAATCCTGGAGTTATTATGACTCAAGATGGAAAAAGCGAAAACACTTATATAATCATAAAGGGACGCTTCAGAGCTATCTCTTCAAGCTCCTTTGGATTGTTCATTGTTTTTCTGGATAATATTACTAAAAATGTGGAAAAGTATGATATAGTTTCCTCTCACTTCAGTACTCTATATGAAAATAATATAAATATGCCCTGGCATGAGCTTGAAGAAATCATCTCAAAACTAAAATGGAAAGGCGAATATGCCACAAGCCTTACTCACGATATTCAGGCTTGTTTTGAAGATCTATTTCAGGTAGGAACAGGCAGGGCACAGGACATATGGTCAAACATAAAAAAAGCACAGCTTGAAAAAGTTTCATCTATTTTTGATGAAGTTCTCGCAAGACCTACATCAGACAAAAGTGTAAAATGCGAAATTACCATAGAAACCATTGCAAAAACAGAAATCGAAGAAGTAAAAAGAGATAGAAGTGAAAAGGAAGGTAAAGAAATACTATCCTCAACATATGCAGCTCCCACAGAAGAGATTTCTTCTACACCAAGATTAGAAGAATCCGCCGTCGTGCTTGAGGTATCGCTTGTTCTTTCCCCTGTTTCTGGAACACCTATATATGATCTTAAAGAAAACGATAGGGTTTTTATTAAGATTAGCGAACAGTCAAGTAGAGGACAGTATTTTATAGATTTGCTCGGGGCTTCTGAAAATAACGAAATCATTCCAATCCCAGCCGATGTTGTAAAAATGTCCAAGGAAGGGAAAATATATACGGTTCTTGTAAGAATAGGTCCCGGTATCTACGGAAGATCCTTTGATGAAGATACTGTAAAGGTAAAGATGTACGATCCGGCTCAGGACAAACGCCTTAAAAAGCAACAGGCATTGCAGGCTATTTCAACCCCGGTGCAGGAAGCCCCTGTTTCAGAAAAGGATAAAAAGGGTAAAAAACGAGAGGCTTTAAATATCATATTTGTAATCATTGGACTGATGGCACTTCTTATGTTTATTATTATTATATACCTCTTCCTGTAAATTAAAACTTTTGAACATTCTAAAATTTGAGATTAGATATTGTTTTACGAACCATAGAATTTAGAGTTTTAGGTGATTTCCAAAATTTTACAAAAGTTGTACTGAGCTTGTCGAAGTAAAGAGGAAGGGAGTATAGAAGTAGCACTGGCTGTGCCAGTGCTACAATACAAAAATCCCGCTGTGGGAGGTAAATGGTCATTGTCATCATCTTTCCTTTCCTCAGGTCTTGCTCAGGGGAAGGGCACGGAAAATCTACCCTCGCACATTCGGCCTCCTGCCTCATGTGCTCGGGGCGAAATGCATCCTGCATTTCTTGGCGTAGTATCGGGTAGGATTTTCCTGTGGGTGCAAGGAGATAGAGAAGTAGCACTGGCTGTGCCAGTGCTACGATACAAAAAACCCCGCTGTGGAGGGTAGAGGGTATGAACAACTTTTTTCTTTCAGTTTTCCTG